>ENA-UOIY01000518-UOIY01000518.1-human-gut-metagenome-genome-assembly--contig:-P114-NODE-518-length-62125-cov-36.253005_pt1 | contig 62125 bp, 52 predicted proteins | sample MGYA00242335_ERZ723882 | MGnify/ENA metagenome assembly ERZ723882 | reverse complement strand
AAAGGGAAAAGGCGCCGCAGACGCAGGATCTGCGGCGCCTTTGCCGTTTCTTTTTATAAAATGAAAAGGAGAAATTGTTATGAGCATGGTAAGCGAAAAATTCGGCAGCATGGTATTCGACGACAGCGTGATGAGAGAGCGGCTCCCGAAAGAAACGTACAAGGCAATGAGAAAAACAATGCAGGACGGCAAAAAGCTGGATATCTCCGTCGCGAACGTGGTTGCAAATGCAATGAAGGACTGGGCCATCGAAAAAGGCGCCACGCATTTTACGCATTGGTTCCAGCCGATGACAGGCATTACTGCGGAAAAGCATGACAGTTTCATCTCTCCCGCTCCCGACGGAAAAGTCATTATGGAATTTTCCGGGAAAGAGCTTGTAAAAGGAGAACCGGACGCCTCCAGCTTTCCTTCCGGCGGTCTTCGCGCCACCTTTGAAGCCAGAGGCTATACAGCATGGGATCCGACGTCGTACGCGTTCATCAAAGAAGGGATTCTGTGCATCCCGACCGCGTTCTGTTCCTATGGCGGGGAAGCGCTCGATAAGAAAACGCCGCTTCTGCGTTCCATGGAGGCTATTAACCGGCAGGCGCTCCGCGTGCTGAAGTTCTTCGGAAACGAAGACGTTACATCCGTCAAAACAACAGTAGGCCCCGAGCAGGAATATTTCCTGATCGATAAGGACGTCTATGAGAAAAGAAAAGATCTGATTTATACAGGGCGCACGCTGTACGGCGCAAAGCCTCCGAAGGGCCAGGAGCTGGAGGACCATTATTTCGGAACGATTAAGCCGCGCGTGCTGGCCTACATGAAAGACCTGAACGACGAGCTGTGGAAGCTTGGGATCCTGGCAAAGACGGAGCATAACGAGGTGGCGCCGGCGCAGCACGAGCTCGCTCCGATTTTTACGACGACCAACATTGCAACGGATCATAACCAGCTTACAATGGAAATCATGCAGAAGGTTGCTAAAAAGCATGGAATGGTCTGTCTGCTGCATGAGAAGCCGTTCGCCGGAGTCAACGGCAGCGGAAAGCACAACAACTGGTCGATTTCCACCAACACGGGCGTAAACCTGCTGGAGCCGGGGGAAACGCCGTATGAGAACGCGCAGTTCCTGCTGTTCCTGTGCGCGGTCATCAAGGCCGTCGACGAGTATCAGGATCTGCTCCGGATTTCCGTAGCAAGCGCCGGCAACGATCACAGGCTTGGCGCAAACGAGGCGCCTCCCGCAGTCGTCTCCATGTTCCTGGGCGATGAGCTGAGCGAAATCCTGAAGGCAATTGAGGAGGACGCGCCCTACGGCGCTAAAGCAGCGGAGCAGATGAAAATCGGCGTTCACGTGCTGCCCCGCTTCCCGAAGGACACGACGGACCGGAACAGAACCTCGCCGTTTGCATTTACGGGGAACAAGTTCGAATTTCGGATGCTCGGTTCCACGCTCTCCATTTCCGGACCGAATATCGTTCTTAACACCGCGGTTGCAGAAGCGCTTCGGCAATACGCCGACAAACTCGAGCAGGCGGATGATTTTGAAAGCGCCCTGCACGCTCTGATTAAAGAAGAAATCAAGGCGCATAAAAGAATTATATTCAACGGCAACGGTTATGACGACGAGTGGATCCGCGAAGCGGAGAAGCGCGGCCTGCTGAATCTGAAAACGACGCCCGACTGTCTGCCGTATTTCTTGAAAGAAAAGAACGTCAAGTTATTCACGGAGCACAAGGTGTTTTCAGAAGCGGAAATCCGCTCCCGATACGAGATTTTGATGGAAAATTACTGCAAGGTTCTGCATATCGAGGCGGCAACCATGCTCGAGATGGCAAAAAGAGATATTCTTCCGGCTGTAAGCGCATATTCCGAAGAGCTGGCCAGAACGGCCAAGACGAAGAAGAGCGTATTGCCCGGCGCGGACTGTACTTACGAAGAAAAATCTTTAGAGAAGCTCTCCGCCCTTTCCGGCGCAATGTTTGTTAAAACGGATGCCTTGGAAGAAGCGCTTGCAAAAGCAGGCGGCCTGGAGGATGTCACCGAAGAAGCCATGTACTATAAGGACAGCGTAATTCCGGCAATGGCAGCGCTCCGCGCCGATGCCGATGCACTTGAAACGATTACGGCAAAGAAATACTGGCCGTATCCAAGCTACGGAGATCTTTTATTCAGCGTCAAATAACCGGTCGGAGGGAATGTATCATGTGTTCAATCATGGGTGTCTGCGGAAGCGGCTATACAAAGGATTTTACAAAAGCCCAATTTGAAGAGTGCTTCGGCAGAACACTCTCGAGGGGGCCGGATATGAGCAGAGTGATCGAGACGGAATCAGGTCTGCTCGCGTTTCACCGGCTCGCAATCATGGATCTGAGCGAAACGGGAATGCAGCCGTTTGAACGCGACGGGAACGCGCTCGTCTGCAACGGAGAAATATACGGCTTCCGAAAAATCAAGAAAGAGCTGGAAAAAAAATACCGGTTCTGCGGCGATTCGGATTGTGAAATTCTCCTTCCGATGTACGAGGAATACGGACTAGAGATGTTCCGAATGCTAGACGCGGAATTCGCCCTGATCCTCTTTGACGGGAAGCGGAAAAAGTATGTTGCGGCAAGGGATCCCGTCGGGATCCGCCCGCTCTTCTACGGCTATACGAAATCAGGAACGATTCTGTTTGCCAGCGAGGCGAAAAACCTCGTTGGCCTCACGGAACGGATCATGCCCTTTCCGCCCGGGCATTATTATGTCGACGGAAAATTTTACTGCTACAACGATATTGCAGACGTTCCGGCCGTCTGTCACGATTCGCTCGAAACGGTCTGCAGGAATATCCGGGAAAAGCTGATCCGTGGCGTAGAAAAACGGCTGGACGCAGACGCTCCGCTCGGCTTTCTCCTCAGCGGAGGCCTTGACAGCTCCCTTGTGTGTTCTATCGCTGCAAAAATTCTTCAAAAGCCGATCCGCACCTTTGCGATCGGCATGAGCGAGGACGCCATCGATCTGAAATACGCCAAAGAGGTGGCCGACTATATCGGCAGCGACCACACAGAGGTCATAATTAATAAAGATCGGGTGCTCGAATCGCTGGAAGAGGTCGTCAGCATTCTTGGTACATACGATATTACAACAATCCGCGCCAGCATCGGGATGTATCTGGTTTGCAAGGCCATTCATGAAACGACCGATATCCGCGTTCTTTTGACAGGCGAAATTTCCGACGAGCTGTTCGGCTATAAATATACGGATTTCGCGCCCTCTCCGGAAGCGTTCCAGGAAGAGGCCGCGAAGCGGATCCGGGAAATCCACATGTACGACGTGCTGCGGGCAGATCGCTGCATTTCGGTCAACTCCATGGAAGCCCGCGTACCGTTCGGGGATATCGACTTTGTGCGCTATGTCATGGCAGTCGATCCGGCGCTGAAGGTGAATCGCTATGGGAAGGGAAAATATCTTTTGCGCCACGCGTTCGAAAACGCTCCGGAGGGCGATTATCTGCCCAGATCCATTCTGTTTCGCGAGAAGGCGGCCTTCAGCGACGCCGTCGGCCATTCCATGGTAGATTATCTGAAGGAATATGCCGAGACGCTTTATTCAGACGAGGAATATGAGGCAAGGCGCTCGCGTTACTCCTTCGCACAGCCTTTTACCAAGGAATCGCTTCTTTACCGAGAGCTGTTTGAAAAATATTATCCCGGGCAGAGCGCCATGGTCAAAGACTTCTGGATGCCGAATAAAAGCTGGGAGGGCTGCGACGTAAACGATCCCTCCGCGCGCGTGCTGTCCAATTACGCCGCAAGCGGGATTTAACGAAGCATACCTGAATTTCAAAGCGAAGAAGCTCGCCGCGCCCGCCGGGGCGCGGAATTTTTATTCCTGATTTTGCATTGATATTTCAACTCGGTTCTGCATATAAATAAACCATGCGGTATACTTTTCCGTAAATTTTGGAACACTACCGGCGGTGATTATAATCATGAGTCTTCGGAATTTATTCGGAATCCGGAAAAACAAGGAAGATCCCGAAGTTACGGCTATTATGAACGAAATCAGCGATCTGAAAAAATTAATCGATACTGCCCGCATCAACTTCAACAACGTGACCGATTCGGACAGTATCGATTATTATACTTATATTCTGAAAGCGTATCAGGTCCGATACGACAAGCTCATAAAGCAGCTAAAATGCCACGATTATTTCAACGGGCCCACGCCGCAGATCCGGATCAAGGAGGAAAAGCCGTCGTAAGCATCCTCCCGTACGTTCCCTCCGCCCGGGGCGTGGATAATATAATGTACATCATTTAAAACGCCGAGATAAATCATAACGTGTCCCGACTGGTAGATCAGCACCGGCGTGTCCGCCTCCGCCAGCACGGAAAGCTTTTCAGCCTCTGACATGGCTTCTGTATTCGTGATATTCCCCACCGATCCGTTCTGCTGGCTCGTATTGCGCGGAAATACGAATCCGAATGTTTTGAATACGCTCAAAACGTAGCTGGAGCAGTCCACGCCGTCCTTCATGCCGCCCCAACCGTATGGGGTTCCCACATATTTAAAGGCCTGAATATAGAAATTCCGGAATGTATAGTCCAGATATCCGAGGCTCGCAGCCGCTGCGGATATTTCCGTTTCTGTATGTGTCAGCCTGCCGTCTGCATCTTTTCCCGGTAAAAGGATCCGGTATGTCCCGCTCTGCGCGCTTTGCGTTTCCGACAGAAGCAGCGCCGTTCCCATATCCAGCTTCGTTCCTTTTATCTCAAGCAGCGGATCAGTAATGACTGCGAAGCGCAGATCCCGCGACGCATTTTCCGTCATATTCAAAAGCCTCGCATATGCGTCCCAATCGCTGCTGCCCTCCGCATCCGCAATGTCGTCGGCGTCTACCCAGCCCACATAATAATAAGACTGAATAAAGCAGAACGCGCCGTCCCTGCTCGTGTGCAGAATCCATACCGCCGAGCCTGCGGCAAGCTCGGACTCCTGCATTCTGTCATGATCCTGTACAGACGCCCGGTCATAAAACGTACGTGCAGTGGGCAGCGCGCGAATATCCGTTCGCTGTATGGTCACACCCCTCCGGAAGGAATTGGTCTCTTCCAGCGCGTCCAGATTGCGGTTCTCCCTGATTTCAGCAAGCTCTTCGGCTGTAATTTCGATTCCGTCCTCGTCGTATTTCGGAAGACTCGGACCGGACGAGCCTTCAATCAAAGCGGTCAGCTCGCTTTTCGACATGCTTTCCGGATAGGAAGCGATGTCCGTGAGCGCCGTGCACTTCGCGCGGATCGATGCGTTCATCGCTTGAATTTGCTCATATGTCATCAGAATACGCTGCGCGTCGCCGCACGCGTTAATCCATTTTTCCGCGCCGGAAGGGACTTCCGAAACGGCAGGAGGCTCGGTGCTTTCGGCCGGCGTCGCGTTTGCCGCGTCCGTCTTGACCGGCGCCGCGGTCTCCGGCGAGGAAGGCGTTTTCTGCGATTCCCCGCGCTCTGCCCCGCCCGAACAGGCCGAAGCCGTCACGGTACACGCAAGCAGCGCCGAGGCCAAAAGCAGTTTTACAAATCGATTCATTTTTCAGCCGCCTTTCTCAAGCCTCAGGATCGATTCTCGGGAACAGCGCCTCCGCCTTCCGAACCTCCGCTCCGTCAGGATACAGTCCCCAGGAAGCGGCGTTTTCCCATTTCAGGATCTCGTCTCTTCCTTCGATTCCAAGCTGCGATTGGATCTTACGCGGCGTTTCCGGCATGAAGGGTTCAATCAGAATGGAAACGATGCGGATTCCCTCCAGAAGCGTATACAAAACGCCCGCAAGCCGCTTTCTGTCCTCCGGCTCCGCGCTTTTTGCAAGCACCCAGGGAGCCGTTTCATCAATATATTTATTCATTCTGGAAATTCCCTTCCAGATTTCCGTCAGTGCCGTGGGAAACTGAAGCGCATCCATCGCCGCATCGACGCGCTCCGTGCACCCGGCCGTCAGCGCTCGCACATCCGCCTCGGGCCCGCAGGACAGGCGCTCGTCAAGAGGCGGCATTTTTCCTCCGAAATATTTCAGCTGCATCGATACCGTTCTCGATACGAGATTTCCCAGATCGTTCGCCAGATCGGCGTTGATTCTGGTAATCAGCGCGTCGTTGGAAAACTGGCCGTCCGCGCCGAACGGAACCTCGCGGAGCAGGAAATACCGGATTGCATCCGCGCCGTATTTTTCCGTCAAAATAATGGGATCTACGACGTTTCCTTTGGATTTCGACATTTTCCCGCCGTCCAGCAGCAGCCAGCCGTGTCCGTAAACCTTTTCCGGAAGAGGCAGGTTCAGCGCCATCAGGATCGCCGGCCAGATAATCGTGTGAAACCGCACGATTTCTTTGCCGACAAGATGCACCTGGGCCGGCCAATATTTCCGGTACAGGCTGTCGTCCTCGCTTCCATAGCCCAGAGCCGTAATATAGTTAGACAGGGCGTCCACCCATACGTATACGACGTGCTTTTCGTCAAAGGTGACGGGAATACCCCAGTTAAACGTCGTTCTTGATACGCAGAGATCTTCCAGTCCGGGGCGCAGAAAATTGTTCAGCATTTCGTTCTTGCGGGAAACGGGCTGTATAAAATCCGGATGGCTTTCGATATGCTCTATCAGCCGTTCCTGATATTTGGAGAGACGGAAGAAATAGCTTTCCTCCTTCTTTGTATGCTCCACCGGTCTGCCGCAGTCCGGGCATTTTCCGCCGTCCAGCTGCGTTTCGGTCCAAAAAGCTTCGCACGGCGTACAGTACCAGCCTTCATATTCGCTTTTATAAATATCTCCCTGATCGTATAGCTGCTTGAAGATCTTCTGAACGGCTGCGACGTGGCTTTCATCCGTGGTCCGAATAAAGCGGTCGTTGGATATGCGCAGGATTTTCCACAATTCTTTGATTCCCGCTACGATCCTGTCGACGTACTCTTTCGGAGAAATTCCGTTCTCCTCCGCCTTCCGCTGAATTTTGAGGCCGTGTTCGTCGGTACCCGTAAGGAACATGACGTCATAGCCCTTAAGCCTTCTGTACCTGGCCTCGGCGTCGGCCGCAACCGTTGTATAAGAATGTCCGATATGAAGATTGTCGCTGGGATAATAGATCGGAGTCGTAATATAATATGTGGGCTTCTGCATGCTCATATCCTTCTTTCTTTTATTTTATAAGGCTGTCAAGGAAATCCTTTGCCGTCCTGATATCCTGCTCGGGATTGTCTCCGACCTCCCGCTCGATGGTGAGGAAGCCGTGATAGCCTATGTCGTCAAGCGCTTTGAGATAGTTCTTAAAGTCTACCTCGCCCGTTCCGAGCGGAACCTCTATAAACGACGGACCCGTGGGCACCTCGCCTTCCTTCCCGGGCCTCACTCCGTACACGACCTCCGCGGGCGTAGGGAAAAGATTCCTGCCGTCTTTGGCATGCGTGTGAACGATATAATCCTTCAGCGTATATACCGCCTGTACGGGGTCGTCCTTTGTTACCATGACGAGGTTTGCCGGATCAAGATTGACCGCAACGCCCGTCGAGTGAAGGTCATCCAGAAATGCTTTGAGCGTCGCTGCGATCTCAGGGCCCGTTTCAATGGCGAAATGCGCGTTAAGAGAATCGGCGTATCTGCTCAGCTCGAAGCACGCTTCCTGCATAATTTTATAGCGTTCCTCGTTCTTATCGGCAGGGATGACGCCGATATGTGTCGTTACAATGTTCGTTTCCAGATCCAGCGCCAGATCGATAATTGCTTTGGAATGCTCGATCAGTTTCGGATTTCGTTCCCTGTTTGCAAAGCCCTCACCCAAATCTCCGCAGAGTGCGGAGAAACGGAGTCCGTGCGCTTTGACCTGCTTCAGAACTTCCTTCCTCTGCTGCGCATTCAATTGATACGGAGACAGATCACCATATGTGGCATAGGCCTGTATGCCGTCCGCGCCGAGCTTCTCCGCCTTTTCAAGCGCCGTCTCCCGGTCGCAGCGGAAGGAATCCAATATAACGCCGATAGAAAATTGATACATATTTATAAGCTCCTTTCCCAAGAAAGAAATTGCGAATGTATTATAACATGCTTCCCCGCGAAATACAAAACGTTTCCTTCCGTAAAATTCCGCATGAAAATTTTCTGAATCCATGATACAATACAGTCTGTTTATTTTATAAATGAAGGAGCAACGCCATGCGTCCCAGAAATAAAAAACACCTGGAAGAGCGTTTTGAAAAATGCAGTTATCTCACGGAGCCTGATCCCGCCGCCAGAAAAGGGAGCTGGCGCTTTGCATTCGAGCGGCCGGACGCGCCGCTCCATCTGGAAATCGGATGCGGGAAGGGCGCGTTTATAACCGGAATGGCCGCCGTCTGCCCCGAAATCAATTTTATCGCCCTGGAATGCGTGAAAAACGTCATTGTCACCGCACTTGAAAAAACGGAATGCGCCGGTCTGAAAAACATTCGTTTCATCAATGCAAATGCAAGTCAGCTGGCCGACTTTTTTTCGCCCGGCGAGATCGACCGCATCTACCTCAACTTCAGCGATCCCTGGCCGAGAAACAAGCAGGCGAAGCATCGTCTGACGCATCCCGCTTATTTAAAGGCATACGCAATGATTCTCTCCCCGGGCGGCCGCATTATTCAGAAGACGGACAACAGGCCGCTTTTCGATTACTCCATCCAAAGCTTTACGGAAAACGGCTGGACATTGTCCCATATAACTTACAATCTGCACGCTCCGGAAACGCCGTATGAAATTCTGCGGCAGAATATCGTCACCGAATACGAAAGCCGTTTTTTAAAGGAGGGCCTGCCCATCCACAGGCTGGAGGCCTGCCGGCCGGAAGGGCCAAGCTCCTCTTAATCCCTGTTTGCATCGGATTTGCGTCCGCTGCAGATCATTTTCACTTTATCTTCCGCAAAAAAAATGATATGATTATACAGCATGACTTTTCTCGGGAGGCTTCGGACATGGCAGCGGACGGCAGAAACACAATTTGTACCATCTTTAAAGATCTTGCGCTCCCTCATAAAACAAAATACGTTACGGCAGCCGTCAGATTTCAGGGGCAATGGGTATTCATAAGAAGCCGGGGCGCCGTATCTTACGAAATGATCGGAGGGGCCGTTCGAAACAACGAGCCTCCCGAGACCGCGCTCCGGCGTCAGCTCTATGATAAGGCGGGGATCGTCGCCGGAAAAATTTATGAAATCGCGTCGTATTCCCTCTCCTCCGGCAGCGGAAAAGTAGGAACTGCAGGCCGTACGACTACATACGCCAAGCTTTACTATACGGAGTGCTCCTGTATGGGAACGCTTCCGAACAATAAAACGGAAGAGGTGCTCTGCAGTGCCTCCGAGCTTTCCGCGCAGCAGTATCTGCATCCGGAGACAAGTCAGCCGCTGATGCGGAAGGCCATCTGCTGGCTGGCAGGCGGCGGCGCGGAACGGCAAGCTCCGTTCGCCTTTGAAAAGCTGTGCGGCGCCGTGACCTACTGCCGGGAAAACGGGATCATAAAATACATTCTGATTAAAAACCTGTCCGGTCATATCGGCTTCCCGAAAGGTCACTCAGAAAACGGAGAATCGGAACAGGAAACGGCGCAGCGCGAGGTTTACGAGGAAACGGGACTGAAGCCTGTGCTCCTGACAGATTTCCGACACACGTTTCAGTATGTGGCGCCAAGTGAAGCAAACGGATCGCTGCCGGGGGCCGACATGCATAAGCTCGCCGTTTATTTTGCCGCGCGCTTCACGCCCGAGGAAATCCCTCAGATTACCATTCAGGAGGAGGAGGTCCTCAAATGGTGGTTCGTTCCGTACGCAGAGGCAATGAAGCTGCTCAATAAAAACGCGGATAAACGGATGCTCGAGCTGGCAAACCGCTGGATCGAACAGAATCGCAGGGAAACGGAGGCGTAAGCAGGTGAGCTGGATCGAAGCGAGAGAATTTGCGTGGATTTTTTTGATATACGGCTTCCTCGGATGGTGTACGGAAGTCATTTTTGCCGGTGTAAACAGCGGAAAATTCGTGAACCGCGGTTTCCTGAACGGTCCAATCTGTCCGATCTACGGATTCGGCGTGTTGACCGCGGCAAAGCTTTTGCAGCCGTTTGACGAAAATCTCCTGCTGCTGTTTATCGGCTCCGTTCTGATCACGACGCTGCTTGAATATCTCACCGGGTTTCTGCTGGAAAAGCTGTTTCACCAGAAATGGTGGGATTATTCCGCGCTTCCGTTCAATATCAAGGGATATGTCTGTCTGAAATTTTCGCTGCTCTGGGGGCTGGCCTGTCTGTTTATCCTGAAAATCATTCATCCGGCCGTTCTGAAATTTATTGAAAGCCTGCCAGGCACGCTCAGCACGGTATTGTGCATCATATTTCTGGCTGCCGTCGCCGCCGATTTTACAGTAACGCTGGTCAACGTCCTGAAGCTTCCCAAAAAGCTGCGCACGATTGTCGAGCTCGAAAAGGCGCTGACCTCCGTATCGGAGAATCTCGGCGAACGTCTTTCCGCACGCGCGATTTCACTCAATTCCCGCGCGGAGGAATTGAAAACAAAGCATGAAGCCGAACGGGAAGCGCTTCGGGAAAAATACAACCGTTTGACAGCAAGGCCCAATTTCGTTCAAAGACGTATTATTAAAGCCTTTCCGAATATAAAAAAGGGCCACTATCAGGAAGCGCTGGAAAAGCTTTTCAAAAAGCCGTCAAAAAGAAAAGAACAAAAGGGAGCCGCGGAGAATCCCGAGCAATAAGCTCATTCGGCCGGCTCCGTCTGCGGGATGCTGGCCGCGACGAGATTCTGCCAGTCAAACCCCTTGTTTCTCGGAAGGCTATCTTCACTCAGCGTCTGTCCATAAAAATATTCTTCAAATATTCTTCCGGCAATAGGAAGCGCGTTCGCGCCGCGCGCGCCATGCTCGATTACGATAGAAACGGCGATTTCCGGATCGTCAGCCGGCGCATAGCAGATCAGTACGGAATGCGAGCTCTGTCCAAATGCCTCCATACCGGTTTCGGGGGTACCGGTTTTCGCTGCTACAAAGCCCTCCGGGAACGCGGCAAAGGCTTCTCTGGCCGCATCGCTTTCCAGAACCATCTGGACCATGCCGGACTTTACGGACGCCAGCGCGGACGCCGCCACGTCGATTTTTTCCGCATCTGCATTTTTCTCTGCATTATTCAGCACGAACGTGCCGTCCGCCGTCTGCACGCTGCCAATCAGATAAGGCACGTTGAGAACGCCGCCGTTTCCGAGCGCCGCGGCGTAGCGCGCAAGCTGAATTGGCGTAAACAGCGTATACAGCTGTCCGATCGCCGTCTGTGCTGTGTCGGAATCGGTCCATTGATGGTAAATGTCCGTTTCTTTAATTTTCATCGTGTCCGGGTTGCTCCGGTATCCTGCGTATTCATTGATTTCGATCCCGGTCTTTTCTCCCAGGCCGAATTTTTTTGCCCATGCGTCGATGTCCTCGATTCCTGTTTCGACGGCGATCTGCTGGAAATACACGTTGCAGGATTTCGCGATGGCCGACTGCAGGGAGATATTGCCATGATATCCCATGCAGGAATGCGTATGATTATTGATCACAAGAAACCCGTTGCACCTGATTTCCCGGGAATCATCCGTCACATGCTCGGAAAGCGCCGCAAGCGCCGTAATCGGCTTAAAGGTAGAGCCCACGGGATACAGCCCCTGCGTTGCGCGATTCAGGCTCGGCGAAGTTGCGTCATTGAAAAGATCCACGATCGCCTGCTGCGCTTCCTGATTGGAGGAAGGCTCCAGGAAAATACTGTTGTCATAATTGGGATAATTCGCCATTGCAAGCGTTTCTCCGGTTTTTGCATTGAGCACGACGATCGATCCTGCTTCTGCGTCGCCGAAATTCTTAATATCATCCTTTGCTGCCTTGATATTTTCAATCTCCTCTTTTAGGATCTCGACGCATTTTTGCTGAAACGAATAATCGATCGTAAGATATACGTCGTTTCCCGGGATCGGCTCCGTATACGAATATTCCCGTACCACGCCGTCTGCGTCGATATAAACCTCGCGGATGCCGTCCACACCGCGCAGATATCCCTCCGCCGCCTGTTCAATCCCGATTTTGCCGATAATATCGTCATTGGAATATCCCTGATCCTTCATTGTCGCATACTCTTCCTCGCTGATGGCTCTGACATAGCCAAGGATATGGCTCGCTTCTTCGGCATTGACATACTCTCTGAAATACGTTTCCTCCGTTGTCACACCGGGGAAATCGAGATAACGTGCCTCGATCACCTCCACCGTCTCTTCGCAGCAGTCCTCTGCAATAACGGAAGGCGTGATATAGCTCAGGCCGAAGGAAAACGTCTCATAGCGGATAATCATAATTTTATACGCTTCCTCATCCGTATAGCTTTCATCGATTTCAAAGCGTTCGTTCCGCAGATAATCAAAAACCTCCTGCGGTGTGTTCAAGCGGTCGCGATCCGATTTTCTGATAGCAATGGTATTGATCCAGCTTTTTCGGTCCGCGCCTGCGTCCTCTCCGCTCAGAGCCGGTCCCCAGTCGATCGGGTAGGAAAGATACCGGCCAAACGTATTCGTATACGTGTCGCCGTTTTCCATAAACAGATTGACCAGCTCCAGATACATCGCGTTTCGTTCCTCCTGGGGATTATCAATATTTACCATCTGCACCTTATAAGATTTTCTTGTGGTTGCAAGCAGGATGCCGTTTCGATCGTAAATATTGCCCCGCGGCGCGTCGACGGAGAGCTTTGTCGTACTGTCGATCGTATTCATCGCTTTATTCCGATAGTCGCTGCCGTCTATGATCTGCAGCTTGTACAGCCTTCCGACCATGACCGTCATGACTATGAAAAGAAGCACGCCGACGTAAAAGCACCGGTTCTTCAGCAGGCGTTTTACTTTATCAGATATGTTTTCCCAATTCGGCTTGTTTATTTGAACCCACCCGGCTTTCTGTCTAAAAATTTTAAAACGGGTATCATAAATACCACGATGCAAATACAGTTGTAAAACGTTACGGGAAGGATCCTCGCCGCAACGTGCGTCCAGAATCCTCCCGCATACAGATCCTGTGCTTCTCCCGCATATACGGCAAGCAGCCGCACGAGAAAGCTTTCCACAAACGCATAAAGCAGGAGCGGAAGCGGAGCCGCCGCTGCCGGCCACCACAGTTTCTCAGCATAATTGAACCTGGACGTAATCAGAACGATTCCCAGCGCAAGATATAGATACAGGAGCCCGTAGAGCCCGATATATCTTCCGTACACAATATCTACAAACAGCCCTGTGGACAGGCCGTATACCATCGCCTCGGCATAGTCCATGCGGACTGCCGTAACGCAAAGCAGAGCCAGCGTCAGGTTCGGCTTGGCTCCGAAAATCCGCAGGTCGTTAAAGAACGCCTCTTGCACCAGAGCAAGGAACACAGCCGATAATATGTAAAATATTATATGCTTTCTGTCTCTCATTCCGTTCTCCCTGCCCTGCGGCGCCTTAACCGGCCTGCTCCTGAGACGGCATCAGCACATAAACGTGGCTGACCGCAGTAAAATCCACCGCCGGTTCGATATATGCCGTTCTCGTCCCCGATTCGGCATTTTCTTCGATCTGCACAACCGTTCCGATCACCAGGCCCTTCGGATATACGCCGCCGCTTTCCGCCGTAATGATCGTATCCCCTACATACAGCGTCGTCTCGTCCGCGATCCTGTCCAGCTCGAGCATATGCTCGTAATTTTCATTGGACATGCCGCGGACGCGCACCAGCGCGTTGTTTCTTGAAATACGCGCCATAATGACATTCTGTTCATCCACGATGCAGCGAACCTTAGAGGAAGCCGGGCCAGCGTTATAAACGATGCCCACCAGCCCCTTCGAGGTTATTACGACGCAGCCGTTTTCCAGTCCGTCGGAGGTTCCCCGGTCTATGGTGAACTCATTGAACCAATCCGTAACGTCCTCGGAAATAATATTGGCGGCAACCATGTTATAATCTTCAAAGTACCCCTTCAGCTCCAGCAGATCGCGAAGCTCTGCATTTTCTTCTTTCAGCTTTTCGTTTTCATTCTCCAGATTTTTAAGAGAATCGTTTTCCTCCTGAAGCTCGCTGATCCTGTCTTTGATCTCGCTGTAATCTCCTATTACAGAAAAGGCGTTTTTAATACTCCTCCCAAAAGAGGAAAACCCCCGCTGAATATATTGGAACGGCGTTCCGATTACTTTATAAACGGAATGCAGGCTGCTTCCCGGCCTGCTTGAAACCGCTATAAATACCACAAGCAGCACCGTAATCCCCGCCAATATAAAAATAAGCCGTTTTGTTTTCTTGCTCACTGCGAATCAGACACCTCAGAACATTCCCGACGTACGGTTCTGATACAAAATTTTTCTTAGGTTCCCCTCTTCCAGGCATTTCCCCGTGCCAAGCGCAACGCAGTCCAGAGGATATTCCGCCACGCATACCGGCATACCCGTTTCGATTTTTATGATTTTATCAAGCCCGCTGAGCAGCGCCCCGCCGCCGGTCAGCATGATTCCCTTTTCCATGATGTCCGCCGCAAGCTCCGGAGGCGTTTCCTCCAGCGCTTCCTTAATGGCGTCCACGATCGAAGTGACCGGTTCGCGGATTGCTTCCACAACCTCGGAGGAAGAAATTTTGACGTTTTTAGGAAGTCCGGTCAGCAGATCCCTGCCTTTGATTTCCATGTACTCCTCCTGCGGCTTGGGATGCGCCGCGCCGATTGTCAGCTTAATATCCTCCGCCGTCCGTTCGCCGATCACCAGGTTATGCTCGCGCTTGGTATACATGGAAATGTATTCGTCAAGCTTGTCTCCCGCTACCCGCAGCGATTTGGAATTTACGATGCCGCCCATAGAAATAACGGCGACCTCGCTCGTGCCTCCGCCGATATCCACGACCATGCATCCCGTTGCCTCCTCGATCGGCAGCCCCGCCCCGATCGCGGCAAGCAGAGGTTCTTCAAACAGAAGCGGCTTCTTTCTGGCGCCGGCGCGCTCTGCGGCTTCCTCGACCGCCATATATTCCACCTCCGTCACTCCGGACGGGACGCATATAATCAGGTTCGGTTTTCCAATGCCGGCAACGGATGCCGCTTTTCTGATAAAATACCGCAGCATTTGTTCCGTCATATCGAAGTCTGCGATTACGCCGTCGCGCAGAGGACGGATGGCAACGACGCTTCCCGGCGTTCTGCCGATCATCCGTTTTGCGGCGTCTCCCACCGCAAGAACCTCATTTGTGTTCTTATTGATCGCCACGACGGACGGTTCCCGGATGATAATCCCCTTCCCGGACATATGAACCAGCGTATTCGCCGTCCCCAAATCGATTCCTATATCACGTGCCATAATCTTCAAATCCCTCGTTTAACGTTTTTTCTTTAATTTTAATAAGATCGCCCTCGCGGTACATACTGTAATATTTCCCATTTCCGACAATCATATGATCCGCGACGTCGATCCCGACAAGCCGTCCCGCCTTTACCAGGCGTTCCGTCGTATCGTAGTCGGCCCGGCTCGGCCTGCAGTCTCCCGAAGGATGATTATGCGCCAGTACCACCGCGGACGCCAAATTTTTGATCGCGTTGTAAAATACTTCCCTCGGATGAACGAGCGTCCGGTCAACCGTGCCCGCCGAAATCCGGCAGGCGGAAATATAATTCCATTTCTTATCAAAAAAAAGTGCCTGAAAAACCTCCTGCCGCAGCCGGCCGATTTCCGATATCAGCATGTCGCCCAGATATTCATAATCCGTAATTTTAATTTTATTCCTGCAGCGTCCGAATGCGATCCGCCTTCCCAGCTCCGCCGCAGCATGAAGACGGATAGACTTGACGCGTCCGATGCCCGCGCAGCTCTTCAGCTCGGAAAGCTCTGCGGTTCCAACATCGGCAAGGCTTCCGTGCTTTAAAAGAAGCTCTTCCGCTATAGCAAGCGCAGACCGTTCCCGCGTGCCGGATTTGATCAGGATCGCAAGCAGCTCCGCATCGCTGAGCGCCTCTGCGCCGCAGCGCTCCAGCCTTTCATAAGGCCGCATTCCTTCCGGAATTGTTCTCATAGTCATGATTCGTACCTCCTTGAGGTCTGCTTCAGGCTATGAATACCGCATTTGTTAGTATACCTGTATTTGGCGTAAAATACAAGTTTTTTTGCGTTCGGCACACGGTTCTCTTTACGGTTCCATCGGACGCAAATCAGGAAATCCTCTCCTCAATACCTTGACAGGCGATGTATGTAATGTTATAAAGTATATTGTCTGCCAAATATACCGGCAGCTTTTGAGAGGAGGTCATCTCATGCCGATATCCGCGGATCTGATCCGGGGCCATACCGACGCCATCCTGTTAGCGCATTTGATCCACAAAGACAGCTACGGATACGAAATCAATAAAGCGATCCAGCAAACCTCCGGCGGACTTTACGAGCTGAAGGAGGCCACCCTTTATACGGCGTTCAAAAGACTGGAAGACGCAGGATGCATCGCCTCATACTGGGGAGAAGAGGCGACAAACGCAAGACGGAAATACTATAGAATTACGCCGCTTGGCCGGGAGCTGTTCGGCCGTCTGCTGGAAGAGTGGCATGTCACACGCGATATCATCGATAAATTATTGAATACGGAGGCGGAAAATCATGCATGACAAATTAAGGGAGTATGTCGAAATGCTGTTTAAGGGAGCGCCGGCGGCAAAGCAGATCACGGAAATCAAAGAAGAAATCATCCAAAACACGATAGATCGCTATGACGACCTGGTCCGCGCAGGAAAAACACCGGAAAGCGCTTTCCATATCGCCGTTTCCGGAATCGGAGACGTTTCCGAGCTCATCGGCAGCGTCTGCGGCGGCACCACCGGCCGGGAGGAATTCCAGCGTCCGCCCACATCCGCGGAACAAGAGATCGAGAAAAGCAGCAGAAAAAGCGGAATTTTACTGGCGATTAGCGTAATGCTATATATTTTAAGCATAATTCCTGTAATACTCCTCAGCGGCACCCGATACGAAGACACGCTGGGTGTGTGTATGATGTTTCTCATGATTGCCGCCGCAACCGGGATCCTCATCGTGCGCGGAAAAACAAATCCGCAGGCGGAACGCGCGCAGCCAGACAGAGCCGCAGAAGAAGCATCCCGCATGCAGTCGCCGGAAATGCAGCGGCGAAAAAAGCTTCGAAAAAGAATCGAGGCGGCGCTGTGGTGCGTCACGATCGTACTGTATTTACTTTTGAGCTTTTACTCCGGGAAATGGTATATTACCTGGGTTATTTTCCTCGTGGCAGCCGCAGTGGAAAATATCGTGCGGGCCTGCTTTGATTTAAAACGATAAGGAGAAGACGTTCATGAATCGATCTGCAGTCGCAAGAATCATACTCTGGTCCGTCATCGCGATAGTCCTCGCGGGATTTTTGTTTGCCGCGCTGGCCTTTGACGGCATGGAAGACTTTTTAGGCCGCCTGGGACTGGGCTGGACCTCGTTCCGGTATGACGAAACAGGCTATTCTATAGGAAATTTTACTACAGAGAGCGAAATCACCTCGATAAAGATTTACTGGACCGGCGGAAAAATTGATCTTTCCGTATGCAGCGGAAACGAGCTGCTGGCAGAGGAAGCCTCCGATTATGAAATCAGTACGGACGAAGCGATGCGTTATCTGATCGAGGAAGGCGTTCTCACAATCCGTGCAAGAAAATCCGGGATTTTCTTCCGCATCGGGAAAAGTCAGAATAAGCATCTTACTCTCAGGATTCCCGAATCGATGGCAGGCCGTCTCTCTCTGATTCTGATCGACTCCGTTTCCGCAGAGGTCAGTATTTCAAAGTTATCCGCGGAGACGCTCCGATCGGACTGTGTTTCCGGAGACGTAGCTTTAGCCGATATGAAAATCGGTTCCGCCTTTATTGATCACGTCAGCGGGGATCTCCGGTGCAGCAACGTCGCCGCAGACTATCTGAAGATGGACAGCGTAAGCGGCGCATGCCAATATACGGGTTCCGTCAAAAAACTCGACTTTGACAGTACGTCCGGCGACATTACGGTCGATTCGTCCGAATTTCCCTCAGAAATGAATACGGATACCGTAAGCGGGAATGCGTTCTTTACCATTCCGGAGGGCGCCGGCTTTACGGCGGAGCTCGATTCCGTCAGCGGAACGCTGAACTGCGGCGTTCCTGTCGTCAGCGATGGAAAAACGTTCCGATACGGAGACGCTTCCGCAATTTATCGCTTTGAAAGCGTCAGTGGAAACGTCACGATCCGGCTTAAAAATTAGTTCGCCTTCCCGCGCGGCGGGGTCTCGGTTCCGCCGCGCATAATCTGCAGAGTGCTCTTGTGAAGGGCTCTGTATTCCTTTTCCATAAAATTGAGATAATTTCGTCCTGTTTCCGTAATTCTGTAATACTTTCTGTAGCGTCCTCCCTTGATCGGCATTTTATACTCTTCCACAAAATGTCGCTGCGCCATCCTGTTCAGCGGAATATATAAAGAAACCTTGCTTACCTTGAAAACGCCATTTGACTTTTCTTCCAGATCCCGGGTAATCTGGTAAACGTATTTATCCTCTTCTGTCAGAAGCTTCAGAATCAGCATATCTGTAATTCCGTATCTGAAGTTTTCTTTGATCGTCTCTTCTAAAGAAGCCATATTTTTCATTCCTCATGTTTTTTATATAATACAACGAGTATTATATCTGTTTTTTCGAAAATGTAAATGCTTTTGATCTTTTAAAATCTATTTTGCACGAATCATTAATATTAATTTTAATATTTTTGTCTAATAATATCAATGTTTTATGTTGTTAATTTTTTATTGAAACGGATAGATATTTGTGTTACAATTCGGATCACTAAATTAAGGAGAACGCTGTTAATGCTGGAAATCGATTCTTATCATTCCGAACTGAACGGAATTTTAAGTGATCTTAAGATCACTACGGATGAAATCCTGCTTTTCGCATCGTGCGACCTGTCTGCGGATCTGATGAAAAGCGATACTTTTCTGCTTCTGACAAAGGAGCTGCTCGTGATAACGGAGGGCCAGCTTGTCCTGACGGGACAGAGCCGGCCGTGCGTCCGAAGGAACAGGCTGCGTTCCTCTTACATAAAGAAAAACGTTTATACCTATCGGCTTTCCGAAATCACCGAGCTTTCTCTTGAAGCGCTCATTTCAACCGCGCGCCTTACCGCAAAATGCGGAGATCAAACGCGCTTCCTTGCAATGCTCACAAACGCCGCCAAAGAAAGCGTGCGTCTTTTTGTAAAGTACGCCAATCAATACATAAAAGACGGAAAAATTGAAAGAAACCCGGACGATTTCAAAAAAGAAGCCGTCTGCCCGACCTGCGGCTGCCGGTATCCCGATCCAAATCGAAAAATCTGTCCCAAGTGCATGGATCGCGGAAAGCTTGTGAAAAGAATGTGGATTTTTCTAAAGAAATACCGGAAAGAAATTTTTCTGATTCTGCTTGCGCTGGTGCTGGTAAGCGCGCTCGGCGTCGTAGCTCCTTATTTTTCCTCAAAATTCTTCTATGATCAGGTATTAAATGAAAACGGCAGCTTCTATGGGCAGCTTCTGTTTGTGATTCTGCTGATCGCTTCCATGAACATATGCAGCGTACTCATCAATATGCTGTCTGCCATCATTACTTCGCGCGTTGCAGGAAAGCTCGTCTACGACATGAAGCGAACGATCTTCGACTGTATAAAACGCCTGTCCCTCAGCTTTTTTACCGGACGGCAGACCGGCGGGCTCATGACGCAGATCAATAACGACGCAACGTCCATATACTGGTTTTTTGTGGACGGCCTGCCTTATTTTCTGATTAATATCGTACAGGTGATTGCGGTTTTCATTATAATGCTCACCATGAATCCCCTGCTTGCGCTGCTCTGTCTGATCGTGATTCCGCTGTTTTTGTTCGTCATCAGCAGGCTGTTCCGGCGTTCGGGGCATCTTCACGCGAAAAACTATTCCTGCTTCCGTGCCATGAGCAGCGCGCTTACGGACGTTCTGTCCGGGATGCGCGTCATCAAAGCCTTCGCTCGCGAGAAAGAAGAAGGAAAGCGCTTCCGCCGGCATGCCGGAAGAGTCACCGATATGTATAAAGAAATTACGATATTCAACAATGTCGCCTTCCCGTTTGCATACGTCATTATGTACATGAGCACGATCATCGTCTGGATCGTGGGAGGCTGGATGACAATGAACGGCCAGATGACCTACGGAACGCTCCTCACCTTCCTTTCTTATGTCGGTATGATGAACGCGCCGCTGTTCATGTTCGTAGATATGACGTATTTCTTTTCCCAATGCACAAATGCAGTGCAGCGTCTGTTCGAGATTTACGATGCTGAGCCGGACGTGACCGAAGCGCAGAACCCGGTTCACAAAGAGACGCTGGAGGGCAGCGTAGAATTTCGTCACGTGGAATTTTCTTATGACAAAAGCCGGAAAATAATCGACGACGTTTCTTTCGCGATCGAGCCGGGGAAAATGATCGGAATCGTCGGACATTCCGGAGCGGGGAAAAGCACGCTCGCAAATCTTCTCATCCGCCTTTACGACGTGACGGGCGGCGAAATTCTGATCGACGGAATCAACGTCAGGCAATATGCGTTTGCCGATCTCCGGCGAAACATCGCCATCGTTTCACAGGAAACGTACCTATTTATCGGATCGATTCTGGAAAACATCCGTTATGCGAAGCCGGAAGCAACCAAAGAAGAAATCATCGAGGCCGCCAAAATCGCAGGGGCCCACGAATTTATCATTAAGCTCCCGGACGCTTACGATACAAGGATCGGATTCGGACACAAAGAGCTTTCCGGAGGAGAACGGCAAAGAATCTCCATCGCCAGAGCCGTACTGCTCAATCCGAAAATATTGATTCTGGATGAAGCCACCGCCGCGATGGATACGCAGACGGAGCGCACCATTCAATCCGCGCTGGAAAATCTCGTCGCCGGCAAAACGACAATCATGATCGCGCACCGTCTTTCCACGCTGCGTGACGCGGATCGGCTGATCGTCATCGAAAACGGTAAAATGCCTGAATACGGGACGCACGCAGAACTGATCCGTCAGAAGGGAATCTATTATAAATTATACACGCTGCAGATGGAAGCGCTGAAAAATATCGGCGTTACGGAATAGGAGAAACAGCATGGGAAATGAAGCTTTATCAAATATTGTAAAAACAACGTATTTCACCCAGGAAAACGCCCATTTTATCGACAAAGACGGTTTACTTGCATTAAAAATCCCTGCGGGAGAAAACGGAGAAGAAAAAGAATACGGCCGCGTATTTCTGCATCGGATGTTTCCATTTGAAGAAACAGAGCGGTATCTCAGCGTGCTCGACGAAGAGCAAAAAGAGCTGGGAATCATAACGGATCTATCCCTGTTCGGAGAAGACGAGCGCGAAATCCTGCGCCGCGAGCTGAAACGAAAATATTATATAAAAAAGATCGTTACAATCGATCGCCTGAAGGACCGGTACGGCTTTACATACTGGGACGTTACTACGCCGGAGGGCAAAGCAAGCTTCACGCTTCAGGACACGCAGCGCAGCATTTTAAAAATGGATGAGGATCGGCTCATGATCATAGACATCGACGGGAACCGATACGAGATCCCGAGCATCGAAGGGCTGGACCGCGCAAGCTATAAAAAAATCGAGCTTTACTTATGATGGCAGAAAGGCATCGTTATGTATATGGAAGAAGGATCTTATTACAGAACGGCTCTTCTGAAAAGGCTGCGCGATAATGGCTGCGGCTTGCAGGAGAACCAGATACTTTCCGTATTTTCTTATAATTTGGATAAAAACGGCAGCGCCGCGGACGGAATCGCCATTCTCACCGAAACAGAATTTATATTGTGGGAAGGGACGGCCGAAAGGGAGGCGCACGCGCTGTCCTCCATACAGAAATTCGTATATCGGCCGGAGGTCGGCTCCGTCGCAGTCGAATGCATATGGAAAGAATCCGAAGAACCGTATGTCTTCTGCCGCGGCAGCATGGATCGTCAGAAGCTCTTCGGTCTTCTGGTAAATAAATACAATCTTTTTCTTGAGAAAGGCATTTATCGCCAAGAAGGAGAAAACGCCTCTGAACGTGTTTGCCCCGTATGTGGAACGCCGTTCCAGCCGGGCAACAGTATTTGCCTGAATTGCGTAAACAAGAAAAAGCTTCTGGGCAGGCTCTGGGATATTCTGCGGCCGCATAAAGCAAAGCTGATCTGGTCCTCCCTGCTGTTTATCGGCGTGCTCCTGATTGGACTGATCAATCCTTATATCAATAAAATTTTGGTTGATTCCTACATCAACAACCCTGAAATCGGAGCGGCGATCGCTTCCGATCGAGGCCGCGTATTTATCAGCTTTCTGCTGGTTGTCCTTTTAATGCTGGCGGCATATATTCTGAACTTTATCATTTCGATTATCCGAAATCTGCTCATGATGCAGGTTGGCGCCAAAGTCATCGTGCATCTGCGGATGATGGTGTTCGACAAAGTACAAGAGCTCTCGCTTTCCGGCATTTCCAAAAAGACAACGGGCGAGCTGATGAACCGTGTTGTCAACGACACTCAAGAGGTGCAGAATTTTATCAACTCGCAGGTTCCGAACGTACTCGGCGTATTCCTGCAGCTGATCGGCGTCAGCGTCATCCTGATCCTGTATGACTGGAAGCTTTTGCTGATTTTTCTCCTGCCCATGCCGATTGCAATTATTCCGACGAAAATTTTTTGGAATTATACTCGTAAAATTTATAGCCGTCAGTGGAGCGCATCATCGAAATGCGGCACGATCCTGCATGATATTTTTTCGGGGATTCGCGTTGTAAAAGCATTCGGCACGGAAGAAAAGGAAACGAAGCGGTATGACGCCGCTGCCGCGCGCGAACGCGATATTTCGGTGAAAAACGAGACGATGTACGCGCTGCTCTCTCCGTTTATCCGAATCAGCCTCATGATTGGAAATTTCCTGGTGCTTTATTATACCGGCAGCAAAATCCTGAACGGCGCCATGACGATTGGCGAAGCCTCGATGCTTTCTTCGTATATCGCCATGGTTTACGCGCCGATCGATTGGCTGGTCAGCATTCCGAATGCGCTCACCCGCGTTTTCACCTCTATCGTGCGGATCTTTGATATTGTGGATGAAAAGACGGAGGTTGCCGACGCAGCGAACCCGGTCGACGTCTCATTGCGCGGAGAAATCGAATTTGATCATGTATCTTTCAGCTATGACCACATTACAGATGTTCTGAAGGATATCAATTTAAAAATTCAGCCCGGCGAGATGATCGGGCTGGTCGGAAAATCCGGCGTCGGAAAGTCTACTCTCATCAATCTTGTCATGCGTCTGTACGATGTTACCGAAGGCAGCATCCGAATCGATGGGATCGATATCAGAGATATTTCGCAGCATTCTCTGCGAAGTCAGATCGGCGTGGTGCTGCAGGAAACGATCCTGTTTTCCGGTTCCGTATACGACAACCTGCTTTATGCAAAAGCAGACGCCACGCGGGAGGAAATCATCGATGCCGCCAAAATTGCCGGTGCGCATGAATTCATCATAAAGCTTCCGGACGGCTACAACACCGTCATCGGAGAACGAGGGCATACTCTTTCAGGCGGAGAACGGCAGAGACTGGCCATCGCACGCGCGCTGCTCCGCAACCCTAAAATTTTGATTCTCGACGAGGCTACAGCCTCTCTGGATACGGAAATCGAAAAGCAGATTCAGGATTCTCTGCAGATGCTGACGAGCGACCGCACAACGATTGCGATCGCTCATCGCCTGTCGACGCTGCGGAATGCTACGCGGATTGTGGTGCTCGACAAAAAGGGCGTCGCCGAGGTTGGGAGCCATGAGGAATTGCTGAAGCAAAAGGGCATTTATTACGATTTGGTCATGGCGCAGCGTCAGATGTCGAAAATGAGCAGAAACCGGCAATAGCTTATCCGGTACAGTCTCTGCGTTTTCTTACCTCTTCATATTTCGCTTTCGTTGCCAAGCCTCCGCGGATATGGCGCTCGGCCTTGTTTCCATCCAATACCTTTCGGACTTCTTCCGCAAGCGTGCCGTTCAGGTTCGGCAGGCGGTCTACGAGGTCTTTATGTACGGTTGATTTGCTTACTTCGAACTTTTTGGCCGCCGCACGGACCGTACAGTTTGTATCCAGTATATACTGCGCGACCTCGTAAACGCGGTTTTCTATGTAGTCCTTCAGAATTACAGAATGGTTCATTTTGTACAAAACCCCTTTACGGCTGTTCTTTGTATAAAACTTATGACAGCCGGATCGGTTTTATGCATGCAGGAAATTGCATTCGAGAGGAAATCATAGTAAAATGAATCGGTACGGAGGTGTTATGCGCTTGAAACGAATCCTTTCCATGCTGCTGGCATGTTTTACGCTTACGGCCTGTTTTTCAGCCTGCGGACGGGCGCAGCTGCCCGCGAGCGAAGAACGATCCGTCGTGGCGGCAAATTTTCCCGCATATGATTTTTCGAGACAGGTCCTGGGAAGCGCCGGGCAGGTTACTATGCTCCTGCCTCCGGGAAGCGAGAGCCACTCTTACGAGCCGACTGCTCAGGACATTCTGAAAATACAAGGCTGCGATCTTTTCGTATATACCGGCGGTGAATCGGATGCGTGGGTGGATAAAATACTGAACTCGCTGGGCCGGGAAATCAATACGCTGAAAATGATGGATTGCGTCTCCGTATTAGAAGAAGAGGATGGGCATGAGCCGGACGAGCATGTCTGGACCTCTCCGGTAAACGCCATCCGGATCACAGAGGAAATCCGAAACCGACTGTGCGAAATCGATGGCGATCGGCGGGAGGTCTACGAAGAAAACGCAGCGGCCTATATCGCGGAGCTAAATGCTCTTGACGAAGCGTTCCGCAGCTTTTTTGAAACGGTGGAAAATAAAACGCTGATTTTCGGCGACCGATTCCCTCTTATCTATTTTACCGAAGAATACGGGCTTGAATACTACGCCGCGTTCCCGGGCTGCGCGGAGCACTCCGAGCCGAGCGCCGCCGCGATTGCCCTGCTGATTGAAAAAATTAAGGAAGAAAAGGTTTCCACCGTATATTATATTGAATTTTCGAATCACAATATTGCAGACAGCCTTGCCGATGCGACGGGAACCGCAACCGCGCTGTTTTACACATGCCATAACGTATCGGAAGAACAGCTCTCCGGCGGCGCGACATACGTTTCTCTGATGCGTGAGAATCTGGCTACGCTGCAGGCAACCATGCGTTAAGCTTACTGCTCGATCCAGATCGTAAATTTTTCCAGAATTTTAAGCGGATGATAGGAAAGCTTGGAGGTTCGCAAATTGCTGTCTCCAGAATCGTCCTCACGGTTGATGTATTTTACCTCCGGCGTAACGAAGCGCTTTGCAAATTCATTTGAAAGGACCTGATAGACGCCCTCATAATCCGTATCGCCCTTTTCAATATGTACGATCAGGGTGTCATAAACAATCTCGCCAACGGAAAATCCTACGATCTGTTCTTCCACATACAGGCAGGCGCCCAGCATCCCGTAAACCGCATAATTTTCCAGTACCTCGCGCGTCTTTGCCAGTTCCTCCAGTGCGATCGGATCGCTTTTGGTATTGCGCCGCGTGATCTTCTCCAGAAGCGAAAGGCAATCCGTCAGAAGCTCCGGTCCGATTTCTCTCAGAGTCCAGTTCGGATAGGTCGCCTTAAATTTATTCACATGATTACGCTGTCCGTGCATCCGCTTCCCCTTGAATTCCAGAAAGCTTTCTGCGGTGTATAAATAGTCGGCCCATTTGCGGTCGCTTCTGCACAGGACGGAAAAGCCCTTCCACGAAAAATAGTCTTCAATGACGGAACGGTCCTCCGCGCTCGTCATGCAGAAAATCGGATCATAATGGTTTTGTGCTGCGTAGCCGCACAGCAGATCCAGACCGCGGCGCACCGCTTCCTGACTTTCGGCCATAGGAATCGTAAAGGCGATCATATCGTTTACATATTTCACTTTAAAAAACAGAATATTTTCCTCAACAGCGTATTCCGTATAGAAAAAGTCGCGCCACATAAACAGACCGCCGATGCTGTAATCGCAGATTCTGCTTTTCTGAATTACGAAAAACGGTTTGATCAAGGGAATTTCATTTAACGTCAGCTTTTTGAATTCCATATGTCCCTCTTTACCGCGCCGAATAGATTCGAACGCAAAAAATGATTTTCTTTCTCCAGCGTGCGGATCAGCGTCTTCATTTCCGCCCGGCTGCTGGCCCTGTCCATCGGGCAGGGATTGTGGACCACGGGCAGAGAAGACGCACCAACAAACTGCCGAATTTCTTTTTCCTCTACATAAAGGAACGGGCGTATCACACGGACCTGAGCCCGTTCCAGCCAGGTTGCCGGCGCAAAGCAATAAAACCTGCCCTCATAAAAAAGCGAAAGCAGCGCCGTTTCGATCACATCGTCCTTATGATGGGCCAGCGCAACGACATTGCAGCCCATCTGCGCGGCCGCTCCATTGACCGCGCCGCGGCGCAGGTTTGCACAAAGCGCGCACGGATTCTGCTCATTGCGGATTTCGAAAACAATCTGTGCAATATCCGACTCCACGATGTTGAGCGGCACCTCCAGCGCATCACAATATGCCTTGACCGGCGAAAAATCCATCCCCTCGAAGCCCAGTGCGACCGTCACAGCGGAAAGCTCGAACCGTTTCGGGTAAAATCGCTTCAGCGCAGCAAGCGTCGTCAGAAGCGCAAGACTGTCCTTTCCGCCGGAAAGACCGACGCATACGCGGTCGCCCTCGCGGATCAGATCGTAATCCTGCACAGCTCTGCGCGTCAGACTGAGCAGCCTGCGTAATTTTTCTTTCTCGTTCCTGCCCTCTCCAGTCATATTAAAAGCTCCAGGTGCTGAACCATCTCAGGAAGTTGTCGATATAGCTGCGTGAAACCTCGCGGCCTGTAAGGACCGGATAGAACATGATAAACAGGACCAATACCAGGGCAAGATAAATCCACAGGACGTGTTTGCTGATCACGCCGTCCTCAATCAGATTTTTAATGACGTATACAATCATGAAAATCATAAACGGTACGGCGGTGAAATAGTGGTATATAAACGCAACTCTCGTTACGAGAATCCAGGGGAGGAACTGCGCCGCATAGCCGACAAACGCCACAAGAATTCCTTTATCCCGCTTCTTCCAGGCGTAAAAGGCCGCCGGGAAGATACACGCCAGACCCGTCCACCAGATAAGCGGGTTCCCCATGGAAACAATGGAGGTGCTCATTCCCTCTGCCAGATTGGCATTGGAACCGGAATAGTAATAAATCGGACGCATGTTGATCGGCCACGTATACCAAGCCGAGCCGTACGGATGTCCCTCCGTCAGTCCGGAATGGTAATTAAACATATAGGTTTGATTATCCAGCACGATATCAATCAGGCTTTTATCCGGAGACGGCGCCATATATGGGATATACGACAGAATATAGATCGCCGCGGGTATAACAATGAAAAAGACAACACAGGCGCAGCAGGTCGGTATAAAATTGTGGGTAAACCAGGATTTTTCCTTGTTTGCAGGCAAGGCTCTGCCGGATGCGATATCGTCCGCCTCCAGATACTTCGCCAGGAAGAACAAAAACGCAAGTCCGACTCCTGCATACAGGCACACCCATTTTGTCGAGGCGCCGAGCCCGAACATAATACCGCAGAATAAAAGCGGGAGCAGGGATTTCCAGAACGGTTTTTTCTCATAGGATTTCTGCGTAAAGTAGTCGTACATGAAATAGTACATGCACAGGATAAAAAACGCGGAATACGAATCGATCGTGGCAAGCCGCGTCTGCGCCAGACGCATAAAATCAAACATCATCAGGAATGCCGCCGTAAAAGCGTAAATTCGCTTCTTAAACAGTTTCAGGCCAAGCAGGTACATTAAAGGCACAAGCGCCACGCCGAACAGCGTGCCCATAAAGCGCCATCCAAACGGATTCATTCCGAAAATGCGGATTCCGATCGACATGAGAATTTTCCCCATCGGCGGATGCGTGATCTCATAAACGGGATATCCGTGAATATGCTCATAGGCCGTGCGCGGGAAATAAATTTCGTCAAAGTACGTTGAACTCATATAGCTGCTGTACGGCTCCACGGTATCCTGCTCATCGAACAGCATGGCGGGATTATGGTTTTCATTCAGCTCTTTATTGTAACTGGTTTCTGCCACGGTTACGTTCAGCTTTTCATATTCCCCGCTGTCGTTTTTTCGAAAAAAGCCCATTTCGTTCACGCCAAGCCCAGAGCGCGTGGAAACGATCTTGACGCGCCGTGTCGTAAACGAGCTGTCTACGTGCTCCCATTCAAAAAACGCGCCTGCCTTGATGCTGAAAACACTTTCATACTCGCCGCTGCCGTCTTCCGTCTCATAATATACGGTATAGGAGACCGCATTATTGTTCGCCGGAATATTATTGGAATATACGGTGCGGGCCACCGTCTCGGTCTGGTCAAATTCCACAATTACATACTCGCCCGCTTCGGAAGCCTTCCAGTAAGAAGAAGCGGCGTATGCATTTCCGAGCTTATAAAAAGACATCGCAGAGCAAACAACAACCAGAACGATCAGAATGATAAAATCCTTTTTATTCAGAAGCGGATTTTTTTGTGAAAGAGGGTTATTTTTTGCAGCGTTCTCTTTATCGGCTTTGAGAGAAACCACAATGACAAAGGCGATAACGCCTCCCGCGAGCAGCAGGAAAAGGAGCTTCATCCAAATGCTTGCGCTTGGCGCATCCTGGCCGCCGGAAGAAGAGACAGCCGCGCTGAATGCGACTTCCCCTTCGGGGACGCTGTCTACCTTCTCTATGCGGACATTATCGATATACGCCGTTCCGCTCGACTCCGCCCCGTATCCACCGATTCCGATCGTAAGCTCCACGCTTTTCTGATCGGCGACCGTTTTAAAATAGACGGTAACCGTCTGCCATTCGCTGACGCTGCCGTAAAGGCTCCCGGATCTTTCCAATCCATCTTTAACAGAAACGTTCAGGCCGGCGCCGCGTTCCGTCTCCGGTACATCGGCGTCGATGTTCTCGTACAGCGTATCGAATTTTACACAGTAATTCGACTCTGGCTGAACCTGGATCTCCTGATAAATCCTGGCGTCGTTCTGGTCTTGGCTCACAATCCTGACGCATTGCCCGCTGAACTCCATGCTCGTGAGCGTGATCTGCGTGCAATCCGTATTGCCCTCATAATCTTTTTTGTAATTATACTGACTCCAGCCGTCGATCGAAGCTCCGCTTCCACTCTCAAAGCCGCTGTTTTCAAGCTCTGTGCTTCCACCCTCCGAGCAGGCGGAGAAGGTAAGCATCAGAAGCGCCGTCACAGCAAGCACCGCAAGACCGAGGCGCCGCGACCGGTTCCTTTTCTTTTCGGAATTTTTATTTTTCATGCTGACCACCTATCTGTTCTATCGGATCGTTTCCCGCATCTTCCCAGATCCGGAAAGATTTTGCGCTGCCGATTTTTGTAAAAATCAATATGCATGCGGCTGCGAAGAGCGCCACCGCGCAAAGTACATTGAAAATCGTCATCGTCGCCCGCTGCGTATTCAAGGGCGGCCAATAGTAGTAGCTTGCCGTAGCATAATCGGTGTCAATCAGCTTTCCGCCGATAGAAAGGCCGGTCATTACTTCCAGGACCGTATAAAAATTCGAAATCGACATTACGGCATAGATTCCAAGCAGCAGCTTGTTATTCGAATGAATCACGGCAGCCAGCAGCAGTACGAGCGCCGGATAAAAATATCGTTCATGCATTCGCGGTCCAAACGTCGCCACCATATAAATCAGCATTGCGGAAAGCAGATAAACGTACGGCTGTTTTTCTCTTTTCACAAGATACAGCACTCCGGTCAGCAGGCTGATTACAACGATCGCAATCATTCCCCATGCAAAATACGTCAGTCCCATAAAAGGCGTGCTGTCATTTACCCAGTTTGCCCCAAGCAGGTAGAAGAAATTAAAAGAATTTACGGTTGCATAGCTGTATCCGCCCGCCGTATTTGTATAGACGCCGAAAATCCAGCTGAAAAGATTCGGCTCCATCTTGATTCCAAACGGGAGAATAATCACGAGCGCCGTGGCAAAAAACGCAGCCAGGCTGTATACGAACCGCAGCAGCCTTTTGGCCAGAGGCTGTTCCCTGTCCCATATAAGCTGCCGCAGCAGAGCGAAGCCCAATATCGGCACGAAAAAGATCCCCTGAGGTTTTAAAGTTACCGCAAACGCCAGCGCCACAGAGGCCCAAGCGTAGCGGTCCTTCTCAATGCAGTATGCGGACAGTAGCAGTGCCAGTGCCAGCAGAGAATCTACCTGTCCCCAGCATGCGGAATCGAGCAGTACCATCGGATTAAACAGCCAGATTGCGACAAGAAACAGCGTCCAGTTCTTGCTCATGCGTCCCTTGGCCATTTTATAAAGGAGATATGCGATCACACAGTCCGCCAGCATCGAGGGAAGCTTCAGCAAGACATCAAACAAAAGCGTCTGACCGATGTTGCCGATCCTGCCAACAAGCCCGAGGAAATAAAGATAATATAAAAACAGCGGCGGATAGTCAAGATTCATCGATTCGGCATATGAATAAAAATCAGGAATGCCTTTTTCCGCCAAATTTCTTGCCCAATACTGGAAAAGGCCGACGTCGATGTCGCACTGCGGCATGGTAAAAGACAGCACCAGCCTCAGCAGGAAGCCGGCAGCAATCAAAAACAGGACTGCGCTCCCGGCGGACAGGCCGCTGACCGAGGCAGAACCGCTCAGAAGATCAAGCTGCTGCGCCTCCGCATCCCGCTTTTTCGCATATTGGTAGGCAACAGCCAGATACAGCACAATGCACAGGACCATCACTGTCGCCGCAAGCATAGTGTCCTGATGCTCGGACTCTGCCTGTGCCCTGCCCGAGCCGCTTAAAGTATCTTCCATGGAGGTGCTGACCGCGCCGCTTGGGAGCGCATCGAGCTGCTCCAGTTCAAAATCGTCAAAATATACCGTTCCGGTATTCATGCCCCCGTAAAACCCAAGGCGGAGGCAAACGGTAAAATCTGTCTGTCCCTTTCCCGTTTTTCCGTAATATTCAATATAGGTCCAATCGCTGCTTCCCGTATAGGAAACGGAATGGCTGTATGTGTTCAAAACCGAAAGATTGGCTCCTACCGCAGTATTATCGGTTCCGGAAGCGCTGGTCCCCACGTTTTCCGTTCGAACCCAGACGCTCATTCTGTAATACGTCTCTTCCAGAGCAGATTCATACCGATATGTAAACCTTGCGTCGTTTTCGACGGAGGAATGTATGGTGACGCAGCCCGTTCCGTCAAGACCGCCCGTCGGATCATAGCCGAATTCCGTTCCGTCGGCCTGGTAACTGTCTGTCCGGAGTTCCCCATATTGTTCTGGCTCATTAAAGTCAAGCAGGCAGATCTGCAGATATTCCGCAGCTTCGCCGCTCTGTCGATTTACAAAATAAATGACAGCAATTACCATAACAAGAACGGCCGCTGCCGCGGCAAATAGAATGGATTTCCTGTTTTGTTTCACGTTCTGGACAACCTTTCCACACGAGCGCCCTGCTCTATTTCAATGCTATCTCTGTATAAAATCTCATGAATCGTACAGCCTCTGCGAATTACGGCGCTGTCGCAGTAAAGCCGTTCGATATTGCAATACTCCAGGTCGGCGGAAAAACAATCGACAAAATCGCTGACTAATAAAAAGCTTCCGTCAGGAATCGGCTTCCCCGAGGCGGTATTGTACTTTACCAGAAGCTTGTCAGCACGGATTTCCTGAATCCGCGAGGTGCGGTCGCTCGAAATCAGCAGATTCTCACTGGTCAGCACGCCGGAGTTGTTCACTACGCCGTGGATCGTACAGCGCGAGGTTCTCAGCAGAGCGCTGCCCTTTACAAGCGAGCCGGAGCGAACGGATAGCGCCGCAGTTCGGAACGTGCTGCGGAATTTAAGCGCGCCGCCGACAATCACGGTTTCGGAATGCAGCTTTCCGTAAACCGCCATCGCGCCCAATACGCGTACGGACGTCGTCAGAAGGCTGCTTTTGCAGACGCATCTGTTGCGTACGGTCATCTTGTCGCAGGATACGTATACATCAAAGCAGGCCTCGCCTGAGATGTCTACATAATCCGCCTCCACCTCCGACATAAATTCAGCGGTGCCTTCAACGCTCAGATTGCGGCAGACTACCGCATCTTCTACTACCTGCCGGTCTTCGATTACAACACCGTCAAAATCATTTCTCATACTGAACCGGTCAGAGCCTCCAGCTGTTTTGTTTTCTCCTCGAAAAGATCCAGCGCGGCCTGCACCGGCTCCGGTCCGGATAAATCGACGCCGGCCTTTCGAAGCAGCTCCATCGGATAATCGCTGGAACCGCCCTTCAGAAAGGCGAGGTATTTTTCAAGCTTTTCCTGATCGCCGCTTAGGATCCCCGCGGCGAGGATCGTTGCGGCTGAAAATCCCGTCGCATACTTATACACGTAAAAGGCCGTGTAAAAATGTGGAATCCGCGCCCATTCCAGCGCAATCTCCTTATCTATTTTCATGACCTTTTTAAAATACTTCTTCTGCAGGCGGTAGTAAACGGAGGACAGCGCTTCGCACGTCAGGCTCTCGCCCTTTTCGTACATTTTGTGCGCGGTTTTTTCAAATTCCGCAAACATCGTCTGACGGAATACGGTAGCCCGGAATTCTTCAAGATAATGATTCAGCAAAAAGGCTTTTTCCGTATCGTCCTTCGTATGCGCCAGCAGATATTCCATCAGGAGATTTTCGTTTACGGTAGAAGCAACCTCCGCGACAAAAATTTTATATTCCGCATATTGCAGCGGCTGCGCCGTATTGCTGTAATACGTATGCATGGCGTGGCCGAGCTCATGCGCCAGCGTAAACACATCGTTGATCGTTCCCTGCCAGTTCAGCAAAACGAAAGGATGGCAGCCGTAGCAGCCCCAGGAATAAGCTCCCGTGCGTTTTCCTCTGTTTTCCTGCACATCGATCCATCCATCGGTGAACGCCGTTTTCAGTACGCTTCCGTATTCTTCTCCGAGCGGCTTCAGCGCTTCGATCACAATTTCGCGCGCTTCCTCGAACGAATACGTTTTCTGCGGCGTTTTGACAAACGGGACGTAAAGATCATACATATGAAGCTTCCGAACGCCCAGCATTTTCTTTCGCAGCTCCAGATACGGCGTCAGCTTTTTAATGTTCGCGTGTACCGTCTGAATCAGACCGTTGTATACCGTAGAAGGTACGTTGTCCTGATACAGAGCTGCAGAAAGGCAGGAGCTGTATTTCTGCGCCTCCGCATAGAACTTATCCGACTTCACGCTGCCGGCATATGCTGCGGCCAAAGTATTCCGATATGCCCCGTACGTGTCATACAGCGCTTTGAAGGCTCTTTTTCTCGTGTTTCTGTCAGGCGATTCCATGAATTTCAGATATCTGCCGTTTGTAAGCTCCACTTTCTTCCCGTTTTCGTCCGTTATGACCGGGAATTTAATGTCGGCATTGTTAAACATCATGAACACGTCCTGGCCCGCGGAAGTCGCTTCCGCCGACATTGCCAGCAGCCGTTCCTCTGCTTTGCTGAGCACGTGCGCTTTTTTCCGCATAATTTCTTCTATTGCAAAAGCATACTCCCCAAGCGCAGGCTCTTTTTTTATATATTTGGATATTTTTTCTTTATTTAATGTTAAAAGCTCCGGTTCGAAAAAGGATACCGCGGCGGAAAATTTTGTCGCAAGCATATCCGCTTTTCCTGCCAGGTCCTGGTAGAACGGTTTCGTACTGTCTTCGTCGCGGCGCATATATGCGTATACGTATAGTTTGGTTACAAGCCCGTTCAATTCATACAGCTTTCCGATGCATTCCGCCATGGACGCCGCATTCTTCGTAAATTTCCCGGAGTACTTGCGGATTTCTTCAATCTTTTCCTCCGCAGCCTGCGCGGTTTGCAGCCAAAGCTCGTCCGTTTCAAAAAGATCCTCCAGACGCCATTTATATCGGCTGTCGATTTCCTCCCTGTTTTTTTGCATATCCATTAATTGTAAGCCTCCTTACAAGTTTCCATCGAAACATTCCTGCATAGCTTGATCTCATTTTGATGAGTTTAGCATAATTTTCCGGCGCTGTCCACCGTATGCTTTAACAGGACAGACGTCGTTACGGCGCCCACTCCCCCGGGGACCGGCGTAGCTGCCGCCGCCTGCCGGGAAGTGCTTTCATAGTCAAAATCTCCGCACAGCTTCCCGTCCAAGAAATTGATGCCGACGTCGATCAGTACTTGTCCTGCCGAGGTATGCTCTCTGCCGAGCAGCTTTGCTTTTCCCGCCGCTGCAATAAGAATGTCCGCCTCTCTGCATTCTTTCCACAGATCCCGGGTCTTCGTATGGCATACTGTAACCGTAGCGTTTCTGTGCGTCAGCATTACGGCGAGCGGAAGGCCGACCACGGAGCTCCGTCCGACCACCGTGACCTTTTTCCCCGTAACGTCGATCCCGTAATATTCCAGCAGTTCCATTACCGCCTGCGGCGTACATGGGGCATAAGCCTCCGCTTTTCCGTCTTTTGCGGCAAGCAGGCCGCCCAGACTTGCATACGACATGCCGTCGACATCCTTTTCCATCCGAATCAGACGTTTAATCCTATTTTCATCCAAATGCGCCGGAAGAGGCCGGAACAGCAGGATGCCGTGAATCAAAGGATCCGCATTCAGAGCCTGAATCGCTTCCTCCAGCTGCTCCTGATTCGTATTTTCCGGCAAAACGAATTTCCTGATTTCAGCCCCTGCTCCTGCAAAGCGTTTTTCCGCGCCTTTTTCATATGCTTCGTCGTCGGCTCGTGCACCAAGCCGCACGATCGCAAGCGTCGGCACAATATTTTTTTCCTTCAAAGCCGCAAGCTTTTCCTTGCAGGCCTCTGTAATCGCGGCGGCCACAGGGGCGCCTCTTAATTCTGTCATTCTCCGTTTCCTCCTGTCAGAGCTTCTTCTACCGCGGCGTAAACGCTTTCACAGCGGACGGCCTGTTCGCCGCAGAGCCGTTTCGTTTCCAGGTTAATGTTTTCAGCATAAGCGCGGTCTTTCATCAGCTTCGTATTGATATATACGTTCAGCGCCGCGCTGTGCAGCGCCATGGCGCAGGCTGCCGCAGATACTCCGACGTCGCTGAGGACAAGCCGGGAGCCCTTAACCGCCAGCTCCTCCAGAAGGGGGACAAGTCTGCAGGCCTCGCGTAAAATTTCGAGGGGGGCAGTACAGGCGACTCTGAGCGCTTCTTCCAAAACCTGCTCGCGGTTGGGAGCCTCCTTCGGAATCCCATACGCTTTAGAAAGCGGCTCGAAGGCTTCCGCATCCTTTTCAATCAAGTTTTCCATGTTTTCGGTAATTTCAGTCGTCTCCCGCGCGATCCGATCGATATCCTCCTGATATTGCGCGTATTTCTTCTTCCCGGACGTAAGAGCCGCAACCATGGAGCAAAGCGCGGAGCAGAGCGCTCCCCCCAGTGCCGCCGCGCCGCCGCCGCCGGGAACGGGCGCTGCGGAACCGAGTTTTCCAAGAAATTCCTTTATTGACAAATCTATCATATTTTTTCTCCTATAATTAAATTTCCCGACTATATTATCATAAAATTGCGAAAATCACAAATATGGATTCTATCCCTTTTCAGGCTTTTAACCTTTTCCTCCGCTCCGGAATATAATGGTAGTAAATGCTGCCACAGAATTTGAGGTGTGACAATGAAGATTGTTGTAATAAAACCTCCGAAGCTCATCAGCGGCCTGCTCAGGACGGCGTTCGGAATGAAACGGACGGACTAAGGAAGCGATACGTAAATCAGCGGGTGTGTCAATTCAGAGCAGCCGATGCGCTGATCCTGCGCAGGATATCCCAGCGCATACAGCTCTGCGGCCCGGTTTTCCGTCCGCAAAAACAATTTTGCCGGCGCGGTTTCCGGCAGATCCGCGGCTGACTTCAGAAATTTTGCCTTCGAAGTAATCACCGGAACGCATGCGCGTTCCGTGAGCGCGTCCATGAGCGGGCCGCAGCCGCGGTTCATCCCCAAAATCCGGATATACGGGGCCGGCATTTTTATCATTTCACGCGTAATGCCCAGGATCGCTGCAAATACAATGCGGCGGATCCGCGACGCGGTATAGCGGAGCGACGTACACGTCCGGATCAGCGTTTCAAACGACGTAGCGGAACACGCCGCCGAATAAATCTTGTATTCCAGCCCTTCGGCCACAAACGGGCAGCTCCGCAGTCCTTCTGCGCCTAAGAACCGAAGCGCAGCAAGCACGGTCTGATCAAAATGCTCCGATAATACGGGGCTTTTTCCCGTTTCCATCTCTTTTTCCAGTAAATTTGCCGCAGTCTCTGGCATCAGCGCTTTCCAGGAAGCCTGCTCTGCCGCAGAAGATGCGCTGCCGATCAGGCTGCGAATATGTCCGGCGCTGCCGGGCTGATCATGTGCCGAGCCTTTACGCGTTACCGTGATCGGACGAATTTCAGAGGCATGCCTGTGCAGCGCCCGGATATATTCGGCTCCAAGGACATCGTTTGGCGCTGCGACGCCCGGTCTGTGCGCTGCGGCGGCATAGGATCGGCCGCCGCGCAGGCTGCCCCGATCAAGCTCCGGGCCATGAGGCGTCCGAAGCGCAAAGCGTTCCAGCTCGGCAGCGCCGCCTTCTCCTCCGAACGCCTCGCTGCCGAACGACAAATGCGTAACAACCGACATCTTACAGATCAGATCGACTGCGCCGCTTGCAAAATACTGCGCGGAGGACAGCGCATACGCTGCCGGCAGTTCAACCACAAGATCTGCACCGCCGCGCAGCGCCATTTCGGTCCGCAGCCATTTGTCCGCGATTGCCGGCTCGCCGCGCTGAACGAAATTTCCGCTCATTACGGCAATCACATACTCCGCCCCGCTGATCCGGCGCGTTTCCTCTAAATGATATTGATGTCCCATATGGAACGGATTATATTCGCAGATCACTGCCGCCGCTTTCCAACGCTTGCTCATCCGGTCACCTCAAAAAAAAGAAATTTTTTACGGAAATGATTGCATTTTACAAATCCGTGTAGTATTCTAACCGAAGTTGATTATATATACTTTTTTGTAGGAAAGGAAGCAGCATTATGAAATATAATTTAGCGATCGTCGGCTTTGGCGGCATGGGATCATATCATTTCAGCTCCATTCGGGAACAGCTGCCGGAAATTAACGTTGTCGGTGTATATGATATCCGGGAAGAACGCAGAAATGCAGCAAAAGAGCAGGGACTTAAAGCGTACGATTCTCTGGAAGAGCTTGAACAGGATGGGACGATAGATATCGTACTCGTTGCTACGCCGAACAATTTTCACAAGGATCTTTCTATCCGCATGCTCCGGAGCGGCAAAAATGTAGTATGCGAAAAGCCCGTTACAATGAACGCTGCGGAGCTCGAGGAAATCATCGCCGTCATGACCGAGACCGGGAAGCATTTTTCCGTACACCAGAACAGGCGTTGGGACAAGGATTTTGTTATCATGAAAAAAATCGTGGACGAGAGCCTGCTCGGCCGTCCTTATGTGATCGAAAGCCGCGTGCAGGGTTCCAAACGCGTGCTTGCGGGCTGGCGCGGTTATAAAATCAACGGCGGCGGAATGGTGCTCGACTGGGGAATTCATCTGCTCGATCAGATTATGTGGATGATCAAGGCCCCCGTTGTAGAGGTTCATGCGGATCTCTTCCAATTATACAGCACGGAGGTTGACGACAACTGCCGGCTGCTTGTTAATTTTGAGAACGGCGTATCGGCGCTGATCGAGGTTTCTACAAACTGCTTCATCAACCAGGCCAGATGGCACATGCAGTGCTCGGACGGCACAGTCGTGATCAACGGCTGGGACTGCTCCGGGAAAATGGTAAAGCTTGCCGACGACCGCGATCTCGGCTGGACGGACGAGATCGTTTATACGGAAGCCGGTCCCACACGAACCATGGCGCCGCGTCCGCGTGAAACGACAAGCGAGTTGCCGCTGCCCGAGGTAGAAACGCATTGGAGCGATTTCTATCGTAATTTTATCGCGGTGATCGAGCACCGGGCGGAGCCAGCGGTAAAGGTCTCCGAATCGCTCCGCGTCATGAAGGTAATCGATCTTCTCTTTCAATCGGCCGAGGAGGGACACAGCATCCGCTGCAATTTGTAAGCCTGTCCGATTTATGCTAAAATATCCGGCGGGGTGATTGCAGATGAGTATGAAAGTCCAGTTCAATACGGTAAAAATGCTGCGCCGCATTTTTGATCCGAACCGGTGTACCGACGTATGCATTCCTTACGAGCCCCAAAAGCCGGATCCTCATAAATATACCGGACTGGGTGGCATTTATTTAGAAGACAATACGGAGGCTGACGCGGCGAAGGCCGCGTCACTTCTGCATAGAAACGCCTCCTTTTTTACGGAAGAGCAGCCGTTCGAGCGCTGCACTCCGGAAGAACAGGGAATCGCATCCAGCCATATCGCGCGCTTCATAGAAGAGCTCTGGCTGGATCGTTCTCTAAACCTGCATTCGATCACAATTCTTCGCGGAAATAAAATTATATTCGAAGCCGCTTTCGGGGATTATCTCCTGAACGTTCCGCACGTTTGTTATTCTTTAAGCAAAAGCATTACGGCCACTGCCATCGGGATGCTCATCGCGGAGGGCAGGCTGACCGTGGAGGATCGGCTCACCGACATTTTTAAAGACGAATTAACGCCCCTGCAAATATCCACCCATAAGAAAATAAAGATCAAGCATCTTTTAAATATGACGTCCGGCATCGTCTTCAACGAAACCGGCTCCGTAACGGAAACCGATTGGGTAAAAGGCTTTTTCGATTCTCTCGTGCTGACGCCTCCCGGAAAAACCTTTAATTATAACAGCATGAACTCCTTTCTGCTCAGCGCGGCCGTAAAAAAAATCACCGGTACCGGACTGATGGAATATCTGACGCCGCGGCTTTGGGAGCCGCTCGGAATCAAAAACGTCTTTTGGGAATTATCTCCGTGCGGGATCGAGAAAGGCGGATGGGGCCTCTATATCATACCGGAGGATCTTGCAAAAATCGGTCGTCTCTATCTGCAGGGCGGCGTCTGGAAGGACAAGCGGCTGATCCCGGCGGAATGGATCGAAGCCGCCACTGCCAAAAAGGTAACGGCCCCGCAGGATTTCGGCGATTTCAACTACGGCTACCACATTTGGGTTGGCCGCCGGCAGCATTGCTTTTTATTCAATGGTATGTTTGGACAAAATATGCTCTGCTTCCCCGATACGGATATCGTTTTGATTGAAAATGCAGGAAACAACGAAATGTTCCAGCAAAGCAGCTTTTTTAAAATTACGAGTAAATACTTCGGGAAAGGCCTCCGGCCGTCCGCCGCGCTTCCGCCTGATCAGAGCGCCGAAAAGCGGCTGCTGGCGGTAAAAGAGAAGCTGCGTTCCGATTGGTTTGGCCGCAGCAGGCTGCCTGTAGAAAAATGCTGCCGCGCGCTGAATGGCTTGGAATACAATACCGGACAAGCACAGGCCGCGACCGCAGGGCTGCTGCCCCTGATGATCCAGGCTCTGCAAAACAATTATACGACTGGAATCCACTGTTTTTCCTTCCGCTATGATCCCTCCGGGGAGCATCCTGTATTCAATTGGGAAGTAGAGGAAGGCGGTCAAAAGAAAATCGTGCCCGTCGGATTCGACAGGCCCGAATACACGACCATTGAATTTCAGTCAGAGCGGTATCTGGCGGCCGTTCGCGGCCGTTTTACAAGAGTATCCGTCCTGAACTATCGTGAAGTAAGCGAGGACTATGCCGAAAATGATGTATACGATGCGCTGGAGATTCGCATCTCCTATCTGGAAATGGCAAATTCCCGCGTTGTCCGTTTTATTTTCCTAAGTGAGGATAGCGTGCTGGCTTGCTTCAGAGAATATCCTGATTCTGATTTTCTCTTGATGAATCTGGAATATTTCACCCTGAACCGGCTCAGAGGGAAGGGCAGACTGACAGAGCAGCTTGCAAATAAAGTCTATAACGACGTTTTCAAGGCGCGGATCCGATCCGCCCTGGAATTAGATATTAAATATAAAACAGTGGAGAAAACGCAGAATGAGTAATCCGACCTATAAAACGCTCCGGCCCGTTCTGGAAAGTATGGCGGACGAGGCCTATCGCACGTTCCATATGCGTCTTGTTCCAGGGATTCACGATTTTCTGGGAATCCGCATTCCTCATCTTAGGAAGTTCGGGAGCGAGCTTGCGAAGGAATTTGTCCGCGGCGCCGATTGGATCGCCTTTTTGGAGCAAACACCCGTGCTGTATGAAGAAATCCTGCTCCGCGGCATATTAATCGGCCGGATGCCGCCGCAAATGATCGGGAAAGCCGCTGATACCGCGCAAGAGGATTCGGAGGAATACTATTTCCGACTGATTGCCTCCCATGTGCGGTATATCGATAATTGGGCGCTGTGTGATTGCTATTGCTCGGGGCTGAGACAAAAAGCATTCCTAAATAATGCTTTCTTCAATCGTATTTCCGGAGAGCTTCTGCAGAATCCCGACGCCGGCTGCTGGGCGATCCGCGTAGGATTGATTCTGATGTTATCGCATTTTATCGACGAAACTTATATCGATCGCGTGCTTGAGGCCTGTCGGAACGCCGCCGGAAGGATTCCCGAATTCCGTTATGAAGACACCTTTTACGTACGGATGGGAATCGCATGGCTGCTTGCGGAATGCTATGTGAAGCAGCGCCCGCAAACGTACGATTTTTTGTTTGGAGCCGCCTCTTCCAGCAATCTTTCCGACAACTGGACATTCAACAAAGCCATCCAGAAAATCACCGAATCCAACCGTATCGATCCGGAAGAAAAGGCCATGCTGAAAACCCTGCGAAGAAAATAAAAAAGCCTGTCCCCGCAAGGGGAACAGGCCGAAACTGAATTTTCCACAAATATTACGCTTCAGGAGCCGCAGTAGGCGTTTCCGCCGCAGCAAGATGCGCGGGATTCCAGGCTTCCGCATCCTCAACTGTCTTAAAGAATCCGAAATAATCGATATAGACCGTATACGGTTCGCCGTCGGCGTAAGCATCCTCCGCAGTAGGATCTTCAACATCCGCAAGATTGACCACATCGAGACGCAGCGCAGATACCTCGCCCGCACTTACGAACTCTTCACCCATCAATTCCTTCAGATCGATAATATATTCCTTAAACTCTGTATCGTTCGCCGTAATATCATACTGAATCTCATCGTCTGCCGTCACGTTATTCGCTCCGCTGCGGTTGATGAAAAGCTCTCCGACCGTAGAAGGCGTTTCGTTTCTCATCCGGATTTTCAGCACCGGATAATCCCCCAGGCTGAAAGATTCGCCCATATCGCTGGTAGGAACGATCAGGAAGTAAGGATCCCCCGTCTGCGCGATAATTTTCAGTCCCGCCTCGTCCTCATATTCAAGCTGCACGCCAATTACTAACGAGTCGCTCGGCAGTCCCGTATCTCCGGCACTATCAATATTGATCCAACCGTACTCCCCCTCCGTCCAGAAACGGAACAGCATTGCGTCCACCTCAGGATCAGCATCCGGATCTTCCTCCGGAGTGGTGGTCGGCGTTGCCTCCGAGGTGCTTTCCGGCGTCTCGGTAGACTCCGCTGCCGGTGTTGCCGTAGCGGCCGCCGTCGGAGATGCCGTAGGTTCTTCATTCCCTTCCTGATTGCTGCATGCCGTAAACAGGGAAAGCGATAAACAGAGTGACAAAAGAACCATCATCCATTTTTTCATATAAAACCCTCCTAAATATAAAGTAAATTTAACGTTATTCTACCACATTTTCCAGTATTCTTCAAATGAAATAATCTATTTGTGCATCCTGCGCCTCAAGCCGGCTTGACAAGCCGGTTCCGACTTTATTATAATAACCAAAATTTCATGGGAGGATACCGTACGATGAACAGTAAAAAAGCCGCCGATTCCCACACCGTAATGTCGGAAATCGTCCTTCTGTCTTCTACAAACGGATCCGGCCGGCTGTTCGGCGGCCAGATCATGTCCTGGATGGATATTGCGGGCGCGATTTGCGCCAAAAGGCACTGCGGCTGCGAGGTTGTAACGGTCAGCGTGGACCATCTTTCTTTTATAAAGCCGGCGATGCCGAACGACGTCGTCGTGCTGACCGCGGATTTGGAAAGCGTCGGGAACACTTCTATGAAAATCCGCATCACCGCAGAAATCGAGCCGCTCGGAGCCGGCGGCACAAATGAGCGCATGCTGACGTCCGAAGCATATTTTACGTATGTCGCCATCGGACCGGACGGCAGGAAGCACACCGTTCCGAGACTGGAAAAATAACCTGAAACCGGACGAAATGGAGAAACAACAACGGAGGACGCATTTGGAATGTGCCCTCCGTTCGTTTGTGCTTTCCTGTCCGGCTCTCGCCGCAAGACAAGCTTAGTTCAGTTCCGCAAAGTATTTAATGGTTCTTACCATCTGGCTTGTGTAAGAATTCTCGTTATCATACCAGGAAACAACCTGTACCTGATAAAGATCCTCACCCATTTTGGAAACCATCGTCTGCGTCGCGTCAAAGAGAGAACCGTACTTGATTCCGATAACGTCGCTGGAAACAAGCTGTTCCTCCGTGTAACCGAAGGACTGAGAAGAAGCCGCCTTCATAGCCGCGTTGATGCCCTCTTTCGTGACATCTTTTCCCTTTACAACCGCTACGAGGATCGTTGTGGAGCCCGTAGGAACGGGAACTCTCTGTGCAGAACCGATCAGCTTGCCGTTGAGCTCCGGAATTACAAGGCCGATGGCTTTCGCGGCGCCTGTCGAATTCGGAACGATATTGACAGCAGCGGCTCTTGCTCTTCTGAGGTCGCCTTTTCTGTGCGGTCCGTCAAGTACCATCTGGTCGCCCGTATAGGCATGTACCGTGGTCATAATTCCGCTCTGGATCTCTGCGTAATCGTTCAGAGCCTTCGCCATAGGCGCGAGGCAGTTCGTCGTGCAGGATGCAGCAGAAATGATCTTGTCCTCTTTCGTAAGAGTTTTCTCGTTTACGCTGTAAACAATCGTCGGCAGATCGTTGCCCGCAGGAGCGGAAATAACAACCTTCTTCGCGCCCGCATCGATGTGCGCCTGCGCTTTTGCTTTGGATGTGTAGAAGCCCGTGCATTCAAGGACGACGTCTACTCCGATCGTTCCCCACGGAAGGTTTGCAGCGTCCTTCTCCGCATAGATCGTAATTTTCTTTCCGTCCACCGTGATGGAATTATCATCGGATTCAACCGTATGGCCCTCATATCTTCCCTGCGCTGAATCGTACTTTAAAAGATGAGCGAGCATCTCCGGACTCGTCAGATCGTTTATTGCAACTACTTCATATCCCTCGGCGCCAAACATCTGTCTGAATGCAAGACGGCCGATACGTCCGAACCCGTTAATAGCAACCTTAACTGCCATAATTGTTACCTCCTAAAATAGATATATAATTGTACCGCTCCATATTATACCCCACGCATTGGAAAATTACAACAATTGTTTTCCTTTGTTCCTCTGTTATGCCGTCACAGTCGGTTCCGGAAAATACGGCGTTCCGGTGATCCAGATTTCTTCCACGGCCGGATGCTCGATCAGCGTTCTCAGTACGCTCAAATCCGCCTGATCAAGCGGTACATGATATACAAGTTCGTCATCATTGGATCCTGTATAATACTCCTCAAGACTGTTCAGTGCTTCGATCAGCGTCCCGTCTATGGATCCGTTAATGGAGATGAAATAAATAAAATAATCGGATTCCATTTCGATCCTTGTCCGCATCTCCTGCATCAGGCTCTCGATCTCGTCGTATGCAGGTCTGCCGTCGTAGCTGTTTTCCAGATGCAGCTTCCGCGCAACATCATAGATAGAGTTTTCCATAATTCGGATTCCCGTGACCGCAGGGTTCTCGTACAGCGTCTCCAGCACGCTGAGATCCTGCTCGCCCGCAGGCACGTGATAGCACAGGAAGGCATCGTAGTCCATGCCGCTTTCCGGCTCTCCCAGCTGCGCCAGCGTCTGCAGAAGCGCTTCATCTATCACTCCGTCCGTCTCGATTTCCCAGGCCAGATACCCCTTCTCCGCATCCTCCGCCGCGCTCTGGATCAGCTTGGCAAGCCGCTTTTGCGTTTCCGGTTCCTTTCCGTTTACCGTTACCTTCTTATAGTTGCGCTCCGATTCGGCCTCCGGCTCCGGTTTTTGCGTATGAGGAGCCGCCGTGCTCCGGCCCGGCGTGCCCGCAGTCTGCGTTTCGTCTACCGGCGCGTCGGCGCACGCGCTCAGGCACAGCAGAAGCAGCGCCGCGGCAAGCAGCGCACTCAGGGCGCGAAGTACACGGTTCGTTCTTCTTTTCATAGTATCAACCTCCTTTGTGCGGTTCTACTACTTTTCGAATTCAAATTCAATATATTCCAACTTTTTTTACTGTTCTATATATAAACGATATAGAAAGCTCTGCTTTTTGTCAACATATTTAACATGATTCCTAATCATTCCTTCCTCTGACGTCCGTATGCGATCCGGAAGCGCCTATCGAATTTCAACCCGGAACGTACGTTCCTCCTCGGGCGAATCCATTTCATAGACGAAGGAATATCCGTATGTTCCATCCTCATTATAATGGATGCAGTATCCGTCGTATGCGTAGTATGAAGGATCATAGCGAAGCTCCGTCCCGTTTTTGACCTCATAGATCACGGGCACACCGAATACGGTAAAGCCGTCGATCCGAACCACATTGCGGTTGCGTCCGCCCGTCACCGTAAACTCCGCTGCGTTGGACTCCGCGCGGACGTTCGGCAGATAGGCGTCCTCCACTACGCTCCCCGTCCGCGCCGTGACCGCGACAGGCTGCAGCGCGGAATCCTCGCGGACGTACCGGACATTGGCATCGTCCGTATCGTTATGATCTCCCCACGGCAAAAGAATAAAATGAATTTGAATCGAATCTCCCTTCCGGAAGGCTACGTCCCCCTCATCGAAGGAGAGATACGCATAATTCAGACTGCCGTCATACGTATTCCGCAGGACGAGATTCCCATCCCATTTTTCGCCGGAAAGCATAATCTCATAATCCTTGACGATATAAGCGAAATTCATGATCGACGCGCCGTCCGCGCCCAGCCCGAAGTAGCTGAAAAACGGTTTTTCCTTCCCCAGAACAAGCGTCTCTGCAAACGGGGCGGACAAATCCAGGTCTTTATAAACGGCCGCGCCCGAAGCGTCCAGATAACTCAGCTTTCGGAATGCAGCGGCGCGCCCGTCCATGCTGAAGAGCGTAAAATTCTCTTTTACATTCTTTACCTCAAGATCCTTCAGGAATGTGAGCTCGAGCGTATAATACGTCCTGTTCTCGTCGTCCTGTGGGAACTCGAGGTGGCGCAGCGTGTATTCGTATGAGCCGCAGTCCGAGAGATAGCTGTAGTCCAGATCCGCGTAAACCGGCCCGGCCGAACGGATCTCCGTTCCCGTGTACTCGGATTTTACCTTTCCGGCATCGGTCTGATAGGACACGAAGCGGAGGCGGCCGACGGCGTTGAACTGCGGCTGAGACGCCCACATGTTTCCGCTGCAGCCACGGAAATCAGGAAGCGTCCACTCATCCTTTCCGTAAACGAAATACGGAGCGATGCAGTTTGATTCCGTAACGCCGGTCGATAAATGATAATAAGAAATATGAAACTGAATAGAGGAAATCTGCTTCAAAGGAAATTTCCCCCAATTCTGGTAAAGCTGAATGGAAGTATGAGAGACGGATTTATACGGCTCGACGCGGATCGGATAGAAGCTGTCTCCGTACTGCGTATCCGCCGGGTCATAAAACGGTTCTTCGATTTCTCCGGTAAAATTCTTGCATACCTCCACGGGAATTGGCACCTGCATCTGTCGGTCGTCCAGGATTGCCGCGCTTTCAAGACAGCCCCCCGTGCTGTTCATCCAGACGTACACGATTCTGTCGTATTCGTCTCCCTCCATCCGGATGTCCGCCGTAAAATGCTTGTTTGGCTCTCTGTAGTAGGCCGTATTAAAGTCCGAGCCGTTCAAGGTAAAATGATATGCGCCGCGCAGCTTGTCATAGCCCACATAACGGCATCCGGAGGAAGCGGCGTTGCTGACCGTGACGCCGTCAAGCGGATTCCGTTCGATTTCCGCCTGCGTCTCAATGCCGGAGTAAGAATGTCCCGAATCGGTGTAAAGCCTGTTCCCAAACAGGAACTCTCCGCCGGCGGAAACCGCGCCGGAAAGAAAAAGCTTCTGTCGGAATACAATAAAGCCGTCCTCAGCCGTTACGCTGACTTCCGAGGTAAGACCGTCGTCCGGAATGATAAAGCCGACAATTCCCGCATTTTTCATGTCAAACGCTGCAAAGCGCACCGTGCTGCCGGAGTATGCTCCGTATTCGCTCTCCCTGCCCGATTCCGTATGCACCAAAAACGACGCGACGTCTTCCTCCGGCAGCTTCACTTCAAGTCCGGCCTCCGTAATGCCGGAAACGGAATCCGTTGCGATAAACCGGTATTCCTGATGAAGCTTATCCGGGTAAGTGTGGAACGTAGTGTCCAGCTTGAACGGAAGTGAGACGACGTTTGTTTTGACCGCTCGGATCGAACGGAACGTGACCGTTTCTCCGATCCCGGAGCCGATATCAAAGCGGATTCCGCGCAGCCGCCCTCCCGTTTGCGCGGCCGCAGAAAGATCAATAACATAAGTATGATATTCGCCGTCATTTATTATGGAAAACGGTACGCGCTGCTGCGCGTTGAACGAATTCGTCCGGTCCGTAAAGAAAAAGAGCTCTCCCGTATTCGAAGCGCCGTCCGTTTTCAGCGTCACCTCTATGGCGTTGTATTGTTCCTCCGGAATGTCAATTCCCGCGCGGTACACGTACGGATCATACGTGTCCGTTACGCGTACGGACATCGTCCCGTTTTCATAAGAGGGCGCGCTCATATCGTTCGTAAGCCAGACGGAGCCGGTAAAGCCGCTGACGTCCACGGCGCGGACGTACTCCTCATCCGCAGAAATTTTCCTGCCGAAGCCGAGATCCCGGATATGCGTCTCATAATAGTAATATCCCAGGCGGGTTGTATTCATCCTGCCGCTTGTCTGAGAATTTCCGGCATAATAAACGGATCCGTCCGAGGTTTTAAGATAGGGCTCCATGGTGTTTTCCAGATAGATGTTCCCCGTCTCCGCATTTTCAAGATATGCAACTCTTTTCTCCTGATATCCGGTAAGCCCGTGCGCAAGTCTGATCCGATCGTTCTCCACGACAAACCGGCTTCGGCCGCCGTCCTCATAATATGCCTGCACGCCGTTGGCCGCATCGTTTGCATATACCACCGAAGCACCAAGTGCGCTGTCTCTATAAACCTCCGCCCGGTCATACGTCGGACTGCCATTGGGATCATTTACGGAAGCCGAGCCATCCGCAGAGGAATCGCTTCCCTTTCCTGAGGCGGTTCCGTCTCTGCTGCTGGTACACGCAGCCGCAAGGCAGACGGCCATGCACAGCAAAATACTCCCGCAGACTACATAAATTCTTTTTCTCATACCCGTCATGACGACAACAGTTCTCCCTTATAATTTTGCTAATTTATTAATATATTGTTATTTTACAAGATTTCCTGTCAAAACACAAGCCTCTTTATACCCTTGTATAAGGAGAAAAAATGAAATATAATACGAAAAACAAGAAAGGCGGCTTCGGGACAGAATGGACGAAAAAAAGCAAAAGCGCGCTGCAGACTATCAAATAAAAATCGGAAGCTTTCCATGCGGCAGATATAACAAAATTACAGATGTCAGCGGAATTCGCGTCGGCCACGCAACAATCAAAGATTCGAATAACTATACGGGTGTGACGGTCCTTCTCCCTTCGCCCGATAATCTGTTTGTGCATAAAATGCCGGCGGCCTCCTATGTGCTGAACGGGTTTGGGAAGAGCGTCGGGCTGATCCAAATCGACGAGCTGGGTACGCTGGAGGCGCCGCTTGCCCTGACGGCGACGCTGAATGTCGGAAAAGTCCTGGACGGCATGATGGACTATGTGCTGGATTTATGCGAAAAAGACGGGATTTCTGTTCGTTCGGTAAATATTCCGGTTTTGGAATGCAATGACGGTGTCATCAACCACATCCGAAACCGGGCGGTTCGAAAGGAGCACGTATTCGAAGCAATCCGAAATGCCCGTGAGGATTTTCTCGAGGGAGATGTCGGGGGAGGCACCGGCATGATGTGTCACGGCCTGAAAGGCGGGATTGGATCGGCCTCCAGGATAGTAAACATCGACGGAGAAGATTTTACGATCGGAATCCTCGTCCAGACAAATTACGGCGCGCTCGCGGATCTCAGGATCGACGGTGAAAAAATCGGAGAACGGATCCTGGCCGGCAAACCCCGAACGGAGGAAAGCGAAAAGGGCTCCGTAATCGTTATCCTGGCCACCGATGCCCCGCTTTCCTCCCGCCAGCTCCGGCGCACGCTGAAACGGATCGGCGTAGGTCTTGCAAGGGACGGCTCCTATACAAGCCACGGCAGCGGAGAAGTTTTTTTAGGTTTTTCTACTGCAAATATCGTTCACGATGACGGCCAGGCCTTTCATACCGTGCGTCTGATCAAGGACGATTATCTGAATCCCGTGTTCCGTGCCACCGCAGAGGCCACGGAAGAAGCGGTTTTGAATTCCATGCTCTGCGCAGAGCCGGCCGTGACGATAGACGGAACGCCGGTTCACAGTCTCCGTGAATACCTCCAGCAGGAAAAGCGTCGGGATTAACTGCATAAATTTTCCGCCGCGCAGGAATTCTATCGGCCGGACCCACATATAATATAGTGATCTTAGGTTAAAGGAGGCACGCCCGTGGTTCTTTCCGGAATTTCCAGCAGCCGTGCCGTCAGAGCGCGGAAAAAGTTAAACAAAGAGGCGTACGGCAGATTTCGGCGTTATACCGCGATGCAGGCAAAAAAAACGGCCGCGAGGTTTACTTCCTTCGCAGCCGTAGAAATCGTATTGATGCTCGTGCTTTTTTGTCTGCTGTGAAAAATCACCCGATATAGTCGGCGGGATCTACGCATTCGCCGTTTCGGATCACTTCAAAATGCAGATGCGGTCCTGTGACACGGCCCGTAGCGCCCATCCGCGCAATCAGGTCTCCTTTTCCAACTTCGTCTCCGACCGAAACCAGCATTTCCGAAAGATGCGCATATTTTGTAGAAAGTCCGTTTCCGTGATCAATGCAAATATGATATCCGTATCCGTCTTCGTAGCCCACATAAGAGACCGTTCCCTTGGCCGCCGCCCAGATCGGCGTTCCCGTGCCGCTGCCAATGTCCTGCCCCGAATGCAGCTTCGTTTCACCTGTGATTGGATGACGCCGATAGCCAAACGGGGAATTTACTTCTCCGATCGTCGGATAAAAATCAGGATACCGATCCATGGTATCCTGAAGCGCTTCCGCCTTTGCATGGAGCTTCGCCACCAGGGCGTCCGCAGTTTCCGTATAGCCAAGCGCGTCCCGAATCAGCATTTCCGTCTCTGCAAGGCTGTTTTTTGCATTGCTCAAATCAGCCGAAGAACGGGAAGCAGCCCCTCCGGTCAGATCAAGGTTATTGATCTGCTCCGTAAACTCTGCAATCAGATCTTCCTTTTCCGCCTCGCTGTCGGCAAGAGCATTTTTCTGTTCTTCAATGATTTCGTCCTTCGTCTCAGATTCCGCCCGATTGGATTCCAAAGAATCCGTCAAGACCTCTATGTCCTTTTCTAACGCTGTTTTCGTATCCGTAAGCTCCTGGGCAAGCTGTGTCTTTTCCGACTGCAGCGCGGTAACCTCCACGCTCAGAACGCAGACGTTCAAAGCAAGCGCCGTAACAGCCGCTCCTACTCCGACAAGAAGCGCCGAGCCCTTCGAAACAGTCCTTGCCTCGTACAACGCGCTGCACAGTCCGTTCTTTATTGTGCAAAAAAATCTTCCTGCCTGGATTCTGAACCACCGGAATAAATATTTTTTCGGCAGCCGTCCGCTCATCGCCGCTTTGCGCAGATATTTGAAAAAAGTCCTTGTCTGTTTGCCGCTCTTTATGTAATACATGCCTCGGCGTTCCTTCCCTTTCCTACAAATCTTTTTCTTCAAAGTCCTCCAAATCGCCATGAGATGTATTATATCAGTTTTGTTTCTGTTTGTAAATCATCTTTAAGAAATGTTCACATTTCCGTCAGTCAGCGCCGGGAAAAGGCCCGAACAGGAAGGAAAATGCGGGCGATTATCTTCTTCCCGGCCGCCCGCCCATCCCGCCGGGGCCGTTCATGCCTCCAGAGGTTCCTACGTAAGAAAGAATCGTTGAAACCGTAACGGAGCCGAACGCGGAGCCGCCGGTATAGGAGCCGTCCGCCATCAGTCCGTCGCTTTCGGTGCCGCCGGAATAAGATCCCCCGGTATAAACCGTATACTCCATTCCGCTCTTGATGTCCGGCGAGCTGAAAACCAAAGAATTATACGTTTTTGTCGATGTAAACGTTAGAAGATCGTTTCCATCTGCATCCTCGATCCGAAGGAGAGCGCCGGCCTGCTGCTGGGAAAGCGTCACAACGATTACGTTTTGTTCAGAGCTGCCGCTGGGATACTCCGCCATACCGCTGCTGCCGGATGCAACCAGAAACCCGCCGTTGACAAGAATGGTTCCGTTTGCGTCCAGAGCTCCGTTACCGCTGTTCGTAGGACCGTTTATGATGACGGAACCGCCGCTGATCGTCAGATCCCCATTTGAGTCGATACCGTCTCCGTCGGCGTCCACATACAGATATCCTCCCGAGATATAAATCTGGCAGGAGGAGTCATACTGCATGCCGCCCCCTCCGCCGAAGCCTCTCCAACCATCCGTTCCCGAAGCGCTGCCCGCTGAAGCGTTGAGTCCGTCGTCCTCAGCCGTCAGGTGGATTTTTCCGCCGCTGATATCGATTTCCAGTCCTTCCAAGCCTTCATAGCTTTTTTCAATATCGATCGTTCCACCGCTGATGGAAAGCGTTCCGTCCGCATGCATCCCATCATCCTCGGCCGTAATCAAAATCTCGCCTCCCGAGACGGAAATACCCCCGTCCGAATGGATTCCATCCTTACCGCATGCAAGCGATATGGCGCCGCCCTTCACAACGGCAAAGGTCACTGCCTGAATCCCGTCATCCCCCGCAGTAACGGAAAGCGTTCCATTCTCTATATATACGTAGCCTTTTTCGGCATGATCCTCCTTCGTCGACTTGATCCCGTCGCCCTCCGAAGCTGCAACCGCAATGCTTCCGCCTTTTATCACGACAAAATCATTTCCGCGGATCCCGTGATTTTTTGCCACGACCGTAATCGTACCGTTCATGATTTTAAGCTCGTCTTTACAGGTAATGCCGTTGTTAAAATTTCCCGTAACGCTGAGGGAACCGCTTCCGTTCATCGTCAAGGCCTTCTTGCTGAACAGCGCGGCGTTCGGCTCTCCGGTGACCTCGCCCGTTTCCGCATCGGTCTCGGTCACGGAATAGGTGTAATCCGTTCCGTCGGTCAAAATATTTTCCGTGCCTGCGGCAAGCGTGATTACGGTTTTTCTCCCATTATTTATATAAATCGGCGCGCTTGCATTGCAGGAAATCGCCGCTCCGTTTAAAACAAGATGAACCTGATTTTCCCCTGCTTCCACATAAATCTGGCCGTTTTCCAGCGAACCGCTGATTACATACGTACCGCCCTCCGTAATTTTCACGACGTAATATTCGCGCTGCTCTGCCTCGGCGCCGCTGCCGGAGATGGAGGCGCCGCCGTCCTGCAGCTCAATTCTGCACGCATCGTCGTCCCACGTGTCTAAGACGTCAAAATCGCTGTAATCAACGGTCACATTCAGATTCGCGGGCGTGCCGGCCGAGGCGCCGTTCTCTTCGCTGTTCCAAAAATTGCTGCCGCCGCTTCCACCGGCGTCGGTTCCCTCGGCAGCCGCCTGATTTCCGCCGGAGCTGCATCCGCAAAGCGCCAAAGCCAGCGCGAGCAGAACCGCCGCTGCTGCAGTAAACCGATAATAGCACTGTTTCATCTGAATCCCCGCCTTTCTTTTCTAAGTATAAAGCAGCATCTGAAGCCGCAGCAAAAAGGGTACATCTGTATATTTACAGTGTACCCATACATGTTGTCATTTTTATGGCGGATTTGTAGTTTTAAGCGAACAGCGGCGCGGCCTTTACTCTGCTATATTCTCTGAAAACAAATGAAATTTCACCCTCGGCTCCGCCTGCACCTCGGAATTTGCCGAAAACCGGCTCGCTTTCACAGACGAGCCGCCATTCCGGAAGCTCGTCCAGGTTTGGGAACCAGACGTCTTTTTCAAAGCAGCGGCGGAATACCGTGACATATGCTTTCTCACAATACGGCAGCAGCTGCCGGTATACGCTTGCGCCGCCGATTACAAACACGTCATCCAAACGCAGTCCGTCCCTCTGCAGCGACTCCAGGCAAGCAAAAAGCTCCTCCAGAGAATGGACGACAACCGCTCCTTCCGGGGCGTATTCCGGATCCGGGTTCAGAACGATATTTCTCCGATCCTTCAGAACGCGTCCCCCGGGAAATGTTGCAAGCGTATTAGAGCCAAGAATGACGGTTTTTCCCGTCGTAAGACGCGCAAAATTTTGCAGATCCTCTTTCACTCTGGCAAGCAGATCGCCTTTATATCCAATTCCCCATTCGGAATCGACCGCAACGATAATATTCATGCTTCCGCCCCCTCAAATCGCCATTTCGATTTTGCCGATCTTCTCGCCATGCCTGTAATTGCTGACGGTAAAGCTTTCCGGTGTAAAATCATAAAAATCTGTTATCGTTTTGTCCAGCTCAACCTGCGGCGCGGGATAAACGGGACGCCGGATCAGCTCCTCTACAATCGGGATGTGTCTGTCATAAATGTGTGCGTCCGCGATAACATGTACGAACTCTCCGGGAATCAGACCGGAGACCTGGGCAAACATATGGATCAGCGCCGCATACTGCGCCACATTAAATGCGTTTGCCGCCAGCATGTCCTGCGAGCGCTGGTTCAGGATGGCGCAGAGTCTTCCGTCCGTCACGTTGAACGTCATGCTGTAGGCGCAGGGATACAGCGCCATTTCATGGAGATCCTCAAAATTATAAAGATTCGTCAGAATTCTCCGGCTGCACTGGTTATATTTCAAATCATACAGCACGCGGTCTACCTGATCGAACATGCCTTCTTTATATTGATGCTTGATCCGCAGCTGATACCCGTACGCTTTTCCGATCGAGCCGGTTTCATCTGCCCAGAGATCCCAAATGTGGCTGCCAAGGTCATGGATATTATTCGACTTTTTCTGCCAAATCCACAGGATCTCGTCCACCGCCGCGGACAGCTTCAGCGGCCGGATAGTGATCAGAGGAAATTCTTTTTCAAGATCATACCGGTTTACGATGCCGAATTTCTTTTTTGTATAGGCGGGCGTCCCGTCCTCCCATTTAGGCCGGACGCCCTCGTCCTTTACCCAGGTGCCGTTCTCTAGTATTTCTTTACAGGTATTGATAAAAGCGATATCCGCTGAGCTCATGCTCCTGCCTCCTTCAGTTTCTTTTTAATTCTCTGCAGCGCGTTGTCGATTGATTTGCTTTCTTTTCCGAGGAGCATTCCGATTTCCTCGTAGGTTCCGCCTTTCAGATATTGTTCCAGGACGTTTTTTTCGAATTTACTTAATTTCCCGTTGATTTTCTCGCGCAAAATATCTCTCGCTTCCCGATTGATTATGATTTCCTCGGGATTCATCTGTCCTGTCAGCGGTTCCTGACTGCCGGCGGCTTCGATCGAGGAGGCGTCGGCCCCGCTGTTCAGAGAAATATAATCGTTCAAGGGCATGTGCTTCTGCCGGGCGGCTGCCTTAATTGCGGAATAAATCTGCCTTCTGACGCAAATATTGGCATACGTTTCAAATCCGGCCCCTTCCTGGGCGGAATCCGTTTCAGACGGAGAATGATACGTACAGACAGCCCGGTACAGGCCGATCATCCCTTCCTGTACGACATCCTCCCGGTCGCCGCCAAGCAGAAAATAAGCCCGTGAAATCGACCGCACCATTGGCTTGTACTTGTTCAGAATGTATTCGCAGGCGGCATCGTCCCCGTTTCTGGCCCTTAAAACGTATTCCTCGTCACGCATAGCTATTCTGTTACGATTTTCACGCCTTCCTTCGTATCGATCAGCGTGACGCCCATCTCCTTGAGCCGGTCCCGGATCGCGTCCGCCGTCTTAAAATCCTTCCTTTTCTTAGCCTCTGTCCGCTGATTTACAAGCTCGCGTATTTCCGGAGAAAGCTCTGCCTCCTGCGGGTTTTCGTTCTGCGCCGGCTTTTCTGCGTTTTCCTCCATGGAAAGGCCCAGAATCTGATCCGTAAACAGTGCGAAATCATAAATTTCTTTACTTTTCACCGGGAAGCGGAGCGCCTTCCAGAGAATTCCAAGTCCGAGCGGAACGTTCAGATCGTCGGAAACGGCATCTGTAAATTCCTTTTTCCATTCTTCTGCAGTGCCCTCCGGCAAGCGCTCTTCTGCATTCTTATGCTTTGCGAGCGCTTCGTATAATCGATTCAGGGACACCTGAGCGGCATCGAGCGCCTCCCAGGTAAAATTCAGCTTATTTCGGTAATTTCCGTTCAGGCAGAAATACCGGTACGCCAGAGGCGAATACCCTTTTTCGATCAAATCCGAAATTGTGTATGTATTCCCCAGGCTCTTTGACATTTTTCCGTTGTCGACGAGGAGAAATTCGCCATGCATCCAGTAATTGACGGAGCGTTTGCCCGTCAGCGCCTCAGACTGCGCGATTTCATTTTCATGATGGATCGGAATATGATCCACGCCGCCGGTATGAATGTCAAAGCAGTCTCCAAGATATTCGCGCGACATGGCGGAGCATTCGATGTGCCAGCCGGGATAACCCATTCCCCAGGGGCTCGGCCACTGCATGATATGTTCTTTCGGCGCTTTCTTCCAAAGTGCAAAATCGGCGGGATGACGTTTTTCCGTGTTCACCTCTACGCGTTCGCTGGCGCCTGCAAGCTGCTCTTCCAGATTCGCGCGCGACAGGCGGCCGTAATGCGGAAATTTTGAGATATCAAAGTAAATTCCGTCGCTTGTCTCATAGCCGTAGCCTTTTTCGCACAATTCCCTGACAAATTCAATCATGACGTCAATATGCTCCGTCGCTTTCGGCGTGATTTCCGGAGTTTCAATGTTCAGACGCTTCAGATCGCCGAAGAAAACGCCGGTAAAATATTCGGCGATTTCCCAAGGCGTTTTTTTCTGGGATCTGGCTGCCTTTTCCATTTTATCCTCGCCCTCGTCGCCGTCCGACGTCAGATGCCCCACATCCGTAATATTCATGACATGCCTCAGCCGGTAGCCGTTCAGCTTGAGCACGCGTCTTAAAATATCCATAAAAACGTATGTCCGCATATTTCCAATGTGCGCATAATTATATACGGTCGGACCGCAGGAATAGATCGTTACACATTCGCTGCGAATCGGCTGAAATTCCTCTTTTGTACGCGACATCGTATTGTATACCTTCATGAATCTTCCTCCTGTATCGTATCGTTATTTCCCGCGTCGTTATTTTCCCGCAGCTTTTCAAGCTCCTTCTCGATCATTTCAAGCTCTTGCGCTACGGGATCCGGTACTTTATTATGTTCAAGCGCAATGGAGGGCGCGACCGTAGGCTTTCGGTCCACCCGTTCTCCGTCCATTTTGATGACGCGGGCCTTCATTCCCGTCACGGTGGAGTTCTCCGGCACATCGTCCAGCACGACGGAGCCCGCTCCGATCATGGCGTTGTCTCCGATCGTCACAGGACCCAATATTTTGGCTCCGGCTCCGATCAGAACATTGTTGCCTACCGTAGGATGACGTTTCGAGTGCTTCTGGCGGCCGGTTCCGCCCAGCGTCACCTGGTGATAAATCGTGCAGTTATCTCCGATTACAGCCGTTTCGCCGATTACAACACCGTGTCCGTGGTCAATAAATAATCCTTCCCCGATCTTCGCGCCGGGATGAATTTCGATTCCCGTCCTTCGGTTCGCGATCTGAGAAACCCATCTTGCAAGAAAAAACAGCTTGTGACGATAGAAAAAGGACGATATTTTATGGTAAATCAGTGCATGCAGGCCAGGATAGAGAAGGAAAACCTCCGCCGCATTCCGCGCCGCGGGATCTCTTTTTGCTATTGATTTTGCGTCTTTTATAATCCCCATATTTTCACCAGAAGTCTTTCGCTCTATTCTGCATTATATGCCGGCGGGGCGTAAGATTCTCTGCCATGACGCGGGAAAAAGCGCGGTAAGGAAAACGCATATCGGAGCCTCCGCAGCGGGTACGGTCATTTTACCATAGGTGAAATATTATTACAACCGATGGTAAAATCATTCATATGCGCCCAGCTCGTAAACGGCGCATTTCCCGCCGGCCTCCACGCGGATCTGTATATATCGCGTCTCGATATCTGTCAGTACGCGTTCCTCTTTGCGGAACGCAGCCGTATAACGCGCAAGCTCCGTCCATTCGTCCGTTTCGTCAAGTCTGGCTTCAATAACATATGGCCTTGCGACAGATTTCCAGCGGATCCATACCTCAGACAAACGAACCGGCTCTCCAAAGTCCACGCAAAGCCAGTGATATGATTCGTCACAGCCGCCGTCCGACTCCCACCAGGTGGAAGAATCACCGTCCACGGCATATTCCGGACCTGCGCCCATTTCGCGGCAGTCCGAGGAAGCAACCGTGCCAAGCGCCAGATTCGTCCGCTGATTCTGCGGTACAAAAGCGTTCTCGCCGGAGCGGGTATACGTTTCCACCGTTTCGAAAGGCACGCAGACATTCGTGACGTTCTGCAGAACAATTCTGTTTTCCACACGGAACCTGAAGCGCAGCAGTTCTGAGCCTGTATCTTTTACAGACGGCGCAATGTAAGCTGAATACTGGCCGGCGCCGACATACCACTCCGCATTTTCTTCACTGTAAGAACGCATGGAATAATTATTGATCGTAAGCGTAACCTTTTGCGTCTCACCCGGTTCAAGCAGCTCTGTTTTTGCAAACGAGGCCAGAACCGTTTCGGATTGCTCGGCTTCTCCCTCCTCGTACGGCTTTTTGATATAAAGCTGTACGACGTCTTTTCCTGCCGTATCCCCTGTATTTTTCACATTAACGGTTACGCTCAGGGAATCCGTATAGATATTAGAGGATACGGAAACGTCGGAATATTCAAAGGTCGTATAAGAAAGCCCATATCCGAACGGATATGCGGTTTTGACGTCAAACGTTTCGTAAAATCGATATCCCACATAAATATCCTCCGAATAATTTATTTCGTTTTCTTCTTCGGAAAAATTCGCGTAGGAAGGCACATCGGCATAATAAACCGGGAAAGAGACGGTAAGCTTCCCGCTGGGATTGATCTTGCCGGAAATGATCTCCGCCGCAACAGTTCCGGTTTCCATCCCGGCAAGTCCTGTGTACAGAATCGCGTCGACCTGGTTCTGCCAGGAAGCAACCTCGATCGGATTGCCGGCGTTAAGCAGCACTGTGACGGTTTTCCCTTCATTATGGAACGCTTCCGAAACACGCTCGATCAGGAGAGCTTCTCGATCGTTAAGCAGAAAATCGCCTTCTCCGGCCGAATGATCGCTCCCTGCGCCTGTCTGCCGCGAGATACAGATTACCGCAAAATCATTCTCAGCGGCTGCACGTGCCGCCTCCTCAGCAGAAATGGAAAGCTCTCGTGCGTCTACGGCGGGATTTTCACCCTCCGGATCGTCTTTGCATTGAGAATAAAGATTTTTCAGCACCGCATCCGGCGTATAGCCTGCATTTTCAAAGCCCTCGAGAAAACTGACGGAATACAGCGCATTTACGGCGCCGTCGCCTGTTCCGCCGACTCTGGTATAAATCTGTGCGTTTCCGAAAATCGCTGCCTTTTCTCCGGTGGCAGGAAGCGCGCCGTTATCATTCTTCAAGAGAACCATTCCTTCGGAAGCGGCTTCCTTGGCTATGGAGGCGCCGCCCTCCGCGTCAAGCGCGCCGCCGTTCCGTTCGTTAAACGTATTGGATTTTGCCACAATGCGCAAAATATTTTCACAGCACGCATCGAGCTGTGCCTGCGTGATTCTGCCCTCTTCGACGGCGCTGAGGATCCGTTCCACGTCCGAATTGCTGCCTGGCAGGGAAAGATCATTCTGCGCCGCAATTCTGTCCGCCGCATCGCCGGAGGCGTTGGGAGCTGACATAACGAAGCCTCTGTATCCCCATTCCGTACGCAGAATGGTACGCAGAAGATCTCTGCTGGTCGACGAATCGACGCCATTCATTTTATTTGGAGAAGAAATAAGCGCATACGGCGCGGAATTTTTCACTGCTATTTCAAAAGCCGTCAGATAAATTTCCCGAAGCGCGCGTTCGGTTATATTCACGTTTACCGTTTCTTTTTCGGTATTCTCGCTGCCCGCCGCAAAATAACCTGCGGAAGCTCCTACCCGTTCGGATTGGATCCCGTTGATGTAAGCGGCGGCCATATATCCCGACAGGAGCGGATCTTCGGAAAACAATTCATAATTACGACCGCCAAGTACGTCCCGCTGAAGGTTCAGACTTGGAAGAAGGACTACGTCAATATTAAAATGCTTCGCATCCCGGCCTAGAGAGGCTCCGACCTTTTCTGCGAGCGTCTGATTCCAGGTGCTTGCAAGGACGGAAACGGACGGGTAAAGCGTCGTCTTCTCCTCAACCGAAATTCCGGCGCTGCCCCAGGCAAATAAAATCGAGGGGATTCCGTATTTCTCAAAGGCGGCGGTCGCACCGGCCGCGCCGGGTACGGGGGAGTCATGTTCCGTAAGAATGTTATATCCCGTTACCAGCGTGGCTTTTTCTTCCGTGCTCATCGCATCTACTACGCAGAAAACCGTATCCGCCCCCAGCTGTACGATGTAATCCTTCAGCTGGATGACGGCTCTGTCCAGGGGATCCTCATTCAGTTTATCGTCGGCGTTTGCTTTCCCGTACAGCAGAACCTCTGCGCTCGCATCGCCCGATATTTTTCCATTGAATTCTTTCAGCTCGAGCGTCAGATTCGTTCCCTGCTGCTTTGTCACAGAAATATCCTGTTCGACGGTCCCTACCGTTTTGCTGCCGTTGTATACCTTCATTACGATTCTGTCGGCCGTGCAGTCCCGAATAATCATACGCAGAGAGAATGCATTCTCCGAGGCAGATACGCTTACGGGAATGATATATTCCGGACTTTCGGATTCGTCCGCGCCGCCGTTTTTCTTTTTGCAGCCGCCGGCAAACGCGCAGACCAAAAGGACTGCCAAAGCAGCCGCAGCAACTAATATTAAACGTTTGCGAGCTCTTTTGTCCATCTTTATATCGCACAGCCTTCCGGAAATTTATCCGCATGGAATCACATTTGAACTACATATTGTATTATAGCAATTTTTTGTTTATAATTCCATATGTCATATAAATTTAAAATAAATATTTCAAAGGAGATGCCATTATGTTTTCCGGCAAAATGAAAGCAGTGACGTTCAGCTACGACGACGGCGTGACGCAGGATATCCGTCTGGCTGAGCTTTTTCACAAGTACGGCTTGAAGGCGACCTTCAACATCAATTCCGAGCTTCTGGGACGCCAGGATTTTCTGGACGCAGGCGGAGGAAAGCGCGTAACGCATTATAAAGTCAAAGCGCAGGATGTGAAATCCATTTATGAAGGACATGAGATTGCTGTCCATACGCTTACGCATCCAAATCTGACGCAGCTTGACGAGCCGGAGGTAATCCGCCAGGTGGAGCAAGATCGTCAAAACCTTTCCGCGCTCTGCGGCTATGAGGTCGTAGGAATGGCGTATCCCTGCGGCGGAATCAATAACGATGACCGCACTGCGACAATTATAAAAAATAACACGGGCGTCCGGTATGCCAGAGCGCTGGAATCTTCCGGAAATTTCGAGCCGCAGGAAAATCTTTACCGTTTCAAATCGACCGTTTACCATATGGATTTTGAAAAAATGATGGGGCTTGCAGAAGAATTTATCTCCATGGCACCCGCTTCCCCTAAAATATTTTACGTCTGGGGGCACAGCTACGAGTTCGATGTGGATGACACGTGGGATCGTTTTGAGGACTTTCTAAAATTGATCAGCGGGCGCGGCGACATCTTTTACGGGACGAACCGTGAAGTATTGCTGTAGAGAGCACCGAAGCCGAATACATAAAAGAAGGCGGGCCGGGAGGGCTCGCCTTTTTGTCAGGGGGCCGGCGGATACTCGTTGCAAAGCAGCCGGTACGCCGGTTCGTCTTCTTCGATTTCAGGAAATCTCCCGACTTTTTCATAAAAGCGGTTGTCGTGTTCGTCGTCGTTGCACATGGATACTTCTCCAAGCAAAACGGCGCCGCTTCCTTTTTTTACTGTAAAATCGTGATACAGGTACTGCTGAATCGTGATACTTTCTCCCGGGCGCAGTTCTATCTGCGTCCCGGCCGGAACTGTGAAATTCCGCCCGTCTTTATGGACCGCGACATCCGTATCTGCAAAGCTCTCATCCGGCGCAGAATTATAGACGCGGATCAGTACGATTCCGCCGCCTCTGTTAATGATGTCCTCCATTTTCGACCAGTGAAAATGCATCGGCGCGCTTTGTCCTTCTTCCAGCATTAGAAGCTTTTCTGCGTAAGGCTTTGGATAGGCGGGATTTTTCAGGTTGCCGTTGCGGATGGTAATTAAGGAAAAGCCGACCTTTTGAAAGTTTCCCAAGCCGTAGTCCGTAATATCCCAGCCAAGCATGTTGTCGCGAATTTCATTATATTCGCTTCCCTTCTGTTTCCATTCCTCCGGCGTCCATCCACAGAATGGAGGAAGCGCGAAGCCATGCTGCGAGATCAGCTGTTCCATACGTTTAAGTGCCCTGTTGATTTCAGATCGTTTCATTGTATATTTCCCTCCGGCAGTCTCACAGAGAGGCAAGATATTTGCGGCTTTTCTCCAGGCCTTCCCACGTCTCCATTGTTTTTATGCCTTCCTGCTCTACGATATAGACGACGTCGTCGCCAAGCAGCTCGTAAATTGCTTTGAAATCTACGATTCCGTCTCCGATTGCCGTTCCCTCATAGGGATTTATGGTAAGAACTTCCTTCATATGTACTGTGGAAACTCTGTTTTGATATTTTTTGAGGTATTCTACCGGATCCTGTCCTCCGACGACGGCCCAGCAAACGTCAAGCTGCATGCTTACGTATTCCGGATCCGTATTATCGTACAAAACGTCCAGCGTCCAGCCCTTATCTCCGTTTTGGGTAAATTCATGGCTGTGGTTGTGATACCCGAGCCGGATCCCTTCTTCGCGGAATTTTTTCCCCAGCGCATTCATTTTTTCTGCAAGCTCCAGGACGTCAGCTTCCGTCGCAAAAGAAGGTCCTCCCGGCAAAACTGCATTCTGCGCGCCGACCGTTTTCAGATAGCCCGTCTCCGCCGCAAAATCTCCAAATACGTTTGTATGGCTGCTGTATGCTTTTAAGCCGAGTTCATCGAGCCATGCCTTCATCTGCTCCGCGGGGACACCGAAATAGCCGGCAAATTCCACACCCGTATAGCCCAGCTCGGCAGTCCTTTTCAGCGTCGCATAGACGTCCTTGCCCATATCCGCTCCGACAGAATATAATTGTAATCCTATATGCTTCATATCGCGAAACCTCCATGAGTGTTTTTTTATGCCGCTATAATAGCACAGTTATAAACTGCGTGCAAATAATGTTTTCCGAAAAAAATCAGCGGCGGTTCGTCAAAATTCGACGGACAGCGGGAGGGCGAAGGCGTAAAATGAAGGACAGAGCAAGCCAAGGGGGGGAGGGCGTTTGCCATGGCAAACA
>ENA-UOIY01000516-UOIY01000516.1-human-gut-metagenome-genome-assembly--contig:-P114-NODE-516-length-62415-cov-9.631495_pt1 | contig 62415 bp, 63 predicted proteins | sample MGYA00242335_ERZ723882 | MGnify/ENA metagenome assembly ERZ723882 | reverse complement strand
ACCCTATCTCTCATATCTTTTTTCGATTGTCCAAGATGTATTGTAGTCCTACAAAGAAAATGCCAAAATGGGATTTTTATGCTTGACTTTTCCAAAAGCCTGTGTTATGATTAATGACGTCGTCGGAAGACGGTGTACAACGAATGGTCGCATGGCTCAGTTGGTAGAACCCACTGGTCAAGTTATCAAACTGCCGGTTCATGAGTATCTCAAGTGACCGGCCCACTGGTAGACAAGACCGACATGCGCAGGAAGCTGAAATGACCGAACGATTTCAGCGAAAAGGGCTAAAAAGTTCGGAATAAGGTCGCATGGCTCAGTTGGTAGAGCACATCGTTCACATCGATGGGGTCACAGGTTCGAGTCCTGTTGCGACCACCACAAACCCTTGAAAACACTACGTTTTCGAGGGTTTTTCATTTTCTCCGGAAGCTGATATGTTCATTTTGGAGAGTCCAAAATGAGCGGAATCCATCATGCCGTTCACATCGAGAAGCAGATGATTTCCGAACGATGTATTCTTCTCCCCTGCCCGGAGGGGTGTTCAAAATCCGGAGTGTTCACCGTCTTACATAACAAAGCGCCTGCCTCTTGAGATACACGCGTCGGTGTGGCTCAAGTGACAGGCGCTTTGTGTCGAGGTGAACGATGTGATAGAAATCGGTGTGGCTTAAGGGCCGGAAATCGTGTATAACAATGGGGTGGCATCGAAAAAGCCACATCAAAAATTTATTTGTAAGATTTCTTCAAGTTCTGCGTCTAATAAAGTGAAAGGGGGTTGAGAGCTCTATGCAGCCTGGTTCTTTTGATCAGATCTATCAAGACTACTTCGACTCGGTTTATCGTTATGCGCTCTCACTCTCCGGAAATCCGCAGACTGCTGAAGAGATCGCCCAGGAAACCTTCTTTAAGGCAATGCGAACTCTGGATCAGTTTCAGGGAAAGAGCAGCCTGAAAAGCTGGCTCTGTGCCATTGCCAAAAATCTATGGCTTTCAGAGCAACGGATAAGGAAGGATCAGCCGATTGATGACGCGCTACCGCTTCAAGACCCGTCCATCGGGCCGGAAGAAGCGATTGTGCGTCAGGATGAAAGCATGCGCATCCATCGACTGCTCCATCACTTGGACGAGCCCTATCGAGAGGTATTCACACTCCGAACTTTAGGTCAACTAAGCTTCAGGGATATCGGAGAGCTCTTCGGCAAATCGGAAAACTGGGCGTGCGTAGTCTTTCATAGAGCGCGTACCAAGATTAAAGAGAAAATGGAGGAATGATCATGAAACTGCCCTGTGCCGTTACACGTGATTTGCTGCCGCTGTACGCGGAAAACATGGTCGAGCAGGAAACCAGGGTTCTGATTGAAGAACATCTGGATGAGTGCGCTGATTGCCGGGCAAAACTCTCTGAGATGAACGTTCCAGCAGAGAATCCTGTTGATACCGTAAAACCGCTTCAGAATTTGAAGAGACAGATACGAAAAAAGCGCCTTTACGCCGCTGCACTGGCAGCACTGATCGTCTTCGTTGGAGTTTATACCTATTTTTTCCGCACAATGGCTATTCAGTTGGTACCTTGGCAGGACGGATTAATTGAGATTGTCGGAGTAAAAACGTACCAACCTGAAGATGTGGTCGTTGATGAGCGTGATACTGAAACCAGCGAATCCGTTACTCCCTCGCCAACAACAGCGCCTTATACTGCTAAACATACAGACGAGGGTCTTGTTCTTAACGTGAACAGCATCGTTAATGGATTTCAAGAACACATTGTGGTTGATGATGACGGCACACATACCTTGTTTATTCAGGCTTTAAGTACAAACCAGCATTCTGATAATCTTGCTCAGTCATATTATGAATCAACCATCTTCCCCGTACCTGATCGCCTGATCTATGGGCTTGAGCAACCACAAACATTACTGTGGGGCACGCCAATGAAAGGTGGTGTGGAAATTCTTCCGCGTCTTGCGCTGGCCTATTATCTTATGATTGCACTTGTAGCAGCCGGAGTATGCGGACTGACTTGGGGAATTCTGAGGAATTGGACATATAGTTGGATTCTGCGCCAACTATTCTTTGCACCAGTTTCTTACATTCTGTCGCATCTTCTTTTGAAAGGGATGAAGACCACAAGCTTCTTTATGGATCGGGATCTCCTCAGCATACTTTTGGTAGCACTTGCCATTTACGCTTTGCTTACCGTCGCCTGGCAGATGTTCCTTACACGAAGAAAAGAAGCGTAACACAAAAAACTCCCACGAGGCTCATCACCCCGTGGGAGTTCGTGTTTCCCGGCCCTTATGCCGCGATCCGCATGTACTGCTCGACGCTGATGCGGAACTTGATCTCGACTTCATAGTCGTGGTTGATCTCGATCCGCTCCACCAGCCGGGCAATGATCATGTGCTTGGTCTCTGCGTTGGCCTCGTCGAAGGTGTCCGCCCAGGACAGCAGGTCGGTCACTTCCTGGGTGGCAGTCTGAGCGGCGTCCTTTTCCTTTTCCATCTTTGCCTTGGCCTCTTCCATCCGGCGCTGGGCGGTTTCCAGCTTTTCCTTGTACTTCGGCATCATGGCATTCACGATGCTGATGTCCACGGTGTTCTCCCCCGTGAGGAACTTCATGGTCTGATCCTCCAGGGCGTTCATCTGCTTGTGGGCTTCGAAGAAATCCTTCTCCGCCTGCTTGTACGCCACCTCGTACACGTCACCGTGGTTTTCCTTGGCCTTCTCCAGCAGGGCCGCTTCCGGCTTCTGCTTGATGATGGAAAGGATCCGGCGAATCTCGTACAGCACCGTTTCGTTGATGGTATCCGCGCAGTAGGAGCTCTGCCCGGAGCAGGATTCCCTTGCGTTGATCTTCCGGTAGCAGCGGTAGCAGTCGCGCTCATAGAGCTTAACCGTTCCGTCAGCCAGCTTCCGGCGGGTTGTGTTGTGGCTGAAGGTCAGCCGTGATCCGCAATCCGCACAGAAGATCAAGCCGGAAAGAAGGCTCCGGGTGTCCGTCCGTTCCGGCACCTTCATTTCATGCTTCAGGCAGGTAGCCCGGCCTTTGACCGTCTCCTGGCATTTTTCCCATGTGGCTTCATCGATGATCTGCAGGTGTTCCTGCTTGGGCGAGTAGGTGTCGCCCATCCGCATGTAGCCCAGGTAGATCCGGTTGTCGATCAGCGCTCGGACGGAAGTCGCCCGCCAGAGGGTCGTTCCGCGCTTGGTCTTGATGCCGCGCTCATTCAGGTAGTTGGCCACCCGGTTGGTGCCGTAGCCTTCCTCAATCAGAAGATGGAAAATCTCCCGGACGATGACTGCCTCATCCTCGTCTATGACCAGGTCTCGCACCGGCTGATTTTTCTTATTGGTGCGACCCTTGTGCACCAGCTTGTACCCGTAAGGCAGGTAGCCTCCCCGGTACTGGCCATCCTCGATCATCTGCAGGTGCTTGGTGCGTACACGGATGGAAGTCTTTTCGCTTTCACCGGAAGCCTGCCAGAACCGGATGTAGTTGAGCAGCTTGTCCACGTGGGTGTCGAAGCGCTGCTGTCCCTCGCGGGTGCTCCAGACCTCGATGCCCTGCTGAACAAACCACTGCACCACGAACGGCGTCTCATCCTCGCGCCTGCCCAGGCGGTCGAACATGAAAACCAGCAGGACGTCGAATTCGCCTTTGATGGCTTTCTTCTTGATCTCCACAATGGCGTCGCGGTCGCTTGCCGCAACTTTGTAGCCCGAGACGCCTTTTTCAGAGATTTCCTCAACGATCTCCCAGTCCGGATGTGTGGCGGCGTAGTCCCTGCAGGCGATACGCTGCATGGGGATGTCGTCGTGATCCACCTGACCAACGGTGGAAACACGGTAGAGGCATACCACTCTCTTCATTGTCATCACCTCTGTCTGCATCTTGAGTTCATGAGCATTCCCAGCACATCCGGGATGGCGTTTTCATCGCCGTTCTCTGAGAAGGTCAGCTTGACCCTGCAGGATGGATGCGCGGGCGAAACGCCAGCTTTTACAAGGGGTTTCGGCGTTTCGGTGACAGTAGTAATCACTCTGTTTTCGCTTTCAGTCAAGTTGTTTTCAGGCAAACTTTCAGCAGGCTTCGAGCCGGAAAGATGGCTCCTCCTGCAGAAAGTTTTGACAGAATTCACAGACACATGAAGGGCGTCGGCAATGGCCCCGTAACTCTGACCCTGGCTACGCAGGACGGCAACTTTCTGCTTTTCCAGATCCGTCATTTTGTATCACTCCAATCTGAAGGAGTTCTCCTTCAGTGCCTTACGGACAGTTGGAGCGGCACTTTTCCGGCTTTCCCAATAAAAAAGTTGGGGCTCTGCCCGAAGGCAAAACCCCATGATCGTTTATTCGGTTGTGATCTCGCTGTACTCCCCGGAAACCCATCCGACCTGGCTCCCGATCTTCACGGCCTGCCAGCCGTTGAAGGCGCTGGCCACATACTCCAGCGTTGTGCCTGGCGCGACGGCGGTGATGCGGCTGTAGCTGGTGCCGTTGCCCGTGCGGATGTTGACCTTCCCGCCAGAGGATTTGATGAGCACCCGAATGGTGGTCTGCCCGGCGACGGGCTGTTCCTGTTCCGGTTCAGGCCGTGTTTCCGTCATGGCCTGCTGCCCGGCATCGTCCTCTGCCACAGCGGCCATCAGGGCGGCATGGGTCTGATCACCGTACTTGCCGTCCTGCTTGACCCCGGCCTTCTTCTGGAAAGCCCTCACGGCGGCTTCTGTCTTGCTGCCGAACTGGCCGTCCACCTCAAGGGTGGCACCCAGCTGATTCAGCAGTTCCTGCAGGGCTTTCACGTCCGCGCCGGACGAGCCGTTCTTCAGCAGCCTGCTGCCCAACGTGTACACGGTGACCGCCTCCACAGCAACCTGTGCGCCGCTGGTATCGCCGTAATCGATAAACGGCAGCTTGTACCAGTGTGTCCAGGGCCGCTTTTTCACCTGCGTCTTCACGCAGCCCCAGCTGAAGCCCTGCCACTCCACAGCATATCCGTTGCCGATGTAGTATCCGGCATGACCGTCCTTGTACAGCGCCAAACCAGGGATCTCCGGCAGGGTGTCGATGGTGCCCCAGTCCATGCCTTTCTTTTTTGCCCAGGAGAACATGCTGTTAGCGCCTTTGTCCGGACACCCGTTGGAGCCATATTTGCTGGTGATGGTTTTATCCGTCCCGATGGCTTCCAGTACCCCCTGACCGCCGTTTGTCCAGGCATAGCCCTTGCAGCCGCCAATGCAGTCAGACACGACAGCCTTGTTTGCAATGTCCTGCTTGTAACGGGACATGCGGCTGGAAGCATAAGAAGACGGATACTGGTTGCTCTTACGCGAAAGCAGGCTGTTGGTGGCCTTATAAACACAGGTGCCGTACCAGTAAGGCTGGCCGACCATCTTCTGGCACCAGTCGGCAAAGTGCTCATTGGTGAACGGCGTATTGATTCTTTCAGACATTTTCGTCACCTCCAAATAGGAAAAGGGTGGCGGTTATTCGCCGTCGCCCTGGTCGTCTTTGCCTTCCTTCTCATCCCGGTTGTGCAGCTGCTCCAGAACGGCCTTCAGCTTGTCCGGGATGGGCAGGCCGATGTAGGCCGCGTTCTCCAGCAGGCTCAGCCCCTCATTGGAGAGGTAGAAGGCAATCACCGCCCCACGAAGAGCACTGCCGGAGCCGATCACATGCAGATCGACGATGTTCGCAATGCCCACCATGAACAGGATGAGCACCTTCTTGCAGACGCCCTTGAAGCCGACGGCGCTGGACAGCTTCTTGTCCACGATGGCGCACATCACACCCGTGATGTAGTCCAGCGTCATAAAGATGAGCAAGGCAATCATCAGGCCGTCGATGCCTCCAAGAAAGTAACCCAGCCATCCCCCGATGGCCGTGATAGCGATCTGGATCTTCGCCCAGATCAGGTCGATAGAAAAGTTCCGCATTGTCGTTTCCTCCAATCATTTTGATATAGAAAAACCCGCCTCCGAGTTGGAAGCGGGCTGATCACGGGAATGATATCTGTTCATAGTCATACACCAAAAGCAAACCAGTCAACGTTACGGCTTGTGCTGAAGTTGCCGCCGACAACGATATAGCATCCGCTGGTCGTTTTGCTGTGCACCTTGATCGCGCCGTTGTCGCCCGACCAGTTGCCCGACGTCGTAGAATAGGTCACCAGAACCACGGGAGTTGATGTGAAGCCCGCAGACGAGTAATCCACATAGGTAGCGCTGGAACCGTTGATGGACGTGGAGCCATAGGCATACTTGAACGGCAGTCTCGCCGCCGGAAGTGTGCCCATGGTGATGTTGCCTGCGTTATTTGTGCCCAGATTACTCCGGGCGTTTGCGGCGGTGGTGGCCCCTGTGCCGCCGTTGGCGACAGGCACACCGGAGGGCATGCCAGAATGGAACACACGGTAGTTTGCCCATGTGCCTGCGTCACAAACACGCAGAAGCACAGCCCAGTCGAGACTGTTCTGATAAGCCTTCGTGCGAACCTCCAGCATACGGCGGTTGTTGCCCGTGCTGTCCTCCCATGCGGCAAAAGAGGAAGCGCCAGCGTAGCTGCCCTCAAACACCGTCCGGTTAGTGGTGTTGTTGTAGGTTGGAAGCAGGAGCAGAGACGGATACAGATAACCGGAAATGTTCAGATTGCCTGTCATCGTGTCCCCGGTTTTCTTCACACCGCCCAGGTTGGCTATGGCGCTCGCCGCCGATGTGGCTCCCGTACCGCCGTAGGCAACAGCCAGCGCGGAGCTCAGCTTCAGCGGCCAGCCGCAGTCGATATACCCGGAGGTTTCAGCCACCTTCCCGATGCCGATCCCGGTGCCGTCCGCCATGAAGTCCAGGATAACGCCCTTGGTGCCGATGCTGACGGCCTGTTCCACGTAGTAGAAATAGTCCGTCAGTCGCACTTTCAGGTCGTAGCTGTACAGCGCATCAAAGGTCTGGGATAGGAGCTTGTTGGTGGCGCTCAGCGTATAGCTGGTTATGGCCATCTGCTCTGCCGTCGTCCAGGCTGTGGCGCTCTTCAGCTTGTAATACACCACGCAGGAAAGACCGTTCTTGTTATTCAGAGCGGTGACCTTTCCTGCAAAGGAGTACCGGGCCTTCGTGCCGTCCAGCTGAGCGGCAGACCCATCACTGTTGCAGCGTTCTGCGGAGAAGGCTGTGATGGAAGGCGGCGAATAGTCCAGCACATTGAAGGTGGTCGTGTAGGTTGCTGTCCGGCCACGGCTGTCCGTAACCGTGACCGTCATCGTCATATCTCCGGCTACGGACAGCTTCTTGGTTGCTGTAAAGGATGCCGCCGTATAGTTCACGCCATCCAGCGAGGTACGGTAAGAAGAGATCGTGCTTCCGTACACACCAGCCGCTGTGATGGCGACGGATAATGTGCTCAGCCCCTTGACGAAAGCGGCGATTCTGGACACGACCGTAGAGTTGGTATCCTCGACTGTGACCGAAGAAATGCTCGGCACAACCGTACTCGGCACATTCAGCGTCACCGTACACGTTCGGGTACCCGTCAGTGTCCCGCCGTTATAGCTCTGGCAGGTGATCGTGCAGATGCCGCTGGTGGCGCTCGGGATCTGACTGGCCAGTGACAAAGGCGGAGTCCAGCTGACCGACGCGCCGACATTGCTGGCGATGGTACCGCTGGTGCTGCCGAAGCTGTAGAGCAAAGTGTGTGTCGTCGCGGTGCTCTGTCGGTTGGTGTAGATCGTCACGGCGCTGCCCAGGTTCACGGAGGAGGAAGACACAGTCGGCTGGGACACAGCTTCCTCATAGGTGATTGTGATGATCACGCTTGACCACTGCAAGTAGTTGTAGGAATATCCCTGGGACGACGCACTGGGATACGGGTTATAGATCGTAAAGCTGTTATTGCCTGCAGCAATATATGCCGCCATGGCATTGAACAGCGACCCGGTGATGTAATAGCTGGTGTAGTTCCCGTAGAAGGAACCGTCAAAGGTGCCCAGTGCATCGCCCGCGTATGCATAGCCTGTTACACCCGACTGGATGCCGTTCTGGTAATTGGCCTTCCGCATGAATACGGTTTTCGTACTGCCCGCGCCATATCCAGCCTTCGATGCGTCAATGTCAAGCCAGATGCCGGTGATCACCTTGTTGGCCAGGTTCATGCCGGAGAAGCAGATGATACCGACATAGTTGTAGCTGGAATCGTAGAATTCCTGACATGCCGCGCTGCTCTTGGCATTGGAGGAAGAGGACGTCTTCCTGGTGCACATCGATGCGGCGTAGGAAACGGTCGTCGCCATGATTGCTCCTTTCCCGGCATCAGCCGTTGTAGATCAGAGAGAGATTCCCGTTGGTCTGGGGTTCAAAGGCAAAGCGCCCGATAATAAGCTTGCTGATGATCTCTGCCTGTGTGACGTAGAGCTTGTTATTACTCAGGTACGCCACCTCGGTGTCGTTCATGTAGAAGGCCAGGCGGTCGTTAACCACGCGGAAAGTGAACGGGTTCCCGGTTTTGCCGATCACCAGTCCGTCATCATCAAAAGACATATAGGTGCGGAATACAGCCAGCTGCTCTTCAGTAGCTTCCTGCGCGGTTTCCATATCCTGCTGCATCTGATTGATGCGCGTCACGGCCCAGGTAAAATTGCTTTCCGACTGTTCGGAGAGTGTGCCTACTTGGGACTTGACCTGCGACATATCGCTGGCCAGCGCGTAATTTGCCTGCACCTCTTGACGGATACTGTCGCCCTCGGTGCTGATCTGTGAACGGACGGAAGCCAGCTTCTGCTCCAGAGACGCTTCGCCGTCTTCAGGGGCTGCAGTATAGTCGGTGGCCATGGAGCCTTTTTCCAGCTTCACCCAATGAACGGTAGTGGCTTCCGGATCACTCTCACCAGTGGGTTCACGGTAAATGAGAATGTCACCGTAGTCGGGATTATCTTCCGGAGCTTTTCCGCTGGCGTATTCTGCCGTAAAGGAAGCATTGACGGTTTGTGTGTCGATGTCACCAAGTTGGATGGTTGCCAGCACCTGGTCTCCTTCGGAGGTGCGTACTGTGATCTTATTTAGGCCCACCATAGAGATGGAAAGTGAAATCGTATAGGTTTCGCCTTCCTCCATGGCTTCAGCCAGAGAGTACCGGGCAATGAGGTCGGCATTGCCCGTAGACTCGGAGCCAGAATTAAGCACATAGTTTCTGCCACCGACAGACATGCCTTCCAATGCTCTCTCCACACTGATAGCCACGCTCTGATTGCTGGAAAGATCCAAGGACTGCCCAAAGTCCGCCGCCACATGGGAAGTGGTCAGCGTCCCGGCCTTGATGTTGCTGCCCTCAATGGTGGCAGCGGCGATCTCGTTGCCCGTGATCGTCCCGGCCAGGATTTCATTCGCGGTGATCGTGTGCGCAGCCAGTTCGTTTGCCGTGATGCTGTGCACCACAATCTTATCAGCCGTGATGGTGCGTTCCGTCAAAACATACCCGTCAATGGTGTCAACCTCGGCAGATACCAGCTCGCCCATGTTGTTGATGGCATAGATCAGAGACTGGTTATTGCCCCGGATGATCAGGCGTTCCACGGAAAGTGTGCCTGCGTTGATCTTGTTGGCGGTGAGTTCTACGATCTTCGCGTCCGTGATGCTGGCATCCGCGATCTGGGCCGTTCCCACAGCGCCCTGGGCTATCAGGGCTGCAGTAATCGCGCCGAGGGCGATCTGTGCCGTGTCCACGGCGGCGTTGGCGATCTGGGCATTTGTGATTGCAGCCTGCGCAATCTTGGCGGTCGTGACGGCCAGATCAGCAATCTTCGCTCCGGTCACGGCCAGGTCCGCAATCTTCGCGGTGACAATTTCGCCGTCGAGGATTTTAGCCCGCACGATGGCACCATCCTGAATGTTCGCCATACCGATAGCCGCGCCGCCGATCTTCGCATTGGTGATGGCGGCATCCGCAATCTTCGCGGTATCAATTGCACCGTCCTGAATATGAGCATTCCGGATGGCACCGTTGGTGATCTTTGCGTTTGTGATGGCTCCATCGTAGATATTGGCTTCCTGGATTTCTCCAGCGCCGATCTTCGCGGAGGTGATCACACCGTCCTCGATCTGCGCAGTGCCGATAGCCGCGTCACCGATCTTTGCGCGAGTGATGGAAGCATCGTCGATCTGAGCCGACCCGATAGCACCCTGGGCAATCTTCGCCCGGATGATGGCGGCATCCTCGATCTGCGCGGTGCCGACAGCCGCCTCACCGATTTTGGCCTTGCTGATGGCGGCGTCCTGGATGTGTGCTGTTTCAATCGCTGCCATCTGGATCTGCACGGAGCCGACCGAGCCGCTCTGCAGCTGGCCGGTGCCCACGGAGTTGATGGCCAGCTTGCTTCCGGTGATGATTCCGCTGGGAAGCTGACGGGCAGAGATCACGTTGCCTTCCACCGTATCCGCAACGGTGCCAAGCGTCATCTGGGTGTACTTCTTTGTCAGGCAATCGTAGGTGTACTGCGTCATCCGCATGGACACCCACACCCCGATGCGGGGAGCGATCACCCGGACGGCATCGCCCAGGTAGATGTTCTGCAGGAAGCCATACTCCCGGTATTCCTCGGTGTCCGCGCAGTTGATGAAATCCACGCTCAGCGTGACGGTCGGCGTATCGCACCCCGCGTCAAACTGAGCCTGCGCCTGAGAGCGCATCTCTGTATAGCACTGTTCCTTGGTTTTCTTGTCGTCTCCGTCGGTCTTTTCCTTGGCTTCCGACACGGCGAGGTGAATCCATTTCGGGTGGGTATAGCTTCCGATGAGCGGGCTGTCCAGAAAGAGCTCCGGCAGGTACAGCACGTTGCCGTCCGCGTCCTCACCAGTCGGCATAATGCGGGTAACCACATCCGTCAGGTCAATGTCGTAGCTGATGCCCAGCAGATTTTTGGCCTGCCGGATCTGAACATTGCTGTCCTGGCCGACGCGCTTCACCACATACACTTCCCACCAGTCGCGGGTCAGTTCCCCGATGTACTTCTCGACCACACCGTCTTCGCCCAGCAGGGCATCCACGGGATTGCAGTTCTCAAACTCTACATCCTCGGCCTGGCTGTCCAGGTCGGAATAGAAGGTGAAGTCGTGCTCCGACAGGCAGGAGGAAGAAATCGTCTGCACAACAGAAGCCCCCACCGCAGAGGATGAGGGCTTGTAGGATTTGATCATATTGTCGAGCAGGTCATAGAACACATGCCGGGCATAGACTGTGATCTTATCGAGTTCCGGCACTACCCGGTAAATGCGGAAGGGCTGATCCCGCAGCTGCCGGGATTCCACCACGGAGGAGGTTGCCTCGGACGCGGAGCCTTCCGTGTGATCCAGCACCAGATAGGTGGTGGACATGTACCCGTGCTTTCCATCCGGCGCGGTCACCTCATACCAGCTGCTGTTGGTCTTGGCGATGACCTGCACGAAGGAACCGTTCTTATAGGTTGCCAGCACCTTGTATTTGGTGCCTGGCCCGGAGCGCAGGCGCAGGGTGCCTTTACGGGTTTCCGCGCCGGAAAAGTCCGTGTTCACCCGCCAGACCTCCCTCCGGTTGTCGTCGCCCGGCGCGGTGAAGTTGACGCGGGGTGTCATGGCGGCGGGTACCGGGGCGCGGAGGATGCAGCCCTCCACCAGCCGCTGCCATTTCCCGGCTTTGTCAATGGGATGCACCAGCGTTAGTTCGTATTCGCCGTTAAGCGTTTCCGTGACCTCCGCCGACAGCGGGGCCAGGGTGCCGTTGCCGTTGGTGGAGAAGTCGGTGCAGTCGGCGGGATAGACGCAGATCATGGGGTATCACCTCCTCACGGGCAAAATGAAAGCGTCACCCATGTTGGGCAACGCTTAATCAAATAAATACTGTCATCGTTAAGAACTGTACGAAAGTATGTTTACAACATGATCATCAAAATCGTCTTTCTCTTGCCAAGAATCATAAAACTCTTCCGAAGCATTACATATAAGATCGATGATGTATTGCATATTCATTTTTGCTTTGTAAGTAATATCACCGGTGTCAGTATCCTTCCATGTTTCTATTTTAAGCATTAACTCATTCCTGTGCTCATTCTTTGGTTTCATTAATTCAAACACTTGTATCTTTACATCTTTCCATGTCTTTCCTTCATTCTTGTAGATGGTATTATCCCCATTATGTAAAAAACTGCATCTCAGCTGATATAGCGCAGCACCAGTGAACGAAACGTCAGAATCAGTACTTTGCGATGTGAAAATGTGTGCATCACACCATTCAATATAACCCCTCGCGCTGCTCATTGACTGGTGTTCAATTTTTGCACAAATATCGGGCAATGTTAATGCTAATGCCAATGCAGGCTCATATAATCCAGCCTTAAACGCATCGCGTACTGATTCGATTTTTTCTAAGAAATTACCCATGATGCACCCCCATTCAAAGGCCATATGTCTCGAAAAAATTATAACATAGTCCGATACAAAGTGAAAGGAAAAGAATTATAAATACCGCCAATTCGGCCTGACGACCACTTTTGTCACCGCTCCCGTCCACGATATAGCATTCACACCAGGTTTCAACATCGGGAATTCGCCATTCATATGGTCATTCATCAGTGTGTCACCCTGATAGGCTTCCTGTAGTACTGAGTCAATGACAATGCTCCCGGAGATGTCCTCCAGTTCCACGATGGTCATGCCCACCATGAGCGTGATGTTTCCGGAGCCTGTGACCGTCAGGATCGGCTCAGAATACACGCTTCCCGGATTCGTGATGATCGTCCCGGATGTGGTGACCGTGATGTCAGTGGCGGCATCAGCATAGAAAAACGGATAACAGCGGAAGTTGACCGCAAAGGTACAGTGCGGATTGCCCCTGAGCACCTTTTCAAAAGGGATCTGGTTGGCAATCCGCGCTTTGTAGTAGCCGCCCGTCCGGTTGGCAAAGGTCACTGTACCACTGCCTTTGAGCCAGGCGGCGATAGCCGAGATCTGCGCCGGATCAGAGATAAAGCAGGTTGCAGTCAGGATCATATCGTCGTAGACATCTTCGCCTTCCAACTGGGTCAGGCTTCCTGGCCTGCCGGGCACATTGGTCTGGGTGCTCCGTTCCAGCGGAATGGTGATAGGCGGCTGCTCCGTCACATGGATGCCGTAGGTGCGGCAGTCCACCCCGTTCCAGAGAAAATAGTCCTGCATGGTATTCCTCCAAATACGTCAAAAGGCCACCTTTTGACGGGTGGCCCTTTGGCAGTTGATTGTGATCAGTCAATTCTGCGGATAACGTCGATCCCGTGGATCGCCGCGAGGGTTGAGCCGTTCGACCAGGCGACATGAATGCCGCCCGCATCGTCCACGAACATGACCTCTCCGGTCAGTCCGGGAACCATGTCCTTGCGCGGTTCCTCAAACATCTGGACAAGCTCCACACGGCACCCGGTCGGGTAATCCTCCCGGAGCTTTTTCAGCACCTCCGGCCTGATCTGCATCATGAATCCCATGGCGTTTCCTCCTTCCGTCGGGGTAGCAGTATTACTCACTCTGCCTTCCCTGAAAGTCAAGTTAAATCAGGCCATCCGGAGCCCACGTCCGCGCTGCTGGCGTTTCGTCAGGGTGGCGATCTCAATGGCAAGGGAGCGGATATCCTGCTCATCCCGCACATAGAAATTGTTGCCGGACAGGTTGACGGAGCTCGTCTGGTTGTAGGTCTTCCGGTTGTCGTTGTTCCCGAAGGCAATCGCGCCTTCCTTAGCTTCACCCGTCAGGAAGCGGGCAGCGTTGCGGATTGTCCGCGCCTGCACCCGGCTTTCCTGCAGGACGCCTTCTCCAAAGCCCTTCATGGTCATGGAGCCAATCTCATCCCGGAACACCCGCGAAGGTGAAGCAATCTTCAGTTCTTTCTTGGCGGCGTTCACGGCAGCGCGGGCGGCGGACTGCATGGCGCTGACCACTCCGGAGCGCCCCGCGTTGATGCCCGCCTTCAGACCCGCCATAGCATTGGTGCCGATGGATTTCAGGCTGGTGGCAGTCAGGCTGCGAGAAACGGCATTCTTTACATTGGCAGAAACCGTTGTGCCTGCGCCGCTCATGTCATAGGCCGTCAGAGCGCCAGCCAATCCAGCCATAGCCCCTGTCCCGGATGGCGTAAGCGATTCAGCGGTCAAAGCAGCAGAAATGGCGGTTTCCAGATTTGTCGCCAGGGTCGCTGCATCCGTGGAAAAGTCATAGCCGCCCATGCCTGCGCCGACACCTGCCGCGACATATTCGCCAGCGGGCTTCATGCGCTCAGACGGGCTGTTAATGATCAGCGCGGAGTTAATGGCTGTCTCCAGATTGGTAGCCAGCGTCTCAGCATCCGTATCCCATCCAGCGGCAGTCATGCCTTCCGCGATGCCTTCGGTCACGTTCTGGCCGACACCCACGGAATCCAAGTCCTGCACAAACTGCAGGATTTTGTTCAGGTTGTCGATATCCTCCTGGCCGACCTCCTGACCGCTTTGGATAGCGGTAACGACCTCGGAAACATAGGTAGCCAGCTGGGCCACATTCTCCGGATCGAAGTCGTTGATCATGGACTGGTTCAGCGTCCGCATGATGCCTTCGTTGCCGCCGTAGATGAAGTTGTACCACTGATCCAGGTCGCCCTTGGCATTCTTGATCCGCTGTTCGGCAGCGTCAATATAATCCATCAGGGATTTGGGCATGATGCCCGTCAGGGCGGTGCCGATTGCGGTCATACCCAGCTGATCCACTTCGGCGACCTGCTCACGCATTTCCGCGATGGCTTCCGGTGCGCCGGTGATCTCCGTGGTCAGCAGGATGTGCATGGTACCGTCCTTGTCCAGGATGGCCACATCCTCGGGCCGGAGCATGTCGGAGGTGACAGCGGTGACAGGGATCTCTTCGCCGTCCTTCCAGTATTTCACCCCGGACTCGCCCAGCACTCCGCTGGGATCTTCATACACTTCGGACAGACGGACGACGCCTTCCACCTCGACCTTGTTGTTCCGCAGCCAGCGGCGGTAAGCCAGCAGATCATACCCGGACAAGCCCACCTGCATGTTCAGGGTGGGCTTCTTCACGCCTGCGGCTTCCTTGTATTCCGTGATGTAGGCAGTGAACTCCCGGAGAAGCTCGGACTTGTCACAGCCCGTCGCCTCGGCGAACTTGGTCACGATGCCTTCCACCTGGGCGGAGGTCAGCGCAGACACATCCACGTTTTCGGCTTCAGCGTATTTGGTGATCAGGCCCACAACATCGGAGGGCTTCAGGGCAGCGGTGGAAGCGCCGCCTGTGACCTCCTCATAGGCCATGACGAAGGCCGTCACCGCTTCCGGCGTCAGCCCGGTGGTATCGACCTTGTTGTCCTCCAGGTATTTGAACACATAGGCCGTGATCTCGCTGGGCTTCAGCTGGGTGACGTCAGTGCCGGATGCCAGTTCCTTGTAGGCGCTGACCATGGCGGTCACATTGGTGGGATTCAGCCCGGACACATCAGTGCCTGTGGTGGCTTCCGCATAGGTCTGCACATAGGCCACCAGCCCGGCAGGCGTAAGCGAAGACTTGTCCGCGCCTTCCGGCTGCTCGGTGTACTTCGCCACAAAGGCATCCACCAGCGGCTGCTGTTTGGTCGCGTTCTCCGCTTCCGTATATCCCTGAATGACCGCTTCCGTGGTGATCGCGCCGGGATTGCTGGCCCATTCATCCCAGCGGGCCTGCGCTCCGGTCATGTCCAGATCAGTGGTGATCTTCAGGACTTCCTCGCCGACAGCCTCACCGAACATCTCGTTCAGGCTGGTCAGGTTGGTGTCCCATTTGTTCTGGTTCAGATAGGTCTGGATCGCGGCCAGCTGCTCCAGCGCGGAGGAGAAGTCAATATCCGGGAACATGGCCTGCACCTCGGATTCCGACATTCCGCTGTCCAGCAGGGACTGGATCTGGGTCAGCAGCGCGACATATTCCGTCAACGCTCCCTCGTCCATGCTGGAGGTCAGCTGGTTCAGCTGCGGCAGGAAGGATTTCTTCTCAGCGTCAGTAGAAGCCGCGCTGTACTGCCGGAGCAGCTGCATCAGGTCGCCGACCTGGGTCTTGGCTTCCTGAATGTCGCTCTGCTGCCAGACAGGCATCACGACATCGGCCATCAGCTGGGCATATTCCATGGCAGCGGCCCGGCGGTCGCTGTTGTACTTGGCGTTCAGGGTATCCAACGCCTGCTGACGCTCCGTGCTGTTCTCAATCAGCTGGATCAGGGCATATTCCTTGTCGTACTGCTCGTCCAGAGAACTGTTCACAGCAGACATGCCCTCGGCGGCAGCGACCATGGCGTTTTCATACACAGTGGCGCTGACTTCCTGTCCACGGGCTTCGGCGCGGGCCACTTCGGCTTCCACCTTGTTCCGGATGGTGTCGAAGCCGTCTGTGTCGGCTGCGGACAGGTGGTATTTGACCTCAATGGCCTCGCGGGTGTCGATGAGCTCCTGCAGGCGGACTTTATCGCGTTCCGACAGCTTCCTGTTCTGCTTCTTTTTCAGCAGCCGGGCGATCTCCTTATCCATGGAGTCAAGGGTGTCGATGTCGGCCTGCAGCTGTGCGGAAACGGAAGAATAGCCCGCCTGATCGGCGGTTTCCTTCAGGCTGGTGAGCTCTTCACGGGTGCTGGCGGTCAGGCTCTTGAAGGAATCCGTCCATTCCGAAACGATCTCGTTGGTTTCCTTCTTGCCGTCCGACCAGACGTCCAGCAGGCCGTTCAGCCATTCGCGGCTGTTTCCGGTGGCCCGCTTGAAGTCATCCTTGCTCATGCCGAAGAAGGACAGGCCCTGGCTGCTGCCGTAGAAGGTTTCTGCGGCGGTTTCCTTCCAGGACTTGGCGGTCTTCGCCATGCCTTCCAGCGCTTCACGGGCTGCTTTCGCTCCAGACGCAACGTCCACCAGCTTCACCGCGCCGTACACCAGCGCTGCAGCAAGAGCGACCATGGCCACCTTGGAAGAAGCCAGTACCTTCACAAAGCCTCCGATCCCGCCGCCTGCCATGGAGACGGAAGCAGAGAATTTACCGATGGCCGTGAAGGCCTTTCCCAGGGCTCCGGTGACGGTACCGACCGCACCTACGACCTTGCCCAAAACCAGCACGACGGGGCCGACAGCGGCGGCAAAAGCGGCCCACTTCACGATGGATTCCCGCTGGGTCTTGTCCAGTGAAAGGAACTTCTGCAGTAGCTCTCCGGCCTTGTCGATGATTTGCTGGATCGTCGGATTCAGGTCGTCGCCGATCTGCCGGGCGAACATGAGCGCCGTGTTCTTCAGGTTGGTCAGGCGGGATTTCGTGGTGGCGTACCGCTTATTGGCTTCTGTGGTCAGGGCGGTGTTCTTCGCCCATGCGGCATTGGCGGTGGCCTGCGTCTTATTGAAAAGCTCCGATGCGTTTGTCGCACGGAGCAGGGTGTCACGCAGACGGATTTCAGCAATGCCGATATCGTCCAGGGTTTTGATGGCGCTGACGCCTTCCTCATCCATTTTGGAAAGGCCCACGATAAACGCCTGGAAAGCGGAAGCGGCATCCCGCTCCCACAGATCCTTGAACTGGGATGCGCTCATCCCGGAGACGCGGGCGAAGTCCTCCAGCGCGTCACCGCCCGTTGCGGCGGCAACTTCCATTTTGATGAGAGCCTTACTGAAAGCGGAACCGCCCATCTGGCTTTCGATGCCGACAGAGGACAGGGCGGCGGCAAAGCCCAGGATCTGTGCTTCCGAAAGACCGACCTGCCTGCCCGCGCCAGCCAAACGCAGAGACATGCTCATGATCTCAGATTCGGTGGTGGCGTAGTTGTTGCCCAGGTCAACGAGGGTGGAGCCGAGGTTCTGGAACTCGTTCTGGCTCATGCCCATGATATTGGCAAACCGGGCTGCTTCACTGGCGGCATCTGCAGCGACCATGTTCGTGCTGTTGCCCAGGTCGATCATGGTGCGGGTGAAATCGGCCAGGTGCTCGTTCTCAATACCCAGCTGTCCGGCGATGGACATGACCTCCGCGATATCCTCAGCGGAAGCGGCAACCTCCGTGCTCATCTGCTTGACAGAGTCGGACAGCGCATTGTATTCTTCTTCAGTGGCATCTACGGTCTTCCGGACGTCGGCAAAGGCATATTCATAGTCGATGCTGGCCTTTACAGCGGCGGTTCCCAACGCCGTAATGGGAGCCGTGACATGGGTCGTGAGGGATTTCCCGGCCTTGGTCATGGCCTTCGAGATCGTTTCGCACTTCTTGGAGATGGCGGTCAGGGATTCGCCTGCCTGTGTCCATGCAGACTGCATCCGGTATAGCTGTTCCGTCAGCTTCCTGATTTCAGCTTCCGTTTCCTTGGTTGCAGCCTTGGCGTTATTAAGATCAGTGGTGGCCTTGCTGACAGCATCCGCGCTGTTCTGCATGGTTTTCTGCAGGGCCTTGACCTGGCCTTCCAGCTTGGTGACCTCGGCGGTGGCATCTGCGTATTCTTCCTGGTACCGCTCCAGATTCTGCTTGGCGGCGATGGTCGCGGAGTCTGTTTCGCCCAGGGAATCACGATAATTCTCATAGGCGACGGTAGCCGCTTCCACCTCAAAGCGCAGGTCTTCCTGTCGGGCCTTAGCCTGCTCCAGCCGCTGGGTGTAATCCTGATGGCGGTCGTAGTTTTCCTTCAGCTTATCATTCGCCGCCACCAGTGCCCGGCTGTACTGCTCCACGGCCCGCTGCTGCTGGGTGAGCTTCTGTCCCAGCATGGACAGCTTGGCTTCCGTGCCTGCGATGGTCTTCTCATAGTTCTGTACTCCAGCTCCAGCCAGACGGAAGGTGGACTCGGCTTCCTTGATCTGCTGGTTGATGGTGCGCATATTGCGCGAGAAATTGCTGGAATCCAGCGACAGCGCGACCACCAGTTCGCGCAGGGTTTCAGCCATAAAAGTTCACCTACTTTTCCATTGTGGTTATGGGAGTTAAGACATATGATGTGCCTGGGAAAATATTTTTCCCGAATAAAAAGATGTAACGTTTCTTTCCTGCTTACGACTAACATTATGAAAGCAGCTTTCAGTACTGTTGGAAGGAGGTGGTCTCAACGACAGACATGGATAGCATATACCGTGAGTACAGCGGTACAGTAAAGGCTTTCCTGATTCGCATCAGCGGAAACGCTGAGCTGGCAGAGGAATTGACCCAGGAGACATTCTATCGAGCGATCAAAAGCATCAACCGCTTCGATGGAAAAAGCAGCCTGAGCACCTGGCTTTGCAGTATTGCCAAGCACCTGTACCTGGATGCGATAAGGAAACAAAAAAACGCACCAGCTGCGTTTGAAGACCGCTGTGTTGAAGAAGACTTCACGGAAAGAATCCACAGGCAGGATCAGATCATGATCGCCCATCGCATGCTACATTTGCTGGACGAACCCTACCGCGAAGTATTCACTCTGAGAACTTTTTGTGACCTGACACATGCTCAGATTGCCGATCTCTTTGGCAAAAGTGAATCATGGTCACGGGTCACTTACTACCGTGCAAGGCAACAACTGCAGGACGCCATGAAGGAGAACGAAAATGAAGAATAATGAATGCAACGTTGTACATGACCTGATCCCTCTCGTCATTGATCGGGTAGCCAGCGATGAAAGCCGCGAATTGGTCGAAACGCATATTTCTGCTTGTGAGAATTGCAGAAAGAAGTATGAAGCCATGAAAGCTGATTTGCCCGAGGCGGTCCGTACGGAATATGAGTGCGAGCAGCAGAAATTTGTTGATGCGCTCAGGAATGTGAGAAAGAAACGTTTGAAGCGTCGCATTCTGTCGATCTGCCTTGCGGCCCTGATATGCATGGTCGCAGCATTCGGAGGTCTCTTTGCATACGATCGACTGTTTCATCAACACACTGTGGCAGTTGACAATTCATTGTATTCCTTGAGCCTTTCTCGCCTGAAGGATGGCAGTATTGTTATCACTGCGGATCAATTTGGCATTTCATTCAATACTTCGACATACGCGAACGAACAATTGGAGAATGGCAAGTATATCTGTTATCTGTATTTCGCCGCAGCTCCAATTCACTGGAATGATAATTACGTCGATCCAAACCGTCGGACGAAAGACGAAATGTTTGTTCTTCACAGTGACGACAGCCAACCAGTCCATGAGATCCGCCAAGGCACGCCAGAAGACTATGTAACGGTCTGGACAGAAGGTGAACCGATCGCCGACGCTTCAGAGCAAATGGAACGCTACTTTGCCTTGAATGAGCGCTGGATGGTATGGTGGAATAGCCTGCCTGCAACGGATGACGGGAAAGTGTTTGTCGAGGATGCAGAAAACTACGCATGGCAGGACATCAAAGATCAGGCATGGCATGCAGTTCCAGAGTGGCAATAATACCTACGGCTTCACCCCCGGCCAGACTTCATCAATGAAGCGCTGCCGGGGCTTTTTCTTTTCCTGCTCCCGTGTGGCATCCCATGCCCGCAGACGCAGGAAGCCCAGCATGTCCATTTCATCGATTTCCTTCATCCGCCAGCCGTTCTTCATCAGTTCGTTGTAGGTGGCATAGATGTATTCCGGCAGGGTCAGGCTTCCTGCGGGATCGTCACTTCCGGATTCTCCGCCTCCGCCAGAATCTGCTCCGCTTCCTGCACCGCCGGAATCGTAGGGAAAGTGTCCAGCACCTCCGTGGTCTGGGTCTGCACAGCCATCAGCGCCAGCGCGATGTCATGCATCAGGCGGTCGGCGGGATAGTTGTCGTAGACCTCATCCGGGGTGAACTGATTGTTGAACAGGATGCAGAACCATTTCACCATGGTGTCCAGGGCATCGGTCACAGTCAGCTGCTCCTGGGAGACATCCTTGCCCTCGGTCGCGTCCTGGGACAGGCGCACCAGCCTGCCGTACATTTTGGAAGCGGGCTCCATTTCGCGCAGGGCTCTGCCGGAAACGAAGTCCACGGTGTATTTCTTTTCACCAAGCGTACAGGTGATCATATTCATACCTCCAAAACTCAGAAAATAGCTGCCGCAAAGCGTCATGGCCGTGCGGCAGCGGGGTTAGGCTCACGGGGTGGGCGTGATCACAGGCGTGTACACGGACTGCAGGAAGGTTTCACCCTTCTCAGCCGTGAAGCCGTTCTCGCCCTCATCGGCGACCGCCTGATAGCGCCCGTCATTGGTGCGCTTGATGGCAGTCCATTCCACGTCGCCCGTCTGGCGGGTGATGGTGGTGCCTTCCTTGGTAGCATAGTTCTCGGTCAGGGGCTTGGCCCGCACCTTGTACAGCCACACATACCGGAACTTGTGGTTGGACTTTTCGCTCTTGAAGCCCACGGCGAAGTACGGAGGCTTGTCCGTGGAAGAGCGGATCAGGACACCGTTGTCATCGATCTTGTTGCCGAAGATCTGTTCCTGGATAGCCAGCGGAATGTCCGCCATCTTCGTGGTGAAGGTGAGCTCAGGATCAGGATACAGCACATCGAATTCGATGTCGTCGGCGTACTGGATGTCCGGGTCGGCGTTCTCAGGGGTGATGCTGGCTTCAATCGCGCCAGCCACCAGCTGCAGATCGCCATAGGTCAGGGTTTCCTCGGTGTCGACCGTCAGCGGGGCGATCACCATGTTCTTCAGGCCGACCGTAGAAGAAACGGTCGGAGAAGCCGCAGGAGTATTAGCCATAATGATTTACCTCCAATTCATCGGTTCTTGAGCTCGTCCCGCAGGACGCGCTTGATTTCGGAAAAGGCCTCATCGGCCCGGGTGTCAAAGGCGGGCCGCACAAAAGGATGCGCGGGGGCTGGAGCAGGCCCGCCGTGCCCAAACTCCACAGGGTTGGCATAATACGCGCCGTTCTCGCTGTGGTGGACACCGATGGTGATCTGCTTGCCGCCTCCGCGCTTTTGCTTGACCTTGCCAGTATGGATGGACGAGTGCAGGGCATCCGTGATGATCTTCGGGTCGGTGCTGGCATTGTGGAGCATTTGTTCCTCAATGGGCACAGCGCCCGCCTTCAGGGCACGGTTCACTCCCGGCCCCTGATCCAGCGCATAGGCCATGTTGACCATGTCGTTCTGGAGATCGTCAAAGCCCCTCAGTTCAATTGCCATAGTCCACGTCCTCCCTCCAGCACCATGTCCACTGCACCGTGTACTGCCGGGTAGCCGTGTCGTAGGCAGGCTGGTTGTAGCCCTTGTCGGATTCCTCCACCATGGAGAAACCATAGGCGTACATGGCCTGCCGGATCGTATCCGCCATCTCGGTCGGATCGATGTCACTCCACAGATTCAGGTACACATAAGTGCGGAAGCTGGTCACATGATCGTCATGATGGCTGGCTTCCGTGGTGGTCGTGGAATAGACACAGTACTGCACGGGTGGATTCTGGTTGGGCGAAGTGGCTCGCCAGACGCCTGCGTAAACCGGGATGCCGATATCCTTGAGCGCCGCGTTGACCTGCTTCATCCGCTCACCCCCTTGGCAATGGAAGCCTTCAGGCCCAGATAGGTGCGCTTGAAGCTGTACTCGCCCAGAGTTGAGATGTTCCATTTATCTCCCTGAAAGCGCACCCACATGCCGGGCTTGATGTCCTCCCGGTACCGGATGGTGAAGTTGATGACGGCCTCGGTGTTCATGACGTCGGCGCTGCGGTAGTGCTGGTTTCCGGCGTCCGTCACAGCGGCCCATACGCGGCATACCACCACATCCGTAGGTTCCGGATAGCCATTTTCATTGATCTGGTTCTCGGTGTATCCGATCTCGATCATGTGACGCAGGTCTCCGGGATGCGGATCGCTGTCGAAGTTTTTATAACCGCGCACAGGTCATCGCCTCCTCAGAACATCTTTTCCGGATCACGGTACGGATACAGCAGACTGTCGAAGGCCATCCGGGTAGCCTTGTAGGTGGTCATGTCCGGGATGTCCCGGTTTTCATAGTAGAAGCTGGTCATGAGGATGACCGCCAGACGGACGGGTTCCGGTGCTTCCGGTACATTTCCATCCTCGTCAGGTTCCTCAAAGGAAACCCGGCAGTAATCCTCGGCGGCGGTCTGCGCCTGTTTGATCAGGCTTTCGATGTAGTCGTCCTCCTCATCGTGCTGGATACGCAGATGGGTTTTGACCTCATCGACCGTGACGATCATCAGGAACCACCGCCCTCAGTTCCCTCGGCAGGCGTTTCAGGGTCAGTGGTTTCAGGTTCCGTCGCGGCAGGCGCGGTCGCGGACAGCACTCCGGCGGTGCGCAGCGCAGCCAGCAGGGCGTTGAAGTCATTCTTCAGGCTGGCTACGGTGGTCGCCTCGCTGTCAGCCACATAAGGAGCGGTGCCGGAAGCGGCGGTTCCGCTCGTGCTGCCGGGAAAATTCTCGACCTCCGCGCCATCCAGAAAGGTCAGCTTGCCGCCGATCACCAGCTGTTCACCGCCGTGAGCAAAGTAGTTCTTGGTGTTGTAAGTGTTCGCCATACGTCATTCCTCCTTATCAAAGGGAGCCGCCCGGCATCAGACGGCTCCCTGGATCACGGCTTACGCCTGCTGGAGCACCTTCACGGCCTCCGGCAGGATCAGCTTGCCGTCGACACGCTGGGAAGCAAGGAAGCCAACCTGGCCCGTGGGAGCATAGAGCTCGTTCAGGCGCTTGAAGGAGCGGCCTTCACGGTCAGCCACCCAGTAGTAGCCCAGGTCGCCGAACAGGATGGTCTTGTTCCCGGTCGCCAGGGTGGGCATGAAGGTGGAGGTGTACACCGGGCGGTTCAGGATAGTATCCGGAGTCGCGGCGGTGACAGCGGGCTGCCACAGGTACTGGCCCTGGCCGTCCTTCAGCTTCCGCAGCGCCTTGACGGTGCTGTCGTTCATGATGAACACGGAGTTGCGGCGGTAGGGAGCCCGCAGGCTGTAGAACAGATCCATCACCTCATCGAAGGTCACGGCATCCGCTTTCGCGGCAGTCACGCCAACCCCGGCACCGCCCGTCGCGGCCAGGATGCCCAGAGGACGTCCGGTGCCGTTCCCGGTGAAGAAGGCTTCCTCCTCGGCAGCGCCGATCCGGCGGGCAAACTCCTTAGCGATATAGCTGGGCATGTCGAAGACGGAGTCGTTCAGAAGCTCCTCGCTGATCTTGATCATGGTGGCCAGCTTATACGCGCCGATGGAAACCTGACCGAAGGAATCGTCGCTCTCGGGATAGGCAGCTTCCTCATCGATCCAGCTTGCGGTGCCCTTGGACGCGACCACGGGGATCTTCCGCTCACCGGAAGAGGTGTGGATCACATGGGCCAGCTGACGGAAGATGTTCTGGTCTTCCAGGGCTTCGATCAGGGTGCGCTCATACTCGTCAGGAACGAGATAGCCGCCCTCGGTGTCCGTGCCGACCTGCAGGGCGTTCAGCACTTCATGGGACACGGACTTGGAGCGCATCACGTTCCAGAAGTTCCTGGTGTAGTCCTTGGTGCCGCGTCCGGTCTTGCTGACGGGAGCTTCCTCCTCCAGCCGGGTGACAGGCGCGGAAGCCAGCGGCTTGCTGGTAGCCTTGGACATTTCCACATCGAGGGCTTCCAGCTTTTCCAGCCGCACGACCTCCTTGCCGAGCTTGTCCACTTCATCCATCATCTTGTTGAAGATGGCATCGTCCTCCGCGGACAGGGTGCCGTCCGTTCCGCGATGGCTTTCCAGAAAAGCCTTGGCGGCGTTCCAGGTCTGTACGCGCTTGTCGCGCAGGTTCATGAGTTCATTCATAATGATCATCCTCCTCAAAGGTACTTGGTGCGCTGCAGGCGGGCTTCCGCTTCCGCAGCAGGTACACGGTTTTCATCAACCGGAGCCTTTTCAGGCTCAGGCTTGGGAACGGAAGCCATTACGCGGTTCATGAGACAGGCCGCTGCCGTCTTCCGGGCAAAAGAAAAGCCCGACACGTTTTGGGTGTCAGGCTGCGCATCGCCCTCGGCGAACATGACCTCGTCACAGAAACCGAGTTCCTTGGCTTTCCAGGCGTTCATCCACGTTTCGCTGTCCATGAGATGACTCAGTTTGGTACGGGACTGACCAGTCTTGATCTGGTAGGCGTTGATGATGCTCTCTTTCACCTCGTCCAGCAGCTGGATGGCTTTCCGCATTTCATCGGAATCGCCCATGGCTGCGGTGAAGGGATTGTGGATCATCATCATGCTGGTGGGGCTCATGCGGACATGAGTGCCCGCCATGGCAATCACACTGGCAGCGCTCGCCGCCATGCCGTCGATCTGCACGGTCACATCATGGGGATAATCCATGAGCATGGTGTAGATCTGACTGGCTGCAATGCAGTCGCCGCCGGGGCTGTTGATGTGAAGCGTGATCGGGCCGTCCCCGGAGAAAAGCTCCTCCTTGAACATGGCCGGGGTCACATCGTCCGCAAACCAGCTTTCCTCAGCGATCACGCCTTCCAGATAAAGGGTGCGGGTCTCATCATCGTTTTTGACCCAGTTCCAGAAATGACGCATGGGGATCACTTCCTTTCACGGGAGCGCTGCTCGGCTGTCTGCGTCGGTTCAGCCGGGGTCTGCGCCTTCATGGCGGTTGTAATGGGGATCATGTTGCCGTTGACCAGGTAGGCGTCGCCGCCTTCATCCTTCGGGATCGGGTTCTGGTTTTCCAGCGCCCGGATGTCGTTGGCACTCATCCAGCCGTTCTGGCGGGCAATGGCATAGCCCTCCATCCGGGATTTGTAGTCGCCGCGCATCAGGCCGTCGATGTTGAACTGCACATAAAAGCGCCCCTTCTCCTGATCGGTGAAGAGAGCGCGGTTCATGGACTGTTCAATTCGGACGAGCCAGGGCCGGATGGTGTGTACGGCAAAGTCGATGCTCTGGTGCTCGATGTTCGAGAAAGTAGCGTGCTCAAGGTTGCCAACCAGATGAGGCGGCACCCGGAAGATGCGGCAGATCTCATCCACCTGGAACTTCCGTGTTTCAAGGAACTGCGCCTCGTTATTCGGAATGCTCAGGGGCGTGAAGGTCATGCCCTCTTCAAGGATCGCCACACGGTTGGAATTGGAAGAGCCGCCATAGGCTGAATTCCAACTTTCCCGGACAGCCTTCGGATTCTTCACCGTGTTCGGGTGCGTCAGGATACCGGAAGGCCGGGCACCGTTGGAGAAGAATTTGCTGCCATATTCTTCGGACGCGATGCCAAGGCCGATGGCGTTTTTCTCCAAAGCGATGGGACTGTAGCCGATGATGCCGTCGAAGCCCAGACCGGGGATGTGCAGGATGTCCTGCGGCTTGATCACCACGGTCTTGCCGTCGCTGGTGGTATAGGTGTACGTCAGGTTGCCCTTGCTGTCCCGATCCACATCCATGTGATCCGGGAGCAGCGGATACAGGCCGACCACCGTATTCTTTCCGCTGCGGATGATCTGGCTGTAGCTGTTTCCGTAGAGAAGAAGATGCGCCAGCATGACTTCCCTGAAAACGAAGGAGGTCATTTCCGCATTCGGTTCATCGTGGAGCAGGTGGTACAGAGGGTGGTCTCCGGCTTTCAGGTTGCCGTCGTCCGTCGCTTCATACACCCCCAGCGGCAGGCTGGCCACCGTTTCCGAGATTACCCGGACACAGGCATACACCGTGGAAAGCTGAATGGCTGTCTGCGCGGTGACGGATTTGCCTGCGCCGCTGGTGCCGAAGTAGAACACCGGAGCGGCGCTAACACTGTCACGGGGCTTGTCCCGCGCACGGAAGAGAGCGGAAAAAGGATTCTTCATGTTGTCCTCCAATCTTATAGGCCGGAGCCAGTTTTCTTGTCATGGCATCCCTTGCAGAGAGGCTCCCAGTTCGTCTGATCCCAGAACAGGCGCTGGTCACCTCGGTGCGGAATAATGTGATCCACAACGGTTGCAGGGACGACCTTGCCCTCCGCCTGGCAGAAGGCGCACAGCGGATGCTGCTTCAGGAAGAGAGCGCGGGCCTTACGCCAGCGGCTGTCGTACCCACGGGCATCAGCACCGCCGCGAAGCCTGTCGCCGCTCCACTCCATATGATCCTTACAGAACACCTGACCCTGTTCGCAGAAGCCCGGACATCCGGGATAGCGGCAGGGCCTTCTTGGTTTTTGGGGCATTTGGCACCTCCATCAGATAATCAAAAGTCCACGGGTGTCGTAGACGGATTCACCGCCCTGGTTCTTCATGGCCCTGTCCAACGCCATGACCAGCGCGACCGCTCCGTCCACCTTCTCCGTGGATTTTTCTTTGTCGATTTTCAGGTTCCCGGCAGGGTCAGTGCGCACGAAGGCGTTGTCCATATTCCACCGGAGCACCGGATGCCCGCCGTGATTCAGCTTCCGTTCCAGCACGATGCGCATCAGTTCCTTGGTCGGCGGGCTCATATCTCGAAAGCCCTGTCCAAACGGCACCATGTTGAAGCCGTCGTCCTCCAGAGTCTGCACCATCATGGTGGCGTTCCAGCGGTCATAGGCAATTTCCCGGATGTTGAACCGTTCTCCCAGCTTGGTAATGAACTGCTCGATAAAGCCGTAATGCACCACGTTGCCCTCGGTCGTATGGATGAAACCCTGGCGCTCCCATTTGTCATACATCACATGGTCGCGCCGGACGCGCAGCTGCATGGTGTCTTCCGGAAGCCAGAAGTACGGCAGCACAATGTACTGCTCTTCGTCATCCCTGGGCGGGAACACCAGCACCATGGCGGTCAAGTCGGAAGTGGAAGAAAGGTCAAGCCCGGCATAGCAGGCGCGGCCTTCCAGTTCATACTCATTGACAGCGCCGCCGCATTCATCCCATTTGTCCATGGGCATCCAACGGATGCTTTGCTTGACCCACTGGTTCAGGCGCAGCTGACGGAACATGTTCTCATCGGCTGGCGTCTCCTGGGCCTTTCGGAAAGCGTCCCGCACCTTGTCGATGGAGATCGTTTGATCCAACGAGGGGTTTGCCTTATACCAGTTCTTTTCATCCGTCCAGTCGGCGTCATCTGGCAAGCCGTAGAGCACGGGGTAGAAGCGAGGATCATCCTTCCGGCCTTCGATGATGTCCAGGGCTTTTTGATGAACCTCCCAGCAGATGCTGTTCCGGTCGGTGCCAGCCGTTGTCAGCAGGAACCAAAGCGGCTGCTTCCGGGCGTCGCCACTGCCCTGGGTCATGACATCATACAGAGCGCGGGTGGGCTGGGTGTGAAGCTCGTCGAAGATGCAGGCGCTGACGTTCAGACCGTGCTTGGTGGCCACTTCACTGGACAGCACCTGATAGATGCTTCCGGTTGGCTGGTAGACCATGCGCTTGGTGCTTGGGATGATCTTGATCCGCTTGCTGAGCGCCGGGGACTGCTTCACCATATCCACGGCCACATCGAACACGATAGCCGCCTGCTGACGGTCGCTGGCGCAGGAGTAAACCTCCGCCCGCCACTCGTCGTCATTGCAGAGCATGTTCAGGGCAATGGCAGCGCCGAGCTCACTCTTCCCGTTCTTCTTCGGGATCTCGATGTAAGCCGTATTGTATTGCCGCATGGAAGGATCATCGTCACGGACAGTGCCGAACACATCCCGGATGATCTTCTCCTGCCAGGGCAGCAGCTTGAACGGCTCCCCGTGGAATTCTCCCTTGGTATGCTTCAGACACTCAATGAACTGCGTCACCCGGCGGGCTTTCGCTTCACTGAACATCCTGCCAGCCTCCCTTCAGAACGGATTCCATCGGATCGTCGCTGGCTGCGCTGTCGCCGTTGTTGGCATAGAGCCGCGCCCGGCTGGCAGGCGTCAGGCCAAACTCCGAGCAGAAGGACTGCATGATTTTCAGGTTCTGCATGGCGATGCTGACCTGCGGCACCTGCTGTACATAACCGCTGGGCGTTTTGAAGATGGTGCCGTGCTGGGACAGGAACTCCTCAGCCTCCCGCCACCGGGCATAAGCCTGGCAGTATCCGGCGAAGGCTTCCATGTCATGTTCGGTGAGAACACCCATGGCGATCAGGGAGGGAGCCAGACGCTTCCATTCCTTCTTTGCTTCCGGCATCAGCCAGGCAGGACACTTCACATTGTCCTGGGGCGGCGTCGGCTCATCCTTGTTCAGCGGGCGTCTACCCTTGCCCCGGTCACCCTCCAGTTCTTTCAGCGCCGTAGGCAGGGGCTTTCTTCCTCTGGTGGCCATCTGGTTTCACCTCCGTTTCTTTTGAAAAGTGTGTTTCTCCGGGGATAGTGTCTGGATACTGTCTCCGAAATAGTGTGTTTCTGAGGGGTACTTAACTCCCTGTGACGATGCTGTCATAGGAAACTGTCTGCCCGTCCCGCAGCACAGTGATCTCCTGATCCGGGTACTCCAGGTGAAAACGCTCCACTATAACTGTCGCGTACTTCGGGTCAAGCTCCATCGTCCGGCAGATGCGGTCAGTCTGTTCACAGGCGATGAGCGTGGAGCCGCTGCCGCCGAACAGATCCATCACCACGGCGTTCGGTGCGCTGCTGTTCTTAATCGGATACGCCAGCAGCGGAATCGGTTTCATGGTCGGATGGTCGGCGCTCTTCTTGGGCTTGTCAAAATTCCAGATGGTGGACTGCTTCCTGTCTGCGAACCACTTATGCTTCCCATTGGGGAGCCAACCATAGAGCACGGGCTCGTGCTGCCACTGGTATGGGCTGCGGCCCAGCACCAGGCTGTTCTTCACCCAGATGCATACCCCGGAAATATGAAATCCGGACTCCTTGAAAGCCCGGCGAAAGTTCAGCCCTTCGGTATCCGCATGGAAGATGTAGGCGCTGCCGCCCTCGGCCATATGCGCCGCCATGTTCTGGAAAGCGGCCAGCAGGAAGGCGAAGAACTGCTCGTCCGCCATGCTGTCGTTCTGGATCTTCTTTCCGTCAGCGGACTCATACGCGACATTGTAGGGAGGATCGGTCACGACCAGATTGGCCTTGATGCCGTCCATGAGCGCGTCCACTGCATCCGGCGATGTGCTGTCCCCGCACATCATGCGGTGCCTGCCCAGCGTCCAGATGTCACCGGGCTGTACATATACGTTGACTGTTTCCGGATCAATCTCACAGTCATCGTCATGCACATCCTTGTCATGCACCTTGGAGAAGAGATCGTCTACCTCGGCAGCATCAAAGCCCGTCGCGCCGAGATCATATCCGGCGCTCTGCAGATCCTGCAGCAGATCAGCCAGGGCCGTGGGCTCCCAGTCGCCAGTGGCTTTGTTGAGCGCGATGTTCAGCGCCTTTTCATCCGAAGGGTTCTCGATGTGCACCACAACGCAGTCCACCTCGGTCGCGCCTTCAGCCTTCAGCACCTTGTAGCGCTGATGCCCGCCGACAATGTTGCCCGTCACCTCGTTCCAGACGATGGGATCGACGTACCCGAAGTCGTGCAGGCTGCGCTTGATCTTCTCATACGCGGGATCGCCTGGCTTCAGGTCTTTCCTGGGGTTGTATTTCGCAGGCTTCAGCCGGTCAATGGGCATGGTCTGCATGTTCAGATTCGTATTCACGGTTCCTCCTTCTGCCGTCCTTCGGGGCGGCTTTTTTGATGTCCGGGCGGGCCGATACCCCCACCCCCGAATTTGTCGGAAATTCACGCGTGAGGGGGGCGCGGTCTTCGCCAGGCACACCCAGGGATCTGACCGCCCCCTCCCGGGCACACCTCGGCCCGGCGGCTGGGCACACCGACCAGCCCGGCGACTTCGCCAGAGCAAAGTGGAGAAGTGGGCCGCCCGCCGGACTTCTTCACGGCAAAGCGGAGAAGCGCCGCCCGCCCGGACTTCACCAGAGCAAAGTCGGAAAGTCCTGTGCCCGGGTGGACTTTTCCAGAGCAAAGCGGAGAAGTGTGCCGCCCGCCGGACTTTCGCAGAGCAAAGTCGGAAAGTGTGCCCGGCGGCGGTTCCGGGCGGCGGGTCGGTGTGCCCGCCCGGGCGGCGAAAAACCGCCCGCCCGGCGAAAAAAAAACGGGTTTTTTTTCCGGCCCCTACGTGCATGTATAAGGAAGCGCGGCCTCCTTTTTCGCAAAAAAAACCGTTGACTTTTCGGCCCGGCAGAGTGATGGATGTACGCGCCGGGCGGGAAACCGCCCAGAAGGCACAGCCGGGCCGGGCGGGAAAAGCCGCCGCCGGGAGAAAGGAGACCCCCATGAAAAACCAGACCTTCGGCATCGAGATCGAAATGAACCACATCACCCGCCAGCGGGCCGCGCAGGTGGTCGCGGAAACCCTCGGCGAAGGAGCGACCTTCCGGCACACGGGCGGTTCCTACGACGCTTGGGAGGTCACCGCGCCGGACGGGCGGCGGTGGAAGCTGGTCAGCGACGCGAGCATCGCCGGGCCGCGCGACCAAGGCACAGAGTTCGTCAGCCCGATTTGCCGCTGGGAAGACATCGAAACGGTGCAGGCCTGCGTCCGGGCCCTCCGGGCGGCTGGGGCACACGCCGACCCCTCCTGCGGCATCCACGTACACGTCGGCCTTGGGGAGCACACCCCCAAAACCCTGCGGAACTTGGTCAACTTGGTCAACGCCAAGGAAGACCTCCTGACCCAAGCCCTCCAAATCAGCCCGGAGCGCCGGAGCCGCTGGTGCCAGCCCGTCGACCCACACTTCCTCGCGACCCTGAACCGCCGGAAGCCCGCGACCTCCGAGGATTTCGCCCGGATTTGGTACGACGACATGTGCTGGGAGTACCACGCACACCAGCACTACGACCCCTCCCGGTACCACCTGCTGAACCTGCACAGCGTTTTCCAGAAGGGCACCATCGAGTTCCGGGCCTTCAACAGCACACTTCACGCCGGAGAGGTCAAGGCCTACATCCAGCTTTGCATGGCAATCAGCCACCAAGCCCTGACGGTGGCTTCCGCGAGCCCGGCCCGCCCGGTCACCGACAACCCGGCGTACACCTTCCGGTGCTGGCTCCTCCGGCTGGGCATGAACGGCGAGGAGTTCAAGACCGCCCGCACACACCTCCTGAAGCACATGCCCGGCAACGCGGCTTGGAGGAACGGTGCCGAGACCACCCGCCGGGCCTCCTGAACCCGGCGGCGCACACCCGGGAGGACATAGCTTTGAAACCGACCCGCCTGATGATGGCCCGGCGGCACCGGGCCGAAACCGGGCACAGGAATCGCCCGGTCGCGGGAAGCCGCACAGCTTCCAAATCAAGCAGGGCACACAGCCCAAGGAGGCACACCCCATGATGAACCGGAATCAGGCCATCGCCTACGGCAAGCACATCGGCGTCCGCTGGCACATCTACAACAGCAACGGCTGTCTGGTCGGCGGCACCAAGACCCTCGAGCAGGCACAGGCCATGAAGCGCCGCTTCGAAATCGAGGAGCGGAGCAACCCTTGGACACACGGCACCACCCGCTTCGAAATCCGCGAGGCCAAGTAAGCCCGCGCCAGCCACAGCTTTCAAATCGACAGGGCCGAGAGCCCGGAAAGGAACACACCATGAAAAAGCAAGACATCCGCAACGCGTACACCCAGAAGGTCACCGAGCTCCTGAATCAGGGGTACACCATTTTCCCGGACACCATGAACGGTTCGCAGGGCGAAATCGCCCACATCGACCTCACCAACGGCTCTGAAATCATCAGGGTTCTCCTTGAACGCGGGCTTTGCTGGAGCCACATCAGCGACGGCTTCCACGGCGACGTGATCACCCTGACCATCGGGCGGGCGGCGGCAGACACTTGGGTCGGCGACCGCTGGGACGGCACCATCTGGAACAGCCGACTGGAGCCCAGCTTCCAAATCAAGTGGGCCGAGGTCAACGGTCGCGGCGAAGGCTGGTACCTCGGGCTCGACGAAGCCGCCAGCATCGGGCACATCCGGATGGAGCGCTACCGCGCCAGCCACACAGACCGCCGGGAGACGCTGGGCGACGCTTTCAAATCGACGGCCCTGCGCTGGCTCCGGAAACAGCCGAAGATGAAAACCTGCAGGCTGGAAGACATCGAAAAGATGGAACGAGTCTGGAACGACGACGGCAAGCGCCGCTTCGAAATCACGGCGAAGGGCAAGCGGTACACCATCCGCTGACGCACACGGCAACCGCTCCGGCGGTTCCGGTTGAGGGCTCCTGAATCGGGAGCCTTCACCCGGAGCCACGGGCTTCCAAATCAAGAAGGAGGTACACACCATGAAGTTCATCGACATGAACGATGACCGCGTTTACACCCTGCAAGACCTGCGCCGCGATTGGGCACAGTTCCGGCAGGAAGACCCGGAGAACCATGCGCCGGATTTCAAGACGGAACTCTTCGAAATCCTGATGGCGACCATCAACGGCAGGAACGATCTGGAAATCCTCGGCATGACACACCGGGAAATCAGCAGCCTGACCCTTCGCCTGCGGGCACAGCTTTTGAATTAAGCTCGGCTGCAGGCACACAACCCCGTTGACTTTCCCGCCGGGTAGAGTGAGTAATGAACCGCCCGGCAGGGCTTTCAAATCAAGAAGGAGGAAGAACACATGATCATCAAGAATACCCCCAAGGGCCGCAGGCTGGTTAAGCAGCTTTCTGATTACCTGCACGAGGCCACACCGTATTTCAGGGCGATGGTGGACAAAGGCTGGAACTGCGGAGAGGATATCCGCTTTGAAATCGCCTCGGTGGGCGATGACAGCCCGCTCATTATCAGCACTGCATACACCCCGACAGGCGGCTTCTGGTTCAAGGTGCGCCTGCTCTCAAATCAGATTGAAGACACCATGGGGCTTATACGGCTCAGTCACAGACTGGAGGACAGCGAAAAGGTACTCATTCACATAAAGAACATGATCGAAAAGATACAGCCAGAGCTTTCCGACCGCGTAGCCTGACACAGCTTTCAAATCGACAAGGAGGATAATCGCAATGAAATACATCGCATACGGCTCAAACATGGTTCAGGAACAGATGGCATTCCGCTGTCCGGATGCCAAGCTCATCGGCACAGGGTACATCGCCGGAGCCCGGCTGGAGTTCTACCTCCACGCCACCGTTGAAAAGACAGGCGACCAGCGCGACTACGTACCCGTCGCCGTCTGGGAAATCAACGACCGCGACGGACGGAGCCTTGACCGCTACGAAGGATACCCCAGCTACTACATCAAGGAGCGCTGGCCCGTGCACATGTCGGACGGCTCTCAAATCGAAGGCATGATTTACATCATGAAGATGATTCGCCAGTCGCCGCCCCACAGCGCCTACTACAAGGGCATCGAGGACGCCTACCGGAAGCTCGGCCTGCGCTCTCAAATCAACACCATCCTGAAGCCTGCGCTGGAGAGGAGCCTGCAGCGGGGCACACACTGGTAAGACAACACCTGGACAATATCTGCCGCAGAGACACACGAATACAGCCGCTTTCCAATCCGGAAGGCGGCTTTCATCGTCTCAGGGCGGTTTTTAAATCTGCGCCGTGTTTGGCCCACGTTCGCACCGCTTCGCCCGGTCGGGTTCTTCCTCGGCCCTCGCCCCAAAGCCCGCGACAGGGGCCAACGTGGCGGCGACGCGGGCAAAAGGAAAAGCGGCCAGCGCTTGGCTGCACCGCTTTCAAATCCGCAGGGGCTTACTTCGCTTTGGTCAGGTGGTCTGCGGCGACCTCCACCGCATCGTTGTTCTGCCGGAACCGGATCACGATCTCACCGTCAGCCACCGTATACAGCGCCTGGAAAGGCTCCTCCCAGATCTGTGTCAGGCCGGGACATTCCTTCATCGCCGCGATCCGGAGGGTTTTGAAATCTGTGCCCGCCTTCCACTGCTGGAAGATCCGGATCAGGCGCGGCACATGCTCGGCCTTGATGGTCTTCAGCGCTTCCTCGCCGGGCACCGCTTTGAAATCCGCTGTGGCTTCACCCTCCCGGAACTGTGCCCAGCACTCCAGCGGGAGTGGATTCCGCATGAAGTCCAGCATCGCTTCCGCTGTGCCGCAGTCGTCGCACACGTAGATGCCGTCGGCATGTCGGCTCAGTGCGTTGGTGTGCAGATCCAGCTTCATAGTGTCCCGTCCGCAACGCGGGCAGGGCATCTTTTCTCCGGCTTCCTGCCGGGCTTTCAAATCCAGCAGGGCTTCCTGAATGCTCTTACTCATTGGTGTTCGCCTCCTCAACCATGACCTCCAGCACCGCTGCTTCTTGTTCAGCCAGCCTGCGCTCCCGGCGGAGAGCGGTGTACTTTTCCTTGTGGGCCTGCATCTTGTCGCCACTTCCGAAGGCACAGTAGCCTTTCAGGTGGCCCAGCAGGATTTTCCGCTCTGCTTTGAAATTCGCGCCGTGGTACCCCAGCCGTTGGAGCCAGACGTGCGCGAGGTACTTCTCGTTCTGGTCATCCGGTTCCACCCGTTCCGGGAACACTCGTGTGGCCTTCATCGCCGCGTCGAAAATCCGGTTCAGCAGGTTGGCATAGGTTGTCCAGCGCTCCGGCTGTGTCTCATCAAAGGGAAAGGTCATGCTGACCTTGCCGTCTCGGAAATCAAATCCGGTCAGGCCTTCCATGGCTTTGCAATCATCCAGCAGGTCAGTGAGCGCGTCCGGGGTTTCCGGTGTGCTTTCCTGCAGCCTGTCGACCAGGATGTCGGGAATGTTCAGGCATTCGCTGTCGGTCATGCGGTTGATAAGGGTCTGGCGGCTGTGCAGCATGAAGATCAGGTTCTTCAGCTGTGCCACCGCAGCGTTCCGCGCCGGAATCGAAATGTCCATCTGGGTGATGGGCTCCGCTTCTGAATCGGCAGGAGCTTCCTCATCCGGCTGTGCTTCGGTGATGGCTTCCTGATCGGCGGCGGGCTCGTCGTTGACGTATCCGTTCCTCCGCAGGAAGTCCTGCAGGGCTCCGAAATCCTCCCCGATGATGTTTCCGTCGTGATCAACGGTGAAGTCGCCGATCTGGTAGCCGTAGGAAGGCAGGCCCAGATAACGGGCAGTGGTGCCCAGTTCCTCGGCGATGGCCTTGGCCAGCGCCTTGCGGTCGGTCGTGTTGGTCGTAATGGTCATGAGAAAAACCTCCTTTGCGTTTTTTGCATGCCATTACTCACTCTGAATGCCCGTAAAGTCAACGGGCTGTGGGCACACAATGCAAATAATCATTCTTCCCACGGCATCCACTGGTGCCAAAAGTGCCCCAGGGTCGCTGTGTTGTTGTAATTCACATCCCGCAGGCCAAGGGAAGAAATGATACCGGCAGGCGTCAGGTCATAGTGCTTTCGAATCCAGCCGACCAGATACGCGGCGGGCACCTTCCCCGTATGGAAGGTGTTCACGTACACACTGACCGGCTCCTCAATGCCGATGGCATAGGCAAGCTGTACTTCACAGCGCTGGGCAAAACCGTGCCGCAAAATATCCTTGGCGATCTTCCGGGCCATGTACGCGCCGCTCCGGTCGACCTTTGTCGGGTCTTTCCCGGAGAAAGCGCCGCCGCCGTGCCTGCAGGCACCGCCATAGGTGTCGCACATGATCTTCCGTCCCGTGACGCCTGTGTCGGCAAAGCTGCCTCCGGTTACAAATCGCCCGGTGGGATTCACCAGCACACGGAAATCCTTATTCAGGTGATGTGCATCCGCGACGTTTTCCATGATCCGCTTGCAGAGGTGAAGCACATCATCCGGTTCCACCTCTTCTTTATGCTGTGTGCTGATCAGGAAGGTGTCGATGCGGCGGCGACGGTAATCGTATGTCACCTGTGCTTTTGCATCAGGCAGCAGGGCCGAATGCCGTCTGGTCTGCAGGCTGTCGATGGCTTCCGTCGCCAGCACGAAGGGCAGAGGGAGCATTTTCCCGGTTTCCTTCGTGGCGTAGCCGAACATCATGCCCTGATCGCCAGCGCCCTTCTTGTCTACACCCAGGGCGATGTCCCCGGACTGCTTTGAAATCTGTGTCTCCACCTGGACGGTATCGTACAGATCCGGCTGGGCGCTGAGAAGCACATCCCGCACCAGATATTTGATGTTGGGTTCGTGCTTGGAGGTAATCTCTCCGGCCACATACACATGATCGTCTTTGATCATGGCCTCAACCGCCACACGGCTGTTGCGGTCATGCTTCAGGCAGTCGGTTACAATGGCGTCGCTGATTTGGTCACAAATCTTGTCGGGGTGCCCGGCGGACACCTGCTCGCTGGTGAAAAGCATGCGCTTCAACTCCTTGTCCGGATACGGGAAAAGCCCCGCCGGGTGTGTCCCTGCGAGGCTCTCTCGATCCTGTTCTGCTGAGTATATCATATCATAATGGGCCTACTGGAAAACAGTGGAATTCACTGTAATTTACTATCCAATTTCGGCACCCGCACCGCCTGAAGCGCTCTGGAATGTACCTTGTACACGTTGCTTTCGGAACAGTGCATCTCGCAGGCGATGTCCGGCCAGTCCTTGAAGCACAGGTACCGCAGCTCCAGCAGGGTCTGAAGTTCCGGGTCGTCCACCGCCTTGACCACTTCCATGATGTCCCTTTTCAGATCCACCAGCCGGTCAATCTCCGCGTTCACCTCGGCCTTCATGTCCACGATCTTGGCGATCACGTCTTCCATCGCATGCACATTCCGGGTACGGCTCACCACGTCGTCGCTCATGACCGATGTGCTCCGGGTGGCGATGTCGTTCAGGGAAGACAGCTGTTCCAGCTTGCTGTTGATTCTGCGGTCGAGCCAGTAAGCCTGGCTCAGATATTCTTTTGCGGTCATTTCACCGCCTCCTTCCTCAGTCTTTCAATCAGGTAATCCGGGTCGATGTCTGTCAGGACAGCGAACCAGGAGGAGTGGAAGAATCGCTCCACCTCCATGGCCGTTGCCATTGCCGCTTTGGAATCCGGGTGCCGCCGCAGGGTTTTCAGCGCCGCCCGGTAATCCTTCACGGCCTGTTCGATGATGCCGTTGGCCAGCGCCTGATATCCGGTCATCACTTCACCTCGGCTTTCACCGCAGCGATCAGCGCCTCCTGAATCCGATCCTTTTCTTCCAGCGCTTTCAGCACTCTGGAATCGACCGTGCCTTTGGTCACGATGTGCGTGACCACAACGGTGCTGGCCTTCTGCCCCTGCCGGAACAGGCGGGCGTTCGTCTGCTGGTACAGTTCCAAAGACCAGATTGGAGAGAACCAGCAGATGGTGTTGCCGCCGTCCTGCAGGTTCAGCCCGTGCCCGGTGGATGCCGGATGTGCCAACCCGACCTGTATCTTTCCGGCGTTCCACCTTTTGATGGAGGTTTCCGAATCCAACCTTTCAAAGGGCACACCGATCTGTGTCAGGCGCTCCGTAATCCGCTGCAGATCATGCTTGAACCAGTAGGCCAGCAACAGGGGCCTGCCGTTCATGCCTTCGATGATGTCTTCCAGGGCATCCAGTTTCCGGTCGTGAATCTGGATGGTGTTTCCCTCATCCGTATAGATCGCGCCATTGGACATCTGCAGGAGCTTTCCTGTCAGCACAGCGGCGTTGGCGGCTGTCACCTCACCGTCCGGCAGGGAGAGCACCAGTTCCTGCTTCATGGCGTCATACTGTTCCTGTTCGTCGGGAGACATTTCCACCTCATAGGTCGTGGAGATCAGTTCCGGCATCTTCAGGTGCCCGCAGGCTTTCATGCTGATGGTGATGTCTCCAATCCGGCGGTAGATTTCTTCCTCCGCGCCGGGTAGCGGCTTATAGCTGTACACGATGGGGCCGTTCATCCTGTCGGGCTTGAAAAACGCATTCCGGTACTGTCCGATGAAGCGGCCCAGCCGCTGGCCCATATCCAGCACACGGAATTCCGCAAACAGATCCATGAGACCGTTGCTGCTGGGTGTGCCCGTCAAGCCGACGATGCGGCGGACAAAGGGACGAACCTTCATCAGGCTTCTGAATCGTTTGGACTGCCAGCTTTTGAAGGAAGACAGTTCGTCGATCACCACCATGTCGTAGTCAAAGGGCATCCCGCTTTTTTCAATCAGCCACTGTGTGTTTTCACGGTTGATCAGGTAGATGTCGGCCTCTCTGCGCAGCGCCGCCATGCGCTCCTGCTGTGTTCCGATGATCACAGACCAGGTCAGCCCGTTCAGGTGATCCCACTTCTGGATCTCAGCGGGCCAGGTGTTTTTCGCCACCCGCAGGGGTGCGATGATCAGCACCTTACGCACCTCAAATTCCTGATACATCAGCCGCTCAATCGCCGTCAGGGTAATGGAGCTCTTGCCCATGCCCATGTCCAGGAAGACGGCAGCGGTCGGGTGTGTCACGATGAAATCTGTGGCGAACCGCTGATACTCATGGGGCACATACTTCATCGCAGCTCCCTCCCTGTAATCACACCGATCTGTCCGGCTTCATGGGAGATGGCCGTCCGGTTCAGTTCCTTTTCCCGGATCAGCCCGGCCAGCTTCTCGGCGTGTGCGCGAAGCTCCCGAATCACCTGGTGGTAATGCTCGATCCGCTTTTCATAGTAGGTTTCCATCGCGGCCACATCCGCAGTCTGGCTGTCAGCCCCGGCGAGATAATCCTCAAACCACATGCGGGCGTCCGTGCCCATGTACTCGTCCACCAGTTCCAGCATGTGCCGGGGCTCCAGAATCGTTGCGACCTTTTTATCCGTTAGAAGGATTGTCATGCTTGCCTCCGATCTCTTCCAGTATGCGCGGGATGGCGGTTATATCGTCCAGGGTGAAAACCTGAAGGCCCAGGCTCCTCAGAAGATTGTGCCGGGATACCTGCAATGGTCTGGGCTTTTCGCCGGGAGCCTTTACCTCCACAAAGCCAACCTTCCCATCAGGCAATAAGACCAGGCGGTCGGGCATTCCATCAAATCCTGGACACACCAGTTTTGGACAGATGCCGCCCCGGTTTTTCACAGCCTTCACCAGTTTCTGTTCCACAGTCTTTTCTCTCATCAAATCGTACCTTTCCGGGCCAGGGTGACGGTCGATGCTGGTCATTTCCAAAAACCCCCTATATAAGATTTTTTCTGAAAATTCCCTATAGAGACTTTTTTAGATATGACCGTCATCGACTGACACCAACCACAGTCATTCTGAAAAAAGTTTCTGATTTGCCCGTCATCGACCGTCACCACTGCCGTGTCCTTATGCGAAATCCTGTCCGGCTTTCAGCTTCAGCCCCAAAACCATCCGGCCTTCCTTCAGGCGCTTCCGTTCAAAGCCTGCGCCTTCCAGCGCGGAATAAAAATCCGTCGTGCTGCGCACGTATTCACCGTTTTCGGTACTGAAGGCCCGATACTGCTGGTACAGCGATCCGGATTTTTCCTTCAGCGCCGCGCCGACATCACAGCATTCCTCAAGGAAATGACCCAGCCAGTCATTGCCCTCACGGTAAGCATTGATGGCATCCTGGACACACTTGGGCGGGTGCAGCTTGAATCCGGCGTCGATGGCCTTCTTCGCGCCTTCGATCACCCAGGTCATGATGTAGGGGCTGGCGTTCTCCACCAGGTAATCGGTGTAGTTCTTGATGTCGGTTTTGCCCTGGATCTTCGCCCCGAAGGGGATCACAATCAGCCGCCGCCATGTGCCGTCGTCGCTGGCTCCGACCTTTGGCAGGTGGTTGGTGTACAAGACCATCGTGTGCGTGGGCACGTACTTGAACGGATCCTTGTACTTTTTCTCAGCCTCGATCTCATCGGTGGAGCACAGCTGCTTTACTGTGCTGGTGTTCAGCCGCATGCCTTCTTCCAGTTCGGCGGCAATGATCAGGCGTTTCCCCTTGAGTTCCGCCATTTCCGGCTTCACGTTCCGCTTGCAGCCAACCGTCAGCGCGTCGGCGCTCATCATGCCGCTGTAGTTGCCCAGCACCCGGGCCAGTGTGTTCCAGAAGGTAGACTTGCCGTTCGCACCGTCGCCGTAGGAAATGATGAGGGCTTCCGAGAACACCTTGCCGACGACGGCCATGCCCACAATGGTCTGCACATAATCGATCAGTTCAGGGTCGTTGCAGAATACGCGGCTGACGGTATCCAGCCACAGATCCTTTCCGGCATCGCCGGGGGAAGCGTTGGTGCACTTGGTCAGGTAATCCAGTGGATCATGCTCCTGCGCTCCGTCCAGCCCCCTGCGCAGATCGTAGGTGGCTTCCGGCGTGTTCAGCAGGTACGGATTCACATCCAGCTGGTTGATGTCCATCAGCACCAGAGGCTTGGCCTGGTTCAAGCTGGACATGACGTACTTGTAATCGCGGTGCTTCATGACGAAGGCGTAATACTGCAGGGCCGACATGTAGGCCATGAGCAGCTTCAGCTGATCGTCGCCGGACACAGCCTTCGACAGCGTTTTGCCGCCTGCAGCCACATCCTCCTGGGACACACCGCTGTCCAGCAGCGCCTGCTTCGTCGCGGCAACCTGATCCTTCGCGTCCTGCAGCTGAAGGTCGAGGAACTCCATCATGGCACCGATGGCCATCTGCTTGGATTCCTGCCAGTAGATGCCGTTGTACCGGATGAGATCCGTGCTGTCGGTGAACCGGAGCTCGTCGCCGTACTCCCTCGCCAACACCTTGGCTTCACCGATGTCGGAATAATCGCCGGGCTTCAGGCTCATGAATTCCTGGGTGTTGTACTGATCCGGCGGCACATAGCCGTCCTGTTTGCTGATCTTCTTCTCATACCAGCGGACGGCGCTGGCCCAGATTGTAGCGAGCTCTTCGTCATGCAGCGGCGGCTCGCACTTCGCAGCCTCGTCCATGAAAATCTGATGGGCCTTGTCCGTATTGCCGTACCGGATGATGACCCGGCCAGCAAACTTGGACATGGTCTTGTTCCGTGTGCCCGCGATGATGACGTTGCCGACGCGGCCCGTATCGTTCCGCTCTATGGGAGCGCCGATCTCAACCTCGCTGTCAATGGTCAGCCAGCCTTCATGCCAGATGGCGTCACCCACATCCGCACCGAAGATGAACCGGGCGGCATCCAGGGCGTTGTCATCAAAGAAGGTGTATTTCCGGTAGATGGCTTCCTTGAGCGCCGCGTAGTAATCCGCGTCCTGCGTGGGCTCGATCTCAAAGTACACATGGAACTTGGGCCGGGGTGCCTTGCCGTTCTTCTCCAGCATGTGATGTCTGCTGAAGGCGATGGCGTAGCTGATATCCGGCATCATCTCGTCCAGCTTTTCCGGCGTGATCCACTCAGCCGGGTTTTCCGTGTGGTCGTTGTCGCAGTCCATGACGAGCACATTGGACTGACGGAAGTTCTCCTTGCTGCGGTAGTCGTTGTCATACTCCGCGCACACGTGATCCATCTTGACGGCTTCCTGAAGCTCCTCGGCGCTGGTGACCTCCGCCCTGTTCGGATAGAGGCAGTTCTTCTCATCGCCGACGATGTTCGCCGTCTGCAAAATCAACTTCATGCCTGTACCTCCAACCTGTGTTTATTCCCGGGTTCCTGAATCTTCGCTTGCCCCATTGGACTCGCTCCTTTCCTGTAATGTGAGGAGCGCCCATGCGTCCTCCGCTTCCTTACGGACAGTCGGAGGACGCTTTTTCCGGTTTTGGGGCGGGAAAATTTCGTTTCCTTTTATATGCGTGTGTGCCCCTGGGGAAATTTGCAGCGGCACCGGAAAAACAGACCGCCCGCTGTCCGATAGGGATTGAGGACGACAGGAGGCGGCTTCGAAAAAAAGTTTCAGGAAAACCGGAAAACCACATTCCCGACTGTCCGTAAGGGGACGGAGGGACACAGAGTCCTTCGGAAAGAGAGGTGCTGCAGATGCAGGATGCGATGCGTGAAGAAAAGCCTGCCCCGGTGGAGCAGGCGACGGATGAGGAACTGTTTGAGGTGCTGATCGCCATCAGCGTGGTGGCCAAGCAGCTGGCAAAGAAAGTCATTCAGAAGGGAGACAACCATGAGCAAAATGAGCGAACTGGCCACGGCGCTTGATGAGATGACCGAGGTCGGAAGAACACTGATCACCTGCGGGGAAAACCTGCTGAAAGCCGCCGCCCATGTGCGGGACTGCTTTACAGAAGATACACCCGCCGCTGCGGAGGAACCCGCGCCGGTGGCCGAGCCTGTGACAGAGACGACCGCGCCGAAGGCGTACACGAAGGAAGAAGTCCGGGCCATTCTCGCGGATTTGTCCCAGAACGGCTTCCGCAATGAAGCCAAGGCCCTGGTCAGGAAGTACAGCGACGGCGGGAGCCTCACGGACATTGATCCGGCGAAGTACCCGGATCTGGTCGCGGAAGCGGAGGCGCTCCATGGCTAAACACGCACTGCTCTCCGCATCCTCCAGTCACCGTTGGCTGGAATGCCCGCCCAGTGCAAAACTGTGCGCGGCACACCCGGACAGGGCTTCACCTTATGCCCAGCAGGGCACCGATGCACATGAGCTTGCGGCCTATAAGGTGCAGAAGGCGCTGGGCATGAAGGTGCGAGATCCCACCGAGGATCTGGAGTATTTCGATCAGGAGATGGCGGACTGCACGGACGCCTACTGTGCCTTCGTCATGGAGCAGCTGGCCGAGGCCCGGAAACACTGCGCTGATCCCATCGTGCTGGTAGAGCAGCGGCTGGACTTCTCCCGGTGGGTGCCGGAAGGGTTCGGTACCGGGGACGCCTGTATTGTAGCCGACGATATGCTCCACGTGATTGATCTGAAATACGGCGTAGGCATCATGGTGGACGCGACACAGAATCCGCAGACCATGTGTTACGCGCTGGGCCTGCTGGAGGCTTTCGACGGCATCTACGATGTCAGCACCGTGCGGATGACGATCTTCCAGCCCCGGCGGGAGAACATCTCCACCTTTGAAATGAGCAAGGCTGACCTGCTGGGCTGGGCCGAGAATGTGCTGGCTCCCACAGCAAAGCTGGCCTTCAACGGCGAGGGCGAATTCAAGGCCGGAGACCACTGCCAGTTCTGTACCGCAAAGGCCACCTGCCGGAAGCGGACAGAGTACAACCTCGAAATGGCCCGGTATGACTTCGAGGTTCCTTCCGAGCTTACCGACGACGAGATCGCCGCCATCCTGCCCCGGATCGATGAACTGATCGCATGGGGTGGAGACGTGAAAGAATACGCGCTGCAGCAGGCGGTCTCAGGCACACACTACCCTGGCTTCAAAGTGGTGGAGGGGCGCTCCGTCACCAGGTACACCAATGAGGAAGCTGTAGCCGCCGCAGTCACAGCGGCTGGCGAAGACCCCTATGAACGGAAGCTGCTGGGTCTCACTGCCATGAAGGCGCTTCTGGGCAAGAAACGATTCGACGACATCCTGGGCGGGCTGACATTTAAGCCGCCGGGAAAGCCAACCTTAGTACCAGAGTCGGACAAGCGTCCGGCCATGAACACTGCGAAAAACGATTTTATGGAGGAAAAAGATCATGAGTAAGTTTGTCAATCCCACCAAGGTTATCACTGGCCCCAACACCCGCTGGTCTTATGCGAACGTCTGGGAAGCCAAGTCCATCAACGGTTCCACCCCCAAGTTCTCCGTCTCCCTGATCATCCCGAAGACCGACACGGCCACCATCGAGAAGATCAACCGGGCTATCAAGGCCGCGTATGAGGAAGGCCAGAGCAAGCTGCGCGGCAACAGCAAGTTTGTCCCCGACCTGGAGAGCCTGAAGCTGCCCCTCCGCGACGGCGACAAGGAGCGCAAGGGCGATCCCGCCTATGCCGGGTGCATGTTCATCAACGCCAACAGCAGCACCGCGCCGGGAATCGTGGATGCGGACTGCAATCCCATCCTGGATCGCTCCGAGGTGTACTCCGGTGTCTATGGCCGGGCCAGCATCAACCTGTACGCCTTCAACAGCAACGGCAACAAGGGTATCGCCTGCGGGCTGAACAACCTGCAGAAGATCCGGGACGGCGAGCCCATGGGAAGCCGCAGCCGCGCCGAGGACGATTTCGCCACCGACGACGATGAGGACTTCTTGTCCTGAGACAAAAAAAGCCGGGCGGCAGAGTGATGAGCTCCGCTGCCCGGCATGAAAGGAATGATGACAATGATCACATATGAATCTATGAAGATGTTCCTGGTGACCTTCGCCTTTGAGGCCCTTGTTATCCTGATCGCTGTTGCGTTCATCTATAACATCTATAGTGCCGTTCGCGGCATCGTCAGAATGGTGAAACGCCACAGGGATAAGCAGAAAGCACTGGACAAAATCATCGAGCAGGCATAACGACAAGGCGGCATCGGCAGGACTGGTGCCGCCTTTTTTCAGGAGGACACATGATCGAATATCTCTCCATTGACCTGGAAACGAAATCCGGCACCGATCTTTCCAAGAGCGGTGTGTACAGATATACGGAAGACCCCGAGTTTGAAATCCTGCTGTTCGGCTATTCCGTCAACGGCGGCGAAGTGTCCGTCATCGATGTGGCCTGCGGGGAGCAAATCCCGGAGGATGTGCTGCGGGCCATTGTGGACGAGTCTGTGACAAAATGGGCGTTCAATGCGGCGTTTGAGCGGATTTGTCTGTCGGCGTGGCTGCGGAAGAACCGTCCCGATCTGTTCTGCAGCTACAGCATCCCGGAGGACAGCGTCGGCAACTATCTGAACCCGGCCTCATGGAAATGCTCCCTGATCTGGTCGGCATACATTGGCCTGCCGCTGTCGCTGGAGGGCGTCGGCGCAGTGCTGAAGCTGCAGGATCAGAAGATGACGGAGGGCAAGGCGCTGATCAAATACTTCTCCGTACCCTGCAAGCCGACAAAAGTGAACGGCGGCAGGCTCTGGAACCGCCCGCAGCATTCGCCGGACAAGTGGGCCACCTTCAAGGCGTACAACAAGCGTGATGTGGAGGTGGAGATGTCTATCCAGAAGGTGCTGGCCAAGTTCCCGGTTCCAGATTCCGTCTGGGAGGAATATCACCTGTCCGAGCAGATCAACGACAGAGGCATCGGATTGGATCGGCAGATGGTCGAGCAGGCCATCCAGTTGGATGCCCAGTCCCGCGATGAGCTGTCCGCTGAAATGCAGAAGTTGACACAGTTGGAGAATCCGAATTCTGTGGCTCAGATGAAGCAGTGGCTGGCGGATCATGGGGTGGAGGTGGACTCCCTGGACAAGAAAGCCGTGAAGGAACTGCTGAAGACCGCGCCGCCGGAACTGGCCCAGGCGCTGGAGCTTCGTCAGCAGCTTGCCCGGTCGAGCGTGAAAAAGTACATCGCCATGGAAAACTGTGTATGCGCTGACGGGCGCTGCCGTGGCATGTTCCAGTTCTATGGAGCGAACCGCTCTGGGAGATGGGCAGGCAGGCTGATTCAATTGCAGAATTTGCCGCAGAACCACATCCCGGATCTGGCCTCCGCCCGCAACCTGGTGAAGGCCGGGGACTATGAGATGCTCCGGCTGTTGTATGAGGATGTGCCTGACACGCTCAGTCAGCTGATCCGGACGGCCTTCGTGCCGAAACCCGGATACAAGTTTATCGTCAGTGACTTCAGTGCCATCGAGGCAAGGGTGATCGCCCATCTGGCTGGAGAAGCATGGCGCACAGAAGTCTTCCGCAATAATGGCGACATTTATTGCGCGTCGGCGTCGGCGATGTTTGGTGTGCCCGTTGAGAAGCATGGCGTGAACGGCCACCTCCGGCAGAAGGGCAAAATTGCTGAATTGGCACTCGGCTATGGCGGCAGCGTCGGTGCCCTGAAAGCAATGGGCGCTCTGGACATGGGGCTGAAAGAGGAAGAACTCCAGCCGCTGGTTTCCGCATGGCGGCAGTCCAATCCGAACATCGTCGCCTTCTGGTGGGATGTGGATGATGCCGTGAAGACAGCGATCCGCATGCGGACGGCAACGGAGACACATGGCATCCGGTTCGTTTACCAAAGCGCCATGCTGTTCATTCAGCTTCCGTCCGGCAGGCGGCTGGCCTACGTGAAACCGAAGATCGGCGAGAACAAATTCGGCGGCGAATCCGTCACCTACGAAGGTGTCGGTGCGACGAAAAAATGGGAGCGAATCGAAAGTTACGGCCCGAAATTCGTGGAAAATATTGTGCAGGCAATCAGCAGGGACATCCTGTGTTACGCCATGCGGACACTGAGCCACTGCTTTATCTGCGGACACATCCATGATGAGCTCATCATCGAAACCAGCCAGGGTGTGAATCTGCAGGCGATCTGTGAGCAGATGGGCCGGGTACCGCCCTGGCTCCCGGGAGCCGTGCTGCGGGCCGACGGGTACGAGACGGAATGGTACCGGAAGGATTGAAAAAAGCGCTCACCGATGATGGTGGGCGCTTTCATATCTTATGCCAAAACAGAAAACCCATGCTCAAAGAATTCGGAATTCATAGGAATGATATCAGGCTTAACTTCACCTTCAAAGGCTACCAGAATAAGATCTTCAAGGATTCCTACAACACATCCTACACGTTTTTTGACTGTATCATATATTTTTGAGCCAAAATAGATGCCATAAGGGAAACCATAATCTGAAGGAACACCAATTGCATTAAACTCAACTGATGGTTCTGCAACACGGAGAGATGTTCCATGCTGCTCGGGCAAATATGTAACAATATTGTTTTGACATGTTGCAGCATCTATGAATTCCTTCCATGCTGGCGCTTCCATCATATCACGCTTACGTACGCAGCAATCAATTAGCTCTACCAGTTTTTGTGGTTTTGCTTCACCGGTAGAAAACATCATCTCAAAGTATCGTTGGAACTGAGCCAGCGTGAATGGAACAATATTAAGCCGTTGTTTTTCATCTCCCTTTGCATACCACACTCCATGACGGAAAGTCTCGGCAGTGTTTGTGTCAATTCTTACAGCAATAAACATTCCATAAACCGGTTTATCATATGATAAAACAGCATCGGATACATGCCGACGAACAGGTTCACCCTCCATGGCTTCCTGACGGGAAGATGTTGACATAGTGACTTCTGTTAGAATGGTAAAGTCTTCAAACTCACAATAAAGATCTCCCTTACCTCCACCAGCAGCAGACACTGGCATAAAATCCGAATCAAGCCGGAAGCCACGTACCTCGTATGGCTTATTTTTCATATGATCGATAGCAAGTGCCGCTCGCCAGAGTGTCCATTCAAGATAAGCAGGTGTCTCGTCTTTGGGAACTTCTATGACGTAATCATCGTCATATTCTTTCTTTCCACCGCCCTTAATAAGAAGCGTCATATAATCAGAGATCTCCTGCCATTTATTCTTCTGATCAGCAGCATAATTGATCTCATCGGTCTGAGACAGGATTTCTTCCAGACGGCGACGAGCAATGTTGATCTCTGCCGGTGTGGTAAGTGGTAAATCAGAAATATCGAAGACAATATGACGGTCTTTCATCTGGGTCTTGAGGTCTTCAAGGACTTTCCTGGCGATTTCCATATTGTCGGTTGGAAGCGGTGCACCAGTCGTGAGCTTCCGAAACTCTTCAAGCATCGGCGTGGTGCTGGCGGTTGCTTTCGCCATAGCTTCGGCAATAATGTGTTTCGAGGGCGTAATGATAAGGCCTCGGCCTTTACGCTGCAGCACGCCAGAAATCCTCAGATACCGCATATTCATATCACAGTAATCGAGGAAGTTGCTGCTCATTTTGTTATAGTGTTTACCGCGCTCTTCAATTTCCTTCCTATCAAACGGACGCTTAGCGGGCGCGTTCTTGCGACGCTCACGTAGGTCAAGAATATGATTAACAACGTCGTTAACATCATAGCGCGGGTCGGTAGTGTGCCCCCAAAGTCCAAATTCAATACGGGAAAGCTCGGACGATCCCGTCCTCCGTTCCAGTTCCAGCATGATTGCCAAAATCCAACGGAACGGAGAAAAATGACCTGACCCATCTGCCAGCCAATACTGTTCCACTCCAAGGGAACGAAGAAAGCACTCCTGCATAGCGGGGATTGTATCAGCTTTGATGAACATCCGACCAAATGGTGTGATGGAATCCATCTCGCCGAGATCGCTCTGCTCAAAGCCGTTCTGCTTTTTTGCCTGCCCATAGATGAAGCCGTAACGCTCGAACATCAATCGCCATTTCCGGGCATGACTGCCTGAGGCATCTTTTCCAGATTCGTTGTTAATGATTCCAGTCTTATCGAGGAAATCCATAAAACCGATTTCATTCTCCCGCCCATGGAGGTTTCCCACATACGGTGATTGAGAAAAAGCAATAAAGCCCTCCTGAATGCGCATCGGATTCCGAAGGCCGGTATTGCCTGCAAGCCAAATATCAATTACCTCGTGTTCGTCGATTCGCATGATTGGCCTCCTTAGAATCCTACAAAGAGATATTCTTGCACGTTATTGCGATGGGTTTTAGCAGCGCCCTGATTGGCGAAGTAGTAAGTGTAATCAATTGGCACCACTTCGACATGCACTTTATGCTTTTGCATCAATGCCACCATTTCTTCTCGGGTTGGCTGGCTGTTCGAAGAATACGAGACAATGATGATGCTGTCTTTATATTTCTCGAACAGCTTGTCGAATGCTTCCGCTGCACCATTCCGGGAGGAAAAAGGTGTTGGATAGGATTTGAACTTTTTGGTTTGCGTATGTTCCTGTATCTCTACACCTTTCCAGTCCCGCGCCAGTCCTTCAATGAAGTGGTAGCGCCGGACATATTCATTGTCGGAGAGCGGAGTGTAATACGGAGGATCAATATAAACGAGGTCAGGTGCATCTCCTGGCACCGCCATCGCATCTCCGTGGATGGCGAGATTATGCTTTCCATTGTCAAACACGGCAGCGTTCACCGCCTCGACGGCTTCGAGAAACTGCTGCTCGAACGAGATTATAAGATCTCTCCGTCCATCGTTATATCGGTCTCCTACGTAGGTGAAGATTCCTCGCGGGCGCTTTTTTAGACAAGCCCGGATGAGCGCCGTCATCGCAATAGCGCGCTTATATTCATCCTCAATCGCCCAGATGTTTGTTCGCAGTGTATCGATCAAGTGATTATCGGCATCTGTATAGTATAGTCCTTGGAATTTCGTTTCTACGAAATGGTCGGATTCTTTTTTCTCTGTTAAGAGCAATTGCGCTTCATCCAATGGTAGGATAACGGTGTTGTTCTCTACCATTGCTTTGGTAAATACTGCAGACATTGCCATGTAATCGTTACTAATTACCCGCTTCCCTTGAGCCTTAAACATGTATCCTACAATCCCGGAGCCAGAGAAGAGATCCAACGCAGACTCAAAATGGAAATTCGCTGCTACGGCCCAGATATCTGAAAGGAGCTTGCTCTTTGACCCCATATATCTTGTAGGCGGATAAAGCCCCACCTGTTCTGGAAGAGGTTGCTTATCGACTACAAGGGCGCTTTTTTCTGGAAAAGCTGTGACGATAACATCTTCGCCCTTGCGTGTGCTTCCTTTGGATGATATTGCTCGTTTGGTTGGCACCACAGCAATCTGAAAATCACGATAGAGTTCATGAACAAGGGGGTGGTTCGAGTTTGTGAGAAGCACATAACAACCAAGAGCATGCAACCGTTTTACTTCTTCGGCCAGCTTTTTATGATCATCTATATAAAACTGCTCTTTTGTATAACGTTTGAAGTCAGCATATTCCGATACTGGTACATATGGAGGATCAAGAAATACAAAGTCTCCTGGCATTGCATACTCCCTAAGGACATCAAGATAGTCGCCACAGACAATCACGGTGTTCTGCAAAAGACCAGAAATTGATCTGAGCAATTCTTCATCGCAGATAGTAGGATTCTTATATCTGCCAAAAGGCGTATTGAACTGTCCTTTGCGATTTACCCGGTAGAGACCGTTGAAACAAGTTTTATTGAGGTAGATTGTCCGTGCGGCTGCTTCAGTTGGAGTTAAATCCTCATATGATTTACTTCGCACAGCATAAAACATTTCTTCAGTATTTTTATAGGTTTTAAGGAGCGCAATCACTTCTTCGACGGAACTCGCAATTTGATTGTAAGCATTTATGAGTTCCGGATTACTGTCAGCAATTACGGCCTTCCCAGGCTGGACTGAAAAGAAAAGTGCTCCACCGCCGACAAAAGGCTCGATATATTTCCCTGAATAATCAGGAATGCGCGGAACGATTTCTCCAAGCATCTGGGTTTTTCCACCTGCCCATTTAAGAAAGGGTTTCATGGGGTCACCTCCTCGTCGAAGGTAATTTCCATAATATCATCAACAGTGCACCCAAGGGCACGGCAGATCTTACCAAGCGTTTCTGTCGTCACATTTTCTCCAACGAGCAACTTATGCATTGTATAATGGCTGATTCCGGCGCGTTCCTCAAGATCCTTTTTCTTCAGGTCGCGATCAATCAGGAGTTTCCATAGCTTTTTATAGGTGATTTCCACTTTTTCACTCCTCAAAACTGCTTATAATCGGCTCTTCGTCACCTAAAGAGCCAAAATAATTATACTCCTATCCTTGCAAAAAAGCAAACAAAAGTTATCGATTGAAAACATTAGTTTTCCGTTATGCCTTGATGAAATAAGCCCGGCTGATCATCTGATCCGTCGGGCTACCCGTTTGGCCTTAAGATGCTTGCGTTCTCTGTAGAAGAGGATATCCATTGACAACACGATATACCTTTTGTTAAATCTCGAATAATTCTGGTATGTTATTCCAAACCGCATGCGCTTCGTTTTTTACACTTGCTCGCGGGCAGTCTAAAATGGAAATTTTCACCTTCACGCCGTCTTCAGTACGAGAGATATAGATATCTTCATGCTTTTGAATGTATGTTGCAGCCTCTGGTGAAAAACCATTCTTCTGCAGTAAGATACAGATTTTATTTGTTGTTCCGTATTCTACGTATTCATACCAGTCATTTGTTAAAAACTCTCGATGATAGTACTTCTTCAATTCCGTTGAAAAACGCATGAAGTAGTTTGATAGACGGAAAAGTATTATATCATTAACGCTGTTCAAGGTGTCTTCGATAATCTTGTTGTGATGCTCGGCTCCATCATCGAATGGGATGGTTTTACCATTGATATAGATATTTTTCCCGACCTTATATGAGATTGCTTGGTCGATCATATACTTTATGCCGTTTCCGGTAAGCCACTGCGTAAGCAATGTAGCATAGAAGCGCAAATTGGAATGTTTTCCATCCTTTACTCGCCCAAGAGTACTTGGCTCATATGTCTCCCAATCAAAAGCATCACATAGTTTTTCGAGAAATTCCAAAGTAGGCTGGAATCCGACATAACCATACACATTAACTCTCGGATAATCTAAACCTCCTGCAATTGCATTCATTAAACGATCAATTTGATCAACGGAAATATTGATATCATCATCAGGCTCGTTCTGACGCCCGGTGAATGTATCCCGAATGGATATTATATCGCTGACCGTTAATACCGTTTCAAATTCTTTACTTACTCTTCCTGTCCTACCCAGCATGATCTCTCGGAGCAGAATGTTGGCCATTTTTCGCATTAACGAGAATTCCTCATTCGTCTGGTCATTCATCTTCTCCAGTTTTGTCTGACCTTTTTTTAAACATTCGGCCACATATTCTTTTTCCTTTTCTCCGATCGTCATAATCGATAAGCTCTGTGGTTCAACTTCCTTCTGTAAAAGAGAAACATAGTTCTTCGGTTCTATATTTACTTCGGGGAGACACATAAGGAACACATTTCCATAGAGAGTATACTGAAGACGCCCGACACGTCCTATCAAATTCTTAAACTCCACTGCAGACATGGGGTAGGAGCCATTTTTATAATCCGTAATGAACAGATTATCTGCAGGAAGATTTACGCCTTCCAGTAAAGTGCTGGTGCAGAATATTGTATGAATACCTCCATCTTTCTTTCGGAAGAGTTCTTCGATACGCAGTCGAATACTTGTCGGTAAATAACCAACATGGTATGCGACCCCTTTTTCCACAGTCCCTGCAAGATAATAGTCCTCATGTACTTGCTCTCTGATTTCTTCCGCTAAAGCATGAAGATCGGGGTCGTCTTGCTCTTTCAGCCCATTTGCATACTCACGGGCAAATTCGACCACTTTTATCTTTGCATTGCAATAGATTAGGTTTTTCCTTCCGTTACCGAGCTCATCTACAAACGAGCGGAATGTTCTACCCGGATCAAAAGAAGATATTGTATGAAGTTCTTGAGTCAAACCATTATAGTAACCAAGCTGTCCAGCTTGAAGGTCAATCAAGAATTTTTCCTGACTTACCGGGGTGAATGCTGACGTCATCTGAACTCTTTCACCCTCAATATCGCTGGGTATCAGTTCCAGATAAACAGCCGGATTCGGAATGTGAGGTGAGGCAAATATAACATTAGGACGCTGATCTTTTCGATACAACATTCCAACAATCTGATAGTAGAACGCGCTACGACCTTCTTTTTCAGAAATATTCTGTGCCTCATCAATAAACAAGTAGTGAATCGGTATGTCATCATAACCTATCAGCTGATACATCAACCGCTCGGGAGTCATCACAAAAATATAGTGATGCGCATTTTTCTCTTGAAGAATGACTGCTCCGGCAGAAACAACAATCCTATAATCATACTTCCGAAGCAACGCTCCCAGATTGTCAGCAAGTTCCTTTGAAACCTCATTTATCAGCGCTTTTGTCGGTACGACAATTGCAAAATTACAGTCAGGACTTTCCTTTATCCGTTCGCGTATAAAAGTCCTCATAACAAAAGATTTTCCCATGGATGTCGGGCCGGAATAACTAAAAAACGTATCATCGGACATATGGTCAAATACAGCCTTCTGAGAACGCAGGAAATAGCTCTCCTTTTCAGACGGTATCTGAAGATAATCTTTTGTTATTTCAGCTGACAGTCTATCAAGAACATTCCCTTCACTGAAATCAGGCACACTGTGCTGAAGACCAACATAGTTACTGGTATTGGATAATACGGAACCCAACACATAACGGATTTGTTCATCATTGGGCTCAGTAATATTCAAAAGGGTAATCAATTCCTGCGCTAATGAGCGATGCTGTTCTGAATGGTCGGTTCCTATTGATTTTGATAGAAGATCCGCAAATCTGAGGACGTCTTCAATATCAACGACTTTCTTGTCGGTTTCCCCAATTCGAAACAGCTGCAAAGAATAGTTATGGAGCAAGGAATCATAGATCTCGTTTAAGTATTCATTTTTTTCGATGCCTGTAAAAATCGCATGTCCAAGGGAAGTATTGGATTCAATCATTCCTCTACACCTCCCAGCAATAGCTCGTCCATTATCCGCTTCTTGTCCTTTTCTGCATTGTTAAATGGCAGGAAATAGAAATAGTATGAGTGCATTCCCAGGTTCAGTTCAGCAGCTTTTTGCTCGATATAGGGTATTGCTGCTTTGATATCGTCCTCCATCTTTTTTACTGCTTCGCGCCGGAAGGCATCGTTGTCATCTGCAACTATGTTAAGCGAGTACCCGATAAAGACCCCAAATGCCATATCCGGAGCAGAGTGACGGGCTTTATTAGGTATAAGGATCTGCCGTAGCCAAGCGGTTGTTTCCTCATCAAATGTATGGTTGAGCAAAGTGCTGTCCACCATCCGTCGCTCAATAACTTTTCCATTTTTGATAGCAGCAAGAACTTCGAATGCGGCATCTATACCATCCGTTATTTTTCCGGTAATACTTGATGCACCGAAAACAAGCTGAAAACAGGTCTCACCATTTACTTTGCGTTTCAGGAGATGAACACAGTCACTTTTACTATTGAACTGGCTTGCTACCGTGCTGATTTCAACTTTACTAAGCAATTTCGGAGCGTGTAGTCCCTCTTCCATGAATGTAAAGAGCAGCATTTCTCCGAGTTCATTACCCGTACCTTTCTGGTCAGGGCGACCATTTGCTTTCATAAGCCTGAGTGCTTTAGCCCCCATGCTCATGATTTTTTTCTTATCATAAAAATCCTGTATCTGAGTCCTGGAATAGACATACATTCCAACACAATCCAACAGGTATTCATTTAATGCTACGTAATCGAACGCAGAATCCGAGATATCCAAATAGTAGAGACAGATCCCGCTCTTGTTTTTGAGATTCAGCGCTCCTCCATGATTGACCTCGCGGAATACTGCCGCGAAGTCACTATCCTTCAAGGTACAGTCTAATTCTTCGGTTTCAACAATAACGGTTGATTCAACACGGATATTATGACGATATTGTTCAAACCCATCAACATAATCCTTGGTGACTTGACTGATTGTGCTTTTGCCTGTTTTGTTTTCGATTTCTATCGCAGTATACAGGAAAACGTCAGCCAAAAAATCGGAAGGATTGAACGTAGTCATCAGCATAAGATCAGCGCGACTTATGCGTCCGATTTTGCTATTCTCTTCGTTGATATTGGCAAGCGCCATGGACTGAAGAGCAAGCATAGCAAGTGGTATCTTTTCAGGATCTAATAGTGGAAGTACATATTTTTGCATTCCCTCAGAGACGACTTCTGGTTTGATGGACTTTGCTTTTTCAATGACATCTGCAGGTGATAAATTGTCCGTACAGGAAAGCAGACGGCTGACAGCACTATCGTTAGCCTCAAGAATACCACCATAGTATTCATTGACCGTCATTACAAGAGCACCGCAGAGGGTCTTGTTGTAGACTTTTGGCTTTGAGCATTCTTTCAATACTTTGATCAGTGCCGCAAAACAAAGTACCACCGGCAAACCCTCCTTTTTGTGATCATTTCTCATTCTTAACAAAATCAACGAGATCGCCTATGTTGCAATCCAGTTTTTCACATATTCTACCAAGCACGTCTAAGCTAACTGCCTCTCCTCGGCCCATTTTCGCGATGGTAGACGAGTTTATCTTGGTTAATGCCATAAGGTCTTTTTTCATCATATTTTTGTCGATTAACAACTTCCAGAGCTTGTTATAGCTATATTTCACAGATTCGCCTCCTCCCAAGGTTCGTGCTATCAATAACAACATGATATAATATTATCACAAAAATCCAATTTCCGCAATACAGCCTCGGAATTCTCTAATTGCAGCTTTGAGAAATCCAAGGCTGCTTCTTTTTTCTTTCTGAATCCAAGTCTAATCCAAGTTTGTTCCAAGTCTGCTCAATGTAAATTGGAAACCCCTTCAGCTAAAATGCGGACAGTGAGTTGCAACTCACAATATACAGGTTCAACTGATGGCCAAAGTTGAATCAGAAAGATGGCAAAGAATGACAAACTCAGAAAGACGGAATTGGATGGACAACCTTCAGAATGCTGCGCAGGAAGCATGTAAACAAAGTGGTGTTAATACCGTCACCAGCTATTTGCTGCAGCATTATGGGGTTTCATCGTTGGAAGAGCTTTCTACGACTGACTACGACCGCGTTTTTGATGATCTTGATTTTATGGCTTCTGACCTGAAGTAACCACAGCATCAATGCCTGTGGCGACGTATCCCGCTGCAGAGGGATATGTGCAAGGTCAAAGCAGGCGTAACACATTACCAAGCCAGCGTCTTGCACCGCTGGTCACCGATGAGAAACGGAGCGATCCGGAAAGGTGACCAAATGGAAAATAGCTGGCAAGCCACGGTTGTCTCTGTTTCTCGCAAGAGAAAGGACAGAGACAAAACATGGCAAAAAGTGAAAATCAAAATAGCGCGAAACTGGTCAAGCTGCCGCTTCGCGTCTACCCGGAAACCATCGAAGCAAATGGGCAGGTTGGGAAGGTACGCTCCGTGCGCATCGGTTCCAAGCACTATCCGTGCATCTTCGTTGAGGTTTCAGAACACGACGCCCATCAGTATATGCAGATGGAATGGGCTGATGTCAAAGCAGAGGAGCGCTTAGAGCGCTGCCTGATTGAAGACGGGCACGGCGGTTACATCATGTGCCCGGAGCGCAATAAGTGCATCAACTGCCCTAAGGTTGGCTGCTTCAATTTCGATAACAACCGGCCTGCATCGTTGGATGCACTGTATGCGGAGAGTGAATTCGAGCCTGCAAGCCAGCAGCCGGATCAGATTGATGAAACATCTGATATCCTGGCGATGCTGGTGGAGGAGCTTGGGAGGATTAAGCCGAAATATGCTGAGATCTTCAAAGAGCTCTACAAAGGCAACGAGCGTCCGCTGTCTATCGCACGGGCGGTGGGCATCGGAAAAACGCAGGCTTACACTGACGTTCCCCGCGTGAGGGAGCTGGCAGAGAAGCTCTATCGTGACATGATGGCATAAAAAAACGGCCTGGCGGCGAATAACCGTCAGGCTTTTTCCATGCCCGTGTTCAGCGAAAAATGAACACAGCAAAGCCGTGAACACCCCCTGAACACACCTGAACACCCCCGTGTTCACGACCCGTGAACACAGCTGAACACACCCTGAACACGGGCGTCGTGAACACAGCCCAAAACGTAAAAAGCCCATATTTCAAGGGCTTCCGAGGTGTGTTCACGTCCATATTTCAGTTTGACAACTTGACCGATGGCCCAGAGCACATCGTTCACATCGATGGGGTCACAGGTTCGAGTCCTGTTGCGACCACCACAAAACCTCGAAGGCATAAGGCTTTCGAGGTTTTTTTCTGTCTCTTGGACAAGTGCCCTCCTCCCCGTGGGAGGGCCTGACCGGCATACTATTAGCTTCTATCAATTACGCTCATTCACGAACATTCAAAATTTCGAGTGTGCAGTTTCATTTTCGATGTTAACAGGTTGGTCGCCCATTTCGTTCACGCGAGTCGATGTGAACGGTAGCCCGGCATCGATGTGAACGGCTTGCTGGTTTCGATGTGAACGGGTACCCTGCTCGATGTGAACGGTTTGCCGGACAGACACACTTCCTATAAGCTTACGGCACAAAAAAAGCAGGGCCAACGCCCTGCAACAAAAATATCCCCGATCAGGATTACTCCTGACCGAGGAACTGTTTCAGTGAAATCTTAAATTTGATGTGCATTTTGTATCCGGTCCGGACTTCCACCCGCTCGATCAACCGGGAGACGATCAAGTGCTTGGTGCCGATGTCAGCCTTGTCGAAGCACTCTGCCCAGGAAAGCAGCTCATCCACCTGAGCTTTGGTGGCTTTAGCGTTTTCCTGCTCCGCCTGCATCCGGGCCTGCGCTTCTTCCATTGCCGTTTGGGAGGCTTCCAGTTTTGCCCGGTGCTTCAGGAGCATTTGATTGACGATACTCAGATCCAGCTGGCTTTCTCCGGTCAGTGCCTTGACGGCTTCCTCCTCCAAGGCGGTGACCTGCTTTTGAGCATTTTCAAAATCCTTCTGCGTCTGCTTGTAGGCCACCTTGTAGGTTTCCTCATTCCGGGCGCTGGCAAGCTCCACAAGTCGCTCCTTGGGAACCGCCTCCAGCTTGGAAAGGAACAGCCTGACCTGATTTTCAACCGCCTCATTCAGCGCAGTCGCCTTGTAGCTGCTTTGCCCATCACACGTTCTCGATGCGGAGATTTTCCGGTAGCAGCGATAGGTTTCGTAGTCGTACACGCTGGTACCGCCGCTGGCCAGTTTCCTTTCCTCATGTTGATGGTTGTAGCAGAGCCTGCATCCGCAGTGTCCGCAGTAGATGACGCCCGTCAGCAGGCTCCGGGTGTCCGTCCTGAAGACCACCGGCTCGCCGTCGTAGTTCTTGGTCGATCTGCCTTTGACCGTCTGCTGGCACCGCATGAACAGTTCTTCGTCGATGATCTTCAAATGGTCAAACGGCTCAGACTGGACTCCCTGCATATGGTAAATGCCGATGTAGATCGGGTTGTCAATGATCGCCCGGATGCTTGTCCCGCGCCAGAGGCTCGTTCCGCGTTTGGTCTTGATCCCTTTTTCATTCAGGTACTGTGCGACCCGGTTTGTGCCGTACCCGTGATTGGTCAGCAGGTCGAAGATCTCTTTGACGATGGTTGCTTCATCCTCGTCAACGACCAGATCCCGCACCTGCTGGTTCTTTTTGTTGGTGCGGCCCTGATGCTCCAGCTTGTAGCCGTAAGGTAGATGTCCTCCCCGGTACTGACCCTCCTGCACCATTTGGGAATGCTTGGTTTTCACACGGATGGAAGTCTTTTCGCTTTCACCCGATGCCTGCCAGAAACGGATGTAGTTCAGGAGCTTGTCGACGTGGTTATCGAAGCGCTGTTCACCTTCACGGGCGCTCCAGACCTCTATACCCTGCTGAACAAACCACTGCACCACAAAGGGTGTTTCATCATCCCGCCTGCCAATACGGTCGAACATGAAAACCAGCAGCACATCGAACTTGTGCATGATGGCCCTCTTCTTAATCTCCACAATGGCATCGCGGTCATTGGTGCTGACCTTGTAACCCGAGATGCCTTTTTCGGAAATCTCATCAACGATCTCCCAGTCCGGGTGGGACGCCGCATATTCGCGGCAAGCCAGCTTCTGCATGGGGATGTCATCATGATCCACCTGGCCGACGGTCGAAACACGGTAGAGGCATATGACTCGCTTCATCTTTTTTCACCTCCCGTAGTTTGCATGTGTAAGCAGATCCAGCACGTCAGCGACGGCACCAAGATCGGGTTCATCCGCGTAGGAAACCGTCACCTCACAGACTGGCGAATCATCCGAAAGTCCAGTGTTTTCAAGGGCTCTCGGCTGCTTAGCAGTAGTACTATTAACTCTACTGTCGGCACGAATCAAGTCAACTTTTTGAGACGAAACCGATATTTTTTCGGGTTGTGTGTCAGTGGTGGAACGGTTCCCGGCAAGGTCGTTTCTCCGGCAAAATGCCTTGACCGTGTTGAGGGATATGTCCAGTTCCTTAGCGATGTATGCGTAACCAAGATTCTGTTTCCGCATCTCGGTTATCTGCCTTTTCTGTTCCTGGGTCATCGCGCTACTCCAATCTGAAGGGATGTGTATCGTTGTCTCCTTCAGTGCCTTACGGACAGTCGGAGCGGCACTTTTCCGGTTTTTCCAATAAAAAAGTTGGGGCTCTGCCCAAAGGCAAAACCCCATGATCATTTATTCGGTTGTGATCTCACTGTACTCCCCGGAAACCCAGCCGACCTGGCTTCCGATCTTCACAGCCTGCCAACCGTTGAAGGCGCTGGCCACATACTCCAGCGTTGTGCCCGGCGCGACGGCGGTGATGCGGCTGTAGCTGGTGCCGTTGCCCGTGCGGATATTGACTTTCCCGCCGGAGGACTTGATCAGCACCCGGATGGTGGTCTGCCCAGCAACGGGCTGTTCCTGCTCCGGCTCAGGCTGCGTTTCCGTCATGGCCTGCTGTCCGGCATCGTCCTCCGCCACAGCGGCCATCAAGGCGGCATGGGTCTGGTCGCCGTACTTGCCGTCCTGCTTGATCCCGGCCTTCTTCTGGAATGCCTTCACGGCGGCTTCCGTTTTGCTTCCGAACTGACCGTCCACCTCAAGAGCGGCACCCAGCTGGTTCAGCAGTTCCTGAAGGGCTTTGACATCCGCGCCGGAAGAGCCGTTCTTCAGCAGTCGGCTTCCCAGCATGTACACAGTGACCGCCTCCACAGCGATCTGTGCGCCGCTGGTGTCGCCGTAGTCGATAAAGGGCAGCTTGTACCAGTGTGTCCAGGGGCGCTTTTTCACCTGCGTTTTCACGCAGCCCCAGCTGAAGCCCTGCCACTCCACGGCATAGCCGTTTCCGATGTAGTACCCCGCATGACCGTCCTTATACAGCGCCAGACCAGGGATCTCCGGCAGGGTGTCGATGGTGCCCCAGTCAGCGCCTTTCTTTTTTGCCCAGGAGAACATGCTGTTCGCGCCTTTGTCCGGACACCCGTTGGAGCCATATTTGCTGGTGATGGTTTTATCCGTCCCGATGGCTTCCAGTACCCCCTGCCCGCCATTTGTCCAGGCATAGCCCTTGCAGCCGCCGATGCAGTCAGACACGACAGCCTTGTTGGCAATGTCCTGCTTGTAACGGGACATGCGGCTGGAAGCATAAGAGGACGGATACTGGTTGCTCTTCCGGGACAGCAGGCTGTTGGTAGCCTTGTAGACACAGGTGCCGTACCAGTAAGGCTGTCCCACCATTTTCTGACACCAGTCGGCAAAGTGCTCATTGGTGAACGGCGTATTGATTCTTTCAGACATCTTCGTCACCTCCACATAGGAAAAGGGCGGCGGTTATTCGCCGTCGCCCTGGTCGTTCGTGTCGTCTGTGTGTTCCTTTTCCTTGCGGTCATGAAGCTGTTCCAGAATGGCCTTCAGCTTGTCCGGGATGGGCAGGCCGATGTAGGCCGCGTTCTCCAGCAGGCTCAGGCCCTCGTTGGACAGATAGAAAGCGATCACCGCGCCCCGCAGCGCACTGCCGGAGCCGATCACATGCAGATCAACGATGTTCGCAATACCCACCATGAACAGGATGAGCACCTTTTTGCAGATGCCCTTGAAGCCCACGGCAGAGGACAGTTTCTTGTCCAGAATGGCGCACATGACCCCGGTCATGTAATCCAGCCCCATGAAGATCATGAGGGCGATCATCAGGCCGTCGATGCCGCCAAGAAAGTACCCCAGCCATCCGCCGATGGCCGTGATGGCGATCTGGATCTTCGCCCAGATCAAGTCAATAGAAAAGTTCCGCATTGTTGTTTCCTCCATTTCATTTTGATATAGAAAAACCCGCCTCCGTATTGGAAGCGGGCTGATCCCGGGAGTGAAAAAGGCTCATGGTTACACTCCAATCGCGATCCAGTCAATATTCCTTGCCGTATTGAAATTACCGCCGACGATGATTGTCGCGCCTGTTGTTGTTTTGCTGTGAACTTTCAGTGCACCGTTATCGCCTGACCAGTTTCCGCTGCTGGTGGAGTAACTGACCACCACACACGGAATGGCCGTGAACCCGGCACCGCTGTAATTGATGCTGAGAGCACTGTTGCCTGCTACGGAACCAGAGCCATAAGCCACCTTGAATGGCAAACGAGCCATGGCCAGTGTGCCTGTGGTGATGTTGCCTGCGTTATTTGTGCCCAGATTGCTCCGAGCGTTTGCGGCGGTGGTGGCTCCTGTGCCGCCGTTGGCGACAGGCACACCGGAGGGCATGCCAGAATGGAACACACGGTAGTTGGCCCATGTGCCTGCGTCACAGACACGCAGGAGCACAGCCCAGTCGAGACTGTTCTGATAAGCCTTTGTGCGGACTTCCAGCATCCGGCGGTTGTTGCCCGTGCTGTCCTCCCAGGCGGCAAAAGACGAAGCGCCTGCGTAGCTGCCTTCAAACACCGTCCGGTTGGTTGTGTCATTGTAGGTCGGAAGCAGGAGCATGGACGGGTACAGGTAACCGGAGATGTTCAAGTTGCCCGTCATGGTATCGCCAGCCTTTTTTACTCCGCCCAGCGCTGCAAGGGCACTCTCCGCCGAAGTTGCTCCTGTGCCGCCATAGGCAATGGATAGTGGATCGGTAAGCTTCATCGGCCAGCCGCATTCAATGGCCCCGGGCGTCTCGGCTACCTTTCCAATGCCAATGCCCGTGCCGTCCGCCAGAAAATCCAGAATCACGCCCTTGGTGCCAATGCTGACCGCCTGCTCCGCTTCCTGAAAATGGTCCGCCAGCCGGATCTTGACGTCATAGCTACTCAGTGCATCATAGGTTTGGCTTAGCAGCTGGTTGCTTACGGCCAGCGTATAACTGGCAGCATTTACTGCATATGCCTGCGTCCAGGCTTCCGCG
>ENA-UOIY01000513-UOIY01000513.1-human-gut-metagenome-genome-assembly--contig:-P114-NODE-513-length-63016-cov-17.334731_pt1 | contig 63016 bp, 78 predicted proteins | sample MGYA00242335_ERZ723882 | MGnify/ENA metagenome assembly ERZ723882 | reverse complement strand
TATTACTCGAGAGCAAGATATTACTCGAGAGCAAGATATTACTCGAGAGCAAGATATTACTCGAGAGCAAGGGATTAGCAGCCTTTGTTTTGTGCACGCGGCAGGAATTGAGCTTTGTAATATTCTTCCCCATTAATATCACGGGTCAAATTCCATGCAATCTGAGTATTGGTATCAATATTCGGATTTACTGCAGCAACAGCGGCTTTAATTACATCGTCAGAAATGGGAACATAGTTACCATTTGCATCACGTTGTGCTTGGAAAATAAACGGATGTTCGTGTCCGCTAACATAAACTCTGCGTTCTAATTCGTTTCTCATTATAAATTCCTTCTTTCTATTATTTGTAGTGGGATGTAACCTTGTTCTAGAACCCGTTTTTTACCTATGTATTTTCTTCGAGAGAAATATAGATAATCACCTGTAGGTTCTGAGGTCACAAACGGGATTGTTATATGTCGGGAGACGTCCAACATAATATTCCCATCAGGTGATTGGGAGAAAATGATTTTCCCAGGAGTTTCCGGCTGTAATACGAATGTATTACCAGGATCAAACTGATTCATTTTAATAACAAAGCTTTGAGCAACGTATTCGGAAGCGCCTAACCGAAGTCGTTTTTCCAGTCCTTTGCTATTTTTAATCGTCAGTCTGGTCAGGGTCTCGCCCAATGGAAACTGGCTGAGTGGAAGTTGAGATATTATAATCATCCACTTCCTTTCTCCGGAAAACTGTGTACGTAAAAAATCGATTCGATTTTTACGGTAGAAGAATGCGTTAAATTCCTCTACAATATACTTATACCGCAGATTCTTGAATTTTTATGCAGTCATCTTAGGTATAATAGAGACCAAGTAAAGAGCAAGAAAAACACAGAAATGTAAAAACGTGAAAGTTAGGAGGCCCTTATACATGACTACCAAAAGTAACAAGACGGAAGTGGTAGGATCTGTACTTACTTATGACCCTGAATCAAATTCAAATATCTTTTTAGATTACACTGAATGCAGTATCCATACAAAGCATGGTCAGATGTACTATATAGAAACGAAAAGTGGGTATCATATAACAGTTACAGACGACCATTCCTTAGCCACGGTAGGCACAGATACCTTTTTCAGTCCTTTGGAGCCTAAGAAAGCAAAGGGAGCCTTTGTTCCCATTATGACTAAATTGAATTACTCTGTAGACACCAGTGTAGAAATGAGTGCTATCCAGGATGCTGCTGCAGATATCATATCACAGAAATGTGATAAATTCAAGGATTATATGATGGAGATCCCGGTTTCCTATTTAGTCCCTTTGATTTGGGCAATGTTTATCCAGGAAGACCCGAATACCTATGTATATTCATGCAAAGACACAGATGAACTTGAACTGGCAAAGCTGGTCATTGCACGTATAGGTGTATGTATAAAGATAGAAGGATTTAGAATAATTATACAATTAGATGCTAAGAGGCTTTTACCTGAAGATGAAAAGCTTTTGCCCGAGGATGAGGTAGAGAAAAGCAATCCGGCTAATCCGTATCTTAGATTACCATATGCCTGGGATGAAGTTGTAGAGGTCATCGAGGTTCCCAGAGAGGAAATCACTTATGACTTTACAGTACCTAAGTTCCCGCTATTTATCGGTAATGGGATCCTGGTGTATGATACGATGCAGCTGCATGTCCCTGCTACCGAAGAAGCACGTGTAGAAGCGCTGGAGAAAATGCTGCCCAGTAAGAACTTGTTTTCTGCAAGAACTATGGGTCCAAACATGCTGCCTCAGCAGGAATCAGTTTTCGGGTTATTCGTTGCCAGCAATAATGTCAAGGACTTTACTAAGGATACCAAGTTTAAATCTGTAATGGATGTAGATCAGGTATTCCAGGATATCCGAATGAGCGTTATAAAACCTAATACCCCGGTAATCTATAAAGGCAATAAAACTACTGCAGGATTGGTACTGATAAACGATTTATTACCTATGCAGCTCCGTAAGTATAACGAGGTATGGAACAAGCAGGTAATGAGCAGAGTGTTAAGCCAGATTGGACGTTCAGAACCTAAACGCTATACTGATGTAGCTGATGGGTTGAAAGAGCTAGGTGCTTTGTTTGCGTATAAAATGGGTGTATCATATAAAGCCAGCGATTTTAACTTAAAGGACCTTAAAAAGAAACGGGATGCGTATTTTAAGAAGATAGACAAGGAACTGGCTGAGGTAGATAAGAAGAAACTGAGTCCACAGGAAGAAGAAGCAGAGAAAGCTAAGATCCTTAGAAAGGCACAGGCTTTCACTCAGAAGCTTACCGATGAGGCTAAGGACAATACATTCCAGCAATGGGCCTATACGGGTTCCAAAGGTTCTAAAGGTCAGATATTGCAGATCATTGCATCTCCTACTGTAGTAGCAGATCCGAAGAATAAACTTATCCCGTCACTGATCCACAAGTCTTACAATGAGGGGCTGAGTCCTTCTGACTATTGGATTTCCAGCTATGGTACTCGTAAAGGCACAGTAGGTGCAAAATTATCCGTAGCTCCGGCCGGTGCTTTGGCGAAAGAACTGATCGGCAACGTGCTTGATGTGGTAATATCACAGAGGGACTGTGGTACTCGCAGAGGTATTACTCGAAATATAGATGATACTGTAAACGTTATTAACCGTGTAGAAGCCAGGACTAACAAGTTTATCGATGCTAACTATTACGAACAGTTAAAGAAACGTGGTATCAAAGAGATCACAGTACGCAGCCCAGCTACCTGTGAGGCACGTGAAGGTGTCTGTCAGATGTGTTATGGGTATAATGAGAAGCTGAAGTTCCCCGATATTGGAGAGAACGTAGGTGTAGTTAGTGCCCATGCGATTTCAGAACCATTCACTCAGCTGGGCTTATCCGCCAAGCATACCGCGGGTACTGCGGCAGGCGATGCGGTAGGTTTGAATACTGTTAAGTCGTTCTTTAATATGAGTACTAAGTTCAGTGGCGCTGCAGTTATTTCAGAAGTGACGGGTACAGTTACCAAGATAGAGAACGCAGCCGCAGGTGGTATGAATGTATTTATTGGCAGGAAGAAGTATTACATTCCTCCAACGCGTCAGCTTAAGGTTAAACTTGGCGATAATATAACAGCAGGTGACCCATTGACTGATGGTATTTTGAATTTAGGTAAGATCGTACCTTATAAAGGCATTGACTATGGTCGTTCCGCATTTATCAACAATGTATCTAACTTATATGACCGTGCAGGAATCGATTCTGTAAAGAAAAACTTTGAGGTCATTGCCCGTGGTTTGGTAAATTATGTCCAGATCACAGACCCAGGTGATTTCGATGATTACATTGAAGGCGATGTAGTCGAGTATAATCAGTTAGTAGCAGATATTCGTAAGAATCCTCGCAAGAAAGCACCTAAATATGTTCCGTTCCAGAAGGGCACTAATAAGTCCCCGACCTATAAACGTGATTGGCTTGCAAACTTTGGGTTCAAATACCTTAAAGGTGAACTCATTGAAAACGCGGCCACACGGTCTAGTAGCCCGCTTCATTCTTATCATCCGATCCCTGCGTATGCAAGAGGTGCTACGTTTGGTAAGGGTGAATCTGGTAAATATTAAAGGAAGGAGGCTTATTAACAATGGCAAATCCCACAATGTTTACACCAATGATAGCTGAGCAAGCCGCATCTGGGGGTCTGTTAAACAAACTTATGCAAAAAGCAATAGCTGCATGGCCTACTATTGCACCTATTCTTAAATCTGTTGGCATTAGTCTGGCCGAAGCAGTTGCTGCTATGTATTTGGTTCCAGACCATGCAGTAATGACAAAAGACGAGGTAGAAAAGGGTGAGGAGCTTTCTGCATCAGAACTTATGATCCGTAAATCTGCAATTCCTATTATAGTTAGTAACTTGGCAGGTGCTCCTACTAAGATTACTAACATCGGCAGGTTGGTAGCTGCACCGGGTGTAGAGACTAAAGCTCGTGCATTTGCACAGATCCTCAAGGGTACTCCTGGATTTTTTATTACCTATAAGGCACTGGCTAAACGCATTGAGGATAAATATCCCACACTTAATATTCGAGAATTAACTCCCGAAAGTAAATCTGGAGCAACTGCGCTAGTAGCAGCTAATCGTTCGGGGCAGTTTTTAACAGGTGTGATTGAAGGTGTTCGTCGCGCTGGCGGTTTTAATTAACAGGTATAATATACTACATAAAGAAATTGTACTCTTATGGAGGCTGAAATATGAATTCTGAATTATGGTATGAGTTACCTCCTGATATGTCCATGTGGAATAATGCGGTACTTGAGAATATAGCAAGGAAAATCCCCGATATTCCTAGTTTTATTAGTTCGATTACCTGGTCAAGACTTGATCCTGCCACAGGCGATGCAGAAGGTATGATAGATTTACTCAACGGAGTTGCGTCCGCACCGATTATCGTTAAGGGCAATAAACTTGCCCCTGTCGATATAGTAGCAGTGAAAGGCAATACCAACGATGTTAAATTTTATCCATTGTCCCCCTTGTTTTTAGATAAAATCTATGCTGATAATGTTCTCGGTGAACCTGCACAGCGTACTACAGAATCTGAAGATGACTATGAAGGTCCATCCCGCAAAGTAAAACGGTTTAAAACAGTTGATGCTACTAAGTACGCAAGTGTTGAAGCCGCTAAGGAATTGCTCGAAGAAATTAGCAAAAGTGCGTCAGTAGTTAATTGGATGGTAGAGAATTTACCTGAGGGCTTGACAGCTATCTATGATAAAGCAAATGAAGTAGTAGAGAAAGTTGCGGCTGCTCCAGAGATTCCAGAATTAACTGTTGTATGGAAAGACCGTGATAGTTTCTATGCTAATGGTGACGAAGTTACTGCAGCTCAGGTGAGTGAGTTCTGTAAGTTGGCTAATGTAACCGATGAAGAACGTAGTAATCTGTTTGCAGGTATTCCAATTGTACGCGATAGCCGGGAGAAAGTAGCATCACTTATTATTCCCAAGTCTCCCAGCGATTTAGTGGTAGACCGTAATCCCTTTGCAGATACTGAAGATGCAGATAGTGCTTCACCTACAGTAGCTCCGCGTGATATATCTTTGACTTCTGCAATCCTTAAAGATGGCCGTACAGTTCATGGTTTATTATTTGATAATAATGCTATTAGAAGCTTATCCCCATATGATAATAATGGGTCTGGTACTTTTTATCCACCATATACTAGCCCATCTTCGTTTAACAAGCCAGACCTGGCTTCTGAATCGTTCCGCGGTAAATATGAACTCTTTGTATCGACTGAGGGTTATGCTATCCAAACAGGAATAAAAACCACAGTGCGTGTTCCTATCTCAGGAAAAGCATTAGTTATGGCGTCTGAACCATCTGATCCTGCTATTGATATGGTAGCATTGTGTATCGATGATAACGGATATGTTAATGGTTTTTACAAAGTCCAGGAAGTATTTTCTTTAGGTAATAAAATTGCGCTTACAGTTTATGACCTGGTTGCACATACCAGCAAAAGTATAACTCTGAATAACAGTGAGCAATTATATGAAGTAACTGATAATATCCTGGGAGTTATGTATCCGGAAGAAATCGATCGAAGCATTATGACTACAGGCGTAAACGGTGTTGTTACCAGAAATGAAATGGGTGACCTGATTGTGGATGGCACTTCTCATACTATTGTAAATTGCCCATACGCCCTTATGACTAAATATGCATCAAGTTATGAAGATGCAAAAGAAGTTTGTAAAGTTGCGTTTGAAACCGGTCGATGCGAATTTACTACAGTATTTACAGATGTGAAAACTGCAGCTAGAAATGATAATCCAGATAAAAGCCAGGTTAAGGATACCAAAACCGATAAGGCTACAAACACCAAAGGTACTAAATCTGGTACAGATGATACTTATGGTGAGGATCTGATGGCGCTTCCGAATCCGTTTCTTGATCCGAGAGATCAAATGTCTATTCCCGGCCCGTCAGTGAATAATCCTGTATCGTCTAAGGATTTAGAGAATATCATTCAAGTCAATGACCCACAAGTTATGGATGCGTATTTAACAGGTAACTTGGCACTGTCCAACTTGTCTGGCCAGGAAACTTTAATGAAAGCCAGTGACAGTATTTTGAACGCGATCAGTCATTTAAGTCAGTTATTGTTCCTGGTCCGTCAGGGTTCTCTTGATTACTTATCTGAAAGTGATTTACAGGTCGCAATGAATAAAATGACAGACGTAGCTGACCGGTTAGGCATAAACAGTGTCCAGGTAGCTTAAATAGACTACACTAACCGCAAAGGAGGTGAGGTCCGTACATGTCAATATTAGATCAGTATAAATCTAGTAAAATTCGGCATCCATCATGGCGTATGTATAAAGCTATAGCAGATATCCGAGAGTCTAAGACGGCCTCTCTTGATACAGTTAGTGAGATTACGTTACCAGCGTTTGGGCTATCTGAGAAAATAGACGTTTATATCCCCTATCCTGTCAACGATGAACTTACTGACGAGATTATTATAGCATTGACTCATGAGGATTACAAAGATAATGAGTTTAAAATAGCGTCATGTTTAAGTATATTTTGTGATGTAAAAGCCCGACAGCTTATTGAAGGTATGTTGATGTGTGGGGATATCCCGCAAGACATTGCACAGGAACTCAAATATGACCTGTCGATTGTTCAAACTTATGCACAGGTATTCTTTGATATCTCTGTCTGGAGAAGTGACGCAGACAGGCTTGCATATATTACACGGGGAACAACGGGTGACGATGCAAGGATCAAGCGTTTGATCTTTGAGCGCGGCTTTGAGTATGTTCGTGTAAAAGAATTTAATATGCCCAGCCGGATCAGGCTTGATTCCGCGCTTCAAACAATATTTGGTGACGCGTATCAGGTTATCCTGGAGAAAATAAAATCTGGAGATAACGAAGATCACAAGATCGCACAGGGTTGGGCAAAATATACATTGGATATTTACAGAGAGCTTAAAAGTTCTGCAAAAGGTACAGGTGGTATTAGAGAGCTTACGATTGCTCTTCAAACCTCTAAAGCTCCGCAGAGATCCATTGATGACTTAGAATAGAAGAGAGAGAGGAGTTGAATTGATTTGGCAAGTGTAACTGATAGCTCCTTGCGTGCTGCAGCACAGGATATCGTTTCAGAATATCTTGAGAACGGGGTATCCTTGAACGAAGGTGTTACAAAGAAAGCAAGTGAGATAGGGCTGAACCAAGATCAAACAGCACGTTTAATAGAACGTACAAATACCGAAGCTTTTCTCAGGGTATTCCCGGAATCGACAGAGTTCGAGGTAGCAAGTCCTGAGGTCGTACTTGGTATTAAAACTACTTCTGTAAAAACAGCACGGGTAGCAAAGCGTGCAGATGATTGCGGTGCTGACGAAGGTTTATTCAAAGCAGCAAGTGTACAAAAGGAAGCTAGTGCACCACGCAAGCATAGAAATCGTGTAGATAACATTTCTGCTGAAGATATCTTTGGTATGGATGAAGAGTTCTTGAAAGTCGCTGCTGAAACAGCGTATGACAGCGCAATTGACAAAGATGTACGTATGATGCATCGGGCATTTGAGACTGTTACAAAGACTGCATCTGAACTTGCACGGGAAAACCTGGATAGAGAGATGCGGTTCTCTGAGGCTATCACAGGCTTTATGGATCATATCAAACAAGCATCGCTTGCAGGGACTCAATCTATTGCAAGTTCCGAAGCTGAACTGCTTAATATGTACCCAGAGGAATCGAACCTGATTCGTAATATCTACGATGAAGTTACGATCAAAATGGCTCACGAAGTAGAAGATGCTCGAATCCTTGAACGTGCAAAGGATGTTATTAAAACCAAGTTTGCACATGAGTCTCAGTTAACAAATAAATTTCAAAAGATTCTTGATATTATCCAGGAGTAGACTATGATTTCAAAAATTACAATTCCCAAGTCTAATGTCCCAGGTATGAATACCAAGATTTTAGGGAGGGTAGCACCTGTGAAAAATGTAAAACCTGTAAAGATTGCCTCTGCTCCGGTAGAGTTTGCACGCGCAGATGAGGAAACAGAAAAGACAGCAGCAGCATTTAACTTCTTATCTAAAGTTCCGGAACCCGCACGTCAAGCATTTTGGAGTGGTGTAGGTGCCTCTGCAGTCGGTGCAGTTGCGTATGGTGTAGGTGCAGGTATTGATGCCGCTAAAGGCCTGCTTGCACAGACTAAATACGATAAATCATTGAAAGACGCAATTGCAATGTCACCGTCACTGCAGATGCATGGTTATGAAACATTGAAGAAATATATGCCCTTAGTTATTAAATCGTCTCCTACTGTTGCAGGCGAGCCATTGCTTTTAGCTAATTATCTGGAAACCATGATTGATGCACAAGGTCATATGAACGCAAGCATTTTCTCAAGCTTGACTGATCTTGAAGGCTCAATGTTGCGTAATAATCAGGCCAAACGTGTATTCTCGGATTCACTGGTTAACACTGCTGTAAAAGGTGTAGCTGAGAGTACGGGTAAAAGCTTCGGTAAGGTTATGGCAGATATTTATGCCCGAGAAGCTAAACAGCAAAAAATGCAAGGAGGCCAAGTGTAATGGAAGATGTTAATGTATATCAGGGTCTTGGCATGATGATTGCTGGCACTTATGAAAAGACAGCCGCTGAAAAAGCTGGTGAAGAATTATATTTAGATGCTTATCTTGCAGGCTTTGAGTCTGGACTTGGTGTTCCGGATGGGTTAGCAAATCATACCAAAGTCGCATCTCAGTTCTTAGGTCGAGAACTTATGGGTGAGTTTGTAGCAAAAGCATTATTAAACAAATAAGATTAAGGAGGCACGACCTATGTTAGGTAAAAAATATTCACTTGGCAGTACGTTTGAAGCTACGGGCGAACAACGTATTAAGTTAGCCAACTTTGACGAACTTAAAAGCCAAGGTGCAGACATAGCCTCCTTCTTAGAGTCTTTCAAGCCGAATCCGGGTTTCACTTATTTACATGTAATTGCAATGGGTGCCGGTGAATACTATGGTTGCAATGTTAACGGCGATTATTTCCCTGAAAAAGATTTGATTGCCAGACATCATACCTTTGTAGAACAGGCGAAAGTATTTAAAGAGCATGATAATAAGCCTACCAGTCCTAGCTTTGGTAACGTAGTGTTCTCCTGGTATAATCCTAAAATGCATCGGGTAGAGCTGATCCTGGCTTTGGATAAAATCAAAGGTGAGGAATTTATTCGTCGCCAAGATGCAGGTGAACAACTGGAAGTGTCGATGGGGTGTTTCCCTGCAGGTACACTGATTACCATGGCAGATGGAAGCCAGAAGCCAATTGAAACTGTTGCACCCGGCGAGAGTGTTAGAACACATATGGGTAGACCCCGTAAAGTTGTAACGGCTATGACTCATCGGTATACAGGTAAAATGTATACTTTTACAATAGCTGCTACACCAAATATTCCAGAACATACTATTACTGCAACTCAGGAACACCCTATTCTAGTGTATTTGGATTTAAATACCGCCATAGATCAGGCTGAGGCTAGCCTTGATTGGGTAGATGCTCAAAATATTAAACTGGGAGACCGTGTTATTCAAAATCCTTACGAAGAATCTTCATATACGGTGTTTGAGTGCGGCGAAGTTACTAACATTGCAGTAGAAGATATCGCAGATACCCCAGTATATAATCTGTCTGTCGAGGAAGACGAATCCTTTGTTGCGGAAAACGTAGCAGTGCATAATTGTAGGGTTCGCTTTGATGTATGCAGTATCTGTGGGAATAAAGCAACTGCCAAGAACCCCTATTGTGAACATATCAAGTATCATAAACGTGAAGTGTACCCTGATGGTAAACAAGCATACATGATAAATGTAAATCCAACGTTCTTTGATATTAGTATTGTACGCAGACGGGCAGATAAAATTGCTTATGTACTGAATAAAGTTGCAAGTACTGATTCCGCAGTGTCTCTCATGGAGAAAAATGCAGAACTGTTTGAGCACTTAGGCAGTGAGCTTGAAACAAGTCTGATACCATTAGCTCCTACTCCTGACGAAGCAATCTTTGCTATCCCGGATAACGATGACATGCAAAAGATAGCTGCAACATTAAATGATCGGGAAGAACAGGAAAAGCTTGCAATGGTAAAGCGGATCCGGGCGCAGGCTGTACGTGTACTGCAGAAAGGTATAGAGGAAGCTCTACCTGCTTTAGAAAAGGTAGAACCTGATCTTCCAGCAGCATTATTAGATAGAATGGCACGCCGTCATTCTATTGAAGATATATTGCATAGTTTCTTTTTAAACGCGATTCCAATGAAGCCAAGAGAATTTACCCGTATTATTATAGTACAGAACGGTATCCCGCTTGAGAAGTTCGACGATGTACTTGCAGGGGTTAGAGCAGCTAGACCTGCTAACCAAATTCCTCATGGTCATTACCAGAAAGAGATTGGTTCTTTACTTGAAAAATTCCTAATAGATCGGTCTTCGTTTTTACCCGCAGTTATGCATCGTATGGATAAGGTAAAAACTTCTGCGGTATTAAATATGAATGTACCGATGGCATACTATGATTTGAATCCCAATTTAAATTTCGGTCATGTACGTCGTCCGGCACCATATACAGAGATCAATCAATCTATTGATGCTATTCCAGTATACCGAAATTCATATGCTCAAACGCCGGTTATGATGAGTCCTGTACAGGTTGAGGAACAGAAATTAAGACCTAAGCTCAAAGAACCTCATATGGGACCCGTTAAAACTGGATTAACTTTGGGTGCTTTATACGCAGCATATAAAACTCATGGGGCATTGGATACTATTTTAAAAGACCCTAAGAATATGGCACTAGTAGCCTTGCTTGCAGGTCTTGTTGCTCAGAAACTTGATTCCAGAAAACCTGGTGGGCAAGAAAATGGCAGAGTAAAAACTGCAGGCTTTATAAAAAGCTTTGGGGGTAAGATTGCACTGCCTTTTGTTGGGGTACATTTACTTGCAGGTCACTATCGCAATCAATACAATCATGGTAAAGATCTAAACTTTGCAGAGCGGTATGTGGCGGAGAATCCAGATATGTTATCTCTAATAGCTCCAGTAGCTATAAACTATGCGTTAAAGAAACATGCGGCTATCGAGTTGCCTGATGATATAAATTACGATATCCCAGAAGAATATGTTGAAAAAATAGCAGAATTTTCGGATAAGGTTTCCGATTTCGCAAACGCCGCCGTTCCAGGTATAATATTGCGTGGAAGGAGACACTCGATCCTGAGTAGCATAGTAGACCAGGTAATTGATCAAAAAATAATAAATCAATTTACGTCTTCCTGAAATAGACAGTCCAGGTATAATATGTTACAGAACTAAAGAAAAGATTCAAATTATTGATAAGTTAAATTTTTGTAAGGATGGTGCACATAAGTATGTCTAAGAAATTAACACTTAATGAGTTGGTTAAATCCGCACGCGCTGGTGTAGACTCTGGAAATGAGGCTTTAATGAAAACCGCTCACGAGCAAGGCATTCAAGATGCTGAACGTTTGGTGAAAGTAGCTGGCTATACTGGTGATATTGCTGGTAACCAAATGTTCGATACGTTCGCTAGCCGCATGGCTCAATCCCTTGGTTTTAACCCGGAGGACGAAGTAGTAAAAGAAGCATCTTTGAAAGACTTGATCGATGCTGCTGTTACTGATGCTTTTGTTAAAGTTGCTGAAGAGTATTCCCCGCAAACCGGTGGTGCCAACTTGCAATCTACTGTAGATGCTGGTGCTGACCAAGTACGTGAAGCTGGTAAATCTCATGCAGTACTGGCTGTACAGTCTGCTAACGATGCTTTGGCTTCCATTGACATGGGTGATGCTAACACTGGTATCCAATCTCTGCGTACTGCAGGTGAAAACATCGAGCTTGCACGCCAAGCTGCAGAACACATCGAAGACCCAGAATTGCATGCTCAGGTCGCTGAAGCTGCTGCTATCGTAAGCCAAGCTGCATCTGCTATTCAAGCCCAGGGCTAACATAAGAAAGGAGATAACGTCATATGCCTAACAACTGCACAATGGATGAGCAATTGATCCAAGAAATGCGTGAAACTGCTGAAATCCTTGAGAAGTGTGCAAATGATGAATCTCTGTTACTGGATAAGACTGCTAGCATTTCTGCTCCGGCTTCCAGCTCTCGCTCTGAATATATGGACGGCGTGATTGCAGGCCTGGGTTTAGAAGGCTAAAATGAGTAAAGAAAAATCTGCCGCATTTCTAAATACCCTTGCTAATTTTGCTAAATCGCAAAAGAACCTTGTGGTAGATGAAATAAAACGCACACGTCCCCATCATGTATTGGCAGCGAAAGATCCTGGGTTTACAATGCATAACTGGGTTATCGGTGCACTAGCAGATAAAGGTGCTTTTGGTGCGCGTGCTACTCAGAAAGGTCTGCAAAAATTAAAATATCGAATGAGTCAGGTAGACACCGGTTTAGGCGCGTTGCTTAGAGGTAATGCTGATAAAAACTCATTACGATATAAAATATTTACAGATATCAGAGGAAGTACGATCCCGGTCAAACAGACTTCTAGTGGTAAGATAATGCATGATTTACATAATAAATCTGGTCAGGGTCTTACCCAGCAATTGGATCGTGCAAGCGTAAGTGCTCCAGTAAAAGCTGTGTCGGCTCCCCTGGTAACAGGCTTAGCTTTCACAAAAGCAGACGAGATCCTACAGAGAAATCGTTCAAACAAATCTCAAGGAGGTACAAACGCATAATGAATCCTGAAGTAAGAGATCAACTTCTGCATGCAGCCTCCTTATTAACAAAAGCAGCTAGTATGCTTGAATATAATGTTAATTTAAAAAAAGAAGCTGCAGCAACTGCAGATGAACTAATTGATAGAGGGTTACTTGCAGAAGATCAACGTGAAACATTTACAGAATCTTTAATGGAAAATCCTCACAAGATTGCGACGTTAAAAACTGCCGCACTTGAACTCCCTGCCCGTCACTCTTCTGGTGAACTGGGTGAGGTTTCTAGCGAAATGTTTAACAGTAATATTGCTGGTGACGCATTCGATAGAGCACTCTACGAGTAAAAAACACATAAGAAACTAAGGAGGAGAATTCCTAATGCTTAACGTTTTGAGCGGATATACAACCGCTAATATCAAATCCTATGAATTTAAAGCAGGTGTTCAACTGGAGCCTGGCGATTGGGTAGTATTCGATACTGATGGTACCTTGATTAAACAAACTGGTGCATATGATATTGCTACCCAGGGTGCTACTTTTCCAGTATACCAAAACAATGTAACTGCATATGATAACCGTGTTCTGGGTCGAGTAGACGTTGTAACTGCTAATAGCGGTGTATTGGAAACTGATAAATTTGCTGCAGTATCTTTTGCGCCAGGCAAAGCACTTACTATTAAAGACGGTGTTTTGAATCTGGCTGCTGATGATGCTCCGGTTATTGGCTTTGTTGTTAAATATGATGCTGCCAAGAAACTTGTGCAATTCGTTTTAAACTAATTGTTACACACAGTATAACAAGGAAGGTGTAAATTTACATGATCGTTCAAAATGCTGATCAAGCTGTATTAGACAATACCGCTTTTGTACAAAAAGTTGTTACCAATGAAGGCCTTGAAAAAATGGCAGGCATCGCAACCGACTTCTGTCGTGTTAAAATCCGTGAGGGTTCTTTTGCCCGCAAAATTTTACCGCCTAAGATGATTACCTCCGCAGATCTGGATCAGGCTGTTGATTCTGATTCCCCGATGCGTATCATCCACAAAGATAAAGTATCTGAAGCTTATCCTGTTACTTTCCGTGAACAGACCCAACAGAGATATTATACTGGTTCTAAATTCCAGGTATTCTATACTACTATTCAGTCTGAAGAATTCACCAAAGTTATCGAAGAGCTTCAAACCTATCGCGTTCCTATTAAACAAATCATTCAAGAGAACTATCTGAAAGATCTGCAACGTGTAGAGGATAGTCTGTTTGTAACTGCAGCAGACAATATTATCACCAAAAAAGAAACTGAAAAAGAAGGCAGCGCTTTGTATAAAGTTGCTGGTCCGTTCACTCCGGCTATCTTGGCAGAAGGTCTGAAAATCCTGGCTAAACGCGAAGTGCCGATCGGAACTATTCTTATCAATGAAGTTGACTGGATGAGCCTCTTGCAATTGCAACAGGGTGCAGCTGGTTCTGCTGTAATGGAAGATATCATCCACAACGGTTACAGCTATACTAAACTGATGGGTCATAACTTCATCCGTACTATCAAACAGGATGTTGTTAAACCCGGTCATATCTATCTGTTCTCCACTCCGGAATACCTTGGCGTATTTGATATCCTGAGAGACGTTCAAGCATTCATGGAAACCAAAGGCAATAAATTCTCCATGTATCTGTGGGAAACCATTGGTATTGCTATCGGCAATGACAACGGTATTGCTAAGATCGAGTTAACTGCTTAATCTTATATTTTAACGCATGTTGCACAGGTGTTAGATCGACTGGACTAACTTAAATGATCCTGGTCTAGAGCAAAGTTAATATAACTTTCTACGAATGGGCGGCCTTGTGCATTTTTACTAAATTTAAACACGATTGTGAGGGAATACAATGTACGTAACGAATTTAACAAAAAGCCGGTTGGGTATTAATGGTATTATCAACTTGGCACCTGAGGAAGTTAACCGTTATATCCCTGATACTCCTGATCTTATTTCTCGTGTTGGCAACTTAGAGCGAGCACAGCTTGTATCTGTTGTACGTGAGAATGGTAAGACTAAAACGGATATCCCGGGTAAAATCGTTAAAACTGTAGGTGTAGATACAGGTGCCCTCTCTACAGGTCCTCGTACAGAAAAAGCTGCAGAAGCTAAACCTGTAGAAACTCCTGCTCCGCAGAAAGCTGCTAAAGCTAAAGCATCTGAAGTAGAAGTTGAACCTAAAGCTGCTTCCACTAAAGTTGAAAAAAACACCAAGGCTAAAACTACGGCTAAGGAATAATAAATGGAACATCAACCTCAACTACTAGAACCCGCTAACAAGAGTACCCATATAGGGACTGGGGCTAAAGCTGGAGCGCTTCTTTTTACAGGTGCAAATCTTAGGCAACCGCTTCTTACAAAGAGATTGCCTAAAAACAACCGTGTAGTATCAGCTCTTGCATCTGCAACTTACGGCGGGTTAGTTGGTGGATTAGTTGGTAGCTTTATACCTAAGAAAGAAGCGGCTATTACCCCGAATCTTGAACATGATAAGGAGATTGAACATACAATGATTAATAAAGAATTAAATGATGTTTGTCAATTAGTAAAGAAAGCGGCAGACATGACAATTCCTTTAGAGAAGAAACCCGTTCCTGAAGCAGGGTCTGAACCTGTTCCTGGTATGACTAACAATGCAACTGCTAATCCGGCTTCTCCGGGCATGCAGGTTTATGGAAGTTCTGTAGATGCTGCTGCTCTTGCTAAAGCTAAAATGAAAGCTCAGTGTGTACAGGCTAAAACTGCTGCTGAAGAAGCTAAAATGCTTCATGCAGGTAAAGGTGGTCGCCAAGCTGCTATGGAATTCTTGAAGAAACATAAAAAATCTCTTGGTGGCGCAGGTGCTGCTGCGGCTGCAGGGGCTGCTTTATATGCTTATAATCGCAAAAAAGAAGCAAGCGCTGAAGAACATGGTTTTGACATGGATTATGTAAACAAACTGGCATCTGTTGAAGAGACTGGAGTTACTCCTGACGAAGCTTATGCTGCTGCTGAATATGCAATAAATGTTTACAATGATGCAATGGAAAAAATTGCTTTTGCTGAAGATCTGTGGAATGAATCTGATGCGTATTTTAATACTTTAGAAGCATTGGAAAAAGAAGCTGCTGAATATGCTCCTATCGCGGGTTCCACTATTGGTGGTGCATTAGGTGCTACTGCAGGCTTGCTTGCTGCAGGTAAATATTTAGCTCCGGGCAATGCTGCTAAAGCTGCTATTGGCGGTGCTGCTCTGGGTGCTGCTGTAGGTGGCGCTGTTCCGTCCGCTTTGCAACATTTCGCTGCTAGCGTACGCTAACAATAAAAACATAGGGAGTTATTGTAACATTTGCTCCTAGGCCAGATAAGGCCGTCGCTATTTTCGGCGGCGGCTTTTTCTTATTTATAAATTAAGGAGATTCGTATATGGCGCTGCAAACCAATGTAATACGTAGTTGGCCATTAGGGTCAGCGGTCTCTAAAGTTAAAAAAGATATGATGACAGCAGCAAATACTATAAAACCTAAAAAGTATATACCCAATGTAGCAAATAAAATATCACCAGTTAGACCTATTGAGTTTCCAGCAGTTAATTTAGTTAGTAAATAAGGAGAACTATTATGACTAAGATCAAAAAGAAAGATGTTGATAGTACAACACTTGCGATCAGTGAAGCATTAGAACGCAAAGCAATAGTTACTCCAATGGATGTTCGATTAGCACTAATGGATTATACAGATAAGAATATTCCATTATACATGGAACATCTGACTGACGAAATGCTTTGGAAATGTTTAGACTGGTCATTGGCGTATTTTAATGAGACCCCGCCAGATATTGGCCAGGTATACACTTTGGCTAATTTCCCTAAACGGAAATTACTGCTTGATGGCGCAGTAGTAGAAGCTCTAAAATTAACTGCACTTGTAGAATTACGGGGCGAAATGAGTTATAGCGATGGTGGTGTACAATCCTCTGTTTACTATAAAAGTCCTCAGTTTATTGCTTTAAGACAAGAAGCCCAACAGCGTTTTGAAGCAGCAGTCCAATCATCCAAACGTGCGTTAAACATCAATAATTGTTATGGAGCATTGTGCTAAAATGTCACTACAAACTTTAGACGAAAAAAATAAAAAAGTTATGTTTACTAGCGGTGCTGTTGCAGGGTTGGGCACTCTTGCACTAGAAGGCATTGGGCATCGTTATTTTAAAAATCCCACAACGGTATCTAAATCTTTAGCACGTGCAGGACTAGCTGCTGCAGGTACTGTCGGAACACTTCAAGGATTTAGATATGGATTACGTAGAGCTTCCAAACAATCTTATGAAAAATTGCAGAAACAAAAAGAGGATTATATAATGGCAAAAACGTCATCCTATTTCGATTCTGTAGGTTTAAATGATTTTGTAAAGACTGCATCAGAAACAATGGGTAATGAGGCATATCTCGTTCCTAAAAAATTAGCACATGAAGCATATGATCTTTACAATAGCTTACCTGCAGATAGTAGAGTATCAACTGTTTTAGCAATGTATGACGCAGTAGAACCAGGTATGCAGAAAATTGCTATGAAATTAGTAGCAGCAAATGTATACGCTGAAAAACACGCATCTATCGGTTCTCTAGCTGTTTCGGCAGCAAAGAAAGCCATAGGCCCTACTGCTACTACAGCTTTTGTAGGGGCAGACATTGCATCAAAAACAGAAGAATATAACCAAAAAGATAGACCTATATTAACTCAGGGAGCATCAAAACGTTAGAAAGGAGTTACCTATGACAGCAAATATTCAATGTTTTACTGATCCAGAATGTACAAAAGAATTATCGTTTGCATCTGTAGGTACATATTTGCTACGATTGGCTCCTTCTGAGGGTATAAATGGGAATACCGGTGCAGAATGGTCTACAGTGTTATACCTAAAAAACACTGGTACCCGTGCATCCCTGAACACCTATATTTATAAGGAATCTGATATACGAGATTATGTATCATTTAGTGTAGAAGGTTTGGAAGAAGTATCTAATGGTTTAAAATTGGGGGACTTAAAGGAACAGGAAATCATTCCAGTAATATTTAAGGTTTCAGTACCTCGATGGACGTCTAATATTAATTATGGTTTAACGATTATTGTTGATTATTATACATTGCCAGATATAGATACTGTATTCTATAATCCGTATACCGATACTCGGGAGGTGGCAGAATGAGTGCAAATATCAAATGCTACTGGGATCCAGAGTGTACTGAGGAATTGTTTTTTGAAACTATTTCATACTCAATGTCTTTAGGGTTACGGACTGGCCTAAATGGTGATACTGGGGAAGTAATGAATCAGGATGTTTATTTAAAGAACGTTGGTGATGAACTTGCTCAGGGTACACTTATTAGAGAAACTAGTGACTTGAACAACTACTTCAAGGTATCCACCCCACTTGCAGTCTATGCAGAAACTTCTGCTAAAATTGGGGATATTGCTCCCGATGAAGTTGTTTTGATTACTTTTCATAGTTTAATACCCCGAAAGACATCTGCTATGTCTGGGTTAATAAACTTTTCAATAGAGTACTATACATTACCAGGAGCTAACCGCGAGGGAACTCCGTCTACATATGTTCCGAGTCCTCCAATTTTAAAATATCCAGGAGATCCTATTCCAGAAGGCAGCCCTGCAGGTAGACCTTATGGATATGGTCCTTATGGCGAACCATTATATGGTCAGGAAGGATTTATTCATAAACAGACGATCTTGGATACCTATATTCCTATTGCAGGTCTTCAGACAACTTACATTAAAGCTACATACAAAATAAATGCTCGGTATAACGGTACAGAAGCTTCTATAGAGGATATCCAATCCTACTATACTTCTACGTATATGGCGCTGGGATGCTATGATGGACCATGTTTACCACTGTGGCTTAATACAGGAGATGAATAACTATGAGCTTAGACAATACTATTTATACAGCAGAAACTCGTGTAGATACGTCTATAAAAATAGAAGCTCATATGTTTTCTCCACGTATAATGGGTATCAGTTGGAACGAGTTGCCTCGAGAATATTTCCCAACTACAGAATCATATGCATTACTGGAATGGTCTGATTCTCCTAGAGAGGGTTTTACTGAATTAACTAGAGTTAATGTAAACCATCCTCCATTCTACACAGACAATCATACTATTACAACATTCTATCGTACGCCGGTAGTGTACTATAGATTTTATTTCCCAGAAGTAAATAAAGTCTCACTAGTATTTTCAAGTGAAAAGCTGCCCAACTTTTATGCCGCTGAAATTATTAGGCGACATCTTATTCAATTAAAGGAAGGTCATGCTGGCAACTTAATGTACCTATGTATTAGGAAAAGAACTTCAGAACGATGTCCCACCTGTTGGGATTCGATCCGAGGTCAACGAACTCGGTCGTCATGTCCCACCTGTTTGAGTACGGGGTTTATTGGAGGTTATTTTAATCCAATAGGTATCTATATGTCCCTATCACCTGAGAACGTAGCTGTTATTCAACCTTTTGACGGTACAGCTATTACAGGCCAACTACAGGGTTGGACGGCAGGGTATCCTAGGATCAACGTAGGTGACGCTATTGTGGATAGTGCAACACGTAATATATGGCATGTTTCACAATCTGCACTTACTACACATAAACGAGTAGTAACCAAACAGGAATTAATATTACAGCATCAAGATGACGATTCTCATCTTTTTGATTTATTACAACGAATTCCAATTAATACAAGGAAGGAAGATATACGTCATGGGGAAATCCTTTTCTAAACTAACTCCTCGTATTGCAAATACATTTTTTTTACTTGCATTACAGCATTTTTTCACAAATCACCCAGAACACCCATGGCATCCGGATGACTCGATTTCCAAACTGAGTATTGCAACGGATTTCACTGAAGATCCACGTGTTCAGGATTCAGTTCCTAATATTGTAATCAGGAATGGTCCATGTACAATAGATGCCTCAGGATTTGGCAGTGGTATATATTCAGCAAGGGAACGTCAGGCTATCATTGAAGGTCAGAAGGTTACTCAGAAAGCTATCTGGGATTATAAAATGGATTTTACTATCAACAGTTATACTGAAATAAGTGTTATTTCATTTAGTAAGGATGATAGTGATGAACTGGCATTTGAAGTTGCAATGTTTATGGCGATGTTAAAATCTGATGTTGGTAATATTCTTCAGCTTCAGAACCTTGGTAATCCTCAGCAATCCCCAGCTCAACAGATGACTCAGGTTGGTTGGTCTGGTAAGTATATGGCTAGTGTAACTGTTCCGTATACCTTTATCTTATGTAGACACTGGAACCCTGTGGATGCAGGTATTTTGTTAAGGTCTGTTGAGACTATAATGAAGCCTGTTAACCCAGATAGAATACCTCCTAAACCAGGCGATAAAGATGAGCACGGTAATGATATTAATATCGGTGAGGTCGGGGGCACTAACACCGGTGGCGAAAATGGTAACTGGGGAGGTAAAGGTGGTATCTCTGATGATCCCAACGCAGATGGTATTGATGACAATGTAGTAACATTGCGATTCCGTGCACGAGAAGATACTATTGAAGGATACCAACCTGGGCAACCAATGCCAAACACTAAACAGGTATAATATACCTAAGAAAGATAAAATACTTTTTAATATTTTTATATAAGGAAGGTGTACTCAATGGCTTTTCGTACTCCAAGCGTGCGTGTATATCAGGAATTGTTAACTGTAAACCCGCAACTTACCACTCCATTCTTCGAGCTGTGTATAGTTGGTCCGTGTTATCAGGTAGAAACTAATGTAGCCTGTGGCAGTTATACATTGTCTGATACAGATTATACTAGTGCATATGTAAATCAAGCGTTAGGGTCTGTAATTGATACGGATTCTGTAGTTGTAAACTTATCTAATATCTATGTTAAAGTATGGCCGCAATCAGCATCCACATTATACAGTGCAGTAACTGTAAATAATAGTGGTCCGATCACTACACTTACTGCTACTACAAATCCATTTTCTGAATCGGTAATTAAAGCCGGGGACTATATTGATATTACCTATAAAGAAACTAGTGGAGACTTGACCTATAGTGCAGTAGTACAAGAGGTAAGCTCTGACGGCAATACTTTGACCTTAAAGAAAAATTTGCCCGAACCAGAAGAAAGTGCAACTATTACTGCAGTAGTAAAACGTGTATCTCCGGAAGATACAATGCTTGAAAGTCAATATGTTACTGCAAAAAGCGATAAGTTTACTATTAAAACTGGTGCATCTATTTCTACCTCTGTATTGGATACTGCGGGGGTTGTAGTAACTGCAGATGTAGCGGTTGCATACCGTGCTTTGCGTAAAGATATTGCTAATGATTTCTTGACTATTACCAGTCAGTCTGTAGCAGAAGCTCAACTTGGTAAAATCAATGTACAAAATCCGTTATCTGTAGCTGCTAGCCTTGTTGCATCTGCAGTAAGTGATATGACTTACAAAGTTTTACCAATTGATACTGATGATAAAAATGGATATTTAAAAGCATTGGATATCTTATCTACTACAGAAAAGGTTTATGTAATTATCCCTCTTACAAATGATAAAGATGTAATTAGTTCCTATGCTAGTCACTGTAAAACAATGAGCGAGCCGGAAAAGAGCAGATGGCGTGTTATGTATGCAAATATGCCGATGCCTACCACAAAAGTAATGATTGAATTAAATGACGGTGTACTTGCAAAGGGTGGCGATGATGATCATTGTTATCTTAAAGATACCGCTAATGGAATGTTTATTACTAACCGAGCACGTGTAACTGATTTCATGGATGTTTACAGTGATCAGAATGTTTATCAGTATTCCTTACAATTATTGGAAGTTCTGAATGACAGTGTCGCTGAATTTTCTACCCTGAAATGGAATAGAACTTCTGAAGGTTATGTAGAAACTGAAGAAAAAGTAACTGTAACTACGAATACTAATGTTCGTTATGAAGTAGTTCGGGTATTGGATACTCAGGGTGTTGCAGATGCAATCTCAGGTGTAGCTGAATCTTTTTCTAATAAACGTTTACGTTATGTAATGCCTGATAGCATTATGCTTAATATTAACTCTGTAGATGAAATGATGCCGGGGTATTATACGTGTGTAACTTTGGGTGCTATGCGTGCAGGGTTCCCTCCGCATCAAGGTTTCTCTACAATGGGTCTCAGTGGCATTAAACGTGTGTTCAAAGCAAATAAAATGTTTACTGACGATCAATTAGCTGAAATGGCTGGCAATGGTGTATTCTGGGTTTGTCAGGATGAACCTGAGGAATTGCCATATGTCCTCTATCAGACTACCACTGATACTACTCAGTTAGAAACTGCAGAAGATAGCTGTGTAGCCGTTGTTGACTATGCATCTAAATTCTACAAAGATAACTTGAAAGATGTTCTGGGCAAATATAACGTTAATACAATTTCTTTAAAATATTGTACAACGGTTATTAATAGCTGCAGTGACCAGATGATGAGTACTTCTTATCAGTATATTGGTCCTATCTTAACTGCTGCTACCCTGACTTCTATTGAAAAGAAAGCAGATAAAATCATTCCAACTATTAAGATCGAGATCCCGTATCCGGTTAATGGCGTGGATGTATACCTGCAAGTTTAAACGTAATACATTAAACAACCTGGGGGCATTATGCCCCTTGGGTTGTTTGATATTAATTTAGAAATTCTCGAATCCTTAATTGGATCGTGATATAGACAGGAGTACACTTATGTTTTATGAAAAACTAGCTGGTACTGTAGATACATTTAGAGCAGCGTCAGGCATTGCCCGTCCTAAAGGAGTTCCAACTCTTAGTACAACTCCCAAAATGCCTAAACCGTTGACCTCTAAAAGTAATACTCCTGCGGTATCTACAACAATAAACAAAAACCAGGTTAATAGTGATGTTAAAAATGTAACTGCAGTAAAAACTGCCGCCCGATATCATCGTATGCTTCGGCGTGCAAACAAGCATTTACATGACTTTACAGATAGTAATAGTCCGCATACTCCTGGTGATGAAATTTTTGATACTTACAATCAAGCTGCCGATCTTTATTCTCGAGTAGAAAAGAGGCGGAATCGTAAAAATAGAGGAGGGGCTACCGTGTCCGAAACTTTAAATAAATTAAAAGAAGCCAGTATTGTAGGAAATGTAGGTCGCATTTTTAAAGCAGTAGGTGGTATGGCTAAACAAACTGTCAAAGATGTAGGTCAACACGGGCTTACAGTAGGCAAACATCAAATCAGCGGCCAGACAATTAGAAACACTGCGTCTAACATAGGCAAAGGTACTGTCGGTACTATGGCAGCATATGGCGGCTATAAAGCTTTATCCAGTGATGATAGAAATAAAACTGCTGCAGACTTAAATAAAACTGAACGTTCTGCTGCTCATGTTGGCATTTTGTCCAGTGGGTTAGCTGCAAACAGTGCTGCACGAAAATATACAGCAGCTAAATCAGTACTTGAGGACCTTAAAGCTGAAGGTCATTTTCTTAGGAATAAAACAGATGAAGTACTTCATGCCAGAGATATGAAATCTGCGCAAAAAGCTTTTAATGCTGCTAAACGTCAACGTAATGTAGCAATTGGATTCGCTGCGGCAGCTCCTGCTGCGGTACTAGCGTACAAACACTTCAAGAAAAAAGAAGCGGCCTATCTTCCTATGACAACTGCCAGAGGGTTAAAAAAAGCTCTTCCTAGTTTACAGGAAGCAGCTAAAATGCAGGGAACTAAAGGTCAAAGTTCTGCGCTTGCTAAAGCCAGGGAAATTATGTTAAAAAATAATAAGCCTAATGAAGCTGAATTTGGTAAACTTCATAAAATGATTGCCCTGAAGAATAACTAATAGGTAGGTGAAAATCTTGTCGGATTATAATATTAACCCATTAAAATCTATGGGTGGCGTTGTTAAGGAGCAAACCCTTAACGAAATCCTGAGCAATGACGGTGCACCTCATTATAATTGGGTTGAACAGTTACGCCTTGCAACAGATTTTATTACACCAGATAATACACTTATCTGTGTTGCAGACTCTTGGCTTCATGACCAGGTAACTAAAGTTACTCCTATTGGTCTTACGCAGAGTTTTGGCTATCAAGAAAGTTTACCCAGTGCGTTACAACCAGAGATTGGTTCTCGACGTAAACGTGCAATGGTAGGCTCTTCTGGCGGTGGTAACATCAGTATTTCAAAGATGTTAGTACATGGTAACAGTCCAATACATATTTTGTCTAAGTATGGTAAGACCTTTGGTATTGACCGTAACTATTGGACAGAAAAAGAATGGGGCGCTGCTGTCGGTTTGAACTTGGATAAATTACGTACACCCCAGGGCATCATCGTTCTTGAAGGTGACCCCGCTGGTCGTTCTTTCTCTTGTCACATGTTTGAGCAATGTTTGTGTCAAGGTATTTCCCGGGCATACCAGGCAGGTAGTTTCTTAGTTGTAGATAACTTTAGTTTTATTTACGAGCAAATCGTTCCTATCTGGGAAAACGATGACGTTCTCGGCTCTCATATTGATTCGTACTAATAAGGAGTAATAATAATGGCACAAATTTTAAATAACATTTTATCTCCTGAACAGTTAGATGGGAGCGATTATAGAAAACAGTTTGTAGAGATGAATACAGACGCTACTGATTTTGTCACAGCGGATAGCTCTCTTTTGCTCTCTACTGTTCCGTTCCTTCCTGTAGGAGATTCCTTTACTGATATCCCTTTGTACCCAGTTGGCATTGCCCAACAGTTCTCATACAATGAAGGCCTTGCAGGTCAGTTTATTGGCGAGGTTGGTTCCAGTCGTAAAATCGGTGCATCTGGTACTGCAATGGGTAGTGGTATGATTAGTCGTCTTGCTGTACATGGTAACTCTCTTGTAGCAGCATTATATCGCCCAACCCTTATTTGGATTAAATCTACAGATAGTTTATCGGATATCACAGATCGTATTGCTGGTACTGATAAACAATGGATCCAGGGTCTTAACGCTCAATCCATGGATGTTTTTGATGCAGATTTGGATGACTATGTTGATCGTGTTATCTCTGCTGGTGGTATGAATTCTCTGTTATTCAAAATTCCGTTTGGATTGATTGAAATTAAACGAGATCCCCGTCAGCGTGTAACATCTATTAATTTCTTGGAACAATGTGTTCTCTTAGGTAATCAGAATGGATTAAGTGCTGGTCAGTTCCAGGTAATTGACAGCATGAGTTTAAACTTTGAACGTCAGCGCCCGTTAAAAGGCATTGGACCGTTTACCCTGAGTGACGACACTTTGATCGGTTTATAATTTAAAAAGTATGGAGGCCTGTAATGTCATTTACTTCCCAAGTTAATACATTTTTAACTGGTGCATCAAAGGTAGTATCTGATGCTAGCTCATTAAAAAAAAGCTACAACCAGTTACGCAGTGGCATCAGTTCCAGTACCTTGGGACTTGTAAATTTACCACAGTTGCCTAGTTCCTTAAATCGTATATTTAAAGCTGGACAATCAGTAAATACTATTTTGCAAGTACTGGGACTTACAGGTGACGGTGTAGCAGGTAATGCAAGCCATACCCAAGTATCTAGCAATGGTGTTGAAACAGGTTCGTTTAGATGGGTAGAAATGGAAACTACTCCGGATTCTTTTGCGACAGCAGATTCTATGCTGCTGTTCGCAGGGGATCCCATCTATGCTAATTTAGACATAGGTGCTGAACTGGTTCCTATAGGATTATGTCAGCAATTCAGTTTTTCATCTGGGGTCAATGTTTCCACATTTAAAGAACTTAGATGTGAAGAGACTATTGTAATCCCAGGTAAATCACTTGCAGGATCAATGACTATAAGTAGATTATGTGGTGACTATTCAAGTCTTTCCAATAGATTACATATCTCTCCGAACTGGAATTTTAGCACACAATCTACATTATACAAACCACTGTTTGGCTTAATGGCGATGTTTTTAAATCCCAGTAGAAATAAAACAATTAGCACTTTGTACTTTGAAAGATGTGCAATATCGTCTTTTAATGTAGGCGTGAGTGCAGGTAATTTCCAGATATTAGATAACTTAAATATTGTATATGGTCGGTGTATTGGTGTTGGCGAGATCTCATCTAATATAGAGTCTTCTGGTACTACAGAGAATACTCGTACCCAAGATGCTGCTCAAAATTCCCCAACAGGTAAAGAAACTATAACTGTTGGCGGTAATACGATAGATAAAGATTTAGTTATAATATCCTAGGATAGAAAGTGAGTTGAGCAGTATATGGCACGGTCTTTAAATGGTAATCTTCGTCCGGCAGTAGTAACTGGATACGATCCTAATACTATGACAGCCACAATCTCCCCCTACGATGGGTCTGGGAACCTTTCCAACGTATCATGCCCAATGACTCGTTGTGACCCTGTAAACGGAGCCTACGCGATCACACCACCAAGTATAGGTTCTCCCTGCTGGTACACAGAATACAATGGTGAGGTTTCTATTATCTCATTGTTTCCTCCGCTTAATATCAATAGTGATGCTAATACGGACCTTAAAAGTCCATTAGGTGCAACCGCAAATAGATGTCCGTCAGATATGGCTAACAAGGCTACCTTACCCGGTAATTCTTCAGCTACTAATTCTATGGGATCAGAAGAATCATTAACTGATATGATGAAAAAAATTATCATGTCACCAGGTAAATTATCTTCCGTTTGGAATCTGTTAAACTGTGTATGGGAAAATGTTTGTAGTATCTTCCGTCTAAAGGCCGGAGGAATGGATGTTGAGGCCGAAGTTGACGGTGCTAATAATACAAATACAACTATTCGGTTTAGGCGAACAGTTGGCGAACGTGCTGGTACATCAGTAGTAGACTTACAAATTGGTCAAAGTGCAGGTATTATCAATCTTAAAATAAATGGTAATGATTTCTTGCATGTGGACGCAGCCCGTAATGTAAAATTAGTTGCATCTACAATTTCTTTTACAGCCAGTGAGTTCAACTGTATGAGTGTAGATAGTGTTAAATTACCGTAAGAGAGGAGAAATACTATGGCTGCAGTATTAGTTATAGGGGATCCGGATTCCCATGGCGGGGCAGTTACTTCGGGCTCTTCTCGAACTACAGTTAACGGAATACCTGTTGCACATGTAGGTTCCTCTGTATCTCCTGATCCATTACCCGGACATTCAGGTAAAACAATTGTAAGCCCTGCTGCATCAGGTAAAACTACTGTAGGCGGAAAAGAAGTTGCTGGGTCTGGCGCAGGGGTAAGCTGTGGGGCTACAGTGAGTGCAACGAACCATAAAACTACAGTTAGTTAAGTAAAAAAAAATAAAGATAAAAGAGTGAGGACGTGGAAATATCCACGCCCTCTTTTTGTTATACCAAAGTTTTAATTAATTTTAATTTTAAATCCTCACTTAAATCAGAAATTAGTAATTCATATACTTCTTGTAGTACTGGAGTTTTAAATGTTAGATGTTTAGCTGGAGTTTCGACAACCTGAATTGTTCCTGCAACTGGCTTAACTATTCCTTCAGGAAGACTCGGAACCGTAATTGATTGAAGTTTTGACACGGTTTCAGTTTCATCTTCATCCATGAAATTCTGTGGATATCTCTTCCGAAAATCTACATATTCTTTTCCTTCTTTAGCAAAAAGATCTTTGAGTAATTGAGCATATTCAAATCCGCGTTCTCTATCGGGGGTAGCCGGATCATAAAATGCTTCACTAAGTTGTCTAAAATCTGGCAGAGTTCTATTTGTAGCATAGCTTAATTTATGGTTGTTAATATTAACCGGAGTTGTATCCCGCCAGAAATTTCGTAACCATTCATACGGTATTTTCCGTACTTTGTTAATAACAAGCCAGGTTCCCTTTAGTAAATGATTATCTCTTGACAATGCAAAGAAGTTAATGATATTTAATATTTTATTTGCAATAAAATCATTTGTATCAAAAGAAATTAAGGTAAAGCCCCAATCATCTAATGTACGCTGATAAGCCTCACTATTAGCATGATTTTCTAATGTAATAGGAAAACAAGGAGATTGCATCATACCTAAATTAGAAATATCAATTTCGCTGCCTGTATCACTATGGATATACAATGGTTCAGATTCTTCTTTGTCTCCCATTACAGGTTGGTATACATTTGCGGTACCCGATTTAATAACTTCTAATAATTTTAAATCTACCAGATAACTCAAGAAATTACGATACCTGTTATTCCCCGGAGCATTTAACAAATTGACAATTTCAGCAAATGACTTTTGCCAAATAATACCACTTTCTCTTGCTTGGTAAATCATGGTTACCAAAATAGTTGCATGGATATTAATTACATGCAGTTGGTCTCCTGAGTGACCATATTCTTTCAATTTTCTTACAATAAATACGTTTTTCCGTTGCAGATAATTTACTGCATCTCTAATATACATTTTGAGTTCCACCCCTTAAAAATTAGTATTACAGATAGGTTACAAATTGGGTTACAGATTGGGTTACAAATAAAGTACTCAATAAAAACCACCTCCTAAAAAAAATATAGAGGATAGACTTTGCAATCTATTCCTCTATATTACTTATACCGAATTACTTATCCATTTCTGGTTTCTCAGGTTTGGAGACTTTAATGTCTTCCACTACTTCTTCGTGTTGGCAGGTACATCCAGTACACTCACCGTTACATGTTGGGGTTTCTTCGACGTTTTCTTTTGCAGCTAATTCAGCACGTACTTCAGCTTCAGCTTTTTGCAGATCTTCAGCCGTTAATTCACCCGATGCTACCAATTCTTCTGTTAATCTAGTATTTGTTACAGTTGCACTGGCAAGCATAAAGCTCATAAAGCCCCAGATTTTATCTCTGATTTTTTGGATACAGATTTGAGTACCCATCTCCGGATCATAGTCCTCTGGGCGCAGGCAGGTAGAGGTTTCTGTAATAATAAAGTTATTACGTAAACGTGCAGTGACTAACGTAGTACGTTTATCTGCAAGAGTTACTGCTTTATAGTTAAGGATCATACGTTCACATAATTCAGGTGTAACTTTATCTTCAGGCATTTCAAATTCCATTCCAATAAAATTATCAGTCAAATTACGTCCAGGGCATTTCAGTGTTACAATCAGGGTATATGGTTCTTTCTTTTCAGGTGCTGCAGTTGTTTCTTCGTTTGTAGTTTCGGAAACGATTTCAGCGTCTTCGATATTAGTATCTACCATTAATGTTACCTTCTTTCATATTTTGTATTCGTTAAGAGTTCCATAGGTATCACCAGCTTCAAATTCTGCAACAAATGGCATTACCTCACATAAGGGGATTACTCTCCCATTGATACGCGGCTCTTCCAAGCAACCCTTTGCTATCTGTACGAACTCGTCTAGGTACCCTTCTCGAACTTCACACACAACAGAGTCATGTACTGTAGCACAGAATCTAAATTTATCATGGTCTAAATTCTGGTCCATGTTTACAACGCCTGCCATCATGAAATCCGATCCAGCCGATTGTACAGGGGTATTTATAGCTTGTCGTTCCGCATCACTTTTGAGTTTCCATTTATCAGATTTAATACCCGGTAAATACCTGCGTCTACCGAAGCAAGTATATGTGTACCCGTGCTTTCTAGCAAACCGAATTAAATCTGTTTGCCAGGCAATTAATGTAGGATAGCCCTCTTTAAATCTGGAGATAAGCCCCTTACATTCTTCAGGAGTCCATATACGTCTACTGCCAGCATCTCGACCTTTATCATTAAGGTCCTTAGCTAACCCCCATTGACTCATGCCGTACAGGATACCGAAAGATACACTCTTAGCAGCCTGGCGTTCGTCAGGGAAATTATGTTTGATATACTGACATAGTTTACGTTCTACGTAGACTTGGAATTCTTCAGATCCAGGCACAAGCCCAAGTTCCTTAGCTTCATTTTCCCATACTTTAACTGAAATGTCAAGTGAAAATGAAACATTCGCATTACGGCTGTGCATATCTATTTTATTCTTATAGGACTTAATAAACCGTTCCTCACCTGAGCAGGCACCTGCAATACGCAGTTCTAGCTGTGATTGGTCCGCGTTTACAATACACCAGCCAGGGCGTGCTACAAAAGCTTTTTTCACCTTAAACTCATGCAGTTCCTGGTATCCCGGGGCTGTCTTACTCATTGCAGATGGTATATTTTGCAAGTTGGCATCGCCTGACGAGGATAATCTGCCAGTTACTGTACCTACCAGTACAAAATCTGCTCGGAGTCGTTTATCCAATCCTATATTTTTTAAATAGCCATTAAAATAAGTAGACAGAAGTTTTTCAGTTTTTCTGTATTTACGCATTGTCTGAGTAAACTCAGTATTTAAGATAGACAATGCGTCATCATTTGTTGGATGTTCGGTATCAGCGTTATCTTCGTCTTTAGACGCACTAAATTTTTGAAATGCATTTAAAGACGGTGGTTTATACCCAAGCACCGTATATAAAACATGAGCTAGTTCAACAGGGGAATTCCAGTCAAAATGTCTATTCCCACAAAGTCTGGTCAGTTCCTTATCAAAGAAAACTACTAGTTCTTCCAATTTTTTACGTGCATCATCTACCCATTCTGTATTGACCAGAAAACCATGATGTTCCATTTTTGCCAGGGGGAACAGTGCATTCGTCATTACCCAGTGTCCTACAAGCATATTCCGCTCTTTTAGTGTATTAAAGAAGATATGGAATATTTGCAGAGTAGCATCTGAATCTGCACAGTTATATGGGGCAATCGTAGCCATATCAGCTATTTCCCATTTTGTTTTCAGCTTTCTGCCTTTATCATCAAGCTGGTCTTCTGTACCCTTCATATCAGTTTCATATCCGCCTAAATCGGTAAACTCTGCTGACAAGGGTTTGAGACCATAGCCAAACTTTCCTTTTCCTGGATTAAGCATACTAGCCATTAGCATCGTATCTCCAACCAGGCGTTTTACATGAATATCATTTACTATCTTCAAAAAGAAAATATCAAATGCAACGTTATGTCCACACCAACTAATATCTGACTCCATTAACTTTTTAAGTATAGGATAGTAGCCTTCAGGATCATCCTCAAAGGGTACACACAGCGCCATTCCCTTTGCCCACGAGAAGCTTAGGCAACGTAATTTTGGAGGGAACTGTGCATCAAATTCAGTCTTCGGGTGCAGTTCACGACCGTTGGTTTCAATATCGAATGCATGGATAATCTTTTTTAAAGTAGGGTTTGTCATGTGCCTTTCAGCCCATTCTTCAAACTCCGCTGGGGATTCACATAAATAATAATTCTCAGGCAGTTTTATCTCACTATCCTTAGAGAATCTTTCTGCTTGTCTAAACGCTGATTCTACAGAGCTCCATACCTTGATATCATCTGCGATATCAGAAGGCGAGTGAGTAATAATCAGTTTAGATTCACGGGTATGTTTTAGCGGTTCGTTAGGATCTTCGCCTGCTTTACGTGGTATTGCGATAGGTTTAATAGTAAAAACTCTGTTGTACAGTTCTTTAGCTTTACCCGTAATATTAAACGGGGTAGCGGCTGCTTTACCAAGACAAACAATGACATCCGGCTGAATATCAGTCAGCTCTTGCCGCAACCTATCCTCACAGCATTTTACCATTACTTTTGTAGGATTGCCTTCTCTGCAGCATTTTACTACCGAAGTCATATACACTTTATTTGCTGTGATATGGTTCTTCATCCATTTTGTGATAAGCGTCCGTACATCTCTGTTTAGCAAGCACTCCGGGCTTTCCGGAGCACCTACTAAAACCATTATTATCCGTTCTGTATCAGAGGTTCGGCGTTTACCTTTTAGTTCCATTATTTCAGGTGTGAAATCAGGAGAATTGGCATGCTTTAAAGTGCAGCGGTCACAGCCATAAGGCTTACGAGAGTTCGAGCCCGTTACACTCCGGCGCGTCCCGAAGGACTCCTGATGTAAGTTTGGAGTTATCGTTAAATGCTTCATCGCCTAATTTTTCAACTACTCCTCTCCTAAATTCTAATACACGTGCACTGGACCGATTATTAACTTTAATTACTTTGGTTGGTTTACCATTTGCATCTGGTATTACCGTACCTGCAGCAACTAACTGTTCATAAATAGTATTAGCAGTGTATTTAATGGGGCTACCAGTAAGTTGCATCCGCAATTTATTTACTTCTGCAAGCGCCTTACTTCCAAGGATATAAACGTGCTGAGAATTTATCCAGCCCAACCGCTGGGAAGTTTCCAGGTGTTCTGTACCATTACAGCCTAATCCCTCTAAATGGAAGTTACCAGAGTCAATCAAGTCTGCCAGGGTTTCCTGGAATACATAGCCTGCCTGTTCCTGCTTGGTGGTTAAATTCATGGTAGCCAAGATATTTGATACCCCGCGGTAATAATCTTCGGTCAAATCTTCTAGCCCTAAGAACTCTGCAACCAAATCCCAGGCAATGGAATTCGCTGCCAGCGATTCGCATACACGGCCGTGTACTGCTTTAAATTTATTTCTACGTTCGGCCAGCAGTTTTTCATAATCATGTTCCCGTATTTTTTTATTACACAGGAACTGGATGAACTTAGCCATCACCCCTGGTAATAATTTAGCATGAGCTTGCGCTTTTGTCAAATGGTCAGAATTACCTCTGCCTGGTATTTTAAGTAATAAAATACGAGAGATAACAGACGCTTCACCGGTAGGAATATCCTCTGCGGTAGAAACCATATTACCACGGATAAACCATGTTTTACGAGCAGACAGGTCAGTATTCATACGACCACGACCATGCCTGTCGCCATAACTCTGGATACACCCTGTCAGAGCTTTAGGATTTACGTCTATGCCCTTATAGTCATCGACTACATATAACATATCTTTAAGGTAATAACCGTTCTTCTCAATGGAATTTGTCGTAGATCGCCAGGTCTCAAAATCACCTGTTTTGAAGTCCCCAAAGAAACTTGCCATTAACCCTGTATATGATGTTTTATAGGAACCAGTCAAACCAACTACCCACAGGCATACGGGTTTAGCCATCGGGATAAAGTGTGCAAGTGGGGACCAGAATACATGAGCCAGATAGGGCAGTGTTATGTCATAGGAAAACACTTTCAGCATATCGTTCTTGATTACATCCCTAATCAGTGTTAAATCTGCAGGAGGTTCATCTAAACGATAATTTTTCATGTAGCCTGGGTTTGCTGGTAATTCCACTTTTATATCATCTAATGGGTGGAAACCATCAGCATCTACATATCCATTAGGTGCTAAAAATTTATCTTCTCGCCAACCAGTATGGGTATAGATATTCTCTTCCCCACCTGTTTCTTTTATTGGTGTCAACAAATTGCACGCCTCCCGTAAATACGATACTGTACGGGGTTTTATCCAGACACTGGAACCCAGGGCAGTAATAATTGCAGAGTATAAACGTTTATCATCAGCATATTCTTCAGGAGTAAGTTCTATTTTAGTACTCTTATAAGCCATGGATACTCGGAGTACAATTTTACGTTCTACATTATCATCACCCGCATCCAGGATAAGATCCCGTTCAGTTTCTAAAATAACATTAGAAATTGGTTCCCATTCTGATGTATTTTTATTGATAACGTTCATCAATATACCAAAATGGGCAGGATTTAAAACCTTACGATATTTTATCTGTGACCGGTCATCAACTTCTTCCATCAATGCTTCAAAAGATACACCTGCTACAGTTCCATAATTTTTAAGGAACATTTCTCTATCAGTAGCTGGGAGTTTTTTAGCATACTCAATAAGCTTTACCTTAATAGCAGCCTGATCTTCCATTGTGGCTTCCTGGGCCATATTTGCCAGCTTTTGACCAATCCATGCAAACGCAGGTCTACGAGAAGTATAAGCCTCATTAAATTGAGTAACATTGTGAGACGCGGCCCACGTAGCCGGGTCATCACCCTGTTGATAGTCTACCGGCATTATTACATACGTTTGGGTATGCTGTTCTGCTACTGTATAAGAGTAGTCGATACCAACATCATCATTATCCGGGAATAAATAAATATGAGTTTTACCCATATCTAACAGTGCACTGACCCCACTGGATAAATTTGTACCACCACTGAAGCAGTAGATAGGTTCTACGATATCTTCATCCGACTCTCGGGCACACATACTGAACAGTGCACCGACATCGAATTCACCTTCTACCAGTATAGCGTCATCTCTATCATAACAGCCCTCTTTAGTCCAGCTAAAATAACCAATGCGTTCACCTCTGCGTAATTTTTTACCCAGATACATTGTCATTTTATTACCGTCACGTTCTTTTAAAACATTGCGGACTTTAATGCGGCTGTATTCTTCATAGGAAGTTCGGTAAAAAAAAAGTATACTGCCTACAACTATCCCCTCACATCTGTGAGTAGGAATAAGTTCACTGCCCAGCAATTCGAGCAGTTCATTTTCAGCGAGCCATGCTTCAACTTCTTCAACCTTGGGATAATATCCAATAGGTGAATTAGGAATAGTACGAATATCTATTCGTCTGCCTGCCAGATAAGCACGAAGCCCAGCAGCGTCATCTGATGTTTCTAACAAACTATTGGTCCAGGCTAAGAACTTTGTCAGCCCATCATTACGCAGTCTATCTTTCACCTGCTGTTCTGTTTCTTGTAAATAACCTTTTTGTACTAGCCAGTAATTAGCTCCTGCTCTTGTCTCGGTATTAGGGATCTTCGACCGTAACACAAGGTCAATCAAGCCCCCGCCGATACCCTCTGCAAAACAGTGCCAGCGTTCGCGTCCCCTGGCATCTGTATAGATACCAAGAGACCGCTGGTGTTTATCAGTATGGAACGGGCAAAAGCCCTGTGCACAAGAGCCAGAGTTACGCCAATTAAAATTGTGATTTGGAAACGCTGTTTCAAAAGCTTCAACTAACATAGCGGTAACACTCCAGTTCTCTAAATTTTATCCGTATAAGAATTATACCTCATTCAGATAGGTTTTACAAGTGTCTTTAAAGGTGCACCAACTACATTGAAAAGATTTATTTGCTGGCCATATAGTAGAATTATCACACTCGTACAACCGGGTTTCAAGATACGCAAGGGTATTCATATATATCTGGGTAAAGTACGCGGTTTCAACTGGTGTTACACTGTTCCATACGATACGATTTTTTCGTAGGAAATTTAAGCCAATATATGCCCGAGTCCATTCCAGATTGTAAATCTTGGAAATCATTGATACATAAAGATTAAGTTGTTTACTCTCCTTAACCTTGTTTTTAGATGCTGCGGATTTGTTGGTTTTATGGTCAATAATAAATATCTCTTTTGCAACGGGATCATACGCCCAAAGATCTATTATGCCTCTGAAGTATGTTTCTCGTATTGGACTTGGATTATAACTTGCTCGAGTTAATTCACGTGTCCAACCATAGGGATGTTCTACTCTAAATTTCTTGATATTTCTGTTACTGCAAAATGTTAACCACTTATCTACAAAAGAGACCATATAAGGAAACATTGTTTTTACTTCTGCTAACGCTGCTCCTTGCGGGTCTGCCACTTTATACAACGGGTAAACATTCCCCAGAAATAACTCGGCCTTGCTTACTGAGGGGTTTTTATCTTTTAACAGTTCTGCGATTATCTCATGGGCAAGGCCTCCCAGTGTTAATGCAGGGCTGCTTTCTTTTATTCCCTCTAAATACACTTTCTTAAACTTGTATAAACACGCGTTTGCTGTATCGGCCCTAGAACTAGACCAGGGGAGGTATTTAGCCTCCCCCAGTAACATGTCAAAGTCGCCGGAGATAACATGGGTATTTGTAGCCATATCGCTTCTCCTCTTTGAATATTTATTTTATGGAACTCAAAAATTCCTCGTCCCAGTGTACTTCAACGTTTCGTCTGCTTGCAATAAAGTCTGCAAGGTGTACACAGAACTGTCCTTTATTACCAGGTTTCTGGTTGCCCCATTGCCCCATGTGAGCAACGACAAGCCCTGCCAGAAGATTACCAAACTTTTGATCTCCACGTTTTTCAGCGAATTTACGGATTTCTATTGCAGCAATGTTAGGATGGGACCGTTCGGTCTTACCACTTTCTTCTTTACCTTGCTTAAAGGTATCATGGAGAATCGTTGCTGCAAAGATAAGTTCCTGTTCGCCAGGAGAAAATTGCCAGTATTCTAATGCCGCGAGTTCTTTTGCCAACAGTGCTGCTGCTATTGTATGTCGGAGTAGACCACCATAGCCGAGAGAGTACTGAGGATGATATTTACCACTGGCACTAGCTGCTATACGTGCGAAATAGTCAGGCACTACATCTTCTAGAAATGCTAAAGTAAAGTCCCTAAGTTCCGGGTGTTTAATTTTGCCTGCTAAGTTAAGAAGAGTCACCCAGTCCTTATTCTCTTGTACCTTATCAGCCATGACAGATTTCCATTTCGGTTCTGATTTCTCCACTCATAGGTCTATTGTTCATTTCAGCAACAAACCTACATTTGAAGAAAGTATAAATCAAAAGGTCACGCAGGCGTTCTTCGTACTCAAATACAGACGGTCCTTTAGCAATTGCGGAAAGATGTTTTTCCAGTAGGATATCGACAACTTTAATCATTGCCTCCCACTGATTATCTTCATACATCTCAGGCAAATGCTTGGCAGCAATGCTTCGGATAGTACCGAATTCATCTCCGTTTACATTGTACGCTCCGGATTTAGTAGCGAATAAAGGAAGGATTTTAGTATCCAGGTATTCACGAATAAATTCTTCCTGAGTTTGTACTCGTGGAATTGCAGTTAATTCCACTGGAACCATAATATCCCCTTCACGGATAAAACTTTCACTAAGTTTTTTATGGGATTCCATTAGTTCTTCAGTTATTTGATCACGAGTTTCTTCATTATTCATAATGAGTATTCTCCTTTAGTTGGTTAAAAAAGTAAAAGTTATAAGAGAGGGGAGGCCGAAGCCTCCCTCAGACTATCAGAATGGAATATTTTCTCCCTTAGGATCAGAGTGGTCTGCATCTACATCTTCAATACCGAAAGAATTCAGCACATCAGTAGTCATACCACTGAAGCTGTCATTGGAAATTTCCGGGTTTTCGGATGCAGCTTTATTAGCCAGCATACGCTTATGATAATCCACAGAATTATCTCTCAACCGTTTAACTTCCTTGAAGCTTTCCATAAACTCGTCTTTTAATTCATCAGGAATCAAAGCTTCACCTGGTACTGGCGGAACAACATCTACTTTATAAACATAGTATTTACTGTTTATTTTGGTATTAGTTTCCTCACCAACGGAAATTTTGACTTTAAATGCAAAAGAAGGAGTATTACGGAATCTGCTGCCTAATGCTCTTAAGCCATTTTCAAGTTTCTTGGATGCTTTATAACTGGTTTTAGATAAGATGATACGGAAAAGTTCATGCGGATCATTTTCAGTAGCAACGACCATATGATACTGTAATTGACAACGTTCTGGTGCATCGAAATTATTGTAGATACATTTAGCACATGCACCATGTTCACTGCCAATATCCCCTTCAGGGCTATTATAAGTCGGGCAAGTGCATTCAATACTATTATTGCCCTCACCTCTCGGTGCAAATTTAGCTCTGCAGCGCCATGCACGCATTACACGTACAACCAGCGATTCACCTACAGGAGTCTTAGTAGAGTCGTTCATAAACATGCCAGCGTAAATATCTTTGTATTCACGGTCTTGAACTTCAGGAGTCATTGCCTGAGTTAATTTCAAGATAGGGATCTGGCTCAAATTCATTTCTCCGCCTTCTAAGCCGAAGTCCATGTCGTCTCCCGATTCTCCGTCTAATCCAGCAGTCAGAGAAGCTCCAAATTCCGACCCAAAGTTATCAGCTTTTTCGTCTTTTAAGAATTCAGTTACAGGAGCACCAGTTTCAGTAGTCGCATCTTTCAATACTTGAGCATCTTCATTCTTTTTAGCCATTTCTCAATACCTCACTTAATCTTTGTTTACCTTTGATTACCATTGTTTACCTTGTTAACCTTAGGCATACTCATTATACCATAAATTTCTCATCCATGTCAAATGATTTTCAGCCTAAATAAAATACGCCCTGGTAATTAAACCAAGGCGTATCATATATAAATGTCTGCGTAACAGCCTAACGCTCCACTCTCAGAGTATCACCAAGTCACTCCAGTGGCCGGGGCCACCTAAGTCACAATTAGGATTTGAATTTGAACTTATACACTTTAAACTAGGATGCTGAGAACGCTGAGGTACTGATAGACGTTTGATCTCACATACTAATTTGCTACATTTTGGTCAAATGGCACAATATATTATCTTGCACACACCTGATCTTAAAATTTTTATTGTATAAAAACAAGTAGGTAAATTTCGAGAGTTACTTCGCTAAACAGACATTATAAGTTTAAATCAATCGGGGATCTCTATCATAGTTATTGCATTGCTTTCATTTATTAACTGATTCAGCTCGTAGCCACAGAACATAGATTTCTTAGCTGCATTTTCTAAAACTTCCTGGTCAAATAGAGTTACAGGTAATGACCTTAATTTCTCTATATCGTCTGCAGACATGCCACTGCTTATAGCATTTATAGATTTATTAGTAGCATTAGCAAGTTTCTCAGCTTCTTCCCGGGCACTACTTAACGCTGATAATTTATCTGACAGGGTTTTATCTAATTTCTGGGTCAAGAGCATGGCCTCTGCAATACTAATAGTCCCCAGTTCTTCGGTGTGAATCGTAGTTTCTAAATTCGATTTAGAAATAGCTAAGCTGATTTGAGTATAATCAGTAATCAAATCATCGAAACTGGCTAAAAGTTTTGCATACTCTTTCTTAGCTTCTAAATGATTAGCATTGATATCTTTATGACTAGACAGTTGACTAGTTGTTTTACTGGTTACATAGCCATATCTTTTAAGGCTACGGTTAAGATCATTCAATTTAATGAGAATGATTTTTAATTTTGTGAGAGCTCTTGCTACGGTAATTTTTGCCATTGTAGAAACCTTCTTTCTTGTTTTTAAATTGCTTATTTACTGATGGGCTAATTATACCACAGAGGAATTTTAATGTCAATACACAAAAAGAATTCCCCATGAAGTAGCTGGATACTCCACAGGGAATTCAGAGAGAATAGCAAATTATTGATTACATGTCTTGCGGGCGTTTTTTCAGCTTGTAAGTGTAACGAGCCGGTACTTCTACAGTTTCACCGGTACCAGGTACACGAGCTACACCAGCCGGGCGGATCTTTTTAGTTAAAACACCAAGTTCACCCAGACGAATGTTATTACCTTCATCCAATTGACCTTTCAGAAATGCAATAAAACCTTTCCAGGTATTTGCAGCTTCTGCTTTAGAGGTGTTATTGGCTTCTGCCAGTTTTTCAATTGTTTCTGCTTGTGTAAGTGTTTTCATTGGAAATTCCTCTTTTCTATCATTTAGGTTTAGAGAATGTTTTGCAGCTCAGTCGGTATCGATACCGTTCAGGTAATCCTTTTTCAGGATTGGCTGGTACAGTACCTGTAAAAATTACACCGACTCTTGGCAAATAAACTCTGTTTCGGACGTCTTCGTTTAGATATTCATAAAAGTGAGTAAGCATATTATCATACCACCACTCTACTTCTTCATATCCTTTTTCAGGATACCCTTGTAGGAAATCATTGATGAAGACCTCTTTTGAAATCAGATATGGGTGTCGTACCCGACTATCAGGGATTTCATTTTCCATCCTTACGCCCCCCCAGTTTTTTAGCTGGCCTAGGGAGCGGCTTTGCCCCTCGAGCAATTTGGGCCATCGTATAGGCATCGTTTATGTCACTATTAGAGTGACGATACCCCCAGCGTTCACGAACACCCTTGATAACTTGCTCTTTGTTTGCGTTTCCGCTACCTGAAGCTACTTTTTTTACATAAGTCGGGGCTACTAAACTGTACGAAACTTTGTTCTCGCCTAAGAAAAATTCTACTACTCCGCTAAGCTTTCCAAGTTTGAAAGCATTAAACTCAGAGGCGAACGAAGCTCCTTCCATTACTACATAGACATCCTCTAGATTGTATTTTAATATACATTCAGCTAGTTTGTCAAGTAGTTTTTTGATACGATCATGAAATCTTTCAGTAGGAACGCCTGCCTTGATCGTCATAGCTATAACAGGTTCATTATTCTTGTTATCAAGAATAACAAGTCCAGTTGAAGAATAGGATGGATCAATACCTACAAAGTATAGAATATTATCTATATTTACATCTGTATTTTCATCTAAATATTCGACTGTAACTGTTCTAGCTTTTCTTGTGCGCGGCATTCTATTTCTCCTTCAGTTTCATTCTCAGGTGGGGCATCATACCAACCGTCACCAATCATCTGGATACGGAGGTAACGGTTACCAGCACGCTTCATCTGCGAATATTCACGCTTAGTAATATTCAGTGCAGCGCAGATCTCAGGTTTTTCTAGCTGGTACTGGCCATTTAAACCGAGCTCTAAATCTAAAAACTCGGCAAGCTTAGGTTCAGTCTTTCGTAAATCATTAACTTGCTTTTCTACATACGAAAGAAACTCTTCGTTTAGGTATTCCGTCTCTGCACTAGGATGTGAAGGGACTCCTATTTGATTATAAGCTTCCTCTTCCTCATTATCTGAGTCTACCACGTTATCTAAGCTTTTAGTTCTTGATGCAATGGAATTCAAGATCTTCAGTTCTTTTAACGTTTTTTCATTGATCCTTAAGCGTTCCATAATTTCTTCATCTGAATAGCCCATCATTATATACTTAATGAAATTAAATAAACGCTCTTTGGCATCTCTGCCTAATCCGAGTCCTCCTAAAGGAAGAAGTTCATTACGGATTTCGATATAAATAAATTTTAAGATCCAGTAGTGTGCGTAAGTAAGAAATGTACATTTTTTACTTTCATCCCATCGCTTCGCAGCTTCATAAAGCCCTACTGCACCTGCTTGTAAAATATCATCAGAATACCAGTTACCCTGGGTTATCTCGATGATCTTATGCAAGATATACCGGTAATGTTTACAGAACAGCAAATAGTTTCCTTCACGGTTACCTTCTCGCATCATCTGTATAATGCGAGCATCATCTACATCGGTAACATCCAGATCCTTAAGCTGCTTTAAAATGCTGCTATGTAAACCTTTTACTCGACGACCTCTGCTACTGTAACTATCTGTGTCACCAGAATCTTCATTCTGCATCATATGAGGAGGCACGAGCGGAACATCATTCGGGAGAACATCAGTTCTTCTGCTCCTGCCTCTGGATTCTCTTTCTGCCATTTGCTAAACCTCGTTTATTAAGATTAGCTCCCTAATGGCAATGATATCATAGTTTTCACAGTTTGTCAATATCTCGCAAACATTTGTTTATTTTGCGGTGTACACGCTACATTTTCTTCACCTCTTTTTTTAATTAAAAAGAACTTTGTGTTTTTGTCAGGAATAACTGTTAAGTTATCCCTATATTATACTTATACCATTTAACCCATTCCAAGCGACTCAAACCCATCGATTTCAGTTAAATACTCAGCTTCTATTGCTTTACGTTCTTCCAGCTCTGCCTCAACTTCTTCAGGCATCTTTGGACGTTTCTTACTTTTCGTTTTCTTTACAGTTATAGATCCACCTTTACCTAATAGGAGCTGCAGATCCTGTTCACGGATATACTGAGCAATAGTCTTTTTGTTCTGAAGTAATAACTGAATACCTTCGTCATAGGTATCCTCACAGATAAGATCGATATATACTGCTGTACCTGTCATACCAATGCGATGCTGTCTATCTTCTGCCTGGCTTCGTTCTTCAATACTGCTCGTATTTTCAAAGAAAATAGCACTGACAGAATTGGTTTCACATGTAAAGTCGTTGCCTCTGCATTCTGATGCTATCTGTAAAATAACTACCTTTAATTTGCCCTTTTTAAAGCGTTCCTTAACTATTTTGCGCTTACTGTTAGATACCCTGCGGTCCAGTACTTCTACCGAAACTTTTCGAGCCAGTAAGTATTCCTGCAGCTTTTTCAGTACGTAAGTATGACTTGCCCAGATAATAAAGGAGTCCGTACTGTTAGATATAATAGAATACATTTCCTCATATTTAGGGCTATCAAGCCATAGATACTCTCCAATATCAGTTTTTAAGAACCCTGCTGTTACCTGTTGTAACTTTTGGATCATGGCCACAACATACTTAACCGTAACTTCAGATGCACCCGCCTCGTCCACGAGGTTCTCTTCTGAGACCACTGAGTCTATCTGCGAGACCAAGTTATCATACCATGCTGCTTGAGAGTCATAGAGGGGAAGTTTGCGTGTCTCATATACACGCGGCGGTAGATCAAGACATTGTTCCTTGGTTCTGGAAAACGCTAGAAAGTAAGCACGCTGTTTAAGCTCGTCCATATTTTTATAGCCCTTGATATACTTGCCAAACGCCGCTTTACCATAATTTATATAACGTTCTGAAAATATCCACTGATTTGTACCGTAAACACTGGGATCTAATGCCAGAAACTGTGCAAATAAGTCTAACGGATTATTTACATATGCCATGCCAGTCAGTTCTACACCGTAAGGAATAGTCTGGCATAACTCTGCAGTAGCTAATGTACGTTTGGCTTTGGGGTTCTTGATCTTCGTAGCTTCGTCCATAATAAACATATCAAATTCCTGCAGCTTTAGATCTTCTTCCAGATTAAAAATACCTTCATACGTTATCATGGAAAACGAGAGCCCAGTATCTGGTATACTATACAGGGCTTTTTCTTTTTGCCGAGGTGTACCCGCTATAATAATACTCTGCGCTTCATCTGCGATATCCCTGACTTCTGTATCCCATTGGTACATCAAAGATCTCGGGGCAATCACAAGTACCTTTTGTACATTGCCTAACGCTGGAATAGCATGGCGTAACCTTGCAAGTGTAATAGATGTAAATGTTTTCCCAAGCCCCATATCGAGCCAGAGTGCACAGCGCTTCATATTCAGAGCAAATGCAATAGCTTCTTTCTGATGCTGATAGGGTACTTTTTTATAATCTATTACATCCGGAAGTACTACATCACGTATACCATCTCTTTGAGTACCCCGCTGCAGTTCATTAAGTCTACGTAATACTACTTTACAATCTGTTACCCATTGAGCAGTTTCTGCGTCATCCATTCTAATATTCTGTTTAAAAAATAACATAATATCAATAAACACGGAGTAAGTAGCGGGTGCAGTCCACGCTTTTATCCGTGGGCTATATTGGATATATCTCAGTTTACCTTTGAATATCCCCCGCTCTTCTATCCGTGTCTTGAATATTATGGTATCTTGACGTTTAACAAGTTCCATAATATATTTCCCCTATTTTACAGTGACCCATCTTACAAAGGCACCATTTTCTACATTGAGATCTACATCTTTCGGAATAGGTTTACCTTCTTTTTTATACTCTGCTATTAATGCTTTAACCAAATCAGTAGCGGAATCCAATGCATCTTTAAGATTCCTGCCTTCTGTACTTTTATCAAAGCCTGGAATATATACATATGTTTTATCGATAGATTCAGTAAGAATCACTGGGTATGCTATCGGATCAATTTGATTTTTATCCATCACTTTCCTCCTATTTGTCAGTCAAGATAAAAGGAAGCTGGCCTCCGTTACCCATATAGGTTGGAAGTTTACCATCCCATTTATCAATTGCTTTCTCTTGAAGCACCAGTGGGCTAAGAGATTTCTGTTTCTGCAGTTGGGCTTCTGCCTCCAAAGTTACACGCTCTAAATCATATTTAGCTTTTAAAGCTCCCTGCTCTGCTACTTTTTTATTCTCGATAGCTTTATTGTATTCATCAGAAAAATCGTGGTTTGTAATCAATAAGCTTTTCACAGCAATACCACTATTTGCGGTTTTAGCAATAAAAGCTGCATTGATTTTATTGGAGATCTCAGCTCTCTTTTCTACAAATTCTTCGATTGGATAATTCGCAATAACTGAATTTGTAATCTCGAGCAACGTAGGTTTGATAAGGGTAGCTTCGTAGTTCACACCGTAAGTTTGGTAGATCGTACCTACACTAGCAGGGTCCAACGCATACAACAGGCTTACATCTACCTGAATCCCCTGCATATCTTTACTGGATACCTCAGTTTGAATTGCGTAATTCACGTCACGTACATTCATTTTAATAACAGTATCCACAAAGGGTACTTTAAAATTCAAGCCCTCATTCATAATGTTGGCGAATCTACCAAGCCGGAGTACCACGCCACGTTCACCGGTATCAATAATCGTAAAACTGGAGAACACTAGAACTGCGAAAATAACAACTCCAGCAATTACTGCCCCAAGCCCGGCAAACACTTTTGTTATATTTTTCTTAGGCTTAGGCTCATAGAGAAAATCATCATCCATACATATACCCTACTTTCTTTTAAGATTATTTTAATAGTCAGCTATGTTTAATTTTAACCCTTACAATACGCCGACCCCATTGATACGCTGCTTCCTTTGAATCCATAGCAATATCTATTTTATTCCCTTTTATTGCTCCACCAGTATCATGTGCTATACACCATCCAATGTCCGGCACATAAACCTCGCTTTGCATTGGGATAACATTGGGATCTACTGCAATCGTTTTATACGGGATAGCAGGTTTGCCGTCCGCAGCAAGTCCCGTACCAGAAGCATCTACCGGATCCATTGTCCAGTACGCTGTAGCTACCACATCCAGTACATAATAATCTGGCTTTTCTTCTGGTATAACTGCTAATCCCTGAGGCTCTTCTTTTTTCACATCAAAGTTAAGGGCATCCTCTACCGGCATTGTAACAACTTCATTCTGTTTATGCTGCGTATCTAATTCCCATACTACCACAGACAAAACAAGGATTGCAGCGAATAACAGTGCTAGAAAACAAGATTCCTTAATCTTCACTATACACTTTCTCCTCTCCTAATTCTACCACACTATTAAACAATGCGGAATATTTATCAAATTTATGGTCTACATGAAAGTGTCCAAAATACCATTTTTTATACTTAAGCTTTGGACATATCTCAGCATCGAACCATACACTTAGTTCATCATCTTTTTTATCGTCAAAGCTGGGGCTCCATGGTGGCATTAAAGGTTCCAGGCTGGGCATTGCAGATAAAGGACAAGTATGAGTGATTACATAGTCCACTTCCCAGTTATTAGCTTCCAGATTCTTAATTGCATTGTCTTTCTCTGTCTGACTGGGATATTCCTGGGGCCACCAGCTTATCTGGGGAATACGGTGTTTTTGATCAACAGATAACCCGCCACCCATTGTAAATATCTTTTTGTCTTCGAGAGTATAAACTTCTCCACGCATTAAATGAATACAATGAGGACTTATTTTTTGAACTCTCCCACCAAACATTTCTGTTACAGGATAGCCCTCAATTTTATTAAAGTTTTCATGATTTCCATCGACCCATAAAGTCGTCCACGGAAAGGTATCTTCGTATAACCTTTTAATTAATTTTTCATCCGTATTAGGAGCGTTTCTTCCCCAGATGCCACCAAAATCCCCAGCTATGATAAGATAATCTTTACGGGACAGCTTTAAATGTACATCAAGTTTTTGTAGATAATAAAGCTTATCTATATCATACTCACCATGTACATCACCGCATACAAATATCATAATCATTCTCCTTTACTGTTTTTAAATGCACCAGTCAATCCGCCCAGGGCAAAGGCAGCCAGTGTAACTATTATAAAATGCGGAATTATCATATCTATTACAATGACTGCAAAGAATCCTAATCCATACCACATATATTTTATTGTAGTATCCATATATTTCCCTCCCTGTGTATCAAAACTTAAAATCATCAGGGCCTATGCTAAAATAGCTAGCTAATGCAATCCAAGATAACAATGCTAATCCACCTGAAAAAAATTGCCACTAATAAAGTTTTTGCCAGAAGCATAAATATTACTGACATTATAAATAAAGTTGCCCAAAACCAAATAGGCAGTCCCGCTACTTCATCGAACCACATTTTGCCACCCCATTTTTTCGCGCCATACAATTAACTTTCCGTTTTTAACTTCATATATTTCCTGATTTGTACTGCCATAATATGGGACTGCACTGCTACGCATACTTTCTATATATGGCCCTATCTTCACATAATCCAAATAGTCTGCAAAGTCAGGAAATTCATCTAAAAACTTAATGTATGAAACACCCGTATACAAAATCCGTTTCAAGTTTTTTTCTTTAGCGATTTGATATACTTCTTTTACAGCTTGGAGCTGTAATAATGGTTCACCACCAGATATTGTAACCCCAGTTGTGCTTTCAGTAATATGATTAAACAAAGGCTCGATTTTCATTTCCTTACCTCCGTCCAATGGATGAGTATCAGGATTATGGCAGCCTTTACAATTAGCCAAGCAGCCTTGGGTTACCAGTACAAGGTTTATCCCCGGTCCGTCTGTTATACTGTCCTGGATTACTGTATTTAATCTAATGGTTCCCATTCTTCAACACCCTCTTGTTTGTTTTTCGTAACTAAAGCGCGTAGCTCTTTTCTTACCAGTACATCAAGGTCAATCATTTTATACCCATTACATTCCAAAGCTATCGGATAATGCAAACAGCAGCTCTTAATGGTTGCCAAGCTATGTAAATGCCCATGGATATTTACATCTGCTTCATGGAAGATTCGAGGTACATGAGTAAACAACATATCAATACCGTAACGCCTCATTGTCAAGGAATCACATGCAAAGTTAAATCCACGCTGCATATAATAATCCAAAGAACACGGATCATGGTTTCCCCTAACCAATATCTTTTGGCCTGGTAATTCTTTGATTATCGAGAGATACTTGCCGCCCCAAGCTACATCACCTAAATGAATAACAGTATCTTCCGGGGATACCACTTCTTTCCAATTAGTAATAATCAGTTCCTCATAATTTTCAGGCCTATTAGCTAATTTTATTATATTCCGATGCCCAAAATGGGTATCTGTAGTTATCCAAATCATAAGCGTCTCCTTCCCCATCCTCTACGTTGAACCAAATATTTATTTGCATATCTCTTAAACCTCTTATCCATTTCTTTTCTAAACTGAGCAGTTGCATAAATAATAAGAGTAGAATGAAATTCAGTGATCTGTGCATTGAATTTTTCTTCTTTTTCTTTTAAATTATTAAAATCCCTTAGTAAGTCAACCATTTTTATATCATGTCTACCCGGATAAGTTACAAACGCTTGTTCTACCTGTTGTGAATGTAATACTATTTTATAAAGTATTATTACCCAGAGATATGCAGGATCAATTCGGTTTAATACTTTAAGAGCTTTATTTTCTTTGATTTCCTTAATAATAAAATCTCTTCCTGATGTACAATTCTTTATAAGTTCCTCTGGAAGATACTTGAAAAGTTCTTGGGGAATACTAACTTTATCCAGCATCTTAGGAAGTTCTTCACAGATTTCTTCAAAGTCTTTCTCAGTAAACATTATACCACCTCATTAAATTTATTGGTAAGACTAGTATACCATATATTAGTACGATATACTAGTCTTAAACCGAATTATTTGTTTATAGTTATTCCTTACCTTGTTCTATTAAGGTTAGTGCTCGATCAATATATTCCAACAATTTCTCTTTTTCAATTGTAGGCGGAGCCTTCTCCTCCCCACTTAAAAGATCGGCTTTCCAAGCTTTTAAAATATAATCCTTTCCATCAAACAGTATATCATCTATTTTACTTGACCAAGCCTCTATAGCATCCAATAGAAGTTGATGCGAGAAAAATCTGGGTGTTTTCTTCATTACTGTCCCTGCACCAAAACCACAGGTACAGCATTTTATTCCACCAAATACTCCCGGAGCTACATCACCTTCAAAACTCATTATAAAGTGAAATTTTTTACCATAACATATAGGGCATTCCGTAATCCAAGTATTTTGAATTACATGAGAACAACTTGAATGTGTTTGTACCTCTCCTAAAACAGCCTGTATAGCTGCTTTATTTTTAGTTGCTTTAATATACCGAGTAAAATCTCTGATAAGTTTCCATTCCTCTGCAGTAGCTATAATTTTTCTCTCACTGCCTTCTGTGGTTTTTATAGTTTTTGTATTCGTCATTTTACTTGTCCTTTCATTATAACGCTTCTAAATTATTGAGTAAAGAATGTTTAATTTGTTTACGCTGCAGTACTATTGTGTATTTGCATATACCGTTAGTCAGTGGTGCCCAATGGTTGTAATATAAATTATATTTTTGCTTTCTTTAATGCAGGGGTTTCTTATAGAACTTTTTCCCATACGTTATTCCTCCTCTGATTCTTGATATCTCTTACATAACCTTGTATGCTCTTTAATAGCAGCTTGATTCATAATATTTTCCCAGAACATCTTATCGTGTTCCAGGTTTTTCTTCGCTGCCTCCATTGTGTCATAGATCAGACCTTGAGTATAATATAAATAATTTGATGCATAGTTATTATCAAAGTCAAGCCTTTGAGTAATAATCTCACCAGTGTTAGGGAAAAATCTATTGATATATCCATACCCATTATCTGTGATTTTATTAACAATTCTCCAGTCTACTTCATCCTTTAATATCTTTGTGAGGATAGAATCTAAAACAATATCAGACTTAGCCTCAGGAGGTACGGGGAATGCATACTCTACCCCATTAGGTCCCATTTTATAAAACTCGGGATCACCTTGGATTTTAAATACCGAACCCACTTCCGGTACAATATCACCCATAACTTTTTTCCATAGATTGGAATTTTCTTTTTTACCGCTCATACCAGTCAACCCTCCTCTAGGATATTCTAAATTGTATCTTTATGTACTATCTGTACCTCATTTGAATCTAATATATGACGCAGGCTTAAAATGAATTCCAAACCTACAGTTGCTATTACTTCTGCTTGTTCTTTAGTTGGATTTTTACCACAAAATACTCGATTGAATTGATCTTCTACATAAGAAATTAGCCTTACTAGAAATTCAGGGTCCTTAGCATAGCTTTCACTGATCCAATGTGCTAGTTCTTCTTTCGTAGCATCAAAGATATCTACATTGACAGATTTACTCCCCCGGGTTACTCGAATATAAATACCAGTAAAATCAGTTACATCAGGGTACTTATTAGTCATTTTCATCATCCTTTTCCTCATCCAAATGTATTTCACGTACTTCTACTATTTCCGCTCCCACAATTAACGTATCGATCCCTGCTTTATTTAAAACTAGACCGCATCCGTGTGACATTGTACTAAACGTTACATTGAAAAGTTCATCGTCACCGCTAAAGGGCTCAATTGTTATGCCAGTACACTTATCAAAATATGATGCATCTACATCTTCAATACGTGACAATACCCTTAATCCAGGTTTATTTCCTGCGAAATAAAGTGTAGCATAACCAACATGGTGGGCATATTGAAATTTTACGCGTACATCTTGAACATAAACCTTGTCCTTTCTAATTCCTACCAAGTACTTTTTCATAGGACTTTTTACCCGTTCATACCCCAGTTTTTCCAGATCCAACTCCGGAGCTTTATCAATAATGGATTGTATTTGTGTTCCTGCAGTTACCCCCATGCTGAATTCAGGTAAATTTTTCAATGCGTCGCCATCAATTATTTTCATTTTTATTAATTCCTTTCTTATGCTCTTTTAATTCTCTTTTAATAATTTCTATATCTTTGCCATACACATTAGTAACAACTGTTGCCTGAGGTACGCCACCATGCATAACATAGTATATATCCGCTAAATAGCTATTTGGTGGTTTAATTGACGCTAAGTAAAACGCAGCCTGGGCATAACATACCTGCATATACTCGCTATTCCAACTAGGCATATAAAGAATATCACCTTTAAATATACGATTATCTTTTGTATCCAAATAGCCAGTACATTGCCCTACAGTTTCAATATCTACCTCTTTTGCAACCATTTCTGAATAATCATCATCTATCCAGTTTGAGTACTCAACAATAAACGCTTCCTCTTCCTGGATTACCAAAAATCCATATACCCACTTTCTATTATGGATATCCTGTCCTCTGTATAGGAAGTTATTTAAGTTATTATTCATAATTTTAAATCTCCTTCGATTTCTAGAATATACTTATTTCTTTTCAAGAATTCTACCCAACGATCAGATACATCATAGCCCTGACGACGATATAACCTGAAAGCCTTTTTTAATTGCTTTATACGCTTCATTTCTTCACCTCCTTAATTACTTCAATAGCTTTATCTGCAATAAAATTTACAGTATCTTTCATTACTTCCGTAGTTAATTCTTTAGCAGTTGTAATATTATTAGGTGTTATTTGCTGTGCGATAATCATTTTTGTTAGGGTTGTACTGTTAGGCATAAGCATTGCAACTATAAATAGTATAACAGATACTAAAAGTGCTTTCCGGGCTCTTTTATTCCATATCTTCTGTTCCTCTTGTGTATATATAATTGAGGAACCTTCTACTAAACACAGTATGCCCCCTAGACACACCGCTATCCATAAGATAAAGAATACTATAGCCACTATATCTATCTTATCAATAAGATAAATAACCCATGGGCTAATAATAGGGTCATCCATTTTTCTCACCGTCCTCGATCTCAATTAATGGACAATCTTTATGCCTACCACTTTTCAAAACCCTCATAGTCTCTTCTATACCCTTAATATCTGTACACCAAATATTAGGTACTAATGTGTCACCCCTAATGTAACAATACTGCCCACTGTCATCTATGAAATTACACTCGAAACAATTCCTGGGCAGAGCAGTCATTCCTTTCATTGCTATTAACTTAGTCATTTCTTTATCTCCCTAATTATCTCAATAACTTTATCATTGAGATAATCCACGCCATCTTTAACTACTTCAGAAGTTAATTCGTTGGTAGCTTTAATATTATTAGGAGTTATATACTGTATAAGTATCAGTGATGTTAGTGTTCTACTGTTTGGAATCAAAGTAAAAAGAGAAATGAATATAATACTCCCTATCAGGAAGATTTTAGATCTTCTACGCCATTCAGTTTTTTCATTTTCCTCGTAATAACTTGTTGAGCTTTCTATAAAACAAGCTACAGCAAGAGCTAAAGAACACAATCCAATAGTGATTACCCAAGCAAGCACCCCATCTACGCTTCCAATAAGATAAATAAGCCACGGACTAATAATAGGTTCATCCATTTTATTTATTCCCCTTTCCTTGCATTCTAGATCCACATTTAGGGCAGTAATTCTCCAAGTTAGTAACTCCAAAATTGTTATAGATGTGTTTATTACAATTTGAGCATTTCCAGCACCCGTATAATAATAAGTGTTCTTTCCAATACCCTTTCTTTTTAGTCATTTGATACATCTCCTTTCTTTTCTTCCATAATAGCCCCACAAGCCTGACAATAATTGTCTTTGCTATATAATCCGAACTTGCTGTCACATACGCTACATTGGATAAAGTTGCTATACTTATCAGGTTCTAATTCAATCCAATGACCCTGCTTGCGTTCTTCTACTGTAGGAAAGGATAATATAATACCAACGGCCGTTGCTAACCCTGTTTTCTATCCCAAAATATACTCATTACCATCTGCTTGCATTTCATTTCGCGTTTTCATTAAATATTGCACTATAGCTTCTTTATTTATCAATTGCACAGTAATCCCTTTCCTTCCCTTTCTTTTCTTCCATAATAGCCCCACAATTCCAACAATATTTCTGTTCTTCTTCAGCAATAAAATCAAAATGTCCATCAGTTGCAGCAGATTCACCACATACACTACAATTACCTTTCTCCCAATGACCCTGCTTGCGTTCAAATTTTTCTTTTGCTTTTTCATAGCCCAACATAAATGCAATGTGTACATAGTTTACAAGTGGCTTAGTAATATCCGAATCTTTTAATAGCTGTTCTATTTTTGTAATTTCTGAGTTATTATGCATGACATACACTCCTTTCAAATTTTGCTGGAACTGTGGAGCAAAATTTTATTTCATCCCGTGTGACCGTTCCTCCACAACTTGTTTCTACTAATGGTTTATGACATATACTGCATTCTCCGTACTCAGGATACCTGTTGCCTCGGAAATATTGTCGTACCGCTGTTGTACGGTTTTCTTCAGTAGGTAATCTATCCAATGCTTTAGCCGCAGAAAGGTACCCTAATTTCAAACCTTCAAAATAGCGCTCCCACTCCCCTACACCTTTTATAGTATTAGCTATACTCTGTAGTTCCTCTATGGCAGCTTCTTTATTTATCAATTGCACAGTAATCCCTCCCCTTTCTTTTCCTGGTCTTCAATGAGTATACGATCCGAGTAACTAATAGAACACGCTGGGTTATACTTGGTTGGCGGACTGGATGCAGTAACCCAAAAACATTCCGCACATGTCGGTGAAAAATAATAATTATCTTTAAAATGGATACAATGATAACACCAACTTGTATACTTTATCATCCTGGCTCCCACCTTTCTCTTTTTGAATTTTACTATTCATAATTAACACCTCCCTTTTACTAAAAAGCAGGAGAAGCGACGGCATTGTTTACTTCCCCCATAATACTTATACCAATTTAGGATAAACAAAAAAGCCCCAGGATAGTCCCAGGGCTCTCTTAGTTTTATTCGTTTGTTACAATCGCATCGGCTACATCATTGAGTCCCAGTGGGATACCCAGGTGAGTAGTTCGATCAAATAACTCTTTCAATTTTCCTTCATTGAAGTTGCTGTAGTTACTGAAATACCCTGTAATGCGTCGTACACGGCGAATGTCGGTACAACCGCATTGCGGGCATCCTTCCAGAGGAATTACTCCCAGATGTCCACAGCCATTACAGAAATCAATTGGGAAATTGATCGCAATGTACCCCGCATCTGCATCACAGGCTTCATTGATGATCTTTTCTATCGAAGCAATATTACCTACAGGAGAAGCTCCCGCTTCAATATACAGGATATGGCCTGCATTTGCATATTTATGATACGGACCTTCCAGTTTGATCTTCTGCTCAGCAGTTACTCTGGCAAACGGTGCCACATGGCAGGAGTTTACAAAGTACTCCTTATCTGTAACATTAGCTACTACGCCAAATGCACGTCTGGTAGCTTTAAGCAAGGTATGACATGCAGACTCTGCAGGCGTTGCAATCACTGAGAAATTCAAGTGATGCCGCTCTGTACAGCCTACCGAATAGTCATACATGAACTTGGCGATACGCAGGCCAAGCTCCTGGGACTCTTGAGATTCATGTTGACCCTTGCCGGTCAGTGCCATCAGGGTTTCATAGATCCCAATATACCCAAAGGATAATGTACCGTTTTTCAACGATTCTTCAATCGTTTCTTCTTCTGGCCGGTCTTTCGAGTTTAACCACAGTCCAGACATATTCATCGGTACATCTTTTCTTCTCAGTTTCTTTAAAATATTATAACGATGGATCAACTGGTCCTCACACAGTTTCATGCGGGATTCCAGGATCTCAAAGAATTTATCAATGTTTCCCTTGGCTTCCAATGCGATCCATGGAAGATTTATTGTAACAAATGCAATATTGCCTCGACCATTTGCTACTGCGGGACCATTGACATTTGACGCTATACGGGTACGACACCCCATATAACTTACTTCTGTACCATATGGCTCATTAAAGCTAGAGTCCATATTGATATACGTTGGGAACATACGTGTTCCCGTGACTTTCAGTGCTAACTGGTATAAATCGTAGTTAGGATCTTCTGGATTCCGATTTATACCAGATTTTATTTTGAACAGGATATTAGGAAACATTGGTTGTTCTCCATGTCCTAATCCTGCTTCGTAAGCTTCCAGAATAGCTTTAGTGATCAAGCGAGCTTTTGGAGAAGTATCCATACCTAAAGTAATGGATGTAAATGGAACCTGATTGCCCGCACGTGCATGAAGGGTATTCAGGTTCCCAATAAAGCCCTCACATGCTTGAAATAATTCATCATAGGAATCTGAGTCACTCAGAAACTCTGACATTTCTGTATCTATGTTGTTTATTCCTATACCCGGAGTGTATTACTACACGGCCTGACTATATCATTAGGATTTATCATTTTACAGATAAAATCCGTGCTCTGCGCTTCAGGAGCAAGAGTTTCACTTGCCACCTACTCTACTCATTTACTGGGTAAAAGGTTTCCCTATTACTTACACTTTCGATAGTCGATTGACTTAAGATTTGGATATGATATTTTTTATATATAGTATCTTTTTTATTGCTGCATTTATATTTAATAGTTCTTTCTGTTTTATTAAAAAATACAGCAGTAGAACCAATATTTTCAAACGTATGTATTAAGATTCCATTACCATAAACTTCTACTTTTTTAGTCTGGGCATCCCATATCATACAATAATACTTATAATCATTAATTTCATTTGTTTCTACTTTACGTAAAAGGTATAATGAAATATCTGGAAAGTATAGATGACATTGTTTGAAGCTATTAAAAGTATAAGTTTTATTTACTGTATTGTCTACTACTAGTACTTTTTTAGCACAGTTAGCTTGTTTATTAGGAGACATTTTCCATAAATGTTTTATATTTTCCTGACTGGTTACCATTTCTAAATTATTAATATTATTATTAAGTTTATTTAGATCTTTGTGATTTACTTGTAGATTCGGATCCCAGTCATTTAAATATTGTTCAGCAACAAGACGATGAACTGTAATATATTTCACACGTTTTAATTTCCCAGTTGCCGATCTATATAATGGAACGGCTAAGGTTACTTTGTAATAACCATACCGATCTACTTTATAGCTTAATTCTCTAAGAGTATTAGGGTCTATTAATCCTTGTCCCCCATAGACATACGCGGAAAAAACCTTACCACTCCTAGATACATAATAATTGGGAAATCTTTTGCATTCTTCTACATATTCACCGTTCATATACATTATATAATCCTTTCTTAAGCACTGGATTTTTCTTAGTCCGGAATAATAAACTAAGACGTTCCCAGTTAGCCTAATTACTAACTACCATTTCCTGTAGTTCCTAAACGTTAATTAGACACCTTATATTTATAAGTTCACAGAGTTTCAGTTCGGCAGTGGTTGTTCACCGAACTGGCTGTTCGCTGCACTTTGAAGTGCAATGGCAGCCAATGCAAAAGCTGTTCCAATATGTTTAGGCCTACGTAGATACCCGTGAGGCATTTTCATATCGTTCAATAAATCACTAACCGCAAAGTTCAAACAGTTATACGTGATTTTATAGAAGCCTAAATCGTGGATATAGATCTGTCCAAGTTTATGAGCTTCCGCCATGTCTTTCGGTAATACATGTTCTAAAGCATAGAACTTATTGACCGACTCTGCGATCTGTGCCATCTTGGATGCCGGAGAACACAGGGTATTAGCGTTGTTTTTATCTGTTTCTCTGCTAATAGCTTCGATAGTATTAAGAATATCATCCATCTGTTTCTTACCCTGTTTACGGGTATTACGATATTCGATATAATTTCTGGCAGCGTTTTTATCAAGTTCCATCAACGCTTCTTCTACTAACCGATGGATAGCCTCGTAAGAGATCATTGTGTTGGTAGTCATGAAATCAACTACCTGCTCGTGTACCTTAGCTGCTACACAGGATGCGATCTCGTCAGCTTCTTCCCTACTATGACCTGCGTCCATTAGTGCTGCCCAGGCAGCTCTGACGATCTTCATGGAATTGTATGGCACGACCTTACCATACTTGTTTAGTACTTGTAATACAAATTCTTGAGCCATTTCCTCACCTCGTAACTAAAAAAAATTATTAGAGTTAAAAGTTGGGAAGTCTCATTGACCTCCCAACACTATATATTGTACCTTGACTTTCTCTAATTGTCAACCCATTTTAATTCACGTTTTGTATTACTTTTACGTACATTTGTTCTTGTATACTATATGTTGTGCTACCGCATTTTAACACTATATATAGTACATTCAGCTTTTACGTTACTATCTGGTGTCATGATTCATTCGTGTATTCTGTAACTATCAAATTTTGTGATTCATTCGTGTATTCTGTAACTATCAAATTTTTTGATTCATTCATGCATTATGAAACTCTTTAATATTTTGATTCATTCTCTACACATGGTACTCACGAATTATATGATTCACTCTCGTCCTTTGTTACTATCGGTGTATCTGGCTCATTCAAAATATATGTTACTAACTCGTAGAATGATTCACTCACGTTCTTTGTTACTATCGACACAGCTGGCTCATTCAACCTTTATGTTACGAACGTTTGGGATGATTCATTCATTTCTCTCTGATACTATCTTCTTCCATGATTCGTTCTCCTTTTGTGTTACTATTAAATATTTTGACTCGTTTTCTTTATTTGTTACGATCTTAGGATGTGACTCTCTTCATCAGTATGATACAAACTATTAATGTGGATCACGCGTTACAAATGTTACTATCAATTTATGTGGTTCTTTCAGTAGGGTTGTGACGATCAAGCAAAATGGATCTCTCAGCCAATATGTTACAAACAAATTACATGGATCTCTCAGCCAGTCTGTTACAAACGAATCACATGGATCACTCTAATTGAATGTTACTATCTACACCCATGGTTCTTTCCGTCATAGTGATACAATCAGCCCTTATAAATCTCTCTTCCACATTGTTACTATCCACTTATATGGATCTTAAAGTAATGATATTTATGCACTGCAATGCGAAAACTTATTAAAATCAATCAATAAATGCACTGCAATGCGAAAACTTATAACTTCTTTTTTTTAGTAAATCATTCTTATAGTTTGGTACGCTTCGATTTCCTGATTCATTCTTGAAAAATGTTACTATCACGTTATATGACTCATTCCCTCCGTTTGTTACTATTAAAACTTTTAATTCATTCAGATGTTATGTTACTATCCATTTTTTTAACTCATTCTCCATGTTTGTTACAATCAAATTTTTTAATTCATTCTTGTATTGTGATACTATCTGCTCTTTTAATTCATTTATATGATATGTTACTATCAGTATATTTAACTCATTCTTGTATATTGCTACTATCAATCCGCTTGATTCATTCCATAAATTTGTTACTATCCTTGCACATGATTCATTCTTACTGAATGTTACAATTGTACATTTTAATTCATTCTAAGTCTGTGATACTATCAGTTCCATTGATTCACTCGTATATTATGTTACTATCGAAGATTTTAGTTCATTCATCAGCAATGTTACTATCTAAATATATAATTCACTCTGGTTTTTTGTTACTATCCTTTTATTTAATTCGTTTATTTGGCATGGTACTCTTCATTATCATAACCAACTCATTTTTTATGTTACTATTCTTCAACTTGATTCATTCATCTTTTCTGTTACTACCTAGTTATTTGATTCATTCTCCTTTTTTGTTACTATTTAAACGTTTAATTCATTCGGAGGAGTTGTCACTATCTCTCTACTTGATTCATTCCCTATATTTGTTACCATTCAATTGTTTAACTCATTCCCTTTTATTGTCACTATCGAATACTTTGATTCCCTCATATCTTTCGTCACTAATTCGCTTCATACGGGTCATTCTTTCCCACTTGTTACTATCTTGGCACTTAATTCGTTCTTCGTATTTGCTACTATCCAACTAATTAACTCATTCCTTGCGCCTGTTACTATCCCGGCACTTGATTCATTCGGAGGATTTGTCACCATCTATTAGCTTGATTCATTCGGGGGATTTGTCACCATCCATTACCTTGATTCATTCGCTAAAATTGTTACTATCAGTTTACATGATTCATTCATTCTTTATGTTGCTATCAAGGCTCTTTGATTCAGTCACATTAAATGATACTATCTGTGTTTTTGCTCTACTTACTAAAATAATAATTTAAAAATAATAGGCCGCAAGATATTACTCTTACGACCTATTAAAGGGCATTTTATTTACATATTACTTATACCAAATCTTCATTGGGCCAATTGGGGATAGGAATTTCATGTGCATGGTTCAAAATTGCAATTGCATAGGGTTTTGGTGGTTTCTCCTTATGTTCCATTTCATACCATACACTAAACAAATGACTTAAGAAAATCTTAACTGCATACCTGGATGCCCTTTGATTGATATGAGCCGGAGGCAGTTTACCCTGGCTATACCATTTATACGCGTCCGTAGTCTTTTTAATATTAAATCTTTCCAGCTTAGCCTTCGCCTGGTCTGCCAGTTCGCCTTTTTCATTTCTTTCAATTTCATATGCTTTACGAATGGCAAAGATTTTACCGTACACATCTTCCTCGTTGTTTTGTACTTTGATAAAACACTGACCAATTTTCCAGCACAGTGTTTTAAGTCTGGCATTATAGGGACGTTTTTCACCTTTATGCCATTCACGAGTAGGATCAAGGCCTGCAAAAGCCTGGATCTGACCTGCAGTTTGTACTTTAGTAATATCAATGTTAGCCATGAGCCCTGCAGAAATAACAGGACCAATACCACAAATACTGAGCATCCATTGCCCAATCGGTTTACTCTCTGCGTATACCTGAAGTACAGATTTGATATTGCGTTCCAATGTCCTAAAATTGTTGGCAAAGAAAGCCAAAGTTTCATGTGGTTCTTTGTTGTCTTCTTTCTGCAATTGACGAACTTGATTATCACTTGCTTTTCTATATTCCTGCATTTGATAATATAAGTCCACGAGATACCTTGCTTCCTCTTTGGATAATGTTGTCCCTGCATTTTTAATATCACGTTTTAATTTGTTTAAAGCCTCTAATTCAATATAATCACTCATGTTTGTGTCTCCCATCTTTTATTATTTTATTTTTAAACTTCCTGGGCCTATTATTTAGTTACTCCTTTCTACTTATCTTTGATTTGCACTGTTATCTCTGCACTCTTAGTTCCCAGAAATTCAAAATCTTCCATATCTTTGTGAATGTAGATCAGTTCCTCTATATCGTCTGTAATAACATATTCATTGTTAAAATTTTCCTTTTCAACAATAGTCCATGAATCATCTGCAAAAATGATGTAGTCACCTTCGCGTGCTTCAACAGGAGTACCAGATGGTAACGATCCCCAATATATACTTATGGAGTCTCTTTGTACCCTCAGTGTAAACGGGTAAATATCTGGATATTTATCCCTAATAGACACAAATAATTTTAAGATCTCATCTATGTCCTTTCCCCGTATTTGAATAGCTTTATACCGGGCGGCCTTAGGTTTAATAGTGTATAATGCTAACATTTTATACCATACCTTTCTTCTAATGTGAATTTAGACATCTTACCTATATAAGGTTTATGCCATTCACAGTCATACGCAATATAATCAAAAGCATAAATAGTTGAATGTTCTCCGTTTATATTCAATGAAATTTTGTTGTTTTCTAACATACATATTTCTAACTCTGTTATATCATCAAATCTAGTTCTAAACCAATTTATTATATCTAGTATTTCACCTGGTCTATACTGAATTGCTTCATTTCTTGCAGGGGTAGACCTTGGTAATTTTATAATTTTAGGCATTATTATTCATCTCCTTTAGATATCTCTCTCCCAACCTTTGGTTTAATTCTCTGCTTCTCCGCGCACTCAACCTACATTCTAATTGTGTAACTATGTTTTTACATGAATTGCATTTTAATACATTGTAATGGCCGCTTAGATCTGTCTTATAGTACGGTTCCAATTCCATCGCATTACAATATGGACATGGATACCGTTGAGCGGTTTCTTTTAAAGTTATAAACTCTCTTTCAACTTCTGCCCGAGTCAGAGTTTCCTGAGTATTAACATAATTACATAGTGTAAATTCATAAGATAAAATTTTAACTTCACCTAAATCATTAATCAAAATACATTTGTCTGGTGTTAATTCTACTTCTGCAATACTATTTGGAAGTTTAATAAAAATCTGTGCATCCTTCCCGATCGAACTAGTTCTTACTGTTACGGTACTTGGAAGCACATCTACTAACTTGGATACATCTTGCAAAGGATCTTTCCTACTAAGGTGTACTAACTTCCACACTTGATGCTTAGGACATACTACAGTTTCATACATTTTCAGGCATCCCCATTCCTATAAATTTATAATTTTCACGAAAATCATATACATTATTCCTAATAGTATTAGCTAGCACTCTAGCAAATCCCTCTTGTTTGCAAAATCTTTCTTCTATATTCAATACTTCCTTAGCAATTTTAAAAGTCGTTGTATAAAATCCTTCAGGTGTAAACACTAAATAGTGATCAGATATTACATACTCGTCGCATCTGCCATTGAGTCCTAATACCTCCTCAAATTCAACATCGGATTCTTTGTATAATATTGCAAACCCTGTGGTGTATTTTTTATCAGCTATTGTTTTACCCTGCCTTGCGAGGTAAATATCATCTAATTGATCATATACATCGTCCAGCTGCATCAACAATTCCACAATACCTGCCATATTTTCTGGGGTAACAGGTACGAAAAAGGTTTGATGATCAGAATAATACTCAAGCATCATTTCTACCAACTCCTTCAATTTTTTTTATCACTACTCCCTGATAACCCATATTAAACAATATATGACTGGGAACATCAATTTCATAGTCATCTATGTCTAAAATTGCAGAACCGTGGAGTATCCATATAGCTACATCACAGTCTAATTCCCTGAAAAACTTTACTATATCCCATAGTTTTTCTTCTGTTATCGGCATATAATGCCAGTCTTCTCCATCGACTATTATTGTTCTCAGATTAAATTTTGAAATTGTTTTATCATCGAATTTCATTGCCTGGTACCTCCTTTTCATCCCTAATAACATAAAATGATTTAAACTCTTTATATTCGTCATCATTAAAATCTAAATACTCATCCGCAGGAAGAACCTGTTCATCAAACGTTTCTACTTTTTTTATCTTTTCTTTTGTCCAACCAACTTTATACATACCAATATATCCTACGCTCTGTCTATCTTTGAAAAATTTTTTTAATGTTATTTTCTTTTCAAATAAAGCAAGGATTTCCTCGATAACTACTGGAACAATGAGCCATTCTTGTTTAGAGCGAATTTCACAGCAATCACATAAATAAAACTTTCCCTGGTTATCCTTACATATAAACAAAATAGGAACTTCATAGTCAACTATACAATAATCAAAATCTAGATCGCCTATTCCTGGCACATTAGTAAAATATGGATCTGATATCTTCATCTTGATCATACTCCCCATCCTTCATAACAATATAATAATCCTCACTGATATGAGAAAGGCTATCTCTTATCTCTATTCTTTCAACATTACCTCGATCATTTAAAATAAATATTACATAATCTCCAATACATAATCTATTATTTATCTGAGAATTCTTAGTATTGAACATATGTAGCTGCACTGTGGCATCTGCACAGAGTATTAACTTTACATCTATCCCAAGCCTATATAAACATTTGAAAAGTTTATCTATATTATCCCAAGTAAAACGTAATGCATATATGTTATTACTTCGAGGTTTATAATGGAGCTTAAAGAATTTACTATCATCCATATTATATCCCCCCTATTTAAGGATTTCATATTTTTCTTGGAGTTCTTTAGGAAATAAATTGTAATCCAAAATATTAATGCGGCCATCTGACCGAAAATCGAGTACTATATACATACCTTCATATACACGAATCACCTCATATTTATAGCTATCCTTTAAAAAGAAAAGGCGCCCCCATTTTTTTGAAATTTCAGTATTATTCCCATGGTTAATAAATAAATCTACGAAAATATCTATATTCTCCTGGCTCAATAATAATGCCTTAATATCCCCACTCTTAGGTGGTTCTAAGGTTACAATAGCTCTGCTTCTATTGAAGTCTACGATCTTATACTCATTTTGAATGTCACTTAACTCCAGACCTATACTTAGTATACGTAACTTTTGACATTTAGTATCCTCGAAATCCTTATTAAAAGGATACGAATATACTATATAACGATCTGCCAGTAGCATATAAGGTGACCCCTGGTATGTAATACCTAAAGTTGGACACACATCGGAATCGCAGTGAGACTTAAATTTTATGCTATGCTTTCTAAATAATCTATAAATATCATACATATTCTCCCCAGTATATTGCATTGCCTGATAAATTCTTTCTACTTTTGGTTTTACATCTATTAGTCCTTTCATATTACTTTACCTCCTCTCCAATGATTTCATATCTCTCCTGAAATTCTGTAGGTGATAAATCGTACTCTACAATGCTAATTGTCCTATCTGGTCTAAATCTGAATATTATATAATTATTTTGATGTAACTCAACCCCATCACAACTAAGTTCAGATACATTAAGTATAAGTCTACTCCCCCTATACGTTGAAAGGTTAGCAGTGTAATTTCTAGTGAAAAACAGGTCTAAGAAAATATTTACGGTTTTCCAATTAAATGGCAATGCTCTAAGCCCCTCCATAACCGTTGGTTTTACACTTAAATTATACATAGGCTTATCAAACAATATAATTTCAAACTTATTTTGAATTTCACGTATATTTTCTGCTACTGTTCGTATACATACATTATCAGGTATATCCCGGTTAACATAATAAGAAAATATTATATACTTACCTACTGTTAAATAATAATTCGCATTATGATCTTTAATTCTTAAACTTATATTCCCATCCCATCCATCTTCAACCTTGAATTGTATTTCACGTCCATTGAATATTCTATAAATATCATGTATATTGTCCCCAGTATATTTTATTGCCTGATAAACTATTTCTACTTTTGGTTTTACACGTAAGATTTCTTCCAGATTTCCCGGACTCTCTTTTTCAGTTACTGAAGTTTTCATTTTTGCATTCTCCTTTCAAATTTCCTAATTTTAACTAAAATTTTGTAGTCAAATATTTTTACATATTTTTCTACAATATACTTATACCAATTTTATTATCAGGTAATAACTGTATAATTTTTATTGAATTCTTCGTAAGAGGAGATCTCCTGAGTCCCATCTTCCATTTCTACTATAACATGTTTCTCTGGGTCTATCAGTATAAATTCATTTGGTATAAATACTTTTATAAAATATTTATTATTTTTG
>ENA-UOIY01000511-UOIY01000511.1-human-gut-metagenome-genome-assembly--contig:-P114-NODE-511-length-63133-cov-12.530518_pt1 | contig 63133 bp, 58 predicted proteins | sample MGYA00242335_ERZ723882 | MGnify/ENA metagenome assembly ERZ723882 | reverse complement strand
ATACCATTTTAACGGCAGCCAGTACGAATCGGGAGTACACCGCCGGGAGCGGCATGCCGCTCCCCTACAAGGCGTGTGCGGTCGGCAGAGTGCCGCAAAACCTGCAGCTGCCCATGGCGCTCGCTGAGCGCCGCTACCGTCAAATCTGTAAGCACGCACGGTCGGCGATGCCCTTGTCCATTTTGGCAGCCCCCCTGCCGGGATCACCACGTCGGCCCTTGGCCTCCTCGCAATGACAAATCCGGAAGCTTCTCATTATATTTTGTAAAAACTATATAAAATTCAAAAAACATTCAGCAAATTTGCAGCATTTTCTTGCATTTTTCCTGAAAATATGATACGCTCTTTTTACGCGCCCGAAACGGCGCGGTCCACCCACCCGAATATTGGAAAAGATGGAGGTAACCCTGTGAAAAGAGTTCTGTCCGCACTTCTCGTCCTGATGCTCGTGCTCGCGTTGCTCCCGGCCTCGGCACTGGCAGAAACGCCCTATACGCGCGCCGACGCGGCCGTGTATCTGGCAGAGACCTTCGGTCTGGCCGATATCCATGCGAGCCGGATCGAGGGCTATGAAACCACCCCCAAGGAAATGGGCTATTCCGCAAGCTCCGACGCCATTACCGCGGCAAACGTCATCGCCGCCGCCAAGGACTGCGTCGACCTGCCCACCGCCCCGAAGATCGAGGCCGTTATCAACGCGCAGCTCCTCTCCCTGGCCGACGATCATCTCAGCTTCCGCCCGGATGCGCCCATCACCGTGCGCGAAATGGCCACGGCCGTTGCCAAGGCGCTCTATGGTGCCGATCTGAAGATCGATCATCTGCAGAAAGCCATCGACGCAGGCCTGCTGAAGGCCTCCGACCTCACAGATGAGCCGATCACAGCCACGCAGGTTGAGACGCTGTTCGCCTTCCTGCAGGACATGCAGGTCGTCTCCGTGTTCGCCACGGCCGACATCCACGGCAACTACATCCCCTACACCTCCAGCGACGGCAAGTTCGAGATCGGCTCCGTAGCCCGCATCAAGACCGTCATGAATGAGGTCGAGGCCAGACTCGGCGAGGATCATGTGATCTACGTCGACGGCGGCGACTCCCCCTACAACACCACGCTGGCCAACGTCTCCATGGGCAATGTCTCCGTCGACGCCCTGAGTGCTCTCGGCCTCGATGCCACCGTGCTCGGCAACCACGACTTTGACTACTCTCTGGAAAACCTGCTCCGCCTGCGCGACCGCGCACAGTATGCCATGCTCTCCGCCAATACGAAGTTCAAGGAAGGCAAGGCCTACGCGGGCGAGAAGGAATATCCCTTCGGCGACTACATCACAAAGGAAGCTGCCGGTCTGAAGTTCGGCATCTTCGGCGTGACGGACGACCAGAGCGCTGCCACGACGCTCTACAGCAACACCTATGACATCGAGTGGGACGACGATCTGACCACGGCCAAGACGCTTGTCAGCCGCCTGAAGAACGAGGAGTCCTGCGATGTCGACATCGCGCTGTCCCATGTGCACAGCAAGAACACGCAGCTCATCACCGATAATCCCGCCGTTGACATCTCCATCGGCGGCGGCAACGACATCGCAGGCCGCCCGACCATCATCAACGGCACGCAGTACCTCATCAACCCCAGCAAGCATGGCGAAGCCCTGAATCAGATCAACGTCGTCGTGCTGAACGGCAAGATGACCGGCGTTATCTACAGTCAGATCTTCCTGACGGATGCCTACGCCGAAGATCCCACCGTCAAGGCCCTTGTCGACAGCTATAACGACGAGGTCGCCGCCTCGCTGGAGAAGGTCGTCGGCTACAGCGCGCAGAACCTTGAATGGTCCACGCAGCTCGTCCGCGGTCAGAACTCTCCCATCGCCAACCTCGTCACCGACGCCCTGCTCGACTTCTTCGCCATCTATGAGCCGGACATCTGCCTCGTGAACGGCGGCGGCATCCGCGCCTCCATGCCCGAGGGTCCCGTCACGCTGAAGTCCTGCAACTCCGTCCTGCCCTTTGACAACGACATGATGCTCGTCGAGGCCTCCGGCGCCACGATCCTCGCCGCGCTGGAAAACGGTGTCAGCGCCCTGCCCAGCCTGCACGGCAAGTTCGCCCAGCCCGCCGGCATCACCTACACCGCCGACCTCACGAAGGAGCCGGGCAGCCGCATTTCCGACGTGAAGTTCTATGACGGCACGCCGCTCGATCCCGATGTCCGCTACAAGGTCGTCATCAACAGCTACCTCGGCGGCGGCGGCGACGGCTACACCATGCTCAACGTCCTCGACGAGACGAAGGAGCTGGCCTCCGATGTGAAGATCATCACCCACGTCAACAAGACCTATATGCGCCAGGCGCTGCAGGCCTATTTTGAGAAGTCCACAGAGGAGAAGCCCATCCGTGTCGATATGAACGAGACCCGCATCCGCCTCATCACCGAGGAGACGTTCGTCAATCCGTTCACCGATGTCGCCGAGACCGACTGGTTCTACGACGTCGTGCTGCAGCTCGCGAAGGACGGCATCGTCAACGGCATGACCGAGACGACGTTCGAGCCGCAGGGCACGCTGACGCGCGCCGAGTTCGCCACGATGCTCTACCGCATCGCCGGTACGCCCGCGGCCGAGGCCGAGAGCACCTACTCCGACGTCAAGACCGGCGACTGGTACTATAACGCCGTCGTCTGGGCCACCGAGGCCGGTGTCGTCAACGGCATGGGCGACGGCACGTTCGCCCCGAACGACAACATCACCCGTCAGGAAATGGCCACGATGCTCTACCGTCTGGCCAAGGCCGAAAAGGTCGAGGAAGACAAGCTGGCATCCTTCCCGGATGCCGCCTCCGTCGCCGACTGGGCGAAGGACGCCATGAACTGGGCTGTCTCCACCGAGATCGTCAACGGCTCCACGCACGACGACAAGGTCAACTACCTTGACCCGACCGCCACGGCGCTCCGCTGCCAGGCTGCCGCTGTCGCCTGCCGCTATCTGGCCCTCAGCAAGTAAGAAATACTCTTCCGCTGCCGCACCCACCCGGGTGCGGCAGTTTTTTGTTATGGAATGCAGTGCAAATCGCAGGGGCGAGGCATGCCTCGCCCGTCAGCGAAGCGGCAATAGGACGGCCATTTCTGTGCAGCGCACCGTTCCCTGCGTCATGCTTCTTGATGTGTCATTGCGAGGAGCGAAGCGACGTGGCAATCTCGCAGTACACAATTGGATAACAGGGAGGCCCCGGCGAAAACGTAAGCGGTTGCTTGAGATTGCCACGGCCCCTTCGGGGCCTCGCAATGACAAACTCGGAAGTCTCATGCCAATGAATTTGCGCTGCATGATTTGTAAGTGCACAAGGCGCTCACTGAGCGCCGCTACAGACGCAATTGGTGTATACCATTTTAACGGCAGCCAGTACGAATCGGGAGTACACCGCCGGGAGCGGCATGCCGCTCCCGGCGCAGCGCTTACGATTCGTACCGGCTGACGATAAAACGGTAATGGCCCCCGAATTGTCATTGCGAGGAGGCCAAAGGCCGACGTGGCAATCTCGGGCAGGCAGTTGCGTTTTCGCCGCGGCCTTCCTGTGATCCGGCCGGGTACTGCGAGATTGCCACGGCCCCTTCGGGGCCTCGCAATGACAAACTCGGAAGTCTCATGCCAATGAATTTGCGCTGCATGATTTGTAAGTGCACAAGGCGCTCACTGAGCGCCGCTACAGACGCAATTGGTGTATACCATTTTAACGGCAGCCAGTACGAATCGGGAGTACACCGCCGGGAGCGGCATACCGCTCCCCTACAAGGCGTGTGCGGTCGGCAGAGTGCCGCTGCATTCCCATCCGCGATCTGATACGACTACGCAAAAAGGACGGCCGGGCGGCCGTCCTCTGCTTTGTTCGTTTTTGTTCACTGCCAGTATTCTGCCGGGTCCTCCGGCGTATTGCCGTTATAGAGAGCGAAATGCACATGCGGCGCGTCGCCTGTCTCCGTCAGGGCCGTCTGGCCGACCGTGCCGAGGCGCTGCCCGGCGCGGACCGTATCGCCCACGGCGACATCCGGCTCCTCGGAGAGGTTGGCATAGTGCGTCGTGAAGCCGCCGCTGTGGCGCAGCACGACGGTCGTGCCGTAGCGCTCGTCCTCATAGATCGTGTAGACAGTCCCGTCTGCCGCGGCGCAGACCGGATCGCCGAGTGCCGCGGCCAGATCGAGGCCCTCGTGCGTGCGCCAGTCGCGCGTCGTCGCATTGTAGGCCAGATGGTCCGCCGCAAAGCCTCCCGTCTGCTCGCCCGCCACCGGCGGCTGCAGGCGCAGCGTCGGCTCCGTAGCCTCCGTGCCCGGCTCCGGGCCGTCCGTCGCCACAACGTTTTCCGCGTGCTCCGTGGCCCGCACGCCCGGTGGGACCGTGGCGCGCTCCGTGCTCAGATGGACCTGCTGGTCGCTGTTTTTTCCGGAAAGAAGAAGATAGCCCGATACTCCGATCGCTACTGCGCAAAGGAGCAGGACTATGTAGTAGCCCTTCTCCTTCACAAAGCGGCCGAAGCCGTTTTCCTTGTTTTGCATATTAGCACCTCCGAGCATGAGTATCGCCCGGCGGGAAATTTTTTATACCTGTTTCCCTCGACGATTTTCGGACGGTCTCTCCGGACGGATGCGCTATACTGGCGGCATCTTATCGAAGGAGGCAAAAATCATGCAAAAGAAAGCAGCAAGGCTTTGCTGCGCCATTCTGCTCATGGCGGTCGCCATCGCCGCCTCCATGGGCCTGATGAGCGCCGTTTTCGCGGCGCAGAGCCTGCGCACACCGGACATACAGGCCGCAGAGGCTCCGACGGAAGCGCCGCTTATGCTCGTGCGCGTGCTGTTCTGCACGGACGGCGAGATCAGCGAGATCACCATTCAGGACGAGGCCGGGCAGGAGCTGCAGCGCCTCATCCCCGGCCGCGACGGCAGCGCCGTCAGCGCGCGGCTGGAGCCGGGCCGCTACCGCGCCGTGACGACGCTGGGCGAGGCCGTCTTTACCCTTCTGCCGAACGCATCCGTCCGCGCGGAATCCGGCCCGTGCTGGTCCGACGGCGAGCAGCTCCATCTGACGGCCGTTCCGGTCGGCTCCGTGCTCGTGCAGCGGTCGCTCGCCGCCGGGGAGCGGGGCTGTCTGGAATTCACGCTGACGGACAACGAGGGCTTCGAGCGCCGCGCCGTCGTCTACCCCGACGGGGCAGGAAACGCCCGCTGCAGCCTGTTCGGCGTGCCGCTCGGCACAACATACGCCCTGCTGGAAAACGGCGTCCAGCGCGCCACCGTCACGCTGACGGCGGACGAGCCGGAGCAGCTCGTCCGGCTCGCGCCCTGAGAACCCTGTCGAATTGTCAGATTCTGTTGGCAGGCTCCGATTGACATTGCACGAACCTGCCTGCTATAATAAGGGCAGTACCGCACAGGATATCACGCTCCGGAGCCGTGCGGTGCAGACCCGACGCACAACCCGATCCCGCGGCCATGCGGCCGCACAAAGGCTGGTGAAGCGCATGGAGGCCAATGCCTTTCTGGAAGCGCTGTACAATGCAAATTATGAACGGCTGTATATCTACGCCGAGAACCTCCTTTTCAATGCCGCCTACGCCGAAGAGGCCGTGCAGGAGACCTTCTTCGAGGCTGTCCGCAAGCAGGACGCACTCATGCGCCATGCAAAGCCGGAGGCCTGGCTGATGGAGACGCTCAAGAACAAGATCCGCGTCGGCAGCCGCCGGGCGCTGGAGGCCCTGTACTTCATCTCGCTCGAGCAGGATCTTGCGCAGGAGAGCAAAAAACTCGCCGTGGAGGACCGGCCGTTCGGCTCGATCAACGAGCTGCTCGACGCCATCCGCGCCCTGCTGCCGCCGGAGGACTATCGTCTGCTCTGCCGCATCACGTTGGAAGGAGCAACGCATCTGGAGGTTGCCAAGGAGCTCGGCATCTCGGTCTGGAGCAGCCAGAAACGGCTGCAGCGCATCCGCAAAAAGCTCTGCAAGCAGCTTTTGCCAAATAAAAGTAAAAAAATTTCCGAAAACATGTCCGTTTTGCGTTTCTGAAGAAATATAGGGATGAAGGGAGGAATTTCATATGGCCGATCAACCAACCGAAGCCCGACTTGCACTGTACCGCAAATTATCAACCGAGCATCTTCAGACGCTTCTGCGCAGCGATCTGGACGGCCCGCCGCTGGATGAGGCGACCGTTGACAGCATTCTGACCGTTCTGGCCGAGCGCCGCAGGACTCCGGCCGACACGTCCGCCGCATGGCAGGATTTCTCCGCCTATTATTCCACCCCGGACTCCCCCGGCGCTCCGGTCCGACGCACCCGCGCGCACCTGCAGAAGGCCTACACCCGCCTCCGCATCCCGATCCGCGTGGTGTCCGCCGCCGCGGCCATGTTTATCCTGATCTTCGCTCTGTTCCCCCGCGTCGAGACCGGCGCAAGCGACGCTCCGAACGCCTATATCACCTGGACGGACGAGTATCTCAAGATCGACGCTCTGCCGCATGCAGGCTGGAACCTGCCGCAGGGCGGCGAGTACCACACGGACAACGCGGGCCTGCAGCAGCTGCACGACGCGCTGGCAGCCTACGGCGTGACCGGCGTCGTCCCGTCCTGGGTCCCCGAGGGCGCCGTGCTGGCGGAGTATGACTTTGGAGACGAATTCGCCGGTACCACCTCGTTCTATGCCTTCTTCTCCCTGCCGGACGGCACAGGCTTCAGCATGGATTTCACGATCTTCGCGGAGCCTTCCGCAATGGAGGGGAGCTGGATCGTGAAGGACGAGCGGCCCGTCAGTTACTTCACGTTGGGGGACGTCGGGTACTACCAATACACGAACAACGCTTCCACGGGCATCTGCTGGCTGAACGGCTGTGTTTCCGGTCTGGTCTGCGGCAAGGTCCCGGCGGAAGTGATCCGCTCCATTGTCTATTCCATACACTAAACGGAGGTATCCATGAAGCGCGTTCTTTCTCTTGTACTGATCCTTTCCCTGCTGGCAGCCGCGCTGTGCCTGCCGGCCGCCGCGCGCAGCAGCGATTACATCAGCCGCTCAGATGCGTTGATCGCCAAAAGCGGTACGAACTCGATCTCGATCAAGACCACGACCGGCTCAGGCTCTTCCATGACCAGCATTGGCGTCACCACGATCGTCATCGAGCAGTCCGCAAACGGGACGAGCTGGACCCCGGTCCGCACCTATTCCTCGCGCTACACGGCCGCCATGCTGGGCCACAACGTGATGACCCATACCTATACGCAGACCTACACCGGTCCCGTGAACTATTCCTACCGCGCACTCGTCACATTCTACGCCGCCGATAAAAACGGCAGCGACAGCTTCTCGCTGTATAGTGCAGTCGTCAGGCTGTAAACTATCATCGCCGCAAAGCAAAATAATCATGATCCCCCTGCAGCGGATTTCCGGAATATCCGGGCTCGCTGCGGGGGGATCGCGTTCTATTTACTCTGCTGAATTCTTCGCTTCGGCAGCGGCGTGACACGCAGGAGGATATCCATCACCTGCCGCACCAGCTCACGGTCCTCCAGATCGAGGACGGAGTGGACCCTGGCCCCTTCATAGGGCAGGCCGTCCGGCGCGCCGCGCATCAGCTCCGCCAGCTCGGGGAGCTTTTTGACCATTGCACAGTTGTCACAGACGAGCAGGACGGGCCTTCCCTGCAGATAGACCATGTACTCGCCGAACATTTTGCGGTATGTCACGTCCGGGAACTCCTTCAGCTGGTCCAGAACGAACTGCATGTATTCCTTTGAGGTACTCATCGTAAAGTCTCCGTTTTGCAAAGAGCCGCCCCTTGCGAGGCGGCTCTGAATTTTCAATCTTTACACTTCTCCTCCGCCCTCGGGCTTCGGGCCGCCGGGCTTGCGGTGGCCGCGGGAGCGGCGGCGGGGTTTCGGCTTCTCGCCGCCATGCGGGACATCGACAGGCGCTGCCTCGGCGCGCGGGGGCTTCTCACCCTCGGGCTTCGGCGCTCTGGGCGGACGCTGGCGGCGCGGGCGCTGCTTCTTCGGCTCGCCCTCGGCCTGCTCCGGCCTTGCCTCGGCGAGCTTTCTCGCCTCAGCCGGCTTTTTGCTCTCAGCGGGCTTCTTCGCTTCGGCAGGCTTCTTCGCCTCGGCCGGGCGTCTGGCCTCCTGCTCCTGCGGGACCTCGCCCTCGCCCTCATGTCGGCGGCCGCGTCCGCCGCGGCGGCGGCGCTTGCCGCGCTGCTGCTCGTTCTGAATGTCGGCCTCGTTCGTGCGGGCCTCTTCCAGCACGGCGGCGTTCTGGCGCATGACGACCGGCTCGAGATAGGTCTTGAGCTCGGGAGCCTCCTTTTTGCGGCACTTCTGCGGATTGCCGGAGATCGGCGCGAGATCGTCCGGAATGGGTGGGTCGGTCTTGCGCGCCTTGCCGTTGCGCAGAACACAGATATCGCAGTTGTGGTGGCAGACGATGGTGTCGGGCTGCTGCTCCAGCCGGACGCGGACGCACTGCTTGAGCAGATTGACCTCCGTGACCGTGCCGCGGCCGTCCGGCGTGTCGACGAACGATTCGTTCTTCGGGCTGGTCTTCAGCAGCTCCTCATAGGTCTCCTGCTCGTAGTTCAGGCAGCACATCAGTCGGCCGCAGGTGCCGGAAATCTTCGTAGGGTTCAGGCTGAGGTTCTGCGTTTTGGCCATCTTGATGGACACCGGCTGGAAATCGTCCAGGAACTGGCGGCAGCAGAACGGGCGGCCGCAGATGCCGAGGCCGCCGACCATCTTCGCCTTGTCACGAACGCCGATCTGCCGCAGCTCGATGCGGGTGCGCAGCACAGAGGCGAGGCTCTTGACCAGCTCGCGGAAGTCGACGCGGCCGTCGGCCGTGAAGAAGAACAGGACCTTGCTGCCGTCAAAGGCATATTCCGCCGAGACGAGCTGCATTTCCAACCCGAGGTCGGCGATCTTTTGCTGGCAGACGTCCATGGCGCGCTTTTCGCGGCGGCAGTTCTCGGCGTGGACGCGCTTGTCCTGCTGCGTGGCCAGCCGCAGGATGGGGCGCAGCGGCGGAGTGACCTCGCGCGGGTGCACCATGTGGTTGCCGCGGACGCACTGGCCGAATTCGGGCCCGCGGGCAGTCTCCAGAATGACCTCGTCGCCCGTTGCGATCTTCAGCTCGCCGGGCGCGAAGAAATAGACCTTTGACCCGGAACGGAACTGCACGTCGCAGACCTCGACCATGGGGTCTTCCGCCGGGGCGGCCGGCTCTTCGGGCATCTCGGGGATGAGGGCTTCGTCGGCCGCGGGCAGCGCGGCGGGCTCTGCCGGGGCCTCCGCGGTCTCCTCGGGGACCGGCTCAAATTTGGGTTCTTCCATGAAAAGCTCCTTTCCGTATGAACGGGAAAACATCATAAAATCAAATCAGCTTGTCAAAAAAGTCCCTCCGATGCTTTTGGCCCGGCAGGTTTTTGACAGTCTGCAAATACTGCGTTCACCGCAGCTTTACGGTCAGCGCGCCGCAGATCGCACCGGGGCTGACATTGCCCTCCAGATCGCGCAGCGCAAGCCGGATCGCCTCGATCGCCTGCGTGATATCCGAGACGGGGCGTGCTTCCGCGATCTGCGCGCACTCAGGCCGCAGGGGCGGCAGCCCGCTGCGCGAGGTCAGGGCAGAGACGAGAAGGGCCTGCCACTGCGTCAGGATGGGGCGGAGCTGCTCGCGCTTCAGCCGCTCCATCGGGGCGAGCACCTGCAGCAGCTCCTCCGGACGCCGCGCGCAGTAGGCACGGACAAACGCGGCACTCTGCGGCAGCAGCCCGGCGTCGTCCCGCAGGATGGACTCCGCCCGGCCGAGATAGCCCCCGGCGCGCACGCCGGCGGCGCGGAGCGTGCCCTCCGGCACGTCCGGGAAACGCTCCCGCAGCGCGGGAAGCAGAACGGCCTCCGGCAGCGGCGACAGGCGCAGCTCCACGCAGCGGCTGCGGATGGTCGGCAGCAGCTGCTCGGCGTGCTCCGCCAGCAGCAGGAACGTGCCGTAGGGAGGCGGCTCCTCGATGCTCTTGAGCAGGACGTTCTGCCCCTGCTGGTTCAGGTCCTGCGCGCGCGGGAACAGATAGATCTTGCGCTGCCCTTCGTTCGGGCGGATATACAGATCGGTGCAGGCATCGCGGACGAGCTTGACGGGAATGGTCTTCTTCTCGGGGTCATCCACGATGCAGATGTCCGGGTGCGCGCCGTCAAGCACCTTGCGGCACTGCGGGCAGACGCCGCAGGGGCGTTCGCCGGGCGCGGTGCACTGCATGGCGGCGCAGAGGATGCGCGCAAGCGTGTGCCGCCCGGAGCCCTCCGGCCCGGTCAGCAGAAAGCTGTGCGTCAGCTTGCCCTTGGCCTGCAGCGCAGAAAGGCGCTGCTTCAGCGTATCGTTTCCCAAAAGCGCCGCAAGCTTCACGCCGTTCCCTCCTGTTGCATACTGATCTACTATGTAATTATACCGTTGAACGCCTCTTTTTTCTACCTTTATTTTTGAAAATACGAAAAAATCGGGGCCTCCCGGCCCCGAATATCTTCCCTTTTCTCCTTCAGCTCTCCATCTGCTTTCCCAGAAAGCCCGCGAACGTCTGCGCGAGCGCCTGCTCCGACTCGGTCGGCGCTGCGTCGTGCTCGCCCATGAGCAGCATGACGCAGCCCATCAGGTCGCCCTCGGCCACGATCGGCGCCGCCACGCCGAGGTGGTAGCGCTCCACGGACTCCGCCGCGCGCAGACGGCTCTCGCCGCCGTGGTAGCGGTAGCTGCGCCGCTGCTCCATCAGCTGCTCCAGCTCGGCGGAGTTGCGCTTTTCCAGCAGCTCGCGCTTCGGCGCGCCCGCCACCGCGATGATGGAGTCGCGGTCCGCCACGGCCGCGATGTGGCCGGTGTTCTTGCCGATGGACTCGCACAGCTGCGCCGCGACCGCCTGCAGGTCCCCCATCGGCGAATATTTTTTAAAAATCACCTCGCCGTCCTTCTCCGTGTAGATTTCCAGCGGGTCGCCCTCGCGGATACGCAGGGTACGGCGGATCTCCTTTGGGATGACGATCCGCCCGAGGTCGTCAATGCGTCTGACGATGCCGGTTGCTTTCATATATTGCTCCTCCACTTTATGCGTTCGAAATCACATTGCTATTGTCTGCAAACAATGGGGAATTATGCGAATGGAAGACAAGGAAGGAAAAGGAAGGGCGCGTGTCGGAATTTGTCGGGCAGAATATGGTGCATTTTTCAGAAATTGAAATTATTTTATGTGTCGGGATATGGTATAATCGGGTATCGTGATCGATGCAAAATCTGAGCACAGCGAGGGAGGGCATAATATTCTATTACAAAGCTAATTAATATTTCCATTTCGGACAAGATCACCACGAAAATTAAATTGTCAGAAACTGGCTGATTCAGGACTTCGGCGTATGCTCTTTCTCGGATTTTGTTTATATATAGTAAATTTCGGAAAAGTATCTCATCAAGCATTCCAATGCATCCGCCCTTACAATGGGCGCCGAATGTCCGCTCCGTATCACACAGGTTCCCTTGCGCAAATTCCGTCTATACCGCCACCCCACCAGGCCGCAGCTCCGCGCTGCGGCCTTTCACACATCTCCACACATATTTTCTGCTTTCCCCTTGCGCATTTCCGCCGTTTGCGTTATAATTAAATAGGAAAATAGTCATTTCTCATACCATTTTCTCCAGAGTATGACGAATTACAAAGATTTTTGAGGTTCCCTTGCCATCGGCGGGGCGGATAGGAACGAAATGCCGTGTATAAGAGATTTGGAAAACGATTGATTGATACAGTTCTCTCACTGATTGCTTTCATTATTCTTTCACCCCTGCTTCTGATAACCGCACTCGCAGTCAAGATTTCCTCTCCGGGGCCGGTGCTGTTCAAACAGCAGCGGCTGGGGCTGCATGGAAAGGTCTTCACCATCTATAAGTTCCGCTCCATGACGGACGGTGCGGAGCATACCGGCAGCGGTGTCTACAGCGGGAAGGGCGACCCGCGCGTGACAAAGGTGGGAAAGTCGATTCGGGCAACCAGTATTGATGAGCTTCCGCAGCTCATCAATATTATTGTCGGCGATATGGCCATCGTCGGCCCGCGCCCGCCGCTGACCTATCACCCTTGGCCGGTAGACCAGTATAGCGAGGAGCAGTTCCATATGTTTGACGTTCGCCCCGGCATCACCGGCTGGGCGCAGGTGCATGGTCGCAAGGGCGTAGAGTGGCACGAGCGCATCAAGATGAACGTCTGGTATACGCAGCACGTTTCGTTTGTGCTGGATATTAAGATCCTTTTCATGACCGTTTTTAAGGTCCTGCGCAACGAGGATAATGTCAATACCGGCGCGACGGTCTGAGAGAGATCAAATGCTGAAACTCATGTATATCACAAATGATCCTGCGGTTGCGAAAATCGCGGCGGATGCAGGCGTTGACCGCATCTTCATCGACATGGAGGTGCTGGGGAAGGCAGAGCGTCAGGGCGGGATGGATACGGTGCAGTCCCACCATACACCGGAGGATATTGCAAAAGTCCGTGCCGCCATCGGCGATCAGGCCGAGATCATGGCGCGCGTCAATCCACTGAATCCCAACTCGCAGACGGAGATCGACGACGCCATCGCAAACGGTGCGGACGTTATTATGCTCCCCATGTGGCGCACGGCGGATGATCTGCGGCAGCTTGTTAGCATGGTGGATGGCCGTGCAAAGGTCATGCCGCTGCTGGAAACCGACACGGCGGCAGACAATCTGCCGGAGGCGCTGGCCATACTGGGCATCGACCAGATGCACATCGGCCTCAATGACCTGCACCTGTGCTATCATCAGAGATTCATGTTCCAGCTCCTGACGGACGGCACGGTGGACAGGCTTTGCGCCGAGCTCCGCGAAGCAAGTATTCCCTATGGCTTTGGCGGCGTAGGCCGGCCCGGCTCGGGGACACTTCCGGCAGAGTGTATCATCGCCGAGCATTACCGTCTCGGCTCGCAGTATGTCATTCTGTCCCGCAGCTTCTGCAACACGGAGAAGACGACGGACTTGGACGAGATACGGCGTATCTTCACAGAGGGCGTGGCGGATATCCGCCGCGTTGAGCGCTCCTGCGCCGCTTGGACACAGGAGCAGTTTGACGAGAATCACCGCAGGGTCTGCGCCTGCGTTGAGAACATTGTGAGAGGTATGAACGCATGAACGTTCTGGTGACCGGCGCGTTTCAACTCAATAGCGGCGAGCGCGAGCAGCTGGAAGCTGCCGGGCACAAGGTCTTTGTTCATGGCGACGAACGTGCCCCGGTAGACTATCCGGAGCGATACGAGGCGGTCGTGTGCAACGGCCTGTTTCTCTACAATTCCATCGAGCGCTTTACGAGCCTGCGGGTCATCCAGCTCACCAGCGCGGGGCTTGACCGTGTGCCGCTGGACGATATCTGGGCCCGCGGCATTGCGCTGCACAACGCCGCGGGCGTGTACAGCGTTCCGATGGCGGAGTTCGCCGTCTGCGGCATTTTGCAGCTATATAAGCAGAGCCGCTTTTTTGCGGCGAATCAGGCGCAGCACAAATGGGAGAAGCATCGCGGCCTGCTGGAGCTTTCCGGCAAGCGCGTGTGCATCCTCGGCTGCGGCGATGTGGGGCGCGAGATCGCAAAGCGGCTGAAAGCCTTTGGCTGCCATATCACCGGCGTGAATCGCACCGTGCGGGAGTTGCCGGATTTTGACGAGGTTTTGCCGCTGGATAAGCTGGCGGAGACTGCGGCGGCCTGTGATATTCTGGTGTGCTGCATCGCCCTGACGCCGGAGACGCGCGGCATCGTGAGCGAGGAAATCTTTGGCCGCCTGCATGATGGCGTTATCTTCGTCAATGTCGCCCGCGGCGCGTTGGCAGACGAGGCTGCGCTGACCAAGTGGCTGCAAAACGGCGGCTGCGCAGTGCTGGACGTTTTTGAAGAAGAACCCCTGCCCGAAAGCAGCCCGCTGTGGGATATGGAAAATGTAGTTCTGACCCCGCATAACAGCTTTGTGGGAGAGGAAAATCGGGCACGGCTGTGGGAGAGGATAAAGGAGAGATTTGCTTTGGCAGAAGGGAACAATCAAAATATTCTTGCAAGGCGGTGATTACTGTGGTTAGAGATGAGGACATTGCAAAAATCATTGTAGAAAGGCCAGAACTGAAAAGTCTGGTATTTCAGAGAGGGTTTTTGATTACTAATTGCCAGTTTGACATAAATACGCTGGCCTTTTGCAGCGATTGGAAGTTGTACACAATGGGAGCTTTCGCGGTATGGCTGCATCCAAACACTGATTTTTACACTTTCAAGACGGATAGCACTGTGTATTTTTTGATTGGTCATGCCTATAATCCAATCACAAAGGCGTACCGAGAGACGGAGATTCTCCGTGAATTTGCAAGCGCATGGTCTAGGAGTAGAGAAGCCACGGACAAGTACCTCAATGGATTAACAGGCATCTTCCTTGTCGGATGGGTCAGCGGGGACGAACTGTATTTCCAGCCTGACGCAACGGCAATGCGTACGGCTTATTGGGGCATTGTCAAGGATAAGCTCTATATATCCTCCCATTGCCATCTTGTCAGCTTCCTCGATACAATAACGAGAGACCCCTATGTTGATCGTTTGATTGGGTACAAATACTACAAATTCTTTGGCGCGGGGTTGCCGGGGGATTTGTCGCCCTTTTTGGAGCTCAAACGAGTCCAGTGCAATTTTGAATATCACTATAGTGCTGGTAAGATGTCTTTCGTTAGGATATTTCCAGGCGCTAGACTGCATACCGGCTCATACAGGGAGACGATTGATGAAATCAGCACAATTCTTGCGGGCAATATGGAGTTGATTCAGCAGAAATGGGGGACGAAGGCAGCGTTGAGCCTTACGGGCGGACGAGACAGCACCACTGCCCTAGCAGCAGCGTACAAGCAGTTTCAGTCACTGCAAACCTTCAGCTATATATCCTGTCAGGGGGAGAAGCCCGACGCCGATGCAGCCGATGCAATTTCCAAACAGCTGGGTATTTCACACCAGACGTACCTTATACAGCTTAGTCAGGCAGAGGAAGACGCGTGCGAGGCCTTTAGCCAGATTATTGAATACAACATGGGCTGCATAGGTAAGCTAAAGGAAAAGGAAATACGAAAAAGAGTATTCTTCTTCTACCATCCGTGCTTTGATGTTGAAATTAAATCGTGGGTTGATGAAATAGGCAGGGCACGGCCATACAAACGATATCGGATGAAGAAATTTCCGCATCGTGTAAAGCCGCGGTATTTAACGACGATGTATAAGGTTTTCGTAGCTAACAGAGCCCTTGCGTGCCAAACGAACAAACGTTTTAAGAATTATCTAGATACATACTACCAGAATGGCGTGTTTGAAAAAATCCCATGGGTAGATCTTATCTACTGGGAGTATTCCTGGCCTGCATCGGAAGCACTGCACCTGATTTGTGAACATATGCTGGTGTTTGACGTTACGATCCCGTTCAACAACAGACTAATGCTTGAGAAAATGCTAGCAATTCCCCTTGAGAAGCGAATCGTGGATTCCATTCAAATAGACGTGATTGAGAAACTGTGCCCCGCGATTAACAATACAGGAATACAGGTGAAGGACTTTGGCTGGACAGGAAAAAGAGAGATGGCGGAACGAATTTATTGGGAGATAAGTCACCGCCTGCCATATTGAGCGTTTTCCAGTGGAGTGAATGATGAAAATATTGCTAGTTGCCACCGTACAATCGCATATCTGTCAGTTTCACAGGCCGCTTGTGTCCATGCTGCACGAGCATGGCTGCGAAGTTCATGTGGCGGCGCGGAACAACCTTGCCGAAAAGAACGGCTTGAAGCTGGACTTTGTGGAGCAGGTCTTTGACGTGCCGTTTCAGCGGTCACCGTTTTCACCGAAAAATCTTGGAGCCTACAAGCAGCTCAAAAAGATCGTTGGTGAGGGCAGTTACGATGTTGTCCACTGCAACACGCCGGTGGGCGGTGTTGTGGGACGGCTGGCTGCACGAAAATCCCGCAAGCGCGGCACCAAGGTATTCTATACCGCTCATGGCTTCCACTTTTATAAGGGCGCGCCGAAGAAAAACTGGCTCATCTGGTATCCGGTGGAGAAGTTTATGTGCCGCCATACGGACAAGCTCATCACCATCACGCAGGAGGATTATGACCTTGCCTCGGCAAAGTTTCCCACGCAGGTGGAGCGCATTCACGGTGTTGGTGCAAACTCCGCAAAGTATCGTAATTTGTCCGAAGCCGAATGCGCGGCGCTGCGGTGCGAGCTTGGCTATGCAGAAGACGAAAAAGTCTTGCTTTGTACGGGCGAGCTGCTGCCCAACAAGAATCAGATTACGGCAATCCGTGCGATGGACGTACTGAGAAAGAAACAGCCGAAGGTAAGACTGCTGCTGGCAGGAAACGGCCCGACGCTTCCGGAATTACAGGCAGAGGTGACGGCGCTCGGCTTACAGGAATATGTAGAATTTCTGGGCTACCGCACCGATCTGGAGCGATATGCCAATATCGCGGATATGATCGTTTCTTGCAGCTACCGCGAGGGACTGCCGATGAACATCGTGGAAGGAATGCTGCTGGGCAAGCCTGTGGTGGCATCCTACAATCGGGGCCACCGCGAGTTGATCGTGCCGGAGAAGACCGGCTATATGGTGCCGCCTGCGGACAGCGACGCGTTTGCGGAGAAAATCGCAGTGCTGCTGAACGATGGCGAGCTGGCCGGTCACATGGGACAGGCCGGATATGAAAAGGCACAGCTCTATGCGGATACCAATGTGCGGCGCGAGCTGCAAGCTGTCTACGAGCTGTAATACGGGAGGATATCAGTGGGCGAACTGTGGATTGTGCTGGCCGTTTCCTGCGGACTTGCATTTCTGAGTGAAAAGTACACATTGGCATGGAAAGGACAGTCGAGCAGGACGCTGAACAACGGCATTGTGCTTTTGCTGATCGTTTATCTGAGCATTTTTGCAGGGCTGCGAACCGGATACAATGACACTTTTACATATATAAGCAGCTACGAAACAATGGCGGCTTTTCCAGATATTCTGACGGGGTTCAGCTGGAAGCCGGGTGACAATCCGGGGTTTATCTTGCTCAATTCGCTGATGAAGGCTGCCGGTTTCAGCGCCCAGAGCTTTGTGCTGTTCTATTCGAGTTTGTTTGTGGTTTCGACGGTTACTTTTCTGAAACGGTATTCCAGCAACTTTACGCTGTCGATCTTCCTTTTTGTTTGTGCGCACGGTTACTTGTTTTCTCTGGCGGCTATGAAGCAGTGTACCTCAATTGCCATTGGACTTGCGGCGATCCCGTATGCGCTGAACCATAAATGGATTCGATTTGCGGCAATCGTGCTGCTGGCGGCAACATTTCATCCGTATATTCTGTTGTTTTTGCTGATTCCAATCCTTCGCTTTAAACCGTGGTCCGGCGGGACATGGCTCCTGCTGGCGCTTACCGTGATTGCAGGACTGACCCTGCCGAATATTGTTGAGACGATTGTCAACACGGCAGCTCTTTTGGGTGACGGGTACAACGCGGAGGAGTTCATTGGCGAGGGCGTTAACGTATTCAGAGTGCTGGTTGCCAGCGTCCCGGTGCTGCTGACGTTTCTTCTCAAGTGCCGCGTCAGTCGAAGCGGAGCAGTGGACAATGTGTTTATCAATCTCAGCTTTCTCTATGCGTGTATCATGTTTGTCGGCCTATTTGGTACGGCAAACTACTTTGGACGGCTGGCAAACTATTTTTCTATATTTCCGGCAATTGTCTTGCCGATGATACTCAAAAAGCTTTCAGCGCGGGACAGGCGCTTCCTGACGGTGTCGATGGTCGCCTGTTATCTGGCGTACTTCTATTATGGAAATGCGATCAACGAGAACTTTGCGCAGGAATTTTCCAGAATAACGGTTTGGAACTACTTAGGATTGTGACGTGAGGATTATGAATCCAACTATTTCTGTGATTATGGGTGCATACAACTGCGCCCGCACTCTGCCGGAGGCGATTGCCGCCATTCAGCACCAGACGGTATCGGACTGGGAGTTTATCATCTGCGATGATGGATCGTCTGATGAAACGTGGCAGGTTGCCAGTGAATTTCAGCGGAACGATGAGCGCATTGTTCTCCTGAGAAACGAGAAAAATCTTGGACTGAATGCAACCTTGAACAAATGTCTGGCTGCTGCAAGCGGATATTATATTGCCCGCATGGACGGCGATGATGTCTGCACACCGGACCGGTTTGAAAAGGAACTGGCACTGTATGCCGAGCACCCGGAGGCGGGTGTTATCAGTTGCTCCATGAGCTTTTTCGATGATGAAGGCATCTTTGGAAAAATGATCTATGATGCCGCACCTCAGCCAAAGGATCTTCTGCATGGTTCTCAGTTTTGCCATGCAGGGGCACTTATGCGCCGAGATATTCTGGAGGAGCTGGGCGGATATTCTGAAAACAAAGATACGCTGCGTGTTGAAGACTACGATCTTTGGGTTCGGATGTACGCTGCCGGTTACCGCGGCTTTAATACGCAAGAAATACTGTATAACATGCGAGATGACCGCAATGCGATTTCGCGCAGGACATTTCAAAGCCGGATCAACGAGAGTAAGGTCATTTTGAGAGCAGGGAAAGCGTTTGGCTTCAAAAGGAAGGCCTGCCTTTATTCTGCCATTCCAATTATAAAAAGCGCGTGCCCGCAATTCGTATACAAAATTGTGCATAAGCATCGCCTTAATCGTGAGTAATTGCCCGAGAAAGGATTCTATAATGAAACCATCCATTCTCATCTTCTCCCAGGCGATGGAGCTTGGGGGCGTGGAGCGCAGCTTGCTGGGGCTTCTTGATGCCATCGACTACGACCGCTATGACGTTGACCTCTTTCTGATGCGGCACAGCGGAGAACTTATGCCGTACCTGAACCCAAAAGCGAAGCTCCTGCCGGAAATTCCGCAGTATGCCTCGCTGGCTGTGCCCATGGCGTCGCTCGTCAAGAGTGGACAGCTGGGCGTGCTATGCGGGCGGCTGAGTGGCAAGCTTGCCGCGAGACGCTTTGACCGGAAGCATCCCAGCGAGAAACCGTCCGTCACCGCGCTGACCTACAGCCACAAGTATACGCTGAACTCTATGCCGCCGATCTCCGGCAAGACTTATGATCTTGCCATCAGCTTCCTGACGCCGCATTATTTTGCGCGGGAACGGGTGAATGCAAAGAAATACGCGGCGTGGATCCACACGGACTACACGGCGCTGACCTTCGACCGCTCGGCGGAGCTTGCCATGTGGGAAGGGTATGATGCCATCTGTGGCGTGTCTGAGCAGGCGTCCGAGAGCTTTCAAAGCGTCTTCCCGGAGCTGGCGCAGAAGGTACGAACGGTGGAGAATATCCTGCCCCGGGAGCTGACGTGTAAGCAGGCGGCAATGCCTCAGACCGATATGCCTGCGGGTGACGGAATATCCCTGCTCTCCGTTGGCCGCTTCTGCGAGGCGAAAAACTTCGACAATGTGCCGGACATCTGCCGCCGTCTGGTGGCGGACGGCCTTGACGTGAAGTGGTATCTCATCGGCTATGGCGGCGATGAGCCGCTGATTCGTCAGAAAATCGACGAGGCCGGGATGCAGGAACGTGTCATCACCCTCGGCAAAAAGGACAACCCTTATCCCTATATGCGCGCCTGCGACCTGTATGTGCAGCCCTCCCGCTATGAGGGTAAGGCCGTCACCGTGCGGGAGGCGCAGCTTCTTGGAAAGCCCGTCGTCATCACAGACTACGCCACTTCCGACAGTCAGCTGGAGGACGGCGTGGACGGCGTGATCGTCCCCATGGACAATGCAGGCTGCGCTGCCGGAATTGCCGAGCTGCTGCGTGACCCCGCCCGGATGCAGCAGCTGTCGGAGAACTGCGCAAAGAGAGATTATACGAACAGCGCGGAGGTCGAGAAGATCTATGCGCTGATGGAGGACTGACCCATGATCCCCAAAATCATCCACTACTGCTGGTTTGGCCGCGGCGAAAAGCCGGAGCTTGCCAAGAGGTGCATCGCCAGCTGGGAGAAGTTCTGCCCGGATTTTGAGATCCGCGAGTGGAATGAGGACAACTGCGACTATCTCGCCATGCCCTTCATGGCGGAGGCGTATGCCGCGAAAAAGTACGCCTTCGTGTCCGACGTCATGCGCCTTGTCGTGCTGGAGCAGTACGGCGGCGTGTATTTCGACACCGACGTGGAGGTGCTGCGGGATATTTCGCCGCTGCTGGATGACGAGGGCTTCATTGGATTTGAGAACGATCAGTATGTTGCCTCCGGTTTGACCATCGCCGCTGAGGCCCACCATCCGGTGATTCAGGCGATGATCGAGGAATATAAAAAGCTGCACTTTGCCGGTGATGATGGCAGCGTCACGCCCGTAGGCTGCCCGCATCTCAATACGGATGTGATGGAGCGTTTCGGTCTTGTGCGCAACGGGCAGGAGCAGGTGGTTGCCGGGATTCACGTCTATCCGGTGGACTACTTCAACCCGCTGGACAGTGTGACAGGCAAGCTGACGAAGACGGAGAACACCTACTCGATCCACTGGTATTCGATGAGCTGGCTGCCGAAGAGAAAGCAGATCAGAGCGAAAGTCGGACGCGTCATACGCCGGATACGGAAAGAACTACGCCGTTAAGGGAGAGAAAATCATGCCAAAAGTCAGTGTCATCGTCCCGGTCTACAATGCCGAGAAATATTTGCAGGAGTGCGTGGACAGCATTCTCGGGCAGACACTCGCAGATCTTGAGCTGATCCTTGTGGACGATGGCTCCACAGACACCAGCCCCGCTCTCTGTGATCGGTATGCAGAGCAGGATGCACGGGTGAAGGTGATCCACAAGCCCAACGGCAGAGCTGCGTCTGCGCGAAATGCCGGGATTCGCGCGGCCTCCGGGGACTACGTGGCCTTCGTGGATTCGGACGACTGGGTCTCTGCGGAGATGTATGAAAAAATGTTGGGCACCGACGCGGATGTGACGCTGTGCGATTATGTGCGTTTTCAGGGTAAAACGGAGACGCCCTTTACCCAGCCCAACGTGAATGCAGGCTTTTATGATAAGGCACAGATGCGGGAGAAAATATATCCGCATCTGGTTATGGACGGTATCGAATACCCAATTACCATTTCAAACTGGGCGTTGCTTATCAAGCGGGACATCATTGTTAAAAACCAGCTTTCCTATCGGGAGGATATTCATGTCAGTGAGGACGCCCCCTTTGGCTCCGAGGTGCTGTATTGCGCAAACTCTTTTGCCTACCTGAAAGGCGATCAGTTCTACCATTACCGCACAACGGAAGGGTCGGTATCCAGGACGTATAAGTCTTGGTGGTGGGACAGTCATCTAAAGATCAACGAGGAAACAGAGAATTTCTTCTCCAAATGCGAGGACTACGATTTTACCCAGCAGATCAAGTCCAACATGTTCTATCTGGCCAGAGCAGAGATCTATTACATCCTGTGCAATTCCGCGCTGACGCGGCGGGATCAGAATCGGAAGGTAAAGGCCGTTATGGACCATCCCCGCGTGGTGCGCATGATGGAGGGCTATGACGTAACCCCCTATCCGATTCAATTCAAGATGCTGTACTGGTCGATTCGCTATCGGTCGATAGGGCTGAGAAGGTTGGTTAGCCTTTGCTCAAACGTCACCACTCTTTTCAGACGGACTCATTAGGCCGCTTTTAGGAGGGACACAATTGATGGCACCTTTGATCTCCGTGATTATCCCGGTCTACAATGTTGAGAAATATCTTCGACGCTGTTTAGATAGTGTTGTTGCGCAAACATATCGGAACCTTGAGATCATCTGCGTTGATGATGGCAGCGTCGACGAATCAGGAAAAATTTGCGATCAGTACGCTGTGCGGGACGCGCGCATAAAAGTGATTCATCAAGAGAATCAAGGACTGAGTGCCGCGCGCAACAGAGGCTTAGATGCAGCAGAAGGAGAATATATTGCATTCGTTGACAGCGATGACTATATTCTGGAAGACATGTATAAAAAGATGTTGGACAAACTTCTGAATTACAATGTCGATCTCTGCGTGTGTCAGTGGCAATATGAGTTTTCTGATGGTAGGCAGGTAGTCAAAAGGAAAAATATAGACCCAACGATCTATGGTCGCAAAGCCTCTTTGGAGTTTGCCCGCTTCCTTTACATGGGCAACTATGAAAACGGTGTGGTTGTCGCCGCATGGAACAAGCTCTACCGCAGGGCGCTCCTTGACAAAATCCGCTTTGAGGGGAGAATCCACGAGGACGATGCCTTTAACGGAAGAATTATGGCAAAGAGCATCTCGGTGTATGTTATGGAAGATCAATTCTATGTATATGCGCAGAACGGGGATTCTCTGACCAACAAACCGTTCTCCGCCAATAAGTTTTTCTTCTTGGATGCACTGGCTGAACGAAGAGAACTCTTCAAGAGCGATGCGTTCATTCGTCAAAAGACGGAACTGCTATATTGCAACATGTACATCGAATACTGCCTGAGAGCGAGAAAAGAAGGTGTGACGATTACGCATCCGGAAAAGTATCGTCAAATATTCCGGCAAATGTTCTCTAGCTTACGCAGAGAAGGAAAAGCCAATATAAAGTTTAGGCTTCGGATGATGCTGTTTTCTTTCTCGCCAAGCCTGTACAGGCATATTACCAAGCAATAACTGAGGTAACTTATGGAGATTAGTGTTATTGTTCCTGTTTACAACAAGGCACGTTATATTGGATCTGTACTGAGTGACATCACAAAACAAACGTACCGTGACTTTGAATGTATCATTGTTGATGATGGTTCAGCGGACTCATCCGGTAAGATTTGCGATGAGTTTGCTGCGAAGGATAAGCGCTTCTGCGTCCAGCATGTTCCAAACGGCGGCGTATCCCGAGCGCGGAATATCGGCCTTACAAGAGCGGCTGGGCAATACGTTACCTTCATAGATGCAGACGATCACATTGAACCTGATTACTTAATGCAACTGTATACGGACATCGAGAGCAGTCGAGCGGATATGGTGGTTGCCGGTCTGGAAAAGTTTTGGGAAGGTGGTCACCCGCCTTTCACCACCGAAGTCCCATATGACGGAGTGCGATCCATAAAGCAGCTAATGCCTGAGTTCGCGCAGGTTCAAAAACGCACGGGTATTTATGGATACGGCTGCGGCAAACTGATACGGCGAGACCTGATAGCGGATGTTCGTTTTTCAGAATGGCTTCGATTGGCGGAGGACTTTGAGTTCTATCTTCGCCTTTATCCCAAAGTTAAGACCATTTATTTTGAGGCATCCTGTAAGTATTATTACCTTCAGGAAGCAGATAACTCATCGGCGATCATTGATAGTGGGAATATTGATTACATTGCACAGCTTAAAATCAACCTATCCTACAGAAAATTTCTTCAGGACACCGGATACTATGACGGGGACAATCGAAAAACTGTGGATGCTTTGGTAGCCAACTACGCCTTCTTTAGCATTTTTCATTGCGTGCGAGAAGAGATACCGGAAAGGGTAAAAGCTGTCCATGACTTGCTAATGGAAAGCAACGTTCTCGCTAAGGCTGGGGGCTTTTTCAAATCGGCCATTCTATTTTGCGTCCGCCATGATCTCGGTAATCAGGCGAAAGTGATGATGCGAACCTATGATGCTTTGCGAGGACTGAAAAGGAGACTGTGATATGCCGTATTTTACAGTTTTTACGCCGACATATAATCGCGCTTATATTCTGCCAAAACTGTATCAATCCCTTCGTGAACAAACCTGTAAGGATTTTGAGTGGATGATCGTGGACGATGGTTCTACCGACGACACCGGCAAGTTGGTTGCACAGTGGGAAGACCAGAATAATGGATTTGATATCCACTATTACAAGATCCAGAACGGCGGGAAACCACGTGCAATCAACTTTGGCATCACCAAGGCAAATGGCGATTTTTTCTTTATGGTGGATTCGGATGACCGCTTGACTACAGACGCCGTTCAAAAAATGCTGCTGTGGTGCAAGGAGATTGAGGACGATCCTACCTTCGTCGGCGTAGGCGCCGCTCGCGGATATCCTGACGGAAGTTATTTGAAGGGAACTGCGCCGCGCACCAACGAACACGGTTATGTCGATGCCACCAACTTGGATCGAAACAAATATGACTTGGATGCGGATATGTGCGAGGCCTATAAGGTCTCTGTTTTTCGGCAGTTTCCCATGGCAGAGTGGCCCGGAGAAAAGTTTGCTCCGGAGCAGATCGCACTTAACGAGATCGCTTTGAGCGGATATAAGCTCCGTTGGCATAAGGATATCATATACGTATGTGATTATTTGGAGGATGGCCTCACAAAAGGCTGGCGTGCACTGGTCAAAAAGAACCCCATGGGATATGCAATGATGTATAACCACATGCTGAAATATCCGAATTTAAGTATCCGGGAGAAGTATTTTGCGGCATGCCAGCAGATCGCTCTATCTATTTTAGGGAAGCACCCGGGGTATATTTGGAAGAGCAATCGTTTCGTGTACACTGTGCTGGCTTTGCCTGTGGGAACAGTGCTCTCCGTTAGAAGAAAAAGACAGTTTCGTGAGGACTAAAGCATGATCAGTGTGATTATTCCTATCTATAATGCGGCGATGTATCTGCCGGAAATGCTTCGTTGTCTATCGGAGCAGACAGTGCGAGACATTGAAATCATTTTGGTCAATGATGGCAGTACGGATGAATCTGCTGATATCTGCTTGGCTGCCGCGCAAGAGGATCCGCGAATCTGCTATGTTTATCAGGAGAATGCAGGCGTTTCTGCGGCGAGGAATCGTGCGCTGACAAAGGCTTCTGGGGACTATATTGCTTTCTTAGACGCCGATGACAGCATTGACTCCACCTACTTTGAGCAACTGTTAGGCACATGCGTCAGCGCAGATATTTCCATCTGCGATGTGTCCGTTGAAACAAGGAGTGGCAGGAGACTTTCGATCTTTTCTGCTGGAGATCAGAGGCTAACGGCCCTGCGTGCCATGGAACTTTTGTTGACAAGGCAGAAAATTAACTCAGGTCCGTGCGGCAAGATGTTCCGGCGAGAGATTATTGCGGACTTACAGTTTCCTCCGTTAAAGGCCTACGAGGACATTTTGTTTGTCCGTGACGCTTTTGCGCGGGCAAATATCGTCGCATCAACGTCACAAACGGCATATCACTATTATCAGAATTCCGGTAGTGCGATGGATCAGCAACGAAAGACGCCGTCTCTTGATGTGGCTGCGGCAACAGCGGATTTGCTGGAGTATATCGTCGGGCATTCAGAGCTTGACCCGAGATGCTTTTATATCACAGTATCGCATCTTTATCAGTATGTATTGGGGCTAGACAGGAGTACGCCGAGAGGAAATGAATTTGTACACGCGGTCAGACGATTATATCGCAAATATTGGACAAGCATTGTGAAGTGCCCGGCATTTCCGTGGAAAGAAAAAATTCTGTATCTGCTGTTTGCCAGCGGACTAAGGTAATTATTAAGAAGATTTGATATGGTTATTTCTTTTGAAGCACGGCGTTTTAGCACAGCTCGTGCACAAATTATGGGGTACGCAATGCTTTGCATTGTTTTCTTTCATAGTTCATTCCCAATAGCTGAAACATCCTTATTCTATGCAATTAAAAATCTTTGTGATATCGGCGTAGACATATTTCTGTTTGTGTCGGGAATCGGAATCTGGTTCTCTTTAAATAAGCATGCCAATGTAGCAGCATATGTTCAAAGAAGATGCTTGAGAATTCTACCAGCATTTTTGATTGTAAACACGCTGTGGTTTTTGGTAATGGATTTTGTTTTATACCATGCACCAATTTGGACGTTCATCAAAGATATTACTACACTTAGCTTTTGGCTGGACGGAAAACTTACCACATGGTATTTGTCGTCGTTGCTGATTCTTCAAATTATGTCTCCAATCATTATACGATGGATTAAAAAGCGCTACAGATATCTTGCTGTTGCGGTATTATTTCCCGTATTCTTTGCTGTAACTATTCGGTTCACCCTGTTAAATAACATTTTTGGGCATCTGCTGATAATAATTTGCAGAATCCCTATATACATATTGGGCCTATTTTTCGGGAAATTCGTCGAGGAGAATAAAGTAATTAAAGTGAATCTGCTCTTAATTGCTATCGTCTTTTCTGTATCTGTAAGCATTTCTTCGATTGCAATTGGCGCTACAAATGCCTACTTGCCGTTTGTAATAAAATATTTCGCGTACTGCCCACTTGCGATTATCATATCCGGGATGCTAACTTTTGTTACACCGCTTAAGATTACTGCTTTTTTTGGTAGGCATAGCTTGGAGATTTATTTACTACACGAAAAGGCATTGTGGTTTATAGAGAATTTAACACGAATAGCTCTTCCTGCGGTATATGTAAAATCTGTTGTTAAAATTGGGCTTAACTTGCTAGCGATATTAGCAACCATAGTTGGAACAATTATTCTCAAATGGCTTTGTACGAAATTCGAAGATAAGGTAATACATTAAAATGAAAAATGTTTTTTTATATGCCCATGGGGGTAGCGAAAACCATGGATGTGAGGCGATTGTTCGCTCAACAATCGCCCTGCTCCGGGGCAAAAACCAGTATGATTTTACATTGATATCGAAAAGGCCAATGGAAGATGCTGCCTATGGAATTGATCAGATATGCAGCGTCATACAGGAGCAGACGTCCTACTCTCGGTTCAGCGCAAGCTTTGCTAAGGCGTATCTGCATCTGAAATTAACTCATGACTATATTCCGATGGACAAGCTGTATTATGAAAAGGCGTTTAGCCATATCCGCAAGGGTGATGTTGCGCTTTCTATTGGCGGCGATAACTACTGCTATGCGGATGTTCAGCGCTATATCATGATGCATGATATGCTGCTCCGGCGCGGTGCAAAGACGGTGCTGTGGGGCTGCTCTGTTGAACCAGAACTTCTAAAGGACCCTGCCATCGCGCAGGATATTTCTCGGTACAGCCTTATCGCAGCACGTGAGAGCATATCCTATGAAGCACTGCGAGCAGTCAATCCACATACGGTCTTGGTATCGGATCCTGCATTTACGTTGGAAAGCTGCATTCCGCCTAGCCCAAAGGGATTTACTGTTGGAAATATGGTCGGAATCAACCTGAGTCCCATGGTCATCGAAAAGGAAACGTCTCCGGGTATGGCAATGGCCAATTATCAGGTACTGATTGACTATATCCTCAGAGAAACAGACATGGGGGTCGCCCTGATTCCTCACGTGGTATGGGATTTTACTGATGACAGGATTCCTCTGCGAGAACTCTACCGGAAGTACCAGCATACCGGGCGTGTAGTCATGGTGGAGGACCACAATTGCATGGAGCTGAAAGGGATTATTTCTCAATGCAGCTTCTTCGTTGGTGCCCGAACTCACGCGACTATCGCTGCGTATTCTACCGGCGTTCCGACACTGGTGGTGAGCTACTCCGTCAAAGCGCGCGGCATTGCTCGGGATTTGTTCGGCACGGAGGATGGCTACGTTCTGCCGGTGCAGAATTTGAAGGAAGAAAATGAGCTGCTAACTGCATTTAAATGCATAATGGATCATGAAAGCGACATTCGGAGAATGCTTTGCACAGATGCAATTCATAGCAGGACTTCTCAATACGAGGGTGTAGCTAATATAATCTGCCAACTATAGGAGATTAAATATGAAAAAAGAATATGTTTCGCTGATTGTTCCTTGTTATAACGTTGCCAAGACATTGCAGGCATTCATAGATTCGGTTCTTCAACAGACGTACCCGTATATCCAGATAGTTGCCGTGAATGACGGCTCAACTGATCAGACAGAAGCAATATGGAAATCCAATACGGATGCTTTCCGAGAGAAAAATATCTTATTTACTTATGTGAGTCAAGAAAATGCCGGCCTTGGTGCAGCAATAAATACGGGCCTTAAACACATCGCCGGTGAATATTTGTGTTGGGCCGATCCGGATGATTTTTTTATGCCAGAATCCTTTGAGAGACGTGTAAGTGCATTATCTGCTCATCCTGATTGCGGCGTAGTTACAAGCGATGCAAACTATTATAGGGCAGATGATTTGACACACGCCATTAGTAAGGCATCTGATGGCATGTGTCATTCATTGGAACCGATGCAGTTTGAATACCTGCTAAAAGAACAATCCATCTTCTGTACGGGATGCCATATGGTTCGTATGAGTGCGTTTGATGACGTGAATCCTGAACACGATATATATCCCGCGCGGAGAGGGCAAAACTGGCAGATGCTTCTCCCAATTTACTATAAGTATCCGCGTTATTTTCTTTCTGAGCCATTATATGGATATATTATTTATCCGCAGAGCATGTCTCGGGGTGATGCCACCTTAGAGCAGCACCTGATACGACTAAATGAGCACGAAACAATTGTTCTTGAAACGCTTAAGCGGATGCGGATGGATAATTCTGTGCGTGAAAAGTACTTACATGATATTCGCGTTTATTTTTCAAAAAAGAGGTTTCATGCATCCGTTGATTTTCAAGATAAAAAACAAATGGCTTATCAATATGACGTTCTTTGCCAGTTACATGCGAATACAGACGATATCCAAAAGAGATATATGCGGAACCGCAATATCTTCTGCAAGACTATCGGAAAAATAGAGGACTTACTCAAACAATGAAAACGGACGGAGATTATCTATGTCTTCACGGTTAAAGATGACAGCAAAGAACGCCTTCTGGAGCTATTTTTCCATGATTGCTTCGCTACTGCTGCAATTCATTTCGAGAACAGTATTCATACACTATTTAGGCGAGGGCTACTTAGGAATCAACGGACTTTTCTCCAACGTACTGGGTGTACTGTCTTTTGCCGAATTAGGGATAGGAACGGCCATCAATTTTAGCCTCTATAAGCCTGTTGCAGAACATGACACAGAAAGAATAAAAGCCTATATGTACTACTATAAGTGGGCTTATCGTGTCATTGCGCTGATTGTATCTATCTTGGGGCTGTTACTTGTTCCTTTTTTACACGTTCTTGTAAAAGATCCCGGAAATGTTGGGAACATAACCGTTTACTATTTAATATATCTGTTCAATACGGTTACAAGCTATTTCGTTTCATATAAATATAGTCTTGTAAATGCAGAACAGAAAAACTACATTTATACAAATGTCAATTTACTCGTTTCTGCTACAACAACAGTTGTTCAAATTGTTTCGTTGTTTATTTGGAAGAGTTTCCTTATATATCTACTGGTTGCAGCAGTTTTCGGCGCATTTCAAAAAGTATTTATTAGCATGTACCTTGACAGGCTCTATCCCTATCTGAAGGAGAAGAATGTTCAAAAACTATCTATAGAAGACCGGAAAACTCTTATCACAAAGATCAAAGCACTCGTGATACATAAGATTGGCGATGTCAGCGTACACCAAACCGATAACATTATCGTATCTGCATTTGTCAGCACGAGAATGGTCGGTCTTCTGTCAAACTATAATTTGTTGATCAGCACGGTCAGTGGATGCATAAATGTTCTGTTTAACTCCGTAACCGGAAGTTTGGGAAATATGGTTGCGACCGAGTCAAAAGAGTACCAATATTCCATATTTAAGAAATATCGCTTTATTGGCTTCTGGTTTTATGGTTTCACGGCCATTGCTTTAGCTATATTAATGACACCTTTTATCACGTTGTGGATAGGAGATAAGATGGTAGTTAATGCAGTGGTCATCAACCTCTTGGTGGTTGACTACTACATGATTGGGCAACGCATCTGCCTGAATAATATAAAATCTGCCGCTGGAGTATATGAACCCGATAAATATGTTGCATTGCTACAAGCGGTTGTAAATTTAGTTGCCTCTATTGGCCTTGGCAGTGTAATTGGCCTTCCCGGTGTATATGTGGGGACGATTATTCAAGGAACTCTATCCACCGTATTGAAGCCGATTCTATCCTATAAAGTCTTGTTTGGACTTAGTAGCCGGTACTATTTTATTGACTCTGCAAAATATGGAATTGCTGTTATTGCTGCTTATGGCATCTGCTTGGTGCTTAAGAACTTGATTATGCCAAACGTGACGATCATGAACTTCATTATTATGATGGTGGTTGTAACAATTATACCGAATCTTCTGTTCTTTATAGTGTTCCATAAAACTGAGGAGTTCCGGTTTGTGAATGGTATTGTCCAGAATATTATCAAGAGGCACAAAGGCAAATGAGTTTAAAAGTGTTCAGCTGTGTTTATGGCATGAGGCTACAAATGGTTGTAATTTGGATGTTGCTACTACTCCTGCTTTGGGCAAACCTCTGTCAACACATCAACAAAAAAAGATGGGCCGCAATCAACTCGGTTATCTTTGGCCTATCAGCTGCTACTATCCTCTACGCCACGATCCTGACCCGCTCGGCGGGGGTTCCCGAGGCCGTTCTCGCCCCCTTTGCCTCCCTGACCGCCGCACGGATACAGCCGGAGCTCTACCGCGAGATGCTGATGAACATATTTCTCTTCTTCCCTCTTGGCTTAACGCTCTCCAATGCCCTACCGCGAAAGTGGCATCGTTGGCTTAGAATCATCCTCACGACGCTCGTCGGCTGCGCGCTCAGCGCGGGAATCGAGTACGCCCAGTACCGTTACGCGCTGGGGCTTGCGGAGACGGACGACGTGATCTGCAACACGCTGGGCGCGTTCATCGGTTCCACCTCGCTGCTCATCGCTCACGCCATCGAAAAACACAAAGAAAGGGCTTGGCACACGAACATGACCCTGACCACCACCGAAACACAATTCCTGCATATCGCCAAAGCTGCCATCTCCGGTGGAGATTTGCCCGCCGAAAAGGTGGACTGGCCTGCCATCTTTACGCTGGCCAATCAGCAGAAGCTGCTGCCGATCCTCTTCGAGGCCGTCCGCAAGATGCCTGCTGCCGAAGAGAATGTGGCTCTGTTTGCCGTAACCAAGCAACAGGTCATTGGGCAGGTGTTGAACCAAACCATGCGCTCGGCGGAGTTTTCCGACCTTTATCATAAGCTGCGTTCGGCAGGGCCGCACCCCATCGTGGTAAAGGGGCAGCTTTGCAGCCGACTGTATCCGCAGACCGACCACCGCATCAGCGCGGACGACGATCTTCTGATTCCAGACGGCGAGTTCATGGCCTGCCACGAACAGCTTCTTACGAACGGTTTGACCACCGATACGCCTGCGGACGAGCTGGCGTCGGCGGACGAGGTGTCTTACACAAAAAAGGGCAGCCCGCTCTACATCGAGCTGCATCGGCATTTATTTGATTCTGCCGAAGATTCACATGACGAATTGAACCACTTCTTTGCCGACCTCAATCCCGTCGAAACCGACGGTCTTCTCGCCATGCCGCCCCACGAGCATCTGCTGTACCTGCTTCTGCACGCCTACAAGCACTTCGTCCGCAGCGGCATCGGTCTGCGGCAGTTTTGCGACATCGGCCTGTGGGCGCGGGCGTATCACGTGGAGATCGACTGGCAGCGCCTGCACGAGCAGTGTGAGAGCGTCCACGCGGCGACCTTCGCCGCGGCGGCGTTTTGCATCGCGGGAGACTATCTCGGCATCGAATTTGACCTGCCTGCGCCGTGGGACGGCAGCATCGACGTAGAGCCGCTGCTGCACGACACCCTCTGCGGCGGCGTGTACGGCTCCAACGACCTGACGCGCCTCCATTCCTCCACCGTCACGCTGAACGCCGTGAAGGCCAGCCGGACGGGGGAGAAGAGCAGCGTCCTGCGGACGGTATTCCCCAAGCGGGAGTATCTGGAGCGCCGCTATCCCTATCTCAAAAAGCGTCCGTACCTGCTGCCGGTCGCGTGGATGCAGCGCATTGCGCACTATGCCAGCGAGAAGCAGTCCGGCACGGACAACAGCGCCTCCGGCTCCATCAAGCTGGGAAAAGAGCGGATCGAGCTGATGAAGCGGTATGGAATTATGGACTGATAAAAAGACATTGCGGGGCGCTGCAGCGCTCCGCAAACAATTCTATCCTTGCAGTTTTGAAAGGAATTTGGACAGGAAACCGCTGTCACACAGCTTGTATTTTTTCACACCTAATGATAAAATAGTTCTAAACGATCCGGATCGCATTTTGCTGCAGCCGGCAAGGAGGGAGTCCTGTGAAAAAGAGCAGCACAGATACCTGCTGCCTGACTTTACCGTTAAAACTGGAAAAGTGGCAGGAGGACCGTCTTGCCAAGCGCTTTGAGATCGCGCGGCAGCTCTATAACACGCTGGTCCATGCAGAGCTGAAACGGCTTGTACAGATAAAGCGGACTGCCGAATATCTGGAGAACGAGCAGAAAATACGGGCATTGGACAGGAATAACCCTGCGGATCGGGCCAAACTGCAGGAGTTATACAAAGAGCAGCGGAAAAGTTTGAAAACGGCCGGGTTTACGGATTATTCCTTCACTACAGATATGGGAAAATATTACAAGCACTTCCGTGATAACATCGGCTCCAGTGTCGCCGTTCATGGGATCGCGCCGCAGGTCTGGGCGGCCTTTGATAAGGTTCTGTTCAAAAAGGGCGGCAAGAAGGTACATTACAAAAAGCCCGGTGAGGTAAATTCTGTGCAGGGCTACTCCAGAACGGGAAAAAGCGGCGGCACGGAGATCATGTTCCGCGGGCCCTACATCGAGTGGAAGGGCCTGAAGCTGCCGCTGAAGCTATCGCCGGACAATGCTTACGAGACCGATATGCTGCAGCGCAGAGTAAAGCTTGTCCGATTGGTCCGCCGGCCCGGAAAGCGCAGAGACCGCTGGTATGCCCAGCTCGTTCTGGAGGGGAAGCCTGCGATCAAGGCCGATCCCGTTACCGGAAAAGCGGTTCACCCTATCGGCAGCGGCCCCGTCGGGCTGGACATCGGGCCGCAAACACTGGCGTATTCCGCCGCCGGGGTGGCCGGACTCGTGGAACTGGCAGATCGGGTACAGAACATCGAGCAGGAAAAGCGCTGCCTACAACGAAAAATGGACCGGAGCAGAAGGGCAGCCAACCCGGATAACTATGCCGAGGACGGCACGATCCGGCGCGGTGTCAAGTTAACACATAATAAGTCCAAGCGATATCGGAGGAGCCAACAGGAACTGAAATATCTGCAGCACCGTCAGGCTGAAATACGAAAGCTCCAGCACATTCAACTGGCGAACCATTTGCTGTCCTTGGGTGATCATTTCTATGTGGAAAAAATGGAATGGTCTTCCCTGACGCACCGGGCAAAGAAGACCGTGATATCTGAAAAGACCGGAAAGCCCCGAAGCAAAAAGCGGTTTGGAAAGTCCATTGCCAACAAGACACCCGCCATGCTGATCGAAATATTGCGGCAAAAATGCAAGTCTCTCGGGCTGCTGAATGTTGTAGAGATCAACCCGGCAGACATCAAAGCAAGCCAATATAATCATTTGACCGGTGAATATGTTAAAAAGTCTCTTTCCCGGCGTTGGAACGAAATGCAGGACGGTGAGCATCTCCAACGTGATCTCTATTCCGCCTTCCTGCTGCAGCATTATGACTCTATGTCAAAAGCTCTTGATCTCGATTCCCTTGCGCGGGACTATCCCGCCTTTGTGCAGTACCATCATCGGGAAATCGAGCGCCTGCACGCTCTCCCCAAAACGCCCGCCAGTATGGGCATCCGCAGAAGCATTGCCTGACGCGAAGGGCAGGCAGACATAAAATGCCGGTGCCGTTCGCACCGGAGAAAACCGGTCGATTGTCCGTCCGGGGCTACCGTTAATGGCAGCAGAGGCTGCTTTGGTAGCAGAAGAGCTCGGGAAAATAGTCAGCGCGCAGCAGATCTTCGTGCTGCGAAAAGCTATCTACCGACTCACAGCGCATTCCACAAATCCGCACGCGGTGCTTTGTGCACATTTGCCGTTGCGATCTGCACGCGGTGCGCTGAGACAAAGAAGATCCCGCCGAGCGACAGCGGCGAAAAGCAGGTTGCGATCTGCACGCGGTGCGCTGAGACAAAGCACGACGTACAGCCACTCCCCGGTGTGGTACCCGTTGCGATCTGCACGCGGTGCACTGAGACAAAGATTCCGCTTCCTCCTCTCTGGGCAAGCTGAACCCCGATCTGCGTTCTGCCGAAGAAGTGGACGGCAAGCGCCGCATCCGGGAATTCTATGCCATGCCGCCGGAGGACGCTTACGCGATCCTCGAGGCGATCGCGGAGATCAACGGCTTCCACCACCGTCTGAAAAAATGGAAGGTGACGACAACAGCGCAGCAGGACGAGGCGCTGGCCCGGCAGATCGAGGAGCAGCACCGGGAACGGGTCTCCCCGTTCGCATTTTCCAAATGCGGCATTTCCGAGGGAGCGGAGCTGGAATTCTGCTGCCGCGGGAATGAACAACCGGCGAGCGCTGCACCGTCGCCGACGACAAGCATGTGCGCTTTCAGGACGAAATATGGTCCCTGGCCGCACTGGCGAAGCATCTGCTGGGGACCCGGAATTCGGTCGCCGGGCCTCAGTATTTCAAATACAACGGCGCGTGGCTGAACGCCATCCGCAGGCGGCTGGAGAACCGGGAGTAAAGCCGCATCAGACATTCTGTCATCCCTGCAAACGTCAAATTATTCTACACAAGAGGTCCCCCATGCTGCCCGTAAACGAATCCGACTGGAAGCTGTTCCGCAAAAGGCTGCCGGAGTGGCAGGAGCGCTGCATGGAGCAGCTGGCCGAATCCTACGCGGCCCTGCTGGCCGGGCCCGGCAAGGCATCCGACAAGTTCTGGGAGCTGGAGAAGAGGCTTCGCAAGGACAAGAAGCGCGTCGGTGTCGTGGCCGATGTCAGCCGCTCCGAAATGTACTATAACCTGCTCTATCTGCTGGATGACAAGACCATCACGCTCGAGGACCTCGCAGGCTTCAGCCCCGACCTGCGGGAGCGGCTGGCCATGATTGCACGAGATCACTTTGTGTGAAGGCTCCCTCATATAACATAAAGACGGAGGGCTGCGGCTTTATGCTGTGGCCCTCCGACCATACCACGCAAACCATGCAAAGCGGCTGCGCTCCGAAACCGGGGCGCAGCCGTTCCTTTTCCCTATTTTGTAGCGTTTTCAATGTAGCGCATGAGGATCGCCGCGACCTGTGCGCGGGTGGCGCTTCCCTGCGGCTTGAGCCAATCGCGGCCGTCGTATTCGCGGCTGCCGCCGATGATGCCCTCCGCCACAACCCAGCGCATGGCATCGCTGGCATAATCCGACACGGCGTTCGCATCCGGGAAGCCGGACAGATCAGCACGCTCCGCGGACGCAGCGCCAACCTTCTGCGCATAGCGGAACAGGATCGCCGCTGCCTGCTCTCGGGTTACGCGGCCATTCGGATCAAACTTACCGCCGCCGATGCCGTTGACCACGCCGTTCTCCGCTGCCCATGCGACAGCCTGCGTGTACCACTCGCCGCCCGGAACATCCGTAAAGGGGTTGGCAGCAGCCTGCGGCTGTCCGGCATAGCGCCAGAGGACCGTCACAAGCATCGCGCGGGTCATGCTGCTCTCCGGCTCAAAGCTGTATTCGCCTGTGCCGTTCATAAGACCATTGTCGTAAGTATACCGCACGGCCGAGGCATACCAGCTGTCCGGGCTGGCATCCGTATAGGGGGCTGTTGTCCAAACCGCTGTGGGGTAGCTTAAAGTTTGATCAAAAACTGTCGGTCCCCATCCTGAGGTTCCTTCCCGGTAATAAAACACAATGCCGGGGATCGCAGCAAAGTCACTTATTGCATTGCTGTCAGCGAAGCTGAGCCAGCCGATTTCAGGCAGATCTCCCATAAAATAGACGTGCTTGAGTGAAATACAGCCAGAAAAGGCGCGCTCACCGATTGTTTTAACGCTCTCCGGAAACACGATCTCACGCAGTGCGGCACAGTCTCTAAAAGTGGAAGAATCTATTGTTAATAAGTTCTTAGATAGTCTGACTTTGCTAAGATTCTTGCAGCCGTCAGAATAGTAAACTTCTAATACGCTGTCCGGCATCCAGATTTCCGTCACACCGTCATGTTCATGAAATCCGTTTACAATCCGCGTTCCATCCTGCAGGACATACTTCCCGCGGAAGCCCCCCGGGCACTCTTTAAACTCCAGGTTTCCGGATAAATTCTTTGTCGTGTATAACCCGCCATAGGAATCCGTAGAATAAAAACGATTATTCGGCTCCACCTGAAACCCGCGGAAATTAGGGCTGCCCAAGCTGATGCACCTTTCAATGTTCACCGTAGATTTTGGAATGGTAAGCCCGGTCAGATTGGGGCAATCCGCAAATGCTCTCTCATCGATTCTGTAAAGAGAGTCAGGCAGTGCAACATCGTGGACTAAGGAGCCTTCAAACGCTCCCTCACCGATTTCTCTCGTCATAGCACGGACTTCATAGCTTCCGGTTCTGCCCGCAGGGTACCGAATAAGCTTGGTATCCCGATATAGGGCCCCTGCCTCATCGATCTTATAAAAAGTGTTATATTTACTCAGATCAAATTTTGTAAGACTTATACATCCCGCAAAAGCACTTCCGGAAATATAATTTACATTACCCGTGATTTTGATATCTTTCAGGCTTGAGCAGTTTTTGAATGCATTCTCATAAATAGCTGAGGCCGAAAACAGATTTACACTTTCGAGCCGGGTACAGTTTTCAAATGCTCCGCTTGGGATTTCAAACATACCAGCTTTCAGGGTCACCTTTCGAATATAATCGCTGTAATCGGAAAAGCGGACCTTCATGTCGTAACCTTGGACCATATCTCCATCGCCTTCAAAGGTCAAAGCGCCGGTTTCCTTGTTGATCACGGCTACACATGTATCCGTACACGAAAGACGGATCTCCTGGTCAGTTTCTGTCACCTCCGCAGCGGCGGCAGTGGGGAATGCCGGAACAAGAAGCGCACAGGCCATTACGGCACACAGCAGGAGCGCAAGCAGTCTCTTTTTCATGATCGTTCCCTCCGAAATTCAGTCAGACAGCGCCGTGTCCTCACTCCGCCATCTGCCGTTTTTAGTATATAACGCGCAGCACAAAAAGTAAATAACAAATTACAGTTTATCAGGCATATTATCCAAGAATGTTATACCACGGCCATCATTTTCCCGCTATCCTCTCTATTTTCTGCACCATCAAAATCGCAAAGCTGGGACCGGCTTGTCAAAAAAAGTCCCTCCGGGGCTTTTTCGCCAAGCTGCTTCCAGAATTGCAAAATCAAATTTTGCAGCATGATTTTGCAATTCTGCCGCTGCGGCGGGTGATTGAACGCGAAAGGAAACCCTGACGGTTTCTTCCCTCCGAAACCTTTGGCTTGGCGGGTTTTCTGACAGACGAAACCGGGGCCGGCTCTTTCGAGCCGGCCCCGGTCGCATTTTTCCCGTCAGATTCCGTTCATTTCCTGGAACAGGTAGCAGTAGGAATAGTTCCAGCGGGTCAGATAGAACGAGCCGTTAGAGTAGCGCAGGTAGGCATTGCCGAAGCCGAGACGGTTATACCAGTACGAGACGCTCGTGCCGGACGTGCTGATGCGCAGAGAGGAATTGCCGGACTTATAGAGGTAATACGTCGTCGTGCCGCTCTGGAAGCTGAAACAGCCGTTGGAGTAATCCCAGAGCATGCTCTCGGTCACGTCGGAGGTGATCCGGCCGTTTTCGATGGTGACGGCCTGCGCACCGATCGTCGTGCCGTCGTGCGTCATGGCATAGTAGCCGCCGCTGGCGTAGACCGTGAGAACGTAACGGCCGCCGGACGTGAGCCTGCTCACGGAGTCATAGGTCGCGGTCTTCACCGGCTCGGAGTAGCTGTCGCCGCAGGCGGAGCAGGTGTAGACGTAATTGCCGTTCTCCTCCGTGCGGACATAGCTGTGGCCCGTTGCCGGGATCTCCTCGGTGTAGCTTTCGCCGCAGGCGCAGGCATAGGTGCGGACGCCGGGCGTCGTGCACGTCGCCGCCGTGGTGACGGTGGCCGTGTAGGCATGGGCGTGGACCGTGACGGCATAGCGCACGCCGCCGATGACGGTGCGGGTCGCGCCCTCGGCCACGCCGGTGATCGTCACGTCATAGCCCGCAGGAACCGCGCGATAGAGCTGCCACCGCTCGTTCGCGTTCGCATTGCCGGGATAGGCGCCCGCAAACGTCGTGCTGTAGCGGTCGAGATAGGTATCGCTGAAGCGGATGGAGAAGGCGCTGCCGAGATCCGTGATCGTGAGAACCTGCGGCGCAGTGGTCAGCGTCACGCTTGCAGAGCGGGTGCTCTCCGTGAGGTTCAGGTAACGGCCGTCCGCGCTCTGCACGGTGTAGCCGCCGGAGACCGCCGTGACGGTCCACAGGGCGTTCGACAGGTCGCCCGTCGTGCTGTAGGCCGCGCAGGTCAGGCCGCTCACAGTGCCCGCGCCATCCCAGGAGCTGTAGTACGTTGAGGCCGTCGCCGTCAGCATCCGGTCACCGCTCACGAGGAGGAACGTCCCCTCGGCAAGCTCCGTCACCTGCTGATAGCCGCCGGAGAGCGCCTCGATCGTCGTCGCAGCGATGGCGGGATCGGCGGACTCCGTCACAGCGGCGTCCTCGGTGTGGAACGTGTAGGTCTCGCCCGGCTGGAGCTTGACCTCGACCGTCGGCAGGATGGCCTCGGTGTAAGTATCGCCGCAGCGCGTGCAGGTGTAGATGCGGTCATTGCCGTTCTCGGTGCACTCATAGGAGTGGCCCAGCGCACCGACGACATGGCCCGTGCGGCGGTCGCCGCAGTTCCTGCAGGTATAGGTCGTGTAGCCGTCTTCGGTACAGGTCGGAGCCGTCACAACGGCTTCGTAGTCATGGCCGAGCGCAGCAACCTCGTCCGCCGTGTAATGGTCGCCGCAGCGCTTGCAGGTATAGGTCGTGTAGCCCTTCTCCGTGCAGGTCGGAGCCGTCACGACGGCTTCGTAGTCATGGCCGAGCGCGGCCACCTCGTCCGCCGTGTAATGGTCGCCGCAGCGCTTGCAGGTATAGGTCGTGTAGCCGTCTTCGGTACAGGTCGGAGCGGTCACGACGGCTTCGTAGTCATGTCCAAGCGCGGCCACCTCGTCTGCCGTGTAGGTATCGCCGCAGGTCGCGCAGGTGTATGTCGTGTAGCCCTTCTCCGTGCAGGTCGGGGACGTCACGACGGCCTTGTAATCATGGCCGAGCGCAGGCGTCGTTTCGGTATAGGTGTCGCCGCAGACGGTGCAGGTATGGACGGTTTTGCCGCCCTCGGTGCAGGTCGCTTCGCTTCCGGAGACGGTGTAGGTATGGCCCGTGGCCGGGAGGGTCTCGGTGTAGCTGTTGCCGCAGCGCGTGCAGGTGTGCGTCACGGAGCCGTTTCCCGTGCAGGTCGCAGGAACGGTGGTCTCCACATAATCATGGCCGAGCGCAGCCACTTCGTTCGCCGTGTAATGGTCGCCGCAGGCGGTGCAGGTGTAGGTCGTATAGCCCTTCTCCGTGCACGTCGGGGCCGTTACGGCGGCCGTGTAGCTGTGGCCGGTGGCCGGAGTCGTTTCGGTATAGGTGTCGCCGCAGGTCGCGCAGCGGTAGGTCGTCACGCCGTCCTCGGTGCAGGTCGGGGCGGTCCGGCTGACCTCCTGATAGCTGTGGACATGGTCGGCCTCGACCTCGATGACAAAGCGGGTGCCGCCGATGACGTAGTACGTCGTACCGGCAGCCACGCCGGTGAAGCGGACCTCCGTCATGGGAGCCGTGCCGGTCTGGACCGTGCCGGAAGCGGCGGCGCGGGTAAACGTCGCGCCGTCATAGCTGCCCCAGGCGATCTCGGACAGCTGCCACCAGTAGTTGCGCGCCGTCGTGAGGGCGACCTGGATGTAGCGGAAGCTCTCGACGGAGGACGGGACAGTGTAGGTCTTCGTCACAGCCGTGCTGCGGCTGCTCGTGAACGTGCCGATCGTCGTCCAGGTGCGGCCGTCGGCCGAAAGCTGGACATTGGCGTTCGTGCAGTAGTCGCCGTGCGCCGGAGCACTGATCTGCACTGCGTCAAAGCGGACCTCCGCGCCGAGGTCGACACGGGCATACATGCCGGACGTCTGGCTGCTGGTGGACCAGTAGTAGGTGGAGGTGTCGCCGTCGATAAGTTTGGAGGCGACGCAGTTGTAGCCGCCGTCCGTATAGCCGGAGACGGAGGCCGAGGCGCTGGCGGAATAGGGCACCTTCGTGCCCGTGCCCTGCACCACGGTCAGCTCGCCGCGCGCGATGGCGGCATCGCCCGTGTGGATGAAGGTCTGCTCGCCCTCGAGCGTGTAGGCCTCGGTCGTCTTGCCGGTCTTGACGGAGACATATTCGCGCGGCAGCAGCTCGGAATGCTGCTCGCCGCAGCGCGTGCAGGTGTAGATCGTGTCGCCCGCGTCGTCCGCCGCCGCGTAATCGTGGCCGAGGGCGGGAACGGTCTCGGTGTAGCTGTCGCCGCAGTCGGCGCAGGTATAGGTCACGCTGCCCGCCTCCGTGCAGGTCGCAGCCGTCGAGGCAGTCTGACGGTAGTCGTGGCTCTGCGCGGGAGGATCGGTGTTGATGGAGCCGTCGGCGTTGAAGCCGCCGGGCACAACGGACGTGTCCATGCCGCTTGTGTAGGCGCCGTCCATGGCGAGGCCCATGGCGCGCAGCGGCAGGCGGATCTTCCTGGCTTCCTGCGTCTGCGTCTCTGCGCCGGGATAGTCGCTCCACATGCAGAACATGCCGCCGATCACGGAGGAGGCACTCAGGCTCGTGCCGCACACCTTATAATTGCTCCAGTTGGCGGCATAGGTATAACCATTGTCGAAGCTGTCGTTCTTGCCGAGGACATAGTAGAAGTCGCCTGTCGTGTTGATGATACGGAAGCCATCCGAGGCAAGGTTGGCCGCCGTGCGGGGCGTGTAGCCGCTCCAGCCGCCGGACCAGTAGCACACGACGATGTCGCGGTCGAACGTGTAGGTCGTCGAGCCGACCGAGGCGCTCATTTTGTTGGCAAACTCGATGCCGTCATTAAAGGCGATGGGCGTCATGCCCGCCTGCTTGACCATGGCGGCAAGCTCGTTGACATATTTGATGAAGTAGCCATACTTGCCGCTGTTCTGCAGGCTGCCGAAGCCCATGGAGCCGCTCGTGTAGCGGTCGTTGGCGTATTCATCCGCACCGAAGTTGAAGTAGCGGCAGCCCTTGCCCGCAAAGTAATCTACATACTTCTGCAGGAAGGCCTGCGAGAACCGGACGGCCGTGTCGTTCGTCACGTCGATGGTGCGGCTCGAGCCGTTGTAGCTGCAGTTCGTCCCCGTCAGAGAGGACGCGGCATACAGCACCGCGTCCATGTGGCCCGGGCTGTTCAGCAGCGGAATGATCTCGATGCCGGCTTTCTTGGCCGTGGCAAAGAACTCGTCCATCTCGCTTTCCGTCCACTCGCCCGAAGATGCCGTCGTGTAGGCGTTGTTGCCCGCGCGGATAGCCGAGGCGACCGCGTTGCTGGAATACGTTTTGCCGCCCACGCTGAGCGACATGTCGTCCAGCAGGAAGCGCATACCGTCATTGCCCACCGCGAGCATGACGTGCGTATAGCCGTCCGCCTTTGCCTCATAGAGGAAGGCCTTGACCCAATCTGCCGAAAAATATTTTCGGCCGCTGTCCAGCATGGCGATCTTCAGATAATCGCTGCCGGAAGCAAACGCCACCGTCGGCAGCATGCACAGCAGCATGCAGACCGTCAGCAGCAGCGCTAACAGTTTCTTTCCCGCTTTCAATGGTTTCTCCTCCTGTATCATGTCTCTGTTCGGCGATGCCGAATCCTGATTTGATCATACACGAGACATTCTCATTTGTCAACAGGCAGTTCTTTTAGCATAATTTCAAGTTAACCGGCTTTATTTTAACTCATGATAGACCACATTCCTGATTATCTCATTTCTGGCTGCGTGATTTTATTCACGCCGGCACATCTCGTTACGATACGGAATGTGACGTAAAATTCCGGCGATTTGTTTCGTCCGATGAAGTTGGCGGCGGGTTTTCTGACGAATTTTTCCACCAGCTCTGCAGAGGAATTTTTGAAAATTTTGTTGACATTTTTGCGCGATCCGTCATAATGGAAGCAGAAGCATACCGTTCTCACCGCCGTGCTCCCCTGCTGTGGTGCACCAGTGCCCTCCTTCCGTTGAATGCCCCTGTACAGGGCGCTCGATGAGCGCCATTGGCAGACGCAATTGGCGCGTGGCGTTTTGATGATGGTCTGTACCTATCGGCAGTGCCTTCCCGAAATTGCCGCGTCGGCCTACGGCCTCCTCGCAATGACAAACCTGAGGGCCGTGCGCCATAAAATCAATACCGCAAATATTGCCGACCTGCATGGCGCTCAGGGAAAGCCGCAGCGGGCCTGCTTTCGGCGTTTTCCATTTCATGTCAAAGGGAGGCCACTCCGCATGAGCAGCGATATCATCCCCGCCGCGTTATCCGGATTTATCATCAAAGCAGGCTTTTCTAAAAAAGGGCGGCTATATACCCGCGAGCATCACGATATCATGCAGTGCATTCTGTTTGAACGGCCGTCAAGTCTCATATACCCGACTTATTTCATTATGCCACTCTACATACCCTGCAGCACGCGATATCTTACCTATGGTCGGCGTATCTCCGAGATCACCAACGGCCGAAACTCCAAACAGATAGACGTCGACCGTTTGATCAGCGCTCTGCAGAAAGAGGTGCTTCCTTTCTTTGAACGGATCGCTGCGCCGCAGCTTCTCATGGAGTATCTGCTGACCGCTCGGGACGTACAGCGCTATTTCTTCTGTCCGCCAGTGAGGATCGCCATGCTGAAAGCATACACCGCACTGTATCTTCACGATCGCAGTCTTTTTTCCCGCATGGCGGCAGAAACCGGGCAGTTGATTCCGGCAGACCGTTGCTCTTCCGAGGCAGTTGCGCGCCGGATGCACGCGGAGCTGGAAGTACTGAAGGCGCAGGCCAGATTGTCGGATGCCGAACTTGCCGCTTTCTTTGCGCCGATCATAGAAACCACCCGGCGCGTTGTACGCACCGGGCACTGAGCCACGCCGCAGCCCGGCAGTACATCTCTATGATAGAAGGAGTCCATTATGTCCCGTCAGATATCGTTCTTCCACGCAGAGCCGGATGCCGTCCGATTCCTTCAGGAAATCGACCGACGGGGCGGCACATTCTGGATCGGAAATGCCGCCGTTCCGCCGCTTTCCATGATAGAAGCTGTGCAGGACAAAATGTCCACGCACTTGTGCAAGTTCCGTATCGTCCCGGCCGGGCTTGCAGCCGCATGCAGCGCTTCCATGCCGGAGGCAGCAATAATTGAATTCTGCAATTGCTGCAGGGGGAATGCCATGTCGCGGACATATGAGGTCGGCCGCCTGTACCTTGTTCCCGCCTGCAGCGGCGCATATGTTCCGGAGAGCGCGACACTATACGAGGCGCTCCGCAGATATCTCAAGGCGGCCTATCACTATGAGCCAAAAGCGGGAGCCTACTTTTCTCCCGCCTTTTGGGAAAAACTCCGTACCAATTATTATCATGCTGCCCGCGCAGGAAGGCCCGTCTTTCTCGGGTGCGTCGGAGACCCGTTAGAAGTCAAATGGGGCAATAGGCCATGAAGAAAAAGAAAAGAAGATCGATTTCCCTTTCCGCCCGTGCTGCGATCGCATTTTCGATGCTGTGCCTGCTTTCCTTGATCGCGTGGCGTGATGTTGCGATCTATTTTGGAGCAAAATCCGGAAACACGGAAACTGTAACAGCAGAATGTATTGCAGTGCAAAGCAGCCGGACGGACGAACTGCGGCAGCATACGCCCTATCGCATGCTTTATGTCCTTACACTGCAGGATGAAACAAAGGTCGCAGTCTCTTCGGACGAAGCTAAGTCGCCGTTTTCGTCACTGGAAGACAGCCGACAGCATTTTGTCATCGGAAAGCCGATCACATGCACCTACGTCCGAAGACCGGCGTTTTCCAACGGAGAATTTGCCCTTCTTTCCGTAACCTGCGGAGAGGAAGAACTCTATCCGGAATCGGCCGGTATTGCGCCCTTCAAGGACCGTACCGGGATATGTTTGATGTTCGATTTTATTCTTTGGGGAGCCGCATTGCCGCTCCTTATCGTCCCGCCGCTTCGCGCCGCCATACGGAAGCGAAAAAGCAGGCTCAAAAAGGAACAGCGAAAGCAGGCACGAAGAGAGAAGCTGCGTTCCGGGAATGGACAATAGGCCCTTTGCAGCGGCAGGCGCAGGTTTTTTGCAGTACAAATTCGGTGGCTTAGGCCATCAGATTTGTCATTGCAAGGCCCCAAAAGGGACGCGGTGATCTCGCAACATCCGGCTGAATCGTGGGAAACTATCGACGAAATCGTAACTGCCTCCCCGAGATTGCACCCCAAGGGCACTTCCTCGCGCTTCGCGCTCAGGGCGCCACGTCGCTTCGCTCCTCGCAATGACACATCAGGGTGGTGCTGTGGTGCACCAGTGCCCTCTTTGTTTGAATGCCCCTGTACAGGGCGCTCGATGAGCGCCGCTGCAGACGCAATTGGCGCATACCATTCAGCAGAAACCTGTTCATATCGGCAGTGCCGGGCCCGGCTGTCCGCTCCCCTACAGCAGATAACCAAATCGGGAGCCGTTCCATCTCGGACGGCTCCCGATTTTATGACTTGTTTTTCATCGAAAAATGCGATAGAATGGAGAAAACGGAAAAAGGGGGATGCAGAACATGCAACACGACCCGCGCTGCGGCGCGATCCTCTGCGCGGCGGAAGAGGAGCTTGCGCCCTTCCTGCCCCATCTGGCGGAGGAGCAGCGCCTTTCACGCGCCATGCTCACGCTGCACATCGGCCGGATCGGCGGCCTGCGGATGGTGCTCACCGCGACCGGCATGTGCAAGGTCAACGCGGCGCTGGCCGTGCAGACCGTGCTCGACACCATCTCGCCGGATTTCGTCCTCAACGCCGGGACGGCGGGCGGTATGTCCCCCGCGCTCGGCCTGTTCGAAACGGCAGTGACGACGGAATGCGCCTATCACGACGTGGCAGAGGCGATCCTGACGGAGTCGCACCCCCGTCTGCCATCCGTGTGGTTTGCCTCCGATCCCGACCTGCTCGCAGCCTGCAGGCGTGCCGCGGAAAGGGCCCCCGGCCGCGTCCACTTCGGCAGGACGGTGACGGGCGAGGCCTTCATCACGGACGAGGGCCGCGCAGAGATCAATGCGCGCTTTGCCCCGCTGACGGTCGACATGGAGACAGCCGCCATGGCGCATGTGTGTTATGTAAACCGCGTTCCCTTTGCAGCCATCCGCTCCGTGACGGACACGGCGGACCACAGCGGCATCGGGACGTTTGAGGAAAACTGCGCCCGCGCCTCAGCCGTTTCGGCCACGCTGGTGCTGGACGTCCTGCGGGAGCTGACCCGTTAATTCTCTTTAGGCTCCGGCTTCTCGTAATGCGGTGCATGCTCCTCCTTCTGCACCTGCAGCAGGAGCTCCTCGCGGGCAAGGATGCGGTTGAGCTTATCGTGCAGTGCTTCGATCATAATCTCCGTCTTCAGATTGACCTTATAGTCATTCTCCGCACGCGCGCGGTCCTTTTCCTCCTGCCGGTTCTGGCTCATCATAATAAGCGGAGCCTGAATGGCAGCCACGCAGGACAGCACCAGATTCAGCAGAATGAACGGATAGGGGTCGAATGCCTTTGCGGCCAGCAGGACATTGAGGATCATCCACGCCAGCAGTACGCCCGTGAACGAAAAAATGAATGCCCAGCTTCCGGCAAATTTTGCGATGCTGTCCGCCGCGCGCTGACCGAGCGAGGTCAGCTTGCCGGACTCCTTCTCCGGGTTCACAGAAACGCGGCTCGAGGCCAGCAGGTTCAGGATCTCCTCGTCCGTCATATCGTGGCGGACATCCGCAAGGATCTCGCTGATGAGTTTTTTGTTTTCTTTCATAAGAACTCCTTTCCAGAGTGCGGCGCTGCCAACCGGTGCGCTGCGGCTATCGTTATTCTGAAAAAAATATTTCGAATGTGAGGGTTTTGACCATGGCAGAACAGAGTATTCAGCTTACGAAGCTCGCCTCGTGCGCGGGCTGCGGCGCAAAGGTCGGTGCGGGCGTACTGGCGCAGCTTCTGGGCGGCCTGAAGGTCCACAGCGATCCCCGGCTGCTTGTCGGCTTTGACAAGAGCGACGACGCCTCCGTCTATCAGGTCACGGACGAGCTGGCGCTCGTGCAGACCGTGGACTTCTTCCCGCCGATCGCGGACGACCCGTATCTCTTCGGGCAGATCGCCGCGACGAACGCACTTTCGGACGTCTACGCCATGGGCGGCGAGCCGAAGCTGGCGCTGAACCTGCTGTGCATCCCGGAATCCATGCCGAAGGAAGCCGTGCACCAGCTGCTGCGCGGCGGCTACGACAAGGCCTATGAGGCGGGCGTCATCATCACGGGCGGCCACAGTATCCTCGATCCGGAACCGAAATACGGCCTTGCCGTCACGGGCTTCGTGCATCCGAAAAAGCTGCTGACCAACTCCGCCGCCCGCCCCGGCGACGTGCTGCTGCTGACGAAGCCCATCGGCATCGGCGTGCTCACGACGGCCGCAAAGGCCGAGCTGGCCTCGCCGGAGGCCATGGCGCTGGCGCACCGCCTGATGACGACGCTGAACAAGGCCGCGCGCGACTGCATGGTGCGCTATGCCGTGCACGCCTGCACGGATGTGACGGGCTTCGGTCTGCTGGGCCATGCCTTTGAGATGGCGCAGGGCAGCGACACACATCTGACGCTCTTCCCCGGCGAGATCGACCTGATCCCCGAAGCGCTAGAGCTTGCGCGCGACGGCATTCTGCCCGCCGGAATGTACCGCAACCGGCACTATGCCGAGGCGGCCGTCGATCCCGGCAGCACGGAGCTTGCCGTGCAGGACATGCTCTATGATCCGCAGACATCCGGCGGCCTGCTCATCGCCGCTGCGCCGGAGGACGCTGAGGCCCTGCTGCGCGAGCTGCGCGGGGCCGTGCCGAGCGCGCAGCGCATCGGCGTGGTCGAGGCCTACAACGGCGGCCCGAGGATCAGCCTGCGCTGATCGCCCGCAGGGCTGCGACGGCGGCGTCGACGTCCTGCTCGGTGTTCGCAAAGCCGAGCGAGAAGCGGATGGTCCCCTGCGGGAACGTCCCGAGGGAACGGTGCGCCGCAGGGGCGCAGTGCAGGCCGCAGCGCGTCAGGATGCCGAACTCCTGCTCCAGCCGGAACGCCGCCTCGGCGTTGTCCCGGCCCGGCAGGTCCACGGAGATGACGCCCACGCGGCGGCCGGGCTCCCGTGTGCCGCACAGGCGGACGCCAGAAAGCGGCGCGATGCCGTCCAGAAAGCGCTCGCACAGCGCCAGCTCATGGCGGCGAAGGCGCTCGACGCCCTGCTGCTCCACAAAGGCCAGCGCAGCGCGCAGGCCGTAGATGCCAGGCAGATTCGGCGTGCCGGATTCCAGCCGGTCCGGCAGATACGGCGGCAGCAGCTCACTGTCCGAGGCGCTGCCGGTCCCGCCCGCCACGAGCGGCGTGAGACTGGCGGCAAGCTCGTCCGTCAGCAGCAGCGCGCCGATGCCGCTCGGGCCGAGCAGACCCTTGTGCCCCGGCACGGCCAGCGCCGAAAGGTGCAGCGCCGCAAAATCGACAGGATAATGCCCAGCCGTCTGCGCGCCATCCAGCAGGAAAAAGCACCCATGCCGCGCGCAGGCCGCCCCGACGGCGGCCGCATCCTGCACGCTGCCGCAGACATTGGACGCATGTGCCAGCACAACAAGGCGCGTGTTGGGCCGGAACAGGCCCTCGAGCGCGCCATGCTGCAGAAAGCCCTCGCTGTCGCAGGGAATGCGGTCAAACTCCACGCCTTCGAGCTGCTGCAGCGGCCGCATGACGGCGTTGTGCTCCATCCCGCTGACGATGCAGTGGTCGCCGGGGCGCAGCAGGCCCTTGATGACCAGATTCAGGCCGAACGTCGCGCCCGGTGTCAGGACGACATGGGCCGCAGGCTCCGGGAACCGGAACAGCCGCGCAAGCGACTCGCGCAGGGCCAGCGTCTCCAGCCCGGCCTCCTGCGCGCGGCCGTAGACGGAGCGATTGATCGTCGCGCCGACACAGTCGAGATACTGCTTCATGCTGTCGCTGACCCCGGCCGGCTTCGGGAACGACGTCGCAGCGTTGTCGAGATAGATGCTCTGCAAGACAGGACCCCTCTTTTCTGTTCAAATTCAGGGCAATGTGGTGTTGTCCTAGTATATCATATCCGGCGCGGTTTGTCACGCGCGTTTGGGAGGCAGGATCATGCTCGAGATCAACCTGAAGCAGCTGGAATCCTTTGTGGCCACCGTGGAGCATTCCGGCTTCACGGCGGCGGCCGCTGCGCTGTATCTGACGCAGTCGACCGTCAGCGCCCACGTCAGCGCGCTGGAGCAGACACTCGGCGTGCCGCTGCTCGTGCGCGGCGCGCGCAGGCCCGTCACGCTGACCCCGGAGGGGCAGAACGTCTATGCACAGGCGCGTGAGATCCTGAACCGCTGCGAGCGCCTGCAGGCCCTCGGTCCGGCTGAGCAGCCGCCGCTGCGGCTCGGAGCCTCCACCGCGCCGGGGCAGGGCCTGCTTCCGGAGCTGCTGACAGGCTTCCTGCAGCGCTGTCCGGACAGCCGCTATGTCCTGCTGCGCGGCGACAGCGCGCGCATCCACAGCCTGATGCTCGAGTCGCGCGTCCACCTCGGCTTTGTCGGCGCAGCCATGGACCCGCGTCACTTCGTCTATCATCCGATCGCGAACGACCGACTCGTGCTCATCGCCCCGAACCGCGAGCCCTATCCCACGCTCCAGCGGCAGGGTGTTTCCGGCCTGACGCTTCTGACGGAGCAGCCGCTCATCCGGCGCGAACCGGCCTCCGGCACGCGGCAGTCGCTCGAGGACTATCTGCGCCGCAGCGGCATCCCTGCCGACCGCCTGCACCCCGTGGCGGAAATCGACACGCCGGAGGACGTGAAGGCCGCGGTGCAGCGCGGGCTGGGCGTTGCGGTCATTTCGGCGCTCGCCGTGCAGGAGGAGCTGGCTGCAGGGAAGCTGCTGTCGTTCGATCTGGACCGCAGCGGCGTGTTCCGCCGCATCTATCTGGCGTGGCCGGCCGGCTGTCCCCTCACGGCCGCCGAGCGCCGCTTTGCGGACTATGTGCTCTCCCACGCCGAAGGGGAATGATGCAGCTGCAGGCATCGCAGCAGCGATTCGGCGGCTCAAGGCTCCCGGGTTTGTCATTGCGAGGAGGCGCAGCCGACGTGGCAATCTCGGGAAGGCAGCTGCGATTTCGCCGATGGCTTTCCCACATTCCGACCTGGTACTGCGAGATTGCCACGGCCCCTTCGGGGCCTCGCAATGACACATCGGGGGCAATTACCATTTTAACGCCAGCCTGTCCGCTCCCCTGCATTATTTTTATCACACTATCATCGCTTTTATCGATGGTATCCTCGTTTCACTCAAAATAACGATTGGATTTTTCCGTTCTTTCCCCGTATAATAGTGTTATTCTTCTAAAAAAATAACGAGAGGGGTACCACAATGAAGAAAAAGATCAGTTGGTGGGTCATTGTGACCGGCGCGATCGTCGGTCTGTCCGCTGTCCTGCTGACGCATTTCGGAAACCCGGCCAACATGGGCTTCTGCATCGCGTGCTTCCTGCGCGATATCGCAGGCTCGCTTGGCCTCCACAGCGCCGGAAAGGTGCAGTATATCCGCCCGGAGATCATCGGTCTCGTGCTCGGCGCGTTCGTCATGTCCGTCTGCACGAAGGAGTTCCGCGCAAAGTCCGGCTCCGCGCCCGCGCTCCGCTTTGTCCTCGGCGCGTTCGTCATGATCGGCGCGCTGGCCTTCCTCGGCTGCCCGCTGCGCATGGTGCTCCGGCTGGCAGGCGGCGATGCCAACGCTCTGGTCGGTCTGGTCGGCTTCGGCGCCGGTATCTTTGCCGGTACGCTGTTCCTGAAGAAGGGCTTCTCACTCAAGCGCTCCTATGACTCCGTCCCGCTCGAGGGCGTCGTCCTCCCCGTCAGCATGACGGTCATCCTGCTGCTGTTCCTGACGGTCCCCGTCATCTTCAAGCTCAGCGAGGCAGGCCCCGGCTCGAAGCACGCGCCCGTCTGGCTGGCTCTGGCCCTGTCCATGGTCATCGGCGCGCTGGCGCAGCGCTCCCGTCTGTGCATGGCAGGCGGCATCCGTGACGCCGTCATGTTCGGCGATTTTAAGCTGCTGTCCGGCTTTGTAGCTATCTTCCTCGTTGCCCTCATCGGCAATCTGGTGACGAAGCAGTTCCATTGGGGCTTCCAGCTCCAGCCCATCGCCCACAGCAGCCATGTGTGGAACTTCCTCGGCATGTCGCTCGTCGGCTGGGGTTCCGTGCTGCTCGGCGGCTGCCCGCTGCGTCAGCTCATTCTGGCCGGCAGCGGCAACGGCGACTCCACCGTCACCGTGTTCGGCATGCTCGCCGGTGCGGCGGCTGCCCACAACTTTGGTCTGGCCGGTACGGCCGACTCCACGAACGCCGCCGGTGAGTTCGTCCGCGGCGGCCTGTCGAACACCGGCAAGATCGCCGTTGTCTCCGGCATCGTGGTCTGTCTGGCCGTTTCCGTGCTCAACCTTCCGAAATTTGCCAAAAAACAGGAGGCGAAATAACATGGTCGATGCAAGAGGTCTGCTCTGCCCCATGCCCGTCGTGATGGTCCAGAAGGCGGTGAAGGACGGCCACCCCGCCGAGATCGAGGTCCTGCTGGACGACGCCTGCGCCGTGGAGAACGTCACGCGCTATGCCAACCGTCAGGGCTACACCGTCACCTCCGCGCCGGAGGGGCCTGATACCCGCCTGACGCTGAAGAAATGACCGCGTACATCGCGACATTCCACACGCATCTGTCCGCCCTGCTGACCTGCCGGGCGCTGACCGCGGCGGGCGTGGCTGCGCAGATGATGCCTGTTCCCCGGCGGCTGAGCGCCGCCTGCGGCACCTGCGTGCGCTATACGGCCGATTCCCCCATGCTCTCATGCATGGACACGGATTATGAGGCCGTGTATGAGACGGCGGACAACGCCGTCCCGCGCCTGCTGTGTGAAAACCGATAACGATAAAAACACTCCCGGAGCTGAACAGCTCCGGGAGTCCTTTTATGTAGGGGAGCGGACAGCCGTGCCCGGCGGTACAGTAACGATCGGTACGGGCTGTCGTTAAAATGGAACCATCCCCCGACGGGGCCTGTAGCGGCGGTCAGCGACCGCCTTGTACGGGGCCATTCAACCGCGTAAGGGCGCTGGTGCACCTTGGCACTACTTGACGTGTCATTGCGAGGCCCTGAAGGGGCCGTGGCAATTTCGTGCAGGCAGCTGCGTTTTCGCCGAAAATTCCCTGTTATCCGCTCGGATTCTGCGAGATTGCCACGTCGCTTCGCTCCTCGCAATGACAAGCCTGAGGGCTTCACGCCATAGAATCAATACAGCGCATCTTGCCGGTCTGCAAGGCGCTCACTGAGCGCCGCTACAGACACAATCGGTTTTTACGGTTTTATCGACGCCCTGTACGAACTGCCAGTGCCTTCCCAAGATTGCCACGTCGGCCTACGGCCTCCTCGCAATGACAAACCTGGGGCATTGTACGGCGCGGCAGAAAGCCTTATTCCAGATTCAGATGGCGGCGCAGGATGCGCTCCGTGACGAAGAAATACACAATGCCGAGCACGGCCAGCAGGGCAAGCATCACGCCGATAAACAGGTTGAACATGCCTGGCGCGCTCATGCCGGCAGAGAGCTGAACAAGGAAGCGGCAGAACGGCTCAAAGTTGCTCAGCACGATGATGGACGTGACCGCGACCGTCTCGAGCACCACATTGATGGCGTAGTAGAACAGCACAGCGAACAGGATGCGCTTGCGGCGGAACAGGTGGCCGATGGAGCAGGACAGATAGATCTGCAGCACGGACACCGCGACCTGCACCACGACCAGCAGGACGAGCAGGGCGATGCCCCAGCCGTTGATTATCCCGCCGAAGCTCTGCTCCAGCGAGGTGCGGATGGAAGGCAGCAAGCCACGGATACCGCCGAACAGGATGCCGACGGAAACGAAGCTGACCAGGCCCGTCACGACCAGCGTCAGGAGGGCCGTGAGGAACTTCGACAGCACAAGCTGCCACGGCCGCACCGGCAGCGTGAACATCAGGTAGCCTTCATCACGCAGCAGGCCGGAATAGAAGCGGATGACGGAGATGACGAGCGCAAACACGCAGGCGGCAATGACCGCGAGCACGAACAGCACTGTCGTCAGATTCACAAAAATGGCAGAGATCTTGACCGGCAGCTCCGCCATGAGGGCAACGCGCTCGAGCAGGCCGAAGACCAGAATGGCGGGCCAGATAAACAGAAAAATCTTCAGATTTGCGCGGAGATCGTATTTTAACAGCTTGCTCAGCACGGCCATTCACCTCCCATCGGGATCGTGCGGAAGACTTCGCGGAAGACCTCGTCGACGGACTTGCCCTCGGCGCCGCGGATGTTATCGGTCGAATCGTGGCGGACGACACGGCCCTCCTTCAGGAAGATCACCTCGTCAAGCACCGGCTCGATGTCCGCGATCAGGTGCGTCGAGATCAGGACGGTGCTCTCGGGCGAATAATTCGTCAGGATTGTCTGCAGGATGAAGTCGCGCGCGGCAGGGTCAACGCCCGCGATCGGCTCGTCGAGCAGGTAGAGCTTTGCGGCACGGCTCATGACGAGCAGCAGCTGGAGCTTTTCCTTCGTGCCCTTCGACATGGTCTTCACGCGCGTATCCAGCCCGATGCCCAGCGCACGGCACATGGCCTCGGCGCGCTCGCGGCGGAAATCGGGATAGAAATCCGCAAAGAAATTGACCATATCCTTCGTTTTCATCCAACCGGCATAATACATTCGGTCGGGCAGGTAGCTCACGAGCGCCTTCGTCTCCGGGCCGATCGGCTTGCCGTCGATCGCGACGGAGCCCTCCGTCTGGCGCAGCAGGCCCGTCAGGATCTTGATGAGCGTCGTTTTGCCGGAGCCATTCGGCCCGAGCAGGCCGATGATCTTGCCCGGCGCAAGCTGCAGGTCGACGTGGTCGAGCGCGGGCTTTGCCCCGTAGCTCTTCGTCAGGCCGCTGCAGCAGACCAGCATGTCATTCATTTTCATTCCCTCCAAACAATGTTGCAATTTCCTCCTGCGTGTAGCCGAGCTGCCGCATCCGCGCGCAGAATGCATCGATCTCGGCCTGCGCCAGCGAGCGGCGCGTCTCGCGGATGCACGCCTCATCCTGTGTGACATAGCGCCCGGTGTTCCGCTGGGCGCTGACGAGCCCGCTCTCCTCCAGCGCAGCGAGCGCGCGCTGCATGGTGTTCGGATTGACACCGGCCTCTGCGGCCAGTTCCCGCACCGACGGCAGCTTCACGCCTGCGGGATACTGTCCGGAGACGATGCGGAACTTCAGCACATCCACGAGCTGCAGCCAGATCTGCCGCTCCGGATTCAGTTTCCATGCCATTGGCTCACCTCCAATGTGTTATTGTACTAATATACTAATACACTAGTACGGCTTTGTCAAGAGGGTTTTTCAAAAATATTCCTGCCTTCCTTTCTGTCCGCCCCTCACGGACACCGCACCGCAGCAGGCAGAATTTTGATTTGGGTATGGGCAAGCGGGCGTTTCTGTGATATGATGGAGGCAGGACCCCAAGATACAACAAAATACGGGCCATCTCCGCACCAAATCGAGGGGATGGCCCCAAATGGAGGATGCAGCCTATGAGAAGTACAAGCAGATGGATCTACGTCGCAGTCGGGTGCGTGGTACTTCTGTTCTCGGGTCTGGTGTACGCGTGGAGCGTACTGTCCGGGCCGATCGCCGCAGAGTTCCCCCGCTGGACCACCGCACAGCTTTCCCTGACCTTTACGATCGTGATGAGCTTTTTCTGCCTTGGCGGCCTGACCTGCGGCGCGCTTTCCGCGCGCATTTCCCCGCGAATTTTCCTCTGGATATCCGCCCTGCTGTTTCTGGCGGGCTTCCTGCTGACGGCGAGTATGCGGTCGCTGCCTATGCTGTATGTCGGCTTCGGCGTGGTCTGCGGGCTGGCCTCCGGCTTCTCGTATAACGCCGTGCTCGGGACAGTCGGCGCGTGGTTCCCCGACAAGCAGGGCCTCGTCTCCGGTATCCTGCTCATGGGCTTCGGCCTGAGCAGCTTCCTCATCGGCAAGCTCTATCAGCGCTTCACGCCGGTGACGGTCGGCAGCTGGCGGCGCAGCTTTGTCGTGCTTGGTATTATCACGGCCGTGCTCGTGGCGGCCTGCGGCTTCCTGCTCCGGCGGCCCGGCACGGACTTCACGCCGCCGCCCGCCGCGAAAAAGAAGCGCTATGCTAACCCCGTGGCAGAAGAGCTCGGCACGGCGGCCATGCTGCGGCGGCCCGCGTTCTGGCTGTACTATCTCTGGGCGGTACTCCTGAGCGCGGCAGGGCTGGCCCTCGTGTCGCAGTCCACCTCCATTGCGCGGGAGATCGGCAGAACGGTCTCGCCGGGCGGTATCACCACGGCCGTCGGCATGATCTCGCTGGCGAACGCGGCAGGGCGCGTTGTGCTGGGCGGGCTGTTTGACCGATGGGGACGTAGCCGCACCATGCAGCTCGTGGGCGGCATTTTCCTGCTCACCGGCCTTGTGCTCATCGGCGCGCTGAAGCTCGGCAGCTTCCCGCTGCTCATCGCCGGCTTCCTGCTGGGCGGCATGGCCTACGGCGGCGTCACGCCCGCCAACGCGGCCTTTGTCAGCTCGTATTACGGTATGCGGCACTACGCCGTGAATCTTTCCGTCGTGGTGACGAACCTGCTGTTCGCCTCGTTCGGCAGCACGATCGCGGGCGCACTGTATGACGCGACCGGCTCTTACCTCAGCACGGACGCCATGATCCTCGTTCTCGCTGTCCTGAGCGCCGCCGTGTCGTTCGGCATCGACCTGTGCGACCGGAGGATGCTGAAACGGCGATAACGGTACGCCATTGCAGGGGCATACCCGGCCCTGTCATTCAAAAAATCACCGGCTGCTTTTCCGGCAGCCGGTGATCGATTTTCTTATGGAAGCTCCAGCCAAACAGCAAAATGGATTCCGAGCTTTCTTATAAATTCTCATCTTCGACAAATTGATAGAACGCCATCTCCTGCGCGGTATCCTCCGGGCGGACCGTGCCAACCGGGGCGGCATAGACGATAAACTCCTCCTCGCCGTCCAGCCCGAACAGCTCGCAGCACAGCTCATGGCGGAAGGCGCGCAGGCCGCAGGTGCCGAGGCCCTGCGACGCGCAGGCGAGATAGAGATTTTCGCCCACATGCCCGGCATCGACGAGCAGCGGCGCATAGGCATAGGGACCGTAGCGCCACTCCGCGCGATAGGGCACAACGGACCAGTAGAAGATCACGCTGGCCTTTGCCGCCCAGCTCTGGCCGCAGAGCGTGTCGGAAACAACATCCTCGAGCTGCTCGACGGGATGCAGGAACTCGAGCGCATGCTCCATCGGCAGATAGTGATATGCACCGGGGCGCAGGCCCTCGACATAACGGACGACGAGATACGTCTCAAAGGCATGGCGTGCACCGCCGCTCGGAACGGTGCGCAGCGTGGCATAGGCCCGGCCGCGCATGGCGCGCACGCCCTGCGTGGCCCAGAGCAGGAACGAAAGCTGCAGCAGGCTGAGCTCCCCCTCCGTATAAATTCTGGCGCTGCGCCGCCGCGTCAGCAGGTCATACAGGCCGCCGCCCTCCGGCAGCGCGGAAAAATCTCGCGGCAGCACCGTCCGCTCGCCGCCCATCGGGGCCTTGCACAGCGGAGGCTGCGGCAGCTTTTTCTCCTGATCGGAGACAAATTCCGTGGTATCGTCGTCGCGATAGCCCATGAGGAAGCGTCTTCCCTGTTCGGTGCGTTCGTCCATAGTCAGTCTCTCCTCCGGTTCCCGCCCGCCACGATGAGCAGCAGGCGCAGGAACTGCATAATGGTCACGCTCAGCGCGGCCACATACGTCAGGGCCGCAGCTGTGAGCACACGCTTTGCCGCGGTCTGCTCCTCCGGCAGCAGCAGGGCGCTCTCCTCGATGGCGCGCAGGGCGCGGTGGCTGGCATTGAACTCCGTCGGCAGGGTGACGAGCTGGAACACGACGCAGAGGCCATAGCAGGCCACGCCCGCCAGCGCCACATAGTAAAACACCTGTCCGAGGCCGCTGAGCGCGAGGCCGAGCACAATGAGCGGCATGGAGAGCCGCGAGCCGATGTTCGTCACGGGGACGATGGCCGCGCGGATATAGATCGGCGCATAGTGCCGCGCATACTGCACGGCATGGCCAGCCTCATGCGCCGCCACGCCGACTGCGGCGGGCGTTGCGACATTGTACACGGCGTCCGACAGGCGAATGACGTGGTCCTTCGGGTCAAAATGATCCGTCAGCTCGCCGGACACATGCTCCACGCGCACATCGGTCACGCCGTGCGCGCGCAGCACCGCCATGGCGGCCTCCGCGCCGGTCATGCCGCGCGCATTGCGCACCTGACTGTAGCGGCGGAACGTGCTCTTGACATGGGCGCTGGCCCAGAGCGACAGGATCACCGCCGGGAGCACCAGAACGATATAGTACCAGTCTACATAGAAAAACGGCATTGCGCCTCACCTCGCATGGAAATTATACTGATATTCAATTAAAACCTTTCATTCATAAAATGGAAGGTTTTAATATGAAGATCATTATGAGACGAGATTTCGTGATTTTTCCAAAATCGCGAAATTGGTTACGCCAAAGGCGGAACCTTTCTGATGAAAGATTTTAATCAGAAAACAGTATTACAGCGGCTGCGGCTCCATGGCGTCGTGGAGCTGATCCGTGATCGCGCCGCGGAAGATGCGGTCCGCATGGGTATGGACGGTGTTGAGCGCTCCGGCGGAGTGCTTCAGCTCGATCTTGCCGTTCATGAAGACGTCGTTGTCCAGAATAAAGCGGACCTCCTTGTCCTCGACATTGCCGCGCTTGACCATACCGGGGCCGCAGTGCAGCTTCAGGCGGCAGCCGCCAGCCAGCGCCATCTCCACATCCTGCGTGACGCGCTGGACGCTCTGCTCCTGCACGTCGTCCTCCGCCATCAGGCCAAGATAGGCGGGCTGAATAAGGTCGCGGAACGGCACGCCCTCCAGGCCGAGGGCGCGGCGGGAAAAGCCGTTGATGTAGCGCAGGCCGATGCGCTCAAAATACGCCGGGTGATAGATGGCGACGAACTGTGCCAGCACCTCGTCGAGCTTCCGGGCAAAATCCTCCCACGTCGTATAGACCGGCGTGGCCAGCGCAAGGAAGGTGTTTGTCAGGTTGACCTTCCAGTCGCCCGCGGCCGTCAGGAACTGATAGTTCACGACCGTCGGCTGCTCCTCGAGCTTCATGGCGCCCGGCTGGCCGATCACCTTGGGCGGGAGCTTTTCCAGATTGCGCGCATAGCGCGGGAACTCGGCGCGGATGGCCTCCTGAAATTCGGCAGGCTCCTTCGCGCTGATGGAAAGGATCGTCGGAAAACGGAGCTGACAGATCACCTCGATCAGCTGGCGCTTGCCATAGAGAACACGCTCCGATGCAGAAAACATAGTCAGGACTCCTTTTTTGTGTCAGGCAGCACCGCACGGCCTGTCTTCGGCCTTCGGCGGACCTTTTCCGCCGATCCATCACTTCGAAAAGTGGGACATACACAAAGTATGCCCGCACTTTTCAAAGCTCGACTCGACGAAAAATCTCTCGCCGAATGCACTCGACAAACCCTGCGGTACTGCCCTTATTTTATCTCATTTTGTGCATTCTTCAAGCTTTCAAAACCGATGAATATATCCGCCGAAGGCCGAAGATGCATTTGTGCGGTGTTGTCACTATTATAGCACGGTGATTCAATGGTTTGCAAGGTCATTCACAAAAGTGTTATACTAGAATCTGATAAAAAGCTTTAAAAGCTTTTTATAGCGCCGAGGGCGCGTCAGATTCTGCATGAGACGGCGCAGCGTGCGTCAGCACGATGCGAGTGTGCGTAGCACACGGGATTCCTGATGAAATGTTTTAATCAGGAATCAGTATTACATGTCCGCCTCGAGCAGACGGTCCAGGATCGCGCGGTGGGTATAGAACGACGTTTCATACGTCAGGTAGCGCATGGAGTTCCGGTCCCACAGGAACTGCAGCTGGGCCGGGAATTCGTCGTCCTGCTCCCAGAAGCGCAGCAGCACCGGGAAGAACGGCAGCACCGGCAGCACGGCGGAAAAATCGCCGGGGCCGTCCGTTGGTGTGCCGCCGAGCCGTGCCACGGCCTGCCGCAGCCGGTCGATCCGGCCGGAGAAATGCTGCGCGGCGGGCGGCGTGACGGAAGCCTTCAGCTGCCCCTGCAGCGTTCCGGCCTGCACGGCGTTGAAGCTGTCATGCGAACACCACTGCCCGGCCAGAACGGGGAAACCGTTCGGATTGCTCAGCAGGTCATAGGCCGTCATGGCCGCGCCGAAGGGCGCAGGCATCCAGACGCCGTCGTGCTGCCGCTCGGCCGCGCCGTCCGTACGGGAAAGGCGCAGCGGCTCATGCAGAAGCTCCAGATAGAGATAGGTCTCATCGCGCCGCAGGGCGAATCGAGCCGCGATGGCATCAAGATCCTGCGCGGCGAAGCTGTGCCCCGCCGCCTGCGCCTGCAGATCATAGTTGGAAGGTCTCATATCGGTTCCGTCCTTTCTGCTTGTCAAAAAGTCCCGCCGCGGCTGGCGATCAAACGCGAAAGGACACCCTGACGGTTTCCTTTCACACGTTTCTTCCCCCTGAAGCTTTTGGCTTGGTTGGTTTTTTGACAGTCTGCTTTTTCTTTCGGGTCTTCAGATAGCGCTCCGCCTGCCGGAGCTGGGCGGCCGTCGGCTTGCCGAACGCCTCCCCGCGCTCCACTCTGCGCGGCTCCTTTGCGGCAGGCTGCGCCTTGCGCGGCTTTGCCGCAGGCTTCTTTTCCGCGGACCGCTTCTGCGCGGGCCGCTTTGGTGCGGGCTGCTTCTGCGCCGGGTGCGGTGTCTTTTCTGCCTCGCCGCGGCGCGGCCGGATGAGGCACTTCGGGCCATAGCCGATGAGGTCCGTGCGCCCGGCCTTGACAAGGGCCTCGTGGATAAGGGCATAGTTCTTCGGGTCGCGGTACTGGATGAGCGCGCGCTGCATTTCTTTTTCGTGCGGGTCGGTCGGCACATAGACCGGCTCCATCGTCCGGGGATCGAGGCCCGTATAGTACATGACGGTCGAGAGCGTCGAGGGCGTGGGATAAAAATCCTGCACCTGCTCCGGCATATAGCCGAGGTCGCGGACATATTCCGCCAGCTCCACGGCCTCGCGCAGGCCACAGCCGGGATGAGAGCTCATAAGATAGGGCACGAGATACTGCTTTTTGCCGAGCTTTTCGTTCAGCGCGGCATATTTGCGGCAGAATTTTTCATAGACCGCGTGGCGCGGCTTTCCCATATAGCGCAGGACCTGATCCGAAACGTGCTCCGGCGCGACCTTGAGCTGGCCGGAGACGTGGTACTCCACCAGTTCGCGCAGGAAGGTCGGATCCTCGTCGGCCAGAAGATAGTCAAAGCGGATGCCGCTGCGGATGAAGACCTTCTTCACACCGGGGATGGCGCGCAGCTCGCGCAGCAGGTTTACATAATCCGTATGGTCCGCCCGCAGATTGCGGCACGGCGTCGGAAACAGGCACTGCCGGTTCTGGCAGGCCCCGTGTGTCAGCTGCTTTTCGCAGGCAGGCTGGCGGAAATTGGCCGTCGGGCCGCCGACGTCATGGATATAGCCCTTGAAATCGGGATGCTGCGTCATGCGCGCCGCCTCGGCCAGCAGAGAATCGTGGCTGCGCGTCTGGACGATGCGGCCCTGATGGAACGTCAGCGCGCAGAACGAACAGCCGCCGAAGCAGCCGCGGTTGGAGACGAGGCTGAACTGTACCTCGGCGATGGCGGGCACGCCGCCCGCCTTGCGGTAGGACGGGTGATAGGTGTCCTGATACGGCAGAGCGTAGACGTCGTCCATCTCCTGCGTGGAAAGCGGCGGCTGCGGCGGGTTCTGCACCACGAACTCGCGGCCGTACGGCTCGATGAGGCACCTGGCGGAAAACGGATCGGTGTTGCGGTACTGAACGGCAAAGCTCTCGGCGTAGCGGCGGCGGTCGGCGCGCAGCTCGTCATAGGGCGGCAGCGTGATGGCGTCCACCACGCCGGAGCAGTCGCGCGTGCGGTAGGCCGTGCCGTTCACGAAGGTGATATCGTGGATGTCCAGCCCGCTGTTCATGGCGTCCGCGACCTCGACGATAGCGCGCTCGCCCATGCCGTAGAGCAGGAGGTCGGCCTGCGAGTCGAGCAGGATGGAGCGCTTCAGGCTGTCGGACCAGTAGTCATAGTGTGCCAGGCGGCGCAGGCTGGCCTCGATACCGCCGATGAGGATCGGGATCTTCGGAAAGCTGCGGCGGATGAGGTTGCAGTAGACGACCGTCGCATAGTCCGGCCGCTTGCCCGTCACGCCGCCGGGCGTATAGGCATCCGTGCGGCGGCGGTGGCGGCCGACGGAATAGTGATTGACCATGGAGTCCATATTGCCGCCCGTCACAAGGAAGCCGAGGCGCGGCTCGCCGAATTCCAGCACGGACGACGGATCGCGCCAGTCCGGCTGCGGCAGCATGGCCACGCGGTAGCCTGCGCGCTCGAGCACACGGCTGATGATGGCATGGCCGAACGACGGGTGATCGACATAGGCGTCACCGAGGACATAGACGAAGTCCGGCCGGTCCCAGCCGAGGGCGCGCATCTCGCGCGCGTTGATCGGAAGAAAGCCCGCCATTATTTCGCCCCCGTGGAGCCGAAGCCGCCCTCGCCGCGCGCAGTGTCCGTCAGTGTCTCCGTCTCAAAGAACTGCGCCGTGAGATAGGGTGTGAGGATGAACTGGGCAATGCGCTCGCCCGGCTCGATGGTCTGCGGCTGTGCGCCGTGGTTGCGCATGGGGACGAAGAATTCCCCGCGATAGTCGGAGTCGACAACGCCGACCTTGTTGGCCGGGGCCAGATCGCGGCGACTGGCAAGCCCGCTGCGGGCAAACACCAGGCCAACATAGCCCTCCGGGATCTCCATGGCGATGCCGATTGGGATCAGGCGCGTCTCGCCGGGCGCAAGCACGACGGGAGCGTCCAGACAGGCGCGCAGATCGGCCCCGGCCGAGCTGGCCGTGCCGTAGGTGGGGAGCGCCGCGCCCTCGCGCAGAATTTTAACGGGTACCTTTTGCATCATAATGCCCTCCACGCTGATAGCCGTCGTCCCACAGGACGATCCGGCCGGATGCCAGCGTCGCCGGAATGTCGATGAGCCGCTGGTTGGACGAGCCGCGGAACCGCAGAGCAAGGTCCTTTTTCTCCAGCACGAACGGGCCGTCCACCAGCACGTCGATGCAGTCGAGCATCTGCCGCACAAGAGCCGCATCGCCGACCCGGCCGGGCAGCAGGTCCCGGTCGAGCAGGAAGCCCGTAAAGGCCCACACATTTTTGCCGGGGCAGCGCGCCCGCAGCTGCCGCAGCAGTTCCGCCACGGCGGGCTGGTTGGCAGGCTCGAACGGCTCGCCGCCAAGCAGGGTCAGCCCGGCCACATAGGCAGGCTCCAGGGAATGCAGGATCGTGTCGATGACGTCCTGCGTAAACGGCTCGCCATAGGAAAAATCCCATGTTTCGGGCTGGAAGCAGCCCTTGCAGTGGTGCGTGCAGCCCGAGACGAACAGGCTTGTCCGCACGCCGGGGCCGTTTGCGATATCACAGGTCTTGATAGCTGCATAATTCATGCTTGTTTCCTCCCCAGTCGTGCGAACCACCGGAACGTCAGCGGCCAGACCGTCGCCGCCAGCAGCACCACGAAGAAATAGCGGATGGCATGCGTGCCGATCCAGGTAAAGCCCACGGCGGCGAACAGGAGCTTCAGGCCCTGCTTGACAGCCAGCAGCAGCGCCGCTCCGCCGAGCACCTTGAGCACCTGCGCCCACCAGACGGCCTTCGTCTCAAAGCGGATATACTTCCGCTCCAGCGTGTAGCCCACGCAGAAGCCGAGCAGCGCACCCAGCAGCGAGCAGGAGTTCTTGCGGCCCTCAAAGAGGTTGTCCGGGTCGACGTCCGCCGGGAAACGGGCAAAATTCGCATAGATCACATAGGCCAGCGCCACGACGGTCATCACGCCGAGCAGAACGGCCATTTTTTTCGGGTCCTCCGCCGCGCTGCGCACGATAGGATAGATCACGAAGATCAGCACAACGGCCGTCACAGCCGCCACGCTGACGTCCAGCGGCGTGTGCACGCCGAGATACATGCGGGAAAATGCCGTCAGCGCCGCGAGCACGATGCACACGATGCGCAGCGCGCGATTTTTGTGCCAGCGGGCAATGCCGCCGAGCGTGCCGACGGCGTTCTGCGTGTGGCCGGACGGGAAGGAATAGCCGCCCGCCCCGCTGCGCGCGCTTTCCACGATCGTGAAGCTCGGGTCGCGCACCCATGGCCGCGGAATGCGGCACAGCAGCTTGAGGAACTGATTGAGCACCGTGCCGAAGAAGCCGACAAACAGCAGATAATAGCCTTCCTCCTTGCTGACGCACCAGAAAATCGTCAGGGCCAGCAGCAGGAACGCCAGCTCCTCGCCGAAGCAGGTGAATGCCTGCATGACGGCGTCGAGAAACGGGCAGCGGATGGATTCGAGCCAGTATAAAAAGGACATGGCAGCGCCTCCCCTATCGTTGGTTTATTAGTATAGTATAGCACACCGCCGGAAAAACCGCAATCGGGCAAATCATGAGGCGCACCATCGTAGGGGAGCGGCACGTCGCTCCCGGCGACGCACTGACGATTCGTACCGGGTATCGATAAAATGGCATGCACCAATTGCGCCTGTAGCGGCGCTCACTGAGCGCCATGGGCAGTTGCAGATATTGAAGTGTTAATTCCGTGGCGCAAAGCCA
>ENA-UOIY01000496-UOIY01000496.1-human-gut-metagenome-genome-assembly--contig:-P114-NODE-496-length-64470-cov-10.047691_pt1 | contig 64470 bp, 44 predicted proteins | sample MGYA00242335_ERZ723882 | MGnify/ENA metagenome assembly ERZ723882 | reverse complement strand
CGACGCCCGTCATCATGGTGACCAAGAGCGAGGAGGAGAACATCATGGACAAGGCCGTCGGTTCGAAGATCGCCGACTACCTCATCAAGCCCGTCAACCCCAACCAGGTGCTGCTCTCGATCAAGAAGAACGTCCACCAGCAGCAGCTCGTCACCGAGCAGACCACGGCCGACTACCGGTCGGAATTCGGGCGTATCTCCTCGTCGCTGCAGATGGCCGAGACCTTTTCGGACTGGTGCTCGCTCTACCGCAAGCTCACCAACTGGGAGGTCGAGCTTTCGGAATCCACCGACCAGGGCATCAAGGAGGTGCTCACCTACCAGAAGACCGAGGCGAACCAGGAATTCTGCAAGTTCGTACGCCGTAACTACTACAACTGGATCAACAAGCGCTCGGACGAAACCCCCGTGATGTCGCACACGCTCATGCGCACCAACATTTTCCCGGTGGCGGACGAGAACCCGAAGACCACGCTGCTGCTGATCGACAACTTCCGCTACGACCAGTGGCGGTCGATCTCCTCGCTGCTGCGGGGCTATTACGACGTGGCGCAGGACGATTTCTACTGCGCCATCCTCCCCACGGCGACGCAATACGCCCGCAATGCCATCTTCGCCGGCCTGATGCCGCTGGCCATCGACAAGCTGATGCCCAACAAATGGCTCAACGACAACGAGGAAGGCGGCAAGAACCAGTACGAGGAGGAGTTCCTCAAACGGCTGATGGCCCAGAACGGGAAGAACTGGAAATTCTCGTTCGACAAGCTCGTGCGCCCCGAACAGGGCCGCAGGCTGGTCGACAATATACAAAAAGTGTACGACGCCGATTTCTCGGTGATCATCTACAACTTCCTCGACATCCTCTCGCACGCCCGTACCGAGACCGACATCATCCGCGAGCTGACCGAGGACGACGCGGCATTCCGGTCGCTGACGCGCTCGTGGTTCGAGCACTCCGACCTCTACACCATCCTCAAGCTCCTCTCGGAGCGGGGGCACACGGTCGTGATCACCTCCGACCACGGCACCATCCGCGTGGACAACCCCGTCAAGGTGACGGGCGACCGCGAGACCTCGGCCAACCTGCGCTACAAGACGGGGCGCAACCTGGCCTACAACTCGCGCGACGTCTACGAGATACTGAAACCCGAGGACGTACAGCTGCCGTCGAGCAACCTCACGTCGAGCTATATCTTCGCCTACAATTCGGATTTCCTGGTCTACAACAACGATGCGAACCGCCACATCCGCTATTACCGCAACACGTTCCAGCACGGCGGCATCTCGATGGAAGAAATGATCGTGCCTTATATCGTCTTAAAACCCAAGCAGTAATATGAAAACGATCCACATCACCTCGCAGGACGAACTGCCGGACGTCGCCGAGGCGGTCATCGAAGCGCTCGGCCGCCGCACGGTAGTCGCACTGCGCGGAGAAATGGGCGCGGGCAAAACCACGCTGATCCGCGAGATCGCAGCCCAACTGGGCGCCACGGACACCGTAACCAGTCCTACGTTCGCCATCGTGAACCAGTACAAGGGCAAGGGCAACCGCCGTATCCATCATTTCGATTTCTACCGGATCAACGACATCCGCGAAGCCTATGATTTCGGTTACGAAGAGTATTTCTTCTCGGGCGACCTCTGCCTGGTCGAATGGCCCGAAAAGATCGAGCAGCTCCTGCCCGAGAACGTGATGACGGTGCGCATCACCGTCGACAGCGACACGGCACGCACGTTCGAAATCGACTGAAGCCCGGCCAACGCCCCGCGACACTACGACCATGGCAGACGGTTTCCGCATCGCATTCTGCATCGAATGCCATAAATACACCCCTGTCCTGCAGGAGTTGTGCCGGCAGTTGCAGCACCCCGAAGCGGATATTTTCATCCATGTCGATGCGAAATCCGACATCGGGGATTTTGCGCCGCTGCGTCCCCTGGCACGTTTCATCCACCCGCGCAGCAAGGTGTACTGGGGCGAGTACGGCCAGATCGACTGCATGCTCAAACTGCTCCGGGCCACCTGTAACGGCGACTACCGCTACATCGCCATTCTCTCGGGCGACACCCTGCCGTTACGCCCCTGCGGGCAGATACACGATTTCCTCGAAGCGTGCTACCCGCGGCAGTTCGCGGACATGCAGCCCGAACTGCACATCACCGAGCTGACGCAGAAGATGCAGTGGTGCCACTACCCCGACAGGAACGATTGGATCGGGCGCCTGCCGGGCTATTTCCGCAAAAGGCTCTACAAACGGCTGCGCCCCGGGGACAACCCCTATTTCAGGACATTGCCGCCGCTCGAAAAGGGTTCCAACTGGATCGTCGTCACCGACCGCTTCCGGGATTTTGTGTTCGATTATCTGCGCACCCACCCCGATTATATCCGCGCATTCAGACACTCGCACTGCGGCGACGAGATCTTTTTCCAGACCCTGATGGGCATTTCCGAATTCGCCGGTGCGAATACGCGCCGTCCCCTCGTCTTCACCCGATGGGTCGGAGAAGGGGCGCCCCATCCGGAAACATTCGGCACCGACGACCTGCCCCGGCTGCTGCAGGCACGGGACACGGCGGCGGAAGTTCCGTACCTCTTCGCCCGCAAGATCGCCGACGACCTGGACATCGCCCGCTACCGGGAGACGTTCCTCCGATAAACCCGCGCTGTTCGCCGCCGATGCCGGCCGCAATATCCCGGCACCCGCTTACCGTACAGGCTTCACATCCGCCCCGTCCTCTTCCTTCAATGCAGCGCCGACGCTTCAACCTCGCGGGCTACAACCTTCTACCCTATGGCCGCCGCATCGCGGGAACACGCCCCGCAGGCACGGCGAACGGGGCGAACCAACCGGCAGGTCGTTTCCGTCATTCGACCGAATCGAGTTTCAGGCCCCCGTCCTCGCAAACGACCCGAACCGTTCGCGTCCCCTCTATCCCCATGTCGATGAATTTCACGGCATAGAGACCGTTTCCCAGAGCCGTTACCGAAACGACCTGCAACACATCGCCCGGGCCGTCCTGACATCCGGTTCGGAAATTCCAAACGGCATAACCGGCTCCGTCGTACTCGTGTGTATAGTCGTCCTTCAGCCACCTTATCAACTTTTCCGTGCAGTATTTCTCCACTCCGGGTGCATAGTCCTCCCCGCCAAAAACATAGTCCGCATAGAACATTTCAATCAAACGGACAGCCTCGGCATCCCTGCACTCCGGCTGCCGGAGCTCCGGGAGCTCCCGGCGCACGCTGCATGCGCCGCCATCCGCCCCCGCATCCGCCTGCAAGCGCGGGAGGTTCAGGAACAGGAGCACGATACCCAACAATAATTTCCCTTTCATCACAACCGACTTCATCGTTTTTCAAAGATAATATATTTCCGGGAAATCTCCGCCCTTGCAGCCGCTCAAGGCCGGGGCCTGCCCATCCGGCGCACCGAAGGTTTCCGCCGGCAGCCCCGCCGGCCCGCCGGCACGGCCCGGAAAGCCAATCGGCAACATTCCTGCCGTAATCCGCTCCGTTTCTCGATCCGATGTTGTATCTTTGCCGCAGGAAACACCTTACTCCCATGAAAAAAACCTTGAAAATCGCGGGGATCGTCCTCGCTTCGCTCGTTACGCTGCTGCTGGCAGCCTTCCTGCTCGCCCGCTTCGTATTCAGGGAGCAGGTCGCCAGTGCACTCAACGCCTTGCTGGCGGAACAGCGCACCGAATTGCTACGCGCGGCCGCACCCTATGCCGCCGACACCGTACAATTCCGCTTCGCCTACCGGCCGGACAGCGTGCGCGCCCGCGAAATCCGCGACCATTTCCGCCTCGACACGCTGCTGCGCCGCGATGCCTCGACGTGGGAGAATACCCTGGCGCTGGCAAAATTCGTCGCCCGCAACATCCCGCACGCCAACCAGCAGGTCTACCCCGAAAAGTGCAACGCCGTTGCCCTGTGGGAGTATAGCCGCACGGTCGAACCGGCCTTCAACTGCCGTCTGCATTCGATCATGCTGCACGAACTGCTGCTGGCATCGGGCATCACCAACCGCTTCGTCACGTGCCTCCCGGCCGACTCGCTCGACACGGACTGCCACGTCGTCAACATCGCATGGCTGCCCGAGCTGCAGAAGTGGGCGATGGTCGACTCGGACATGCAGGCATTCATCACCGATCCGGCAGGTACGCCGCTCTCGCTCGCGGAGATGCGCGCACGGTACATCGGCGGCGAGCCGACGGAGGTACACCGCCTGCTGGATGAAAAGGACGACGGTTACTATGCCGCCTACTGGGCCAAGAACCTTTATTGGTTCGAATGCTGGGAAAGCACGGGCTTCGACCAGGAGCCGAACCGAGGCAGGCACCGCTGCGTGGTGCTGCTCCCGCCTGACTTCGAAGGGTTCCGGCTCGGCCGCATAGCGGTCAAAACCTCCGACGAAACACGTTTCTGGGCAGCGCCCGAAACCGCATCCGATTTCTGAAACACATTTCATACAAGTTTTACACACGCAATGCAAGAATATATCTCCAAACAGCAACAGGTTTTACGTCCCGCGGAACAGATTTACGCGGTCATCAGCCGTTTCGACAACCTCACGCCCGCCCTTGCCGACAAGGTCGAAGAGTGGCAGGCTACCGAGGACAGTTGTTCGTTCAAGGCCAAAGGCTTCACCGTGAAACTCCGCATGGAGGAGCGCGAGCCGGGCAAATACGTCAAGGTCGTCGGCGACGACGGGGGCGTACCGATGGATTTCGCATTCTGGATCCAGTTGCAGGAAGTCTCCGCCGCGGACACCCGCCTGCGGCTGGTGCTGCGCATCGACCTGAACATGATGATGAAGATGATGATCGGCAACAAGCTGCAAGGGGCGCTGGATCAGATCGCCGAGGGAATCGCCCGGGCGATGAACGCCGCCCCGCAGGTCTGAACGGACGGCAGACGAAGTCCGGCACAGCTCCTGCAAATCGGGCACGGCTCCGCAGACACGATGCCCCGGGGCGATGATTCCGGGTGGGGAAGAGATGTTTGCGGCACAGGCCTGGGAACACGCAGCCAAAGGCGGTATGACGCCGTGCCGCAGGCTCAGGCAAGGATCACGCAAGCATTCGTCGGCGCGACGCGCACACGAAAACCTATAAACGCACGCGATTATGAAACCGACAAGTTATCTATCAGCCCTTTTCCGGCCTTCGGCGCTTCCCGCCGGAGAACGCCCGCCGTGCGACTTCGACCTGATCAGCCGCTATTTCTACAACTGCCCGGCGGAGGACGCCAGCCATACGATCGACGCCGAAACCACGGCCGACCTCGACCTCAACGCCGTATTCGAGCGCATCGACCGCACGACCTCGAAAGTCGGGCAGCAATGCCTTTATGCCCGCATACGCACGCTCCGGGGACAGGAGGATGCCGAGGCTTTCGGCCGCAGCACGGACTGTTTCTCCCGCAACGGGGAACTTGCGGCCAGCTGCACCGAATCCCTCTCCCGGCTCACCGACGAGGATGCCTACGGGCTGCAAAACCTGATTTTCGACACACCGGCCAAAGTCCGTTATTTCGCCTGGGTATACCCGCTCACCCTGCTCGCCGTGGCGACGCTGCTCGCCGCCCCGTTCTACCCGCTGTCGCTGCTGCTGTTCATGGCGGTCTTCGCCGTGAACCTCTATATCCATTACAGCAACAAGCTCAATGTCTCGCTCTACGGCTCGGCCGTAAAACAACTTTCGCTGGCATTGCGCACAGCCCGGGAACTGGCTGTCGAAGAGGTGCCCGGCACGGAGGAGGCCACCGGACAAATCCGGCAGGTTGCCGAGGTCGAACGCCGCAGCCGCGTGGTCGGGACGCAGGGCGACTCCGCAAACGAGCTGGCCGCCATCGCATGGCTTTTCATCGAGCTGGCCAAAGTCGCCTTCAATATCGAGGTGATCCTCTTCCAGCGCTTTATCGGCAGCATCACGGCCCGGCGCGATGCGATCCACGGCATGTTCCGCTTCATCGGGGAGACCGATGCCGCAATCTCCGTCGCACGCCTGCGCAGCGAAACCCAGACCTGCCGCCCTCAGTTCGTCGACGGGAAATACCTGAAAGCCGAGCAGGTCGTACATCCGCTCATCGACGGCTGCGTGCCCAATACGCTCGTCCTCGACGGCACGGGGCTGCTGCTCACCGGCTCCAACATGTCGGGCAAGACGACCTTCATCCGCACGCTGGTGCTCAACGCCCTGACGGCCGAGACCCTCGACATATGCTTCGCCGTCTCTTATACGGCACCGTACATGCGGCTGCTGAGCTCGATCCGCATTTCGGACGACATCGCCGAAGGCACGAGCTACTACCTGCAGGAGGTGCTGACCGTCAAACGCTTCCTCGAAGCGGCACAGGATTCCGCCCCCTGCCTGTTCGCCCTCGACGAACTGTTCAAGGGGACGAACACGACCGAACGCATCGCCGCCGGGAAAGCCGTCCTCTCATACCTCAACCACGGCCCGCACATCGTGCTGGTATCGACGCACGACATCGAGCTGGCGGAGTTGCTCGACAGCGACGGCTACGAACTGCACCACTTCCGCGAAGAGGTGGTCGACGGGCAGCTGGTCTTCGACTACCAGCTGCACACGGGGCCGCTGACGACCCGCAATGCAATCCGCATCCTGGAACTGTACGACTATCCGCCCGAGCTGATCGCCGAAGCCTATGCGGTGCAGGAACGGCTGCTGAAAAAACCGGAATGACGGCCAAACCACGGGCAGGAGCGCCGGCCTCGGAGGGTCGGCGCTCCTGCTTCAGATTTTCGGTTTCTGGAGCATCCGGATAACCAGCGACGCCCCGTAGATCAGCATTCCGTACATGATCGTAATGAACGAAACCTTGAACCCGCCGAGCAGCAGGGTCGGCGAAATATCGCCCGCCTGCTGAATGACGTCAAAGGCATGGTACATGCTTAGAATCTGAAGGAAGATCCCGCTCACCAAAGCCAGCAACCCGATCTCCTTCACCCATGCCGGGGCTTTCCATGCAGCGAACAGCATACAAATCAACTCGGCGGTCAGCAAAGACATCTGGTAGGAACCGCCTTCGAAAAACAACTGGTACATACGATAAAATTTTAAACGGACACGGGACTATTCCCTGCAACAAAGATAGTCCATCCGGCCCCGAACCGGCAAAAAAACGGACAGGCGAAACCCGTCGTTGCGCGGTCGAATCCCGCCGTCCGCCCCACGGGAGCATTTTTCCGGGCTCCGGGACGACGGACATGCGGTTTATTTACCTATATTTGTTGAAACGGATCGTCGCATGAAACATTTCCTCCCCGTCGCATGGTGGCTCGCGGCCACGGTCGTCATCGCACTGGTACTGGTCAGCCTGGGCTATCCCTTCACGGATGCCCTGCTGCTGGGCGCGATGTTCCTGCCGGGGATGCTCGCCGCCCGTTATTTCGTGCCGCAGCTCTCGTTCCGGAATCCCCGGCAGGGGATTTTCGACGCCGTATACCTCGCCCTGGGCATCCTTTGCATCGAGTACCTCGCGTTGATGCTGGCCGGGCGTTACATCCTCGGCGCAGGGGTCGGCCAGATGCCGGGGCTGCTGCTCAACCCTGTGTTCCTGCTGCTGATACCGGGCGCTTTCGTCGCCCCCGAGATCATGCTCGAAAACTACCTCACGGCCCGCTGCCCCTACGACAAAACGATCAGTTTCGTATCCGAGCGGCGGAAAATCACGCTCGACCCTGCGGAGATACTCTACGTCGAATCGAACGACAGCGAAGTCTGGCTGCACACCGCATCGGGCGAGGCCTACCGTACAAAGACGCGCATCTCGCAATGGGAATCGCAGCTCGACCGGCGCTTCCTGCGCATCCACCGCTCCTATATCGTCAACACGGCACATGTCGGCGAATACCACCCCTCGCGGGTCAACGTCGGCGGACAGGAAATCGAAATTTCCCGCAAATACAAGGACACCGCACGGCTGCGGTTCGAGTCCCCTGCGGGCGAATAACGCCCCGCAACCCGCAAACGGGAATTATTGCCAACACATCCGGCAGTGCGGCCATTTCCCCGACGGCATAAAACCCCGATATTTGCATTACTGGAACAATGAGCCGGAGAAGGCCACATGCCACCGGGAAACTTAAAACAGGGAAAGTTATGAAACAATATGATGCCGTCATCATCGGCTTCGGCAAAGCGGGTAAGACCCTCGCCGCCGAACTGGCCGCACACGATTGGAGCGTCGCGATGGTCGAACGCTCGGACAAAATGTACGGGGGAACCTGTATCAACATCGGCTGCATACCGACCAAAGCCCTGATCCACAGCGCCGGGCTCGCAGCCGCAGGGCATCCGCTTACCTTCGGGCAGCGGCGGGATTATTACAGGGAGTCCGTCGCCTCGAAAACGGCGCTGGTCGAGCTGTTGCGGGACAAGAATTACCATAAACTGGCCGACAACGCCCGCATCGACGTCTACACGGGCGAAGGCAGTTTCGCCTCACCGGAAGCCGTCGCCGTGAAAACCGCCCGGGGGACACAGCAGATCGGCGGCAAATACATCGTCATCAACACCGGCGCCGAGACGGTAATCCCGCCCATCGAAGGCATCGCACAGAGCAGGCGGGTCTATACCAGCACCTCGATCATGGAGCTCGAAGAGCTGCCGCAGCACCTGGTAATCGTGGGCGGCGGATACATCGGGCTGGAATTCGCCTCGATGTACGCCTCATTCGGATCGAAAGTCACCGTGCTCGAAGGGTTCGCGGAGCTGATCCCGCGCGAAGACCGCGACATTGCGGCCGCCGTGCGGGAGGCGCTGGAAAAAAAGGGCATCGAATTCCGCATGGGCGCACGGGTCGAATCGGTGAGCGACACCGCCGGGGGCGTCACGGTCGCCGTCGCCGACACGCAGACGGACAGAAAATACGAAATCGACGGGGACGCCGTGCTGCTCGCCACGGGACGCCGCCCCGCCACCGCAGGGCTGAACCTCGCGGCCGCCGGAATCGAAACCGACGACCGGGGTGCCGTCAGGGTCGACGCACACCTGCGCACGACGGCTCCCCATGTCTTCGCCGCAGGCGATGTGACGGGCGGGCTGCAATTCACCTATGTTTCGCTGGACGACTTCCGGATCATACGCGACGTGCTGTTGGGCGACGGAGCCCGTACCACGGCCAACCGGGGCCCCGTCCCCTATTCGGTCTTCATCGAACCGACGCTCTCGCACGTGGGCATGCACGAGGAGGAGGCACGCAAGGCAGGGCGCGACATCCGCGTCAACAGGATCGCCGTCGCGGCATTCCCGCGTTCTCGGATACTGGGTTCGACGGAGGGTGTGCTCAAAGCCGTCATCGACGCCAAGACCGACGAGATACTGGGGTGCACGCTCTTCGGAGCCGAATCGGGCGAAGTCATCAACACCGTCGCCACAGCCATGAAGCACGGCGTCACGGCACACGACCTGAGCAATTCGATCTACACCCATCCGAGCATGAGCGAATCGCTCAACGACCTGTTCGCCTGACGGGAACCGGGATGGGGCTCCGCCGGGCATCGCCGGGAAAGTATCCGGGGAAGGCTCCGAAGAGAAAGCACGGGGAAAGCCACGGGGGAGGGCGGGAAAACCCACCGGTTACGCCGGCCAGAAAAGACAGCCGGAACGCCCCGGTGTCACCGCAACCCTATGATCGCCGCCGCGCTACTTTCCCATCGCCGCCGCCACGCAGCGGATCGTCGGGAAAGCATCCCGCAGGTTGCGGGCGACCTCCGCGGGCGTACACCACGCCGCCCGCTCGATCCCCTCTTCGAGCTGGGGCACAAGCCGGTCACAGGATGCCGTGTGAAGCTCGTACCAGTGGGTGCGTTTCAGCTCCCAGCGTTCGGTCTTGGGGAAATAATAGGCATGCAGCGTATCGCACAGGGGTCGCACCACCCCGGCGCGGACACCCGTCTCCTCCTCAATCTCGCGGGCCGCACACTCCTCGATCCGCTCGCCGCATTCGAGGTGCCCCTTGGGTAAGTCCCAGCGGCCGTTGCGGCGGATCATCAGCCATTGGCCGCAATCGTTGACCACCACGCCGCCCGCCGCCTCTATAAGCGCGAACTCCGCGGCAAAGGCCCCGAACGCCGCCCCGGGATCGGGCGTGACGACAGCCGCCTTGTTGTACGATTCGAGAATTTTCGTTACCTTCGCTCGTGATATGCCGCCGTCCGGTGCGGGCGTCACGGCATACCAGTCCTCGCCAGGGGTCTTCGCAGTGAAAACCACGGCTTTATCTGCAAAATATACGGTATAGTCCATGCTGGCTCGATTTGAACGCGAAAATACGAATAATATAGAAGAAACCCCGACCAAAATGAAAAAATTACTCCTTTTTATGGCTATTGCAGCTGTGGGACTGGGCGCATGCGACGACAGGCGCCCGCAACCACTTACGATCGACAACGCCCTGACGGCCGACGAAATCGCCGCAGGCAGGCTCACCCCCGAGGTGATGTGGAAAATGAGCCGTGCAGGCTCCTCGTCGCTCTCACCCGACGGCAAGACGCTCCTCTATGCGCAGACCGACTACAACATGGCCCAGAACCGCGGCGTGACGACCCTCTGGGTGCAGGATATGGCATCGGGCGCCGTAACGCGGCTCACCGACACGGCCTCGAACAACGCCGCCCCCGAGTGGAGCTCCGACGGGCGGAAAATCTATTTCCTGTCGGATCGCAGCGGCTCGATGCAGGTGTGGCGGATGAACGCCGCTGGCGGCGACGCGACCCAGATAACGGGCAGCGGCGGGGGCGAGGGTGTCCCCGACGTCGAAGGATTCGGTGTCAGCCCCGATGAAAAACACATCTGGTGGGTACAGGCCGTGCAGACGGCGCGGCGCAAATCGTCGGACGTATACGAGGACATGGACAAGTCGAAGGCCCGCATTTACGACGACCTGATGGCCCGCCACTGGGACTACTGGGACGAAGGCTCCTACCGCCATATCTTCATCGGCGAACTGGGCAAGGGCCTCGTGACGGGAGGCACGGACATCATGCCCGATGCACAGTGGGACGCCCCGCTGGCGCCCTATTTCGACATGGCCGAAATCGCCTGGAACAACGCAGGCACGATGCTGGCCTATACCTGTAAGCCGCTCACCGGCACCGAATACGCCGTTTCGACCGACTCGGACATCTTCGTCTATGTGCTCGAAAGCGGCGTGACGCAGAACATCTGCAAGCCGGTCAATGTCAATACCGGGGAGCCCGTCGCAAGCGACAAGGCCGTCATGGCCGGTTACGACAAATACCCCGTATGGTCGCCCGACGATACGAAAATCGCCTTCCTTTCACAGCGCCGCGCAGGCAACGAGTCGGACAAGGCACGCTTGTTCCTCTACGACTGTCGGACGGGCGACATGCAGGATCTGACGGAAGATTTCGACTACAACGCCATGAACGTCGTCTGGGAGGACAACGACACGATCTGGTTCATCGCACCGATCGAGGCGACGCACCAGCTCTGCCGCATCTCACCCTCGGTAGGCGAGGTCGAGGTGGTAACCCGCGGCGACCACGACATCAACGCCTTCTCGATGGCCGGCGATAGGATCGTCGCCGAAATGTGCACGATCTCGATGGCCACCGAGTTCTTCGGCGTCGACCCCGCCGACGGCACGCTGACGCAGCTTTCGGCCATCAACAAACCGGTTTACGACAACATCAGGATGGGCGAGGTGCAGAAACGCTGGGTGAAGACCACCGACGGCAAGCAGATGCTGACGTGGGTGATCCTGCCGCCCGATTTCGACCCGGCCAAGAAGTACCCCACCCTGCTTTACTGCCAGGGCGGCCCGCAAAGCGTCGTGTCGCAGTTCTGGAGCTACCGCTGGAATTTCCAGCTGATGGCCGCACAGGGCTACGTCGTCGTGGCGCCCAACCGCCGCGGCCTGCCCTCGTTCGGGCAGGAGTGGCTCGACCAGATATCGGGCGACTACGCGGGGCAGAACATCCGCGACTACCTCTCGGCCATCGACGACGTGGCCGGGGAGCCGTGGGCCGACGAAACCCGCATGGGCTGCGTCGGAGCATCGTACGGCGGCTACTCGGTATTCTTCCTGGCCGGCTGCCACGAAAAGCGTTTCAAGGCGTTCATCGCCCACTGCGGCATCTTCAACTTCGAGTCGATGTACGGTGAGACCGAAGAACTGTTCTTCATCAACAACGACTACGGAGGCCCCTACTGGGATCGGTCGAACCAGGTCGCACAGCGCTCCTACGCCAATTCGCCGCACAAATTCGTCGACAAATGGGATACTCCGATCCTGATCTTCACGGGTGAATACGATTTCCGGATCCCCTACACGCAGTCGCTCGAAGCCTTCACGGCCGCCCGCGTGCGCGGCATCCCGGCGCGGCTGGTGGAATTCGAAAACGAGGCGCACCAGGTCTTCAGACCCCAGAACTCGCTCGTCTGGAACCGCGAATTCTTCGGTTGGCTCGACAAATACGTGAAATAACGGGCGGGGGCGTCCCCGCATCGCAAGGCCATCCGGATTTCCCGGATGGCCTTTTTTGTCCACCATGTATCCTTTTACATTCTTTATCTCATCATTTCAGCCCGATCACTATCCCTCAAATCGGCTGATTCATTGGAAAAATCCACCGGTTCGTTGAATTTATTTTCATCTGCCTTCGCATAGTCCTACTTTTGTTCTCGACGCTAAAAAACATTTGACTATGAAGACAGTAACCACCAATCGGGAGGGGAGAGCATGCTATGTCGCACCCCTGCTCGAACAGATCGACGTGCAAACCGAGAAGGGGTTTGCCGCATCAGATTACCCCGGAACCGGGGGAGTAAGTCCCATGGACAGCTACGATGACTATTACGACAACGAATAAACAGCAGCTGCCATGAAAAGATTTTACATTTCCATTCCGCTTCTCCTTGCAGCTGTCCTCGGCGCAGCATGCAGCAATTTCGACGAAGCGACCCCCAAGCCGGGTGCAAACGAGGCCGTCGTCGGGCTCCGCGCCGACATCGTCCCCCGCCAGCAGACCCGCGCCGAGATCGACGTAGACTTCGAAAACGGGCTTTCAGGCTCGTGGAACGAGGCGGACATCCTCGGGGTCATCCACAAGGCGCCCGGCAGCCAGGACTTCTCCGCCCTCGGGCAGTTCGCCTTCGACCCGGAATCCCGCACGTTCAAGGGCACGCTGCCCTCCCAAACCGGCGAATGGCACTACCGCGCATTCTACCCGCACAACGGTACGGCGAGCGTCTCCGGATCGAAGACCACGGTGACCGTTCCGTTCAGCGCGCTCCGTACGCAGGAGGGTAACAGGTACAACAGCGAATACGACCTGCTGGCGGCCGATGCGATCCTGTACCCGAACGCCGCCCCGGGCATGACACCCCAGGGCGAAGCCCTCAGATTCAACCTCAACCGTTTCACGACGATCCTCGCACTGCGCATGCAGGGCGGCGCAGCGTCGGAAAAGGTGGCTTCGGTTATGCTGACGGCCGAAAAACCGATCGCTTCCGAGCAGCTGACCTTCGAACTCCCGACGAGCGCATACGACATCGCCGCGGTCAACCCCACGCTGGTCGCCGAGGGCCCGTCGCCCGCCGGCGGCACCGTGTCGATCGACTCGGAGCGCATCACCGTCACCTACAAGGACGGCACGGCACCCTCGGCCGACCTGAGCGAGACGTTCTTCAACGTGCTGCCCGACGAGAACTACGGGGAACTGGTCTTCACCGTCTGCACCGACAAGGGCAACACCGCGAGCGTGACGGTAAACCGTACCACGCCGATGGTCGCCAACTGGGTCTACACCAAAATAGCGACGGGAACCTTCGCCAAAGCCACGCCCCCGACCATCGAGTGGCTCGGACACGACCTCTCGCAGCGTTACGAGCTGGCAGACACGGGCAACGAGGCCGATATCGAGGTCAGTGTCCCGGGCGGCATCCGTAAAATGGAGGTGGAAATCATCGCCCCGGTGCTGACCGAAAGCGGATTGCTGGAGCTGGCCGGACTTGCCCCCACGATGGAGCTGACCGCCCCGGCGACCGAGAATATGGCCGAGATGCTCACCCAACTCGGATTCCCGACCCCTTCGCAGCTGCTCGACCAGCAGTACGCATTCTTCCAGATCGGAGGGCTGATCGACCTGCTGGCCATGGTCTGCGCCGAGGTGACGGAAACCGCATACTCCGACTTCAGGTTCACCGTCACGGACAACGCAGGGCAGCAGACCACGGTCACCCTGCAATACGCCAAGACCATCGCCTCGGCGATCACCCCGGGCGCGGCCTACAACGACGACGCGAACTTCTGGACGAACACCGCGACGCTCGCATGTGTGGTCGCCCCGGAAGACTTCCAGCACACGACGGTCGAATACAAACGTACCGACGGCACCTGGCAGGCAGCCGTCAAGGGGACGCAGAATGCCGAAGACGGGACTTTCACAGCCACGATCAGCAGCGCCTACAACGCCGACAACACGATGATAAGCGAAACCGGCATCCGCCCCGGCCACCGATACGAATACCGGCTCGTCATCGACGGCACGACGAAGGCTTCCGGCACGATCGACCTCACCGCCGAGAAAGGCGACCCCATCCAAAACGGCGGCATGGAGGACTGGAGTACGACGACCCTGGGCAGCAACAAGAACATCGTATATCCGAATGCGAGCGGCAACAGCTTCTGGACATCGGGCAACAACGGACAGACCACGGGCCTATGCACCAAGAACGAAAACATCTGGATCGGGAATACCAGCGGTTCCTACTGTGCATACCTGAAGCCGAACCTGACCTCGATCGGGTCGATCAAGATCTTCGCTGCCGGCAACCTGTTCACCGGCTCCTTCGACTATACGGTTTCCATATTCGGATGGAGCGGCGGAACGGCCAGTTTTGGTTCGCCCTACGCATGGACTGCACGTCCCACGGCGCTACGGGTCAAAGCCAGGGCGACGGTCGGCAACATTCAGACCCTGGGGGCGAAGAAGGACGAGCTGTCCACCTCGGACATCTCCCCCGCACGCATCTTCGTATGTATCTGCGACAGGGACACCCGAATCGACAACGTATCCCAGACCAAAGCGCTTAGCGGGGAATACAACATCAGCGGGACGTTCGAACCCTCGGACACCGGCATCGGCATCCTGGCGTACGGCGACCACAAATTCACGGCCTCGACCGACGGTTGGCAGACCATAACCATCCCGATCGTCTACAACGACCGCGACGCGACGCCCATCCCGTCGAAGGCTTACAACATCATGATTTCGTGCTCCTCGGACTGCTACGGGGCATTCTTCTGCGGCAGCCAAAGCAACGAACTGTACGTCGACGACTTCGAGTGGATATACTAAAACCCCGGCAATAACAAACCCCGGCGGCACCACGGCCTCCCTTTCGAAACCTCCCTGCACCTGCGGGGAGGTTTTTTGTCGTATCGGGCGATATGACAACAAGTTATGGGGCTCCTGCGCCCTTCCCGGCGGATCGGCACACATACGCGAGGACGGGAAATAGTGAAACAGCGGGCGTTTATGATGAAATTGCCCGGGTTCGTTGAATTTATTTTCATTTGCGGCTGCGCAAATCTACTTTTGTTATGTCACTTTAAACTTTTGCATATCATGGGAATTGAATTAGCCAAACGAGGGGGGGGGAAATACTCCGTCCCTACCATCGAAGTAATCGAGATCACGACTGAAAAGGGGTTTGCCACATCAAATCCGGACGGACTTGTTCTTCCGATGTCCTATGACGACAGTTACATGGACGAATCCGACGAAGCCTAACACCGCAGCGCCATGAAGAAATCCCTCAAACTCCTCTTCTGTGCAACGGCCCTCGCATCGCTGGCCGGCTGCAACAAGTTCGACGAAGCGGACACCGCCCCGGACTCCGGCAACGGTTCGCTTATTAAAGTCTATGCCAAGGTCGCCGAGAACGACGGCACCCGCGCCAACATCCATGTCGGCGAAAGTGCCTTCACGGCCGAATGGGAAGCCGGCGACGCCCTGGGCATCCTGCCTGTCAAAACCGGCGGCACGGCACCGGCCACGGCTGCCAAATTCGACTACAACGCCACCTCGGCCGCATTCGAAGGTTCGCTCAACGATTTCGCAGCGGGCGGCGGCAATTACTATGCCTTCTTCCCCCACGCGAAGGTCACCGGCACCAAGGCCAACCTCCCGTTCGGGAACCTGCGTACGCAGGCGGGCAACGATTTCAACAGCGCCTACGACGCGCTGGTCGCCACCCCCAGGGCATACACCGCTGACGACGAGGCGGGCAAGGCCGACGGCAAAGACGTCACCTTCACGCTGCACCGCCTCACGTCGATCCTCAATTTCTCCATCGCCACGCCGGCCGACAAGGTGAAATACCTGCTGCTGACCGCCGGCGGGGAAACCCAGAAGCTTTCGGCTTCGAGCCTCGATTTCGCCCTCGAAAACGGGGGTGCCGAGACAGTTGCCAGCCTCAGCACAACCGACCAGTCGAACGTCATCGCATTGCAATACACGCCCGATGCGGCGGGCGGCGACCACGTCGAAGCCTTCTTCAACGTCCCGGCCGACCTCTACCCCACGCTGACGCTCGACGTAATCGACTCCGACAACCAGATGGCCACGGTCACGGTCAACCGCACCGAAGCCTTCAAAGCCGGAACGCTCTATAAGAAAGCGGTCGACGCCCCGCAGTTCGCCCCCATCGCCGCTCCGTCGCTCGTATGGCCGGGGGAAGATATGGATGCAGTGCATGATATTACAAAATGCGGAACAGATTATCAGGCAAATATCAAAATTAATGCCCCGGGCGGAATTGCCAATCTTGTAGTTAATGTTTCTTCCGAAATACTCAATTCTCTCAGCATTAACCAACTCAATCTTTTCACTGATAAAGTACTATCAGAAAATTTACCCGTATCATACGAAGATGACCTCGGATTAAGTTGCTGCAGCCAAATACAGTATAAAAAATCCATTGATTTCAATATCACACTGCTGATTCCATTAATTGAGTCCATTGAAGCTCCTGCCGGCAGCATGCATGTTTTCGAGGTAGTTGTAACAGACCTCGCAGGACAAACTACGACTCAAGAACTGAAATTCCAAATGCCAACAAAAGTCTCGCTCGAAAAAACAGACCTTTGGGCTAACACAGCATCTCTGACTATCAACAACATAGATAAAAATGCACAATCCGTATCTTTAGAATATAGGATTAAAGGTGAAACGGAATGGAATACAGCAGAAGTTGTTTCCAATAGTGACGGGAACTATACCGCTACAATCAAACCGACATGGACATCTGGTGAAAATGAAGCAGGGCTCACTATCTACACTGTAAATAACAAAACAGGCCTCTTTGCAAAAAAACAATATGAATATCAGTTGTTGGTAGACGGTATTGTCCTTGAACAAAATATATTCACTCCTGCAAATAATGAAGGTGATCCTATTTTTTCGGGATTCTCGTCAAGCTCAAGTTGCTTCACAACCTCAAACACATCTTCGACCTCTTGGGGGAGCGGGAATAATACATTTGCTCAGAGTCTTTGCACATATGACGAAAGTACATCTGCAGCATACATGCAGGCAAAAAATCCAGGCATTGGCTCCATCCAGTTAGCACCGGGAAATTTATTCACAGGAACTTTTAAATTCAACGGAATAGTTAAACAAACAGGAACGGTTAGCTTTGGACAGAAATTCACTTACTCAGCACGACCTACCGCTCTCAAACTTTATTATAAAGCAGAGATCGGAACTGTAACCGCAGCCGGCACAAGCACTTATATTAATGTCGATGAGCAAGATCAAGCAAGTATTGTCGTATGCATTACCGACTGGAGCAACCGCCATGCAACGACTGCGGGAAAAGGAACCCCTTCCGGTGTATGGAATCCGGCGACCAAAGTGGGACTGAGTGCGGAGGAGAAAATCATCGCCTACGGTGTGGTATATCCGAGTCAATCTGTTAAGGATATGACGGAATTAATCATTCCACTAAATTATTATGACAATTCAAGTGGGGCACCGACCGGAAACTATACTATCGTTATTTCATGTGCAACCAGCCGATATGGAGATTACTTGAATGGATGTGCAAGTAATAGCCTATACGTCAAAGATTTCGAATGGGTATACTAACCCACCGGAAATATCCGGAAGGCCAGAGGCCTTTATCCCCGACCTCCCTGCGATTGCAGGGAGGTTTTTTCTTGCGCGGGGTATTGCCACGGCGGCCGCCGTGCAGCACGGACGGTCGGCACACAGCCCGCGGGCGGGTGCATCCTGTGCCGAAAAAGACAAAAAAAAGGTTCGAACAGGTTCGCCGGACAGGGTGTTCGTGATGAAAAACCGGGCATTCGTTGAATTTATTTCCAAGATACGCGCCGCATGTCTATTTTTGCACATTGCCAATAAAAAACTCATACCCATGCGCATAAAATTCCGGACATCCCGACCCATGCAAACGCCTCGGGATATTTCATATACCGGTAATCCGGCCGACGGCACAACGGCATATCCAGCCGTACTCCCGGCAGCGCACGAGGCAACCGAGAATCCCGACAACATCTTTTACCGAACGATCCGGACTGCTATGAAAAAACAACTTATATATCTATTGGCATCGGCGGGCCTGCTGGCCGCCGGATGCTCCACGGAAAACGCCCCGGAAACGACGGGGTACGGCACCCTGTCCGTTAGCTGCACGGCCGACACGTCGATCGATACGGCTTCGGCCGAGGCTTCAGGCACGCCCGAAGCGCCCGCAGCCGGGGCTTTCTCGCTCACGGTAACGGGCGAAACGGGCACGCAGAAATGGGATACGCTCACCGAGTTCGAGCAGAGCGAAACCGTCTTCCGAATGGGCAGCTACACCGTCGCGATCGCCCACGGCGACCCCGATGCGGAAGGAGCCGGCAAACCTTACTATTATGCCGAACAAAAGATCGAAGTGCTGCCCCGGCGCACGGTAAATGCAGACCTGACCGCCACGGTGGCCAATTCGCAGGTGGTAATCCGCGCCACGGAGCAGTTCCTCGCCTATTTCCACGATGCCAGGTTCACCGTGACGACGGCCTCGGGCAATGAATTCGCCTTCACGCCCGGCAGCGACCCTGCAGACGAACCGGTGTTCGTCAAGGGCGGCACGCGGCTCACGGTGACCGGCACGGCACGCCGCCAGAGCCCGACGGGCATGGGGGAAGGCCCCGAGGTGACTTTCTCCGCCCAGACGCTCGACGCCACGACGCCGCGCACCTGCCACATCATTACCTACGATGCCAAAAACGCGGGCAGCGCCACGCTGACCATCACACTCGGCGAGGATTACACCGATACCCGGACGCTCGACTGCGAGGTCAACGAGGGCGCCATCGACGATACCGAAAAGAAATAAAAACAGGGAAAGATATGAAAACATTTACCAAATTTCTTACGATGTTAGCGGTTGCGGCACTCTTCGCGACCGGCTGTGTAAACGAAGAGCCCCCGTACAAGGAGGATCCGAACCCCGAGCCCGCCGGGATGACCGGCTATCTGTCGATCGGCAACCTCTCGATGACAGTCGTCTACGACGAAACCGAAATCCGTCCCGACGACACGTCGGACGAGACGCAGGCCGCACGCACCGCATCCGGGACGCGCGCTACGGCTCCCGACGTGGACAGCTTTATCGTGGAGATCCTCGACGCCGACAACGCGCAGGTACTCGAAATGACCTATGCCGAGCTGAAGGAGCAGCTCAAGACGCCGATGGAACTGAAGGTGGGCGCCTACCGCATGGAAGTCCGCTCGGAAGACACGATGCCCGGCGTGGACTGGGAACACCCCGTCTACGGTGCGACGAGCGACTTTACGATCACCAAGGCACAGACGACCTCGCCCGAAGAGGTGGTCTGCACCCTGCAGAACATCAAGGTCTCGGTGGAATATTCGCCCGAGCTGGCCGATATGCTGGCCGACACCAGCAAGGCCACCGTATCGCTGGGCGACACCAGCCTGGATTTCCTCAAAACCGAAACCCGGGCGGCCTATTTCAAACCGCTGGCACTGGAAAACACCCTGGACTTCGTATTCGACGGCACTTTCGCCGACACCGATGTCCCCGCTAAATTCAGCAAGCAGATCACCGGGGTCAAGGCCGGGCAGTGGCGCAAGGTTTCGGTCGTAATCGGCTATGCCGACAAGGGCAACATCCTCTTCTCGGTCAAAGTCGACAACAGCATCCTCCAGGACAACAAATTCGTCGTCGACGGTACGGAAAACCTCGGGGAAGAGCTCCTCGAAGACCCCAACGCCCCGGCACTCACCTGGCCCGGGCACGACATGACGCAGCCCTTCACGCTGACCGACGCCATGTTCGACGCGGAGGGGAACTGCATCGAGCCGTTCGCATTCGACCTCTCCTCACCCAACGGCATCGAATCGCTGCAAGTGACCGTCGGCTCCACCAACAGCCAGTTCCTGGCGTCGATGGCCGCCATCCAGTTGCCCGAAACATTCGACCTCTGCGCCCTCGACGCATCTTCGGCGGCAGGGATTATCCTCAAGGGCTTCGGCTACCCCGTAGGCAGCGAGCTCAAAGGACAGACGGCCAAGAGTTTCAACATCGCAGGGCAGATCAGAGCGCTCTATGAATTCGACGGTACGCACACCTTCGCCTTCACGATGACCGATGCAAAAGGCGTCTCGTCCGAAGCCGTACTGACGCTCGTAGTCGATAAAAGCTCGGGGCAGACGGGCCCCCGGATCACGTGGCGCGGCTACGACATCGACCAGCAATACGAAGTGCAGAAGGACATGGTGATCGACATCGACATCGAGGCCGACAAAGGCATCAAGTCGTTCTTCGTGACGATCGACTCCGAAACGCTCAGGCCGCTGCTGCCGGTGATCAACCTGCCGGAGAAATTCGACATCTGCGACATCCCCGACGAACTGGTCGAAGTCCTGCACGGCGAATTCGGGTTCCCGATCAACGAGCAGGTAAAGAACCGAACGTCGGTGACCTTCTCGATCACCAAATTCGTCGAGATACTGCTGGAAATCCCGGGCGAGCATAATTTCGTCCTCGACGTGACGGACAACGATAATGTACTGACACACAAGACAGTCAAACTCATCGTCCACTAAAGCCGACCGATAATGAAACGATATATCTCATATTTTGCCGTACTGCTCGCGGTGCTCCTCGGCGCGGCCTGCTCGAAAGACGACTCCGCCGCGGGCAGCGACAATCGCACGGGCGTCATGGCGATGACGGTCTCGACCCGGCAGACAGCCGACACCGGCGAATACGACCCGTTGCAGCACCAGACCGTCTACATCTACAACGACGAGGGCGGCCTGCTGCGCAAATACACCTCGAAAGAGGCCTGTCCCGAACGGCTGGAACTGTTGGCCGGCACTTATCGCGTAGCGGTCGAAGCCGGAGAGGAAGCCCCCGCCGATTTCACGAAACGGTTATACAAGGGCGAGGAGACGTTCACCGTCAAACCCGGCGAAACCACAAACGTTGCGGTCGTCTGCCAGATCGTGAACACCGTAGTAGAGGTGAAATTCGACGATACGATCGCCGAGAACCTCGCCCCCGGCTATTCCGTATGGATTGCCGGCGGGGAAAAGGTCGACGAGGAAGCCGCCGAAGCGGGCAGCGTCCCGGCGCTCAAGTTCACGGCCGAGGGGACGGGTTACTACACCCTGCCCGCAGACATGACGTCGCTGGCCTGGCTCTTCCGCGGAACGCATGTCGAGGGTAAGAACGTGGAAATGGAAGATTACATCCCCAATGTCAAAGCCGGCGGCAAGTATACCCTCACGTTCAAATATTCGCCCGACCTGCCCGGTTTTATCGACTGCGTGCTGATCAGCGTCGACCCCGATACCGACGACAAGGACGACGAAATTATCTTCAGCCCCGATCCGGCCGTCATCAGCGAAGGGTTCGACATCACCGAAATCCAGAAGTACCGATCCGGAGAGAAGAAATACCGGATCATGGCCTTCTCGGAACTGACCCGGTTCACGGTTTCGGTAGGCGACAAGAGCTACGACGCGCTCAACGGCACGACCGAGGGCATCTCCCTCGAACCGGTCGACAAATACAACGTCCGGCTGACGCTCTCCGATGCGTTCTTCGCTTCGTGCCAGGCCGGCGAGCAGAAAGTGACGCTCCGCATCGAGGACGCCAACGGCGGTTCCTCGGAGGTCGCTACGACCTACCGCCTGGAGGGACTGGTTCCCGTAACGGCGGACGACTACGACCTGTGGGCCAATACGGTCACGCTGCGCGTGGTTTCGTTCACGCCCGGCACCACCGTGCAATTCGGCCTGCGCAGCAGCGGCGGCGAATGGCTGCCGATGGCCGGGACGTCGCAGGGCGACGATTTCATCACGGCGACCTATGCGCCCCAGTGGGTTCCGCAAACCGTTAAAGAGCAAACCGTATATACGCAGGCCGCCGGCACGGGAATCATCGCGACACACAGCTACGACTTCAGAGCCATTATCAACGGCACGGAAACTATCGGAACATTTACGGCCGGAGAGGTACAGCCAATCCCCAACGGCGACATGTCGGGCTGGAGCATGACCGGAGGCTTCGCTTTTCCCAACGCCGCGGGAGAATCGTTCTGGAGCAGCGGCAACAATACCATGACAAAAACGCTCTGCACCTCTACCGACGTGAAATTCGGGAAGTCTGCACCGGCTGCAAAACTAACCAGCACCAATATGCTGGTATTGGCCGCAGGCAACCTGTTCACAGGAGAATTCGCCTATAAAAGTTTCACAGGCACCGTCCAGTTCGGACAAACATACGCATTTACGGCACGTCCTTCGGCAATGAAGGTAAAATACCATGCCCACGTCGGCACGGTCGACAAAGTACGCACCTCGGGCGATATTTGTCCCTATATCAAAAAGGGCGATCCGGACATGGCTCGTATTTTCGTCGCGATCGTCGACTGGAACGCCCCGCATGAGGTCGTATCCGGCATGACGACCACCAAAGGTGCATGGGATCCGGAAAAAGGCATCGACAACGTATCGGAAGGCAAAATCCTGGGATACGGATCGCTCTGGATCACGCAATCGACGGATGGCGAGGATATGCAGGACGCCGAATTAGACATCGTATGGTACGACCACGAGACGCGCCCTGCCGAAGGGAAGTATTCGCTCGTGATCTCATGTGCCTGCAACGCTTACGGCGATTATTTCACCGGTTGCTCGAAAAACGTGATGTACGTCGACGATTTCGAATGGGTATATTAACGATTAAACGTAAACGCACGACAATGCGCAAGATAACCACCAGTACGCTCCTGGCACTCCTGCTCCTGGCAGGCACGGCGCCGGAGAGCCGTGCACAACAGAGGGAGGCCGCGGCGTCCCTCGCCCCGCAGGCCGACAGCACGAGCTGCATGCAGCACGAGGAACGTCCTCAGACCGTCAACGAAATACGGCGCCAGCGCGGCCTTACCGACAAACACAACCTCTTCGTCCCGCGCGGGCAATGGATCTTCGGAGGGACGGCCTCCTACTCGACCCACTCGAACGATACGTACAGGTTCCTGGTCGTCGAGGGCATCGAATCGAAGGGCTACACGTTCAAGGTCAGCCCGATGATCGCCTATGCCTTCCGCGACAACATGGCGCTCGGAGGCCGTTTCATCTATTCGCGCTCGCTGCTCAAACTGGACAAGGCCGACCTCAACCTGGGCGGCGAGGATTCCGACCTGAATTTCGAGCTGAACGACTGCTATTCGCTGCAACAGAGCTATTCGGTGGCCATGATCTGGCGCCAGTACATCCCGCTGGGCCGCAACAAGCGCTTCGCACTCTTCAACGAGATGCAGCTCTCGGGCGGCGGTACGCAGGCACGTTTTGCCAAGGACTCCCCGGTGAAGGGCACCTACCAGACGGGCTATACCTTCTCGCTGGGCATCTCGCCGGGTATCATCGCCTTCGCCACGAACAACATGGCCGTCGAGGTCAACGTCGGCGTGATGGGCATCAGTTACAGCCACACCAAACAGGTACACAACCAGGTGACGGTCGGCAAGCGCAACGCCAGCATGATGAACTTCAAAGTCAATATCTTCTCGATAGGGCTCGGCATGGCATTCTATCTCTAAACACGGCACGCACATGAAACGAATCATACTTTCCATTTTATCGGTATTCATCACGCTCGGCGCCGCAGCGGAGACGGGACAAGCCCTCCCCGCAGTGCAGCGGGCCGCTACGGCCGCAGTCGAAGAAACCCCCTCCGGCAAAGAGGGCAGCGTGCCCCCGGAAACTTCGGACACCCCCGGAACGGGCACCGAAGCCACGGCGGAAACAGCTTCGGGACTCGCCGCAGAAACGGGCACCGCAGCCGCAGCGGGCACCCTCGGCGCCCCGGCGGCACCCTCGGCGCCGATGCCCGCAGCCATGCCGGCCGAAAAGCACAAGCGTCCCCAGGTGGAGCGTTTCCTGCCCACGCGCCGCCGCATCGACCGCGAGATCAACAAACTCAAATTCGCCTACAAGGGCGAAGTGATGATGGGTCTTACGGCCTCCTACGGTACGGTTTCGAGCGACGACACCGACCTCATGCTCATCTTCGACAACATCGATGCGGATGCCACGATCGCAACGGTAAAACCCTTCGTCGGTTATTTCTACCGCGATAACAACTGTATCGGCATCCGTTTCGGATACAGCCACATGGGCGGCACGCTCGACAACACCTATTTCGATGCGGGCGAGGGCAACGACCTCTCGGGGCAGCTCCCCTACGTCGATCTTTCGAGCGATGAATACTCATTCGGCATTTTCCACCGTTCTTATGCGGGGCTCGACCCCAAAGGACGCTTCGGGCTCTTCGCCGAGTTCGAGCTGGCGCTCTCGACGGGACATTCGAGCTTCGCATACGACCCGGATCATAACGAAGGAGGCGCACCCAACCGCACCTACAACGACAAAACGCAGGTAAAGCTGGCGTTCAACCCGGGAGCTGCCGTATACATCTTCCCCAACGTCTGTGCGACGATTTCGTTCGGGCTGGGCGGCATACAGTATACGAGCATCACCCAGAAGGATGCCGACGGCAACAAGATCGGTTCGCGCAAGGCTTCGAACATGCGTTTCCGGCTCAATATCGCGGCCATCAACTTCGGTATGACGATACATTTGTGGGACAAGAAAAAGCAGTAAACTATGAAATACCTACGCATACTCTTTTCGGCGGCGGCACTCCTGCTGGCAGCGTCGTGCATCGAGAACGACATACCGTACCCCACCATCGAGCTCAACATCCGCAGCATCGAGGGCAAGGGGTTCACGGTGGCCGGCATCAGCCTCGTGAACCGTACCGTGACGCTCACGCTGGACGAGAAGACCGATATCCGCAAGGTCACCATCGACAAAGCGGAATTCGACGTCGCCACATCCAACCCGATGATGACCGACAAAGAGAAATTCATCAGCCAGATCAGGACTTCGCAGCCGCTGAGCGGGGAGTTCGACCTGCGGGCGCCGCTCTATGTCACGCTCTCGCTCTACCAGGACTACGAGTGGACGATCGTGGCCGAGCAGCCCATAGCCCGGTCGTTCACCGTCGCCGGGCAGATCGGATCGACACTGATCGACACGCAGGCGCGTACGGCCACGGCCTATGTCGCCGAAGGCACCGACCTGAAGGCCGTCACGGTCACCAGCCTCAAGCTGGGGCCTGCCGACATCACCGCCTACTCGCCCACGGCCGAGGAACTTTCCGCCACGGGCTTCGAAACGGTTCGTCTGGTCGACGTCACCTGCCACGGCCGCACGGAGCGGTGGATGCTCCATGTCCAGCCCACCAACGTGAAGATAGGCGTCCGCGACATCGACCTTTGGAACAACACAGCCGTCGTCACCACGATGGTAACGCCGGAAGATTATGCGACCGCCGAAATCCAGTACCGTCTGAAGGGTACCGCCGACTGGCAGACGACGCAGAAGGGCGCACAGGACGAAAGCGGCATCTTTACGAGCACGATCGCACCCGAATGGACAAGCCTCACCAACGATGCGGGCATCCCCGTAAAACGCCTCGTCACGACCAAGGGCGTCTACGCCGGGCAAACGTATGAATTCCGGCTTCTCGTCGGCGGGCAGCAGACCGAAACCGCCGAATACACGGCACCCGCGGGCGACACGATTCCCGACGGGAACATGGAAAACCCGGGCTTGTCGTGCTTCACGAGCGAAAATACGAATGCGGAGTTCTGGGCCAGCGGTAACAACTCATTTGCCCGGTCGCTCTGCACACAGGGCACCTATGCCGGAATGGGCGGCAGCTATTGCGCGAAGCTGGCCGCGGCAGCCCCTCCCATCGTCAGCATCGCAGCCGGCAACCTGATGTCCGGCATCTTCTACAAGGACGGCCTGACGACGGGCGTAGTGGAATTCGGACAGCCCTACAACTGGACGGCGCGCCCTTCGGGCATGAAGGTGAAATACCACGCGACACTGGGCGCGATCGACGCAAGCAAACATTCCGGGGCCCCGGTCGGCATAGGCGACCCGGACAAGGCGCGTATCTTCGTGGCCATCGTAGACTGGAGCAGCCGCCACCGGGTAGCATCCGGGACGGGCGCCCCCACGGGCACCTGGGATCCGGCGGAAACCACCCAGACCGCAGAAGGGAAACTCATCGCCTACGGGTCGCTGTTCATCGACAAATCGACCGAAGGCGGCCAGATGGTAGAGGCCACCCTGCCGCTCAACTTCTACGACCCTGCGGCGGCACGCCCCACCGGCAAATACAGCATCATCATCTCCTGCTCCACGAGTGCCTACGGCGATTACATGGTGGGCTGCACGACGAATGTGATGTACGTCGACGATTTCCAGTGGGTCTATTGACCCGACGCCGGCCAACTCCGCCGGCAACTCAGAAGATATAAAGAGAAAAGGCTGAACCCCTGGGTTCAGCCTTTTTGCTGTAGATTCAGACTTTTCAATCCCTGCCGGAAATTATCTCCGTGCAATCCGGCAGTATTTGTCATAGCGTCCTATCACGTCGTTCACATAGGCCAGCGTCTGCCGGCTGCCGGTGAAACGTCCGCACTTGACCGCTTCGTTCTCATAATACTCGGGCTGCGCCTTGAGTTGCAGGTAGCGGGCCACGACCTCCCACGAATTGGGATCCTCGCCGTTGAGCCGTGCCAGGCGCCTCGCATCGTTCACATGGCCTATCCCGCTGTTGTACGAGGCCAGGATAATGCTCATCCGATCCTTCTCGGGAGTCCCCTCGGGGAAACGGAGCGTGTTCATAATCTTCGACATCAGCTTGTTGGCCAACCATATGTTGGTCTCGGGATTGGCGACCTCCTCGGTCGGGACGTCGAACTGGCGTGCCACCGAGGGCATGATCTGCATCAGCCCGCGAGCCCCGCTGCGCGAGGTGATGTCGGGCGTGAACCGCGATTCATGGTAGGCGATGGCGCTCATCAGGCGCCAGTCGTGGCCCTCTTTTTCGCTGATGTTGCGAATGACATTGTCATAGGCCGAGATCACATATTCGCCGTCACTGAGCAGCGAAGAGCCGAAATCGGCCGCATCATCGTTCAGCAGCATGTCGTCCGTCACGGGTGCGCTGAACTGGGCGTTAAAGCCGTAAAAAGTTGTCAGGATTGTTAAGAACGCAAAAGTTAAAACTGTCTTTTTTAACATAAAATGTTGTTTTGCGGGCAGTTCATACCGCGCAGAACAATACGCTAATCATAGAAACCCCATGAGATACCGATTTTAAACATGCCCGGATTGAGCGGGTAACCCGCCGCGGAGAAATACTCTCCGTTTCCGAACAGTCCCTTGTTCACATGCTGATATTTGAGAAATATCCGCATTCTCTTCCACTTTCCCATGACGAAGGCGTCCATGTAGGGGTAATTGCCTACTTCGACGTCCCGTTGGTTGTAATAGGCCGACAGCGCGGGGTTGTAACTGGGCGCATAATAACGCGTGTTATAGCGTCCGTCCAAACCGATCTGAAGGCGTAATACGTTGCGCACGACCCAGAACTCGTAATAATACGAAAGGAACGCGCTCAAAAGCGGAACGGGTGCAACTTCTTGATTCGTACTCCACTGCAACAATACCCTGTTGTCCAAATGAAGTCCGCCTAAGCGGAAATCTTTGCGAGCGTACACACTCGTGAGGCTTACGTTGTCACTGCTTTGGGCGATCTGGCTCTCCTTGTCGTAAAAGATCTTGTTGCCGACCACACCTTGCCATGCCCCCGCTTCAAACGCATAATCGGGGACTGAAAACTTCACCTCGAACCGAGTTTCATTCTCCTTATTCAAAGGAGTGGACCACACGTAGTGGTTCGAGAACAGATTCTCCTGCCAGTAGTTGGGCGAACGCCGATCCATCGTGAACCGGCCTTCGAGAATCAGGGGGTGTCCGCGGAGGTACCCCGTCAGCGCCAGGTGGGCGCCGATGGTGAGGTCTCCGCCTCTGTATCCCGACGGGTAGAACTTGAGGTTCGCATCCCAGTCGACATATTTCTTTATCTTGCCTCCGACGGAACCGTATGCGAAATAGCTGGTCTTGTTGACCTTCGTATACTTTCCCGTCTGGTAATCCCTCATTTCGAATTGCGAGTAGGTATGCATGTCGATACCGATGCCTGCATCAATCGTGCCTACCACGCCGTTACGATCCCAGGGCTGCGCCTGCACGAAGAAGCGGTTCGAAATCACCCGCTCGTAAATCGAGTCGCGCGTCTGGTCGGGGTTGATATACCAGTTCTGGTAGTAGTCCAGCGTATCGGCCACGAAATTGCCCTGTTCGTCCCGGTGCGCCCTTTCGTCGATATACCGCGCATATTTGTCCGAATAGACCTTGCTCCACGAACTGTACTGGAACGAATGGCCGATATAGACCGCCGACAGGTCGGCGAGCGAAAAGTCGTTCTCCGTCACGCGCTGCAACGGCAGGGCATAGGACTGCGTGATGAAGAAGGCATTGTTGCGGTAGGTGTTCTGCGCCTCGGCATCCGACAGCTTCATGGGCACGCCCGAAGGCATCTGGAACGTCGTATCGGCGATGGCCCACGTCCCGACCACGCCGCCGTTCTCCTGCTGTTCGATGTGGTTGTTGTAATAGGCCGCATGCACCGAATAGCGCTTGCCTGTATGGCTGAAGGCGACCGACAGGTTGTGGTTCTTCGTCCGTGACCAGATATACTGCCCGCGCGTTCCCCGCGCCTTGTAATCGACGTTGAACCCCGTCGTGGGCGAAATATTCTGCGCGTGCATGATATTGAAGTTCTCCTCCCGGAAACGCTTCTGCCCCGACTCGAGGTACGTCATGCGGATGATGGGCTTCTTCGTATTGTAGAACGGCACGTTCTCCATGTCGTACGTATACGCATAGTAGGGGCTCGCAAAACTGAAATCAAAGAACTGCGGCCGCCGGAAATAGTTCATCGGCAGCGATGTCTGCCCGAGGGCGCCCTGTGCGATGTCGCCCACCTCCTCGCGGAAGAAGGGGTAGTCAATGCGCCAGTCGGTGAGCGTCGTGTCGAGCGGGCTTATCTCCACGCGGTTGTAGTCGCGCTTGACGCTCCAGCGAAAATTGTTCAGGGCGCGGATCGAATCGCTGAAAAAATACGATTCGAGCGGCTTGCGGATCCGGCGTTCCTTCTTGGTCGTATCCTGCGGCTGGCCGTCCTGGCCCTCCTCCCCCTCCTCGCCGGTCTGCTCGTAAGGGTTCGTACCGTAAAGGTTCCCCGTCTCCCCGCGCTGCTGGGCACGCTGCAGCGTCCTGGCGTTGAAACCCTGCGAACGTACGATGCCGGGCGCTGTAAGGAACAGACCGAGCAAAGCTGCCAGCAATATTCTATTCGTCAACCTCGACATGGAACGTAAATCCGGGGCAAATATAATTAAAAAATTTTAAATATACAACTATTTCTCAGAGCAAGCCGCTGAGCCAGACTTCTTTAGCGACAGACCCCACCCCACGGCCGATATGGCGATGTAGAGCAGAATGACAATGGGGACAGCCGGGATACCCAAGGCGACCAACAGAACAACAGCCAGGGCAATAAAGATATAACGGATCTCGTTGCCTTTAAAAGCAAAACTCTGAAACTTGAAGGCGAACATCCGAACAGGCGAAATGAGCAGCCACGACATGGCCGGCACCATCAGCAGCACCCAGCCCTCTTGGTTGAAACCCGTCTTGGCGTCCATCCAGCCCAGCGCAACGAAAAACAGCGCATTGGCAGGGGTCGGAAGGCCGCAGAACTCGGTATGCTGCGTCTCGTCGATATTGAATTTCGCCAGCCGCAGCGCCGAGAAGGCCGCCACCGCGAAACAAAGTGCGCTGCCGCCGTAGCGCAGCCATGCTTCGGCATCCGCAGGCAGGGAATTGTTCCACAGTACGAAAAGCACGGCCGACGGGGCGAAGCCGAACGAGACCATGTCGGACAACGAGTCCAGTTGTACGCCGATGGCGGAAGGGCATTTGAGCAGCCGGGCCACGAAACCGTCGGAATAGTCGAAAACACCGGCGGCGATCGTGAGCCAGAAAGCCAGCGCCAGATCGCCGTAAACCAATGCTGAAACCACTGCGAACGAGCCGCAAAGCAGGCTCGAAAGGGTCAGCAGGTTGGGTATGGTGAACAGTTTTATCTTCATCGGGGGTACAAAAATATTATTCCTGCAATAGGCGGCAAAGTTACAAAATATTTTTATCTTTGTCTCACTTAATTCCATATTATAACTTATGGCAAGCAATAAATATTGTGTCATCATGGCCGGCGGCATCGGATCGCGTTTCTGGCCCAAGAGCCGGCAGTCGATGCCAAAACAGTTCCTCGACATCCTGGGAACCGGAAAATCGTTTATCCGCCATACCTACGAGCGCTTCGCAAAAATCGTCCCCGCCGGGAATTTCCTCGTCGTGACGAACCACAAATACAAGGATCTGGTGTTGCAGCATATCCCCGAAATCGGGGAGAAACAGGTGCTCTGCGAGCCGATCGGCCGCAATACGGCCCCCTGCATCGCCTATGCGGCCTATACGCTGCTCAGGGAGAACCCCGATGCCGAGATGATCGTCACGCCGTCGGATCACCTGATCCTCAACGAGGACGATTTCCGCACGATCATCGGCGAATGCCTCGAGTTCGCCGACCGGCACGACGCCCTGCTGACCGTGGGCATCAAACCCACGCGCCCCGACACGGGCTACGGCTACATCCAGGTCTCGGACGACCACGCCATCAGCAAGGTCAAGTGCTTCACCGAAAAACCCGACCTCGAGCTGGCGCAGACCTTCCTCCAGACCGGCGAGTTCTACTGGAATTCGGGGATCTTCATCTGGAAGGTGCAGGCCATCGTCGAAGCCTTCCGCAAATACCTGCCCGAGCACCATGCCATGTTCAGCGGCATGATGCGGGCACTGGGCACCGACTCGGAAAAGGCCATCGTCGAAATGGTCTTCTCGGAGTGCCGCGCCATCTCGATCGACTACGGCATCATGGAGAAAGCCGACAACGTCTACGTCCGTTGCGGCGATTTCGGCTGGAGCGACGTCGGCACGTGGGGCTCGGTCTACCAGCACGCTCGCAAAGACCGCTACGCCAACGCCGTCCCCGAAGAGGGGTGCTACCTCTACGACACGCGCAGCAGCATCGTCTCGCTGCCCAGGGGCAAGGTGGCGGTCATCAGCGGCCTGAAGGAATACATCGTCGTGGACACCGACGACGTATTGATGATATGTCCCCGCGCCGAAGAACAGAACATCAAGAAATTCATCGACGAAGTAAAGTTCCACAACGGGGACAAACACATCTGACACCTATGAAACGCATGCCGTTCCATACCACAGCCTTGCTGCGACGATTCGCTGCGGGCTGTTTTTTAGTGGCGGGGATGCTTTCGTGTTCCGCGCCGCAGGCCACCTTCACCAACCCGCTGCGCGACGGCGCCGACCCGTGGATCACCAAATACGACGGACGCTATTACACCTGCTTCAAATCGGGACGCGGCATCGCCGTGACCGAATCGGACGACATGACGCGTTTCGAACGCGAGCGCGTCGTCTGGCAGCCTGCCGACAGCGGGGCGTGGAACAGTTTCAACATCTGGGCGCCCGAGCTGCACCGCCTCCGCGGCAAATGGTACATCTACTACGCCGCGGCACCCGTCCCCGGCAGTCCCTTCACGGGACAGCGCACCGGCGTGCTGGAATGCGACACGCCGCTGGGCGACTACCGCGACCGCGGCATGCTCTATACGGGCGACGACCCCGACGGCAAGACGGACAACATCTGGGCCATCGACATGACGATCTTCGAACACCGGGGAGAACTCTATGCCGTATGGTCCGGCTGGGAGCGCCAGCGCGACACCGACGCCACCGACCAGCTGCTCTACATCGCCCGCATGGAATCGCCCACACGGATCGGGCCGCGCATCCTGCTGTCGCGGCCCGACCAGCCGTGGGAACAGGGCGACCACATCTCCCTGCAGGAAGGCCCGTCGGCATTGCGGCACGGCGACGACCTGTTCATCGTCTACTCCACGCGCGGCTCGTGGTCGCGCCACTACAAGCTCGGGCAACTGCGCCTGCGCACCCCCGACAGCGATCCGCTGGATCCCGCATCATGGATCAAGAGCGGCCCCGTCTTCACCGGCAACGACCACATACACGGCGTCGGCCACGCCAGTTTCACCACCTCGCCCGACGGGCGCGAACACTGGATCTATTACCACTCGAAAAAAGATACGGTACACAACTGGGGGCGCGACGTGCGCCTGCAACGCTTCGACTTCGACGCCGCGGGCAACCCCCGCTTCGGGCAACCCGCAGAGCCGGGGCCCTACCCCATGCCCTCGGGAACCCCCATACACGCGAACTGACATGTCCGAACTATACGATATTTTCCGGGAACACCCGCACATCTCCACCGACACGCGCGACATCGGGGCTGATTCCATCTTTTTCGCCCTGCGCGGCGCGACGTTCGACGGCAACCGCTTCGCGGCGGAGGCGCTGGACAAAGGCGCGGCCTATGCCGTCGTGGACGACCCGGCAGCCGTCACCGACGACCGTATGGTGCTGGTCGGCGACACGCTCGGGGCATTGCAGGAGCTGGCACGCGAACACCGCCGCCGGCTGGCGATCCCGATACTCGCCATATCGGGCAGCAACGGCAAGACCACGACCAAGGAGCTGGTGAGCCGCGTGCTGGCCGAACGCTTCGAGGTCTACGCCACGCGCGGTAACCTCAACAACCACATCGGCGTGCCGCTCACGCTGCTCGCCATGACCCGCGACACACGGTTCGGCGTGGTCGAGATGGGAGCCAGCGCCTGCGGCGAAATCGCCCTGCTGGCCTCGATCGCCGAGCCCAACTACGGCATCCTGACCAACATCGGCCGTGCACACCTCGCAGGCTTCGGCGGCCCGGAGGGGGTGCGCCGCGGCAAGGGCGAACTGTTCGACTACCTGGCCGCGAACGGCGGCCGCGCCTTCGTACCCCGCGAGGACGAGACGCTGACGAACATGGCCGCCGAACGCGACGGGCTGGCCGTGGAATATTACAGCGTCACGCTGGCCGAGGGCCTCGAAAACCACCTCGAAGGGCATTACAACCGGTTCAACATCGCCGCAGCCGTGGCCGTCGGACGTTATTTCGACGTCGCCGACGAGCGTATCCGCCATGCTGTCGGCAGCTATGTCCCCGACAACAACCGCTCGCAGCGCACCGAGACGGAGCGCAACACGCTCATCGTGGACTGTTACAACGCCAACCCCTCGAGTATGCGGGCATCGGTCGCGAATTTCCTCGCCGAGCCGCCCGGCGCGCGTACCCGCCGCCTGCTGATCCTGGGCGATATGCTCGAACTGGGCGCCTGGTCTGAGCAGGAACACGCCGCTGTCATCCGCCTCGCAGCGCAGGCTCCGCAGACAGAAGTGATGCTCGTCGGCACGGAATTCGCCAGGGCCCATGCCGGCATGGAGCCGCAACCCGCCCGGATCACGCTCTTCACTGACCGGGAACACCTCATCGCAGCGCTCCGCGCACACCCCGTGGACAACGCGCTGGTGCTTATCAAGGGTTCGCGCGGCATCGGACTGGAAAAGGCGGTCGGAGAGCTGTAACCCCGCCGCCACGACCCGCCGGACACAGGCCCGGCACCGACCCGGTACCGGCACGATACGCAGGAACAAAACGCCGGCAAACAGACCGGAGCGACACGCCGCACAGGCAAAAAAACACCGACCGAGAACAACCTGAAACCCATAAGCCATGAAACACCTGCTGACAGCCATCCTCCTGCTGGTCTTCGCGCATACCGCCGCCGGCGAAAGGAACGTCTCGCTCGAACGCGATTTCGGAACGCTTTACGGCACGCTGCTCACCCCCGATGCAGGTACGGAAACCGTGGCCGTCATCATCGCCGGTTCGGGGCCCACTCCGCGCAACGGCAATGTAAACAGCTATCTCTACCTGGCGCAGGCGCTCGAAAAGGCAGGCATCGCCTCGCTGCGCTACGACAAACGCGGCATCGGTGCGAGCCGGTTCACGGAGCCGGAAAAAATGGCCGACGCCGTACTGGGGGATTTCATCGGCGACGCCGCGGCATGGGCCGACTACCTTGCCAACGAGGGCTTCCGCCGTGTCATACTGATCGGCCACAGCGAAGGGGCGCTGATCGCCTTCTGCGCGGCGCAACAGACCCCGAAGGTCACTGCCGTCATCTCGGTGGCCGGCGCCGGCTACCCGCTCGACGAGATACTCCAGCTGCAATTGGCCTCACAACTCCTGCCCGACAACATGGATCTGCTCTTGCAGGCCAACGCGATCACCGCCTCCCTGAAACGGGGCGAACGGGTCGAATCCTGCCCGCCGCAGCTCGAAGCGCTGTTCCACCCTTCGGTACAGACGTTCTGGATCTCCAGCCTGCGCTACGACCCGCGCGAGGAGATCCGCAAGGTGCGGGTTCCGATCCTCGTCGTGGGCGGGGACAACGACCTGCAGGTGCCGCCCGGCAATGCCGAGGCGCTGGCGAAGGCACAGCCCCGGGCCCGGAAGGCAATCATCGCAGGGATGACCCACCCGCTCAAAAAATGCACGGGACGCACGCGCATCGACCAGATGGGAGCCTACGGCGACAGCACGCTGCCGATCGACCCCGACCTCGTGGCCGTCGTTACGGAATTCATCCGGGGTCTCTGAATTTTCCCTGCCGGAAAGACAAAACCGGATTATTTTTTTAATTTTGTATAAACCGATTCCGAACCAAACGACATACCGAACCATGAAACTCCTGATCAGCATCGAATACCGTACCCGCTGGGGCGAACAGCTCGTCATGCGGATCGGCAAACGGCGCATTGCGCTGCAATACGCCGACGGAGGCATCTGGACAGGCGCCATCGACCGCTATACCCAGAGGGATGATACCGAATACCGCTATGAAATCGAACGCGACGGCACATGCATCCGCAGCGAATGGCGGCCGCACACGCTGCGGCTCCCGTCCCGGGAGGGGGTGCGCACGCTGCGCATCCGCGACCGCTGGCAGGAGATGCCCTCCGACACGCCGTTCTACTCCTCGGCATTCACCCGGGGCATCTTCGGCCGCGGGAAAACCGGCAATCCGAAGAAAACGGCCGGCAACATCACGCTGCGCGTCGTGCTGCCCACCCTGCGGCCGGACGAAACGCTCGCCGTCGCCGGCAGCGGCCGTGAACTGGGCGACTGGAAACGGATCGTCCCGATGGACGACAGCCGCTTCCCGGAATGGGAACTCACGCTGCATACCGCACACCGGTTCGAATACAAATTCCTGATCGCCGACCGCAAGACCCTCACCCCCATCCTGTGGGAGGAGGGTGCCAACCGCACCTGGGGCGAGCTGCCCGGCGCCGGCGAACACGCCCTCGACGCCGCGGCGTACCCGCGGTTCCCCGAGCGCAGGTGGCGGGGCGCCGGAACGGCGATCCCGGTCTTCTCGCTCCGTACGGAAGAGGATTTCGGCGTCGGCGAGTTCTACGACCTGAAACGGCTCATCGACTGGGCGGCCGCCACCGGGCAGCGCGTCATCCAGGTACTGCCGATCAACGATACCACCATGACCGGCACATGGGAAGACTCCTACCCCTACAACGCCAATTCGACCTTCGCCCTGCACCCGCAGTTCATCCGGCTGCCGGCCGCGGGCGTCGTGGAGGACGACGAGTACCGCACCCTGCGCAACGAACTGAACGCCCTCCCCGAAATAGACTACGAACGGGTTAACCGACACAAACTGCGGCTGCTCCGCCGGGCGTTCGAACGCCACGGAACCCGCACTGCAGCACGCCGCGACTACAAGGATTTCATCGCCGCCAACAGACACTGGCTCATCCCCTATGCCGCCTTCTGCACGCTGCGCGACGAAACGGGCACGCCCGACTTTACCCGCTGGGGCGGCTTCGCCCGCTATGACCGCAAAGCCGTCGACGCCTACTGCCGCAGCCACAGCCGCGACATCGCATTCCACTGCTATGTCCAATACCACCTGCATACGCAGTTGTCCAAGGTCTGCGCCTACGCCCGCGACCACGGCATCGTCCTCAAGGGCGACCTGCCCATCGGCATCAGCCGCACGAGCGTCGACGCATGGCTCTACCCGCACCTGTTCCACATGGACTCGCAGGCCGGGGCTCCGCCCGACGCATTCTCGGCCGTCGGGCAGAACTGGGGATTCCCGACTTACAACTGGGAACGCATGGCACGCGACGGCTACGCCTGGTGGCGGGCACGCATGGCCAAGATGGCCGAATACTTCGATGCCTTCCGCATCGACCACATCCTCGGGTTCTTCCGCATCTGGGAGATTCCCACGCATGCCGTACACGGGTTGCTGGGCTATTTCAACCCCGCCCTGCCCTATTCCGCAGATGAACTGCGCGGCATGGGCTTCGACACGCAGGACGGACGCTACACCACCCCGGCGCCCGACGAACACATGCTCGGGGAACTGTTCGGCGACCTGGCCGGCGAAGTCCGCGCCACCTGCATGAAGGAGGGGCGGTTACTGCCCGCCTATGCCACCCAGCGCAAGGTCGCAGCCCGCTTCCCGGGCGACGACGAACGCCAGACCCGGCTGCGGGAAGGGCTCATGGCATTGCTCGACGACGTGCTCTTCATCGAAGACCCGCGCCGCAAGGGCTATTTCCACCCCCGCATCGCCCCCCACTCGACGCACGCCTACCGCCGGCTCGACGGAGAGCGCCGTGCAGCTTTCGACCGGCTCTATACCGACTTCTTCTACCACCGGCACAACCGTTTCTGGCAGGAATCCGCCCTGCGCAAGCTCCCGGTGCTCCTCTCGGCGACCGAGATGCTGACCTGCGGCGAAGACCTGGGCATGATTCCCGACAGCGTCCCCGAGACGATGCACGAACTGCAAATCCTCTCGCTCGAAATCCAGCGCATGCCCAAGACGCCGGGGGAACTCTTCGCCGACCCGGCGCACTACCCCTATTTCTCGGTCTGCACCACTTCGACGCACGACATGAACCCGCTGCGGGCATGGTGGGAGGAAGACCGCGAACTCACGGCGCGCTTCTACCACGAAGCACTCGGCATCGGGGGCGACGTTCCCTATTTCTGCGAGCCGTGGATATGCCGGCGCATCCTCGACATGCACCTCAATTCCCCGGCGATGCTCACCATCCTGCCGTTGCAGGACTGGTTCTCGACCGACGGGGAACTGCGCTACCCCGACCCGGCCAAGGAACGCATCAACGTCCCGGCCGTCGCCCGATACTACTGGCGTTACCGGATGCACCTCCCGCTCGAGGAACTGCTGCACAAGGAGACTTTCAACGAGTCGCTGCACGACATGATCGCCTGCAGCGGGCGCCGCTGACGGGCAGACTGCGGCAGCGCCGACCCCGGCCGCAAAAATAAGGGGCGCCCCGGAATTTCCGGAGCGCCCCTTTTATCATGCCGCCGCGCCATCCTCCCGGGTGCTCCTGCGGAAACCTCCCACGGGAATCCCTTCCAGGCACCTCTCAACCGAAGCCCTCGAAGGACGCCTTCGGAGGAACGCCCGCAGCGTGATCCTTCAAAATGAACTTTCAGTCCTCTGCGGAAAATTCCAGAGGAACTCCTCTGCGGAACTCCCCTCTCCCGCCGGAACCGGAGCCCCCGCCCGCCGGAACCGGAGCCCCCGCCCGCCGCAGGAACGGTAACCCGGAAGGCCGGAGGACAAAACCCGGAAACGGAGGGGGGGGGCCGAAGACCTGCCCGCCGCGACCAAGGCTCAGCCATTCCCCTCCAGCCACTTCAGGAAGTCGTCGACCCGCGACCGGCTCACCACCATCTCGAACTCCGGACGCGGACGTGCCGTGATCTTCAGCCGGTTGCCCAGGTATTTCACAATGCTGACGATCGCCGGCATGGCGATGATGCAACTGCGCGATATGCGGAAAAACCGCCCGGGATCCAGTTCGTCCGAAAGGACGTCGAGCGACTGATCCATGATGTAGCGGTTGTTGTCGTTCGTGACAAGGTAGGTGTTTTTCTCTTCCGAGTAGAAATAGGCGATGTCGGTGGTCTGCACCGGGACGATCCGGTCGTTGAAACGCACGACATAGCGCTGTTTGTATTCGCGCGGGCTGCGGATTGCGTTCAGCAATACGTCGGGGTCGATGCCCCCGCTCCGCACACGGCAACGTTCCACGGCACGCCGCAGCGCCGCGAGGTCGATCGGTTTGAGCAGGTAGTCGATGCTGTTGACCTCGAACGCCCGCACGGCGTAATTGTCATATGCGGTGGTCATGATGACCCGCGCCGTTACGTCCGCCTGGCGGAATATCTCGAAGCAATCCCCGTCGGAGAGTTCCACGTCCATGAAAATCACATCGGCACTGTTCCCCGGCGTGCGCAGCCAGAGCACCGTTTCCCTGACCGAGCCGGTCGTCCCAACGATCCGTACGTCGGGAAAATGCTGGGTCAGCGCTCGCGCCAGGTTTGCCTGGGCCATCATTTCGTCTTCTACGATCAGTACGTTCATATTACAGCAACGGTAAGGTGACACAATATTCGGTATCGGTACGGCGTATCCCGATCGGGATGCCCGACAGGTCGAGGTACTGCTGGCGGATGTAGTTCAGCCCCACACGGGTCGAGGGGTTGCCGGATACTTTCAGCTGAAGGTTGTTCGACACCGTCACGGCCTCGGCCACGGCGACGATGCGGATCACCAGCGGCCGGTCGGCCCCCACCGAGTTATGCTTGATGGCGTTTTCGATCAGCAACTGCACCGAGCAGGGCAGGACATGGCGGTTCATGGCCTCGTCCGAAATGTCGGTCTCCACGCGGAACCCTTCGGGGAAACGCACCTGTAACAGGTCGACGTACATCCCCACGAAGGCCATCTCCTCGCGCAGGCGCACGAGTGTCTCCTCCTCGTTCTGGAGCATGTAACGGTAAATGCCCGCCAGTTTATGGATGTAGGCGCTGGCCTGCTCCGTGCGCTGCTCGCAGACCAGGCAGTCGAGGATATTGAGCGAGTTGAACAGGAAATGGGGGTTGACCTGCTGTTTGAGTTTCATGTAACGGAACTGCGCCTGGTGCGCCTTGCCGCGCTCGGCACGCAACACGGCACGTGCGACCAGGGCGTAATCGACCATAAATACGACCGAATAGAGGGTCACCTCGACCAGCAGGGTGACGATCCACAGTTGCAGGAACTCCCGTGCGGTGAACGAGCGGTCGAAGGCGAACGGCAGGTGCAGCCCCGTAATGAGCGCCACGCAGGCCGACGTGAGCAGCACGAACAGGAGGAAGGCCGCGATTTCGGCGATCAGGCCGTGCCGGGTTTCACGCCTGCGCGTATGCCGGACATATATGATATTGACGCACAGCAGGATAATCAGTGCCGCGGAGTTGGAAGCCAGCAAGTCGGCCATGTGGTAGAGGCGGTCTGTGGAAAAGGAGGGCGAGGCGAAAAGCTCGACATAGGCCAGCCTCAGCACGAAAATCACCCCCACGGCCAGCAGCAGCAACCCGATGCGGGGCGTCCAGGCCGAGGAGCGGCTCGCCGTGTCGTCGCCGCGGCGGAACAACTTGGTGAACCACACGATGCTCCAGCCCAGGATCTCGGTGGTGATGAAGGTCGACACGGCATGCACCACGGGCGGGGCGTGCAATAACAGCTCGATCAGCTGCGCACCGCCCGTACCCAGCAGGTAGCCGATCACGTTGACGACGATCACGCTGGCAGCGGTGAACTCCACGTTCAGTCCCCGTTTGAGGCAGATCAGCACGATCAGCACGATCGTCAGCAGCGTCAGCACCAACTCGTCGTTGATCCCCGCCAGATGGCACGAAAGGGCGACCACGGCATGGAGCACGGCGAACAGGTGGATGATTCCGGACACTTTGAGCGATCGCATATAGGCTGACTGAGGCTGTATTAAAGTATATACGGGTTTTGTTTATTATGAATAAAGGTAGTGTTTTTCCGCGGAAATTCCAAATCGTCCCCCGCGGGCTACCGTTCGTCGCAAAAATCCGCCCGTTCATCCGGCTGAACCTTCCGTTCGTCGCCCTGCGGTTCGCCGTCCGGATTTTTTTATTAAAATTTGTATAACCTGAAAACCAACCGAAAAACCGAAATGACCAAGCCTAAACTCTCATTTTGGCAGATTTGGAACCTCAGCTTCGGCTTCCTCGGCGTGCAGATCGGATATTCGCTCCAGAATTCCAACACGTCGAGCATCTTCGAATCGCTGGGGGCAGATGTCAGCCACCTGAGCTACTTCTGGCTGGCGGCACCGCTGGCCGGCATGATCGTCCAGCCCATCGTGGGGCTTTTTTCCGACGGCACCTGGACGCGCTGGGGCCGCCGCATCCCCTACATCCTGGGCGGGTCGCTGATCTCGGCGCTGGCGCTGGTGCTCATGCCCAACTGCCCCAAACTGCTCGCCTTCGCCCCGCTCGCCATGGGGGCTTTCATCCTGCTGTTCATGGATTTGTCGTTCAACGTCACGATGCAGCCCTTCCGGGCGCTGGTGGCCGACATGCTCGACGATTCGCAGAAGACACAGGGCTACGTGGTACAAACCTTCCTGATAAACCTCGGTGCGGTCGTCGGCGCTATCCTGCCGCTCGTCATGACATGGCTCGGCGTGTCGGACGAGGCCGCTCCGGGGCATGTTTCGCCGCACATCGCCTACTCCTACTATGCCGGGGGCGCGATCCTGCTGCTCACGGTGCTCGTCACCTCGTTCAAGACACGGGAATATCCGCCCGGGGAGTTCGCCCGCTACAACAACCTCTCCGAGGAGGACGCCAAACCGATGAGCTTCGTCGGCCTCATGCGCAACGTCCCCGGCGTGATGGTGCGGCTGGGCGTCACGCAGTTCTTCTCGTGGGCGGCGCTCTTCCTGATGTGGACTTACCTCAAACCCGCCATCACGGGTGTAGTCACCGACCATGCCACGGGCGAAGTGCTCTCGGCCGGCGCCACGCAGACATGGGTCGGCGTGCTCAACGGCACCTACCCCATCCCCGCCTGCATCGCCGCCCTGTTCCTCGGGCGCGTCGCCGCGCGCTACGGCAACAAACCCGTCTACGCGGCCTGCCTGCTCGCCGGGGCGCTGGGCTTCGCGGGGTTGTGCCTGCTGCACGACCAGTACGCGCTGATGCTCCCGATGGTGGGGATCGGCATCGCCTGGGCGGGCATCCTCGCCATGCCCTACGCCATCCTGTCGCGCGCAGTCGAGCCACGCCGCATGGGCGTATACATGGGTATCTTCAATTTCACGATCACCGTCCCCCAGATCGTCATCGGACTGACCGGCGGTGCCATCGTCAAGTACTGCTTCGCCTCCGATGCGGCCGACATGCTGGCACTCGCCGGGGTATTCATGCTGCTGGCCGCCGTGTCGGTCTTCCTGGTCAAAGAACACAAGGCCCAATGACCTACAATCCATAAAATCAACTTATAAACTAACCAAAATTCTTATGAAACGATTTTTAACTATGTGTGCGGGTATCTTGCTCATATGTCAATTTACCCCCCCCCTCACGCTGGCGCAAAACGCTGGTTATGAGGTAAAAGGCGTAGTTGTCGACAAGTCCGGGATGCCGATCCTGGGCGCTACCGTCGTCGAAAAGGGCACGACCAACGGTGTCTCGACGGGCATCGACGGCGACTATGCCATCCGCGCCGCCGGCCCCGAGTCGGTCATCGAGGTCAGCTATGTCGGTTACAAGACCGTCAGCCTGGTGGCCAGTTCGTCGCTGCTGGCGCACCTCACGCTCGAAGAGGATGCCATGGGTATCGACGACGTGGTGGTGATCGGCTACGGTACGGTCAAGAAGAACGACATGACCGGTTCGGTCGTGGCGATCAAGGCCGAAGAGTTCAACCGCGGCGCCGTGGTCTCCACACAGGACATGCTCAAGGGTAAGGTTCCGGGTGTACACATCATCCCCGGCGACGGAGGCCCCGGATCGAGCGCCACCATCCGCGTGCGCGGTGCGGCTTCGCTCAACGCCTCGAACGACCCGCTGATCGTGATCGACGGGGTGCCCATCGCAGTCGACGGCGGCAAGGGTATGGCCAACCCGCTGGAGACGATCAACCCCAACGACATCGAATCCTTCACCGTGCTCAAGGACGCTTCGGCGGCGGCCATCTACGGTTCGCGCGCCTCGAACGGCGTCATCCTCGTCACCACCAAGAAGGGGCGCGGCAACACGCCCCGCGTATCGTACAGCGGCAGCGTGAGCGTCCAGACCAACTCCGACGAGCTGCCCGTGATGTCGCCCGGCGAGTTCCGCACCTACATCGACCAGGTATACCCCGCAGGTACGACCACGGGCGACAAGGTGCAGTCGATGCTCGGCGACAAGAACACCAACTGGCAGGACTTGGTCTTCCGCACCGCCATTTCGCATGACCACAACGTCAGCCTGATCGGCAACATCAACGACCGCATGCCCTACCGCGCATCGGTGGGCTACACCAACCAGCAGGGTACGCTCGAAACGTCGAAATACGAACGCGGGACGCTCGACCTGAGCCTCTCGCCCAACTTCTTCGACAAGCATCTCACGGTCAACCTCAACGCCAAGGGCGTCATCACGTCGCAGCGCTACGCCTCGGGCGGCGTGGTGGGTTCGGCGGCCTTCTTCAACCCCACGATCGACCCCTATTTCCGCAACGACGACGGTTCGATCGACTACACGACCACCAACGGATACTGGAACTACGGATCGGGCCGCGGCGAGGACTTCACGCCCAACACCCTGCTGGGCGCAGGCCCGCTCTCGCAGCTCTACGACCGCGACAATACGGCGCGTGCCAAGCGTTTCATCGGCAACGCCCAGATCGACTATAAGGTTCACGGCTTCGAGGCGCTGCGCTTCAACCTCAACCTCGGCCTCGACGTATCGAGCGCCAAGACCTACGACGGCGTGAACCCCGGCTCGTTCCAGGCATACACCGACACCGAGGCCCGCGGCTGGGGACAGTATTCGTGGACGACGAACTTCCGCCGCAACCAGCTGCTCGAATTCTACGCCAACTTCAATAAGGAGTGGGGCATCCACCACCTCGACGTGATGGCCGGTTATTCGTGGCAGCATTTCTACAGCTCCGACCACTCGGTATCCTATTTCAACGAGACGCACGAGCAGAAGGGCGAGGATTCGCGCTACCCGTTCAACCGCCAGGAGAATTATCTGCTCTCGTTCTACGGACGCCTGAACTATTCGATCGCCTCGAAATACCTCTTCACCTTCACGCTGCGTGACGACGCCTCATCGCGTTTCTCGAAGGATACCCGCTGGGGCCTCTTCCCTTCGGGCGCCTTTGCGTGGAACATCGCCGAGGAGAATTTCCTGAAGGATTCGCGTGCCGTCTCGGCCCTCAAGCTGCGTGTCGGCGTGGGGCAGACCGGGCAGCAGGAGATCGGCTCCAATTATCCCTACCTGGCGCGTTACTACATGTCGACCGACGTCTATAAGACCTATTACATGGGCAGCGCCGGGCACATGTTCTACCTCACGCCGGGCGCCTACGACCCCAACATCAAATGGGAGACCACGACGACCTACAACGTCGGCCTCGACTTCGGATTCCTCGGCGGCCGCATCAACGGCAGCGTCGACTGGTACCTGCGTCAGACGGACGACCTCCTGAACAACGTCATCACCCCCATGGGCTCGAACTTCGGCAACACGGTGCTCACCAACATCGGCTCGATGGAGAACAAGGGCGTGGAGTTCAACCTGAATTTCATCCCCGTGCAGACCAAGGACTGGAACCTCACGGTCGGCTTCAACGGCACGTTCCAGCACACCGAGTTCACCAAGCTCAACAACACCGACGACCCCGACTACGCCATCCAGGTGAGCAGCATCACCAAGGGTACGGGCAACCTGCTCCAGCGCCACATGGTGGGTTATGCACCCTACACCTACTACTGCTTCCAGCAGGTTTACGACCAGGACGGCAAGCCGATCCAGAACGCATTGGTGGATCGCAACAAGAACGGCCAGATCGACCAGGGCGACCGTTACATGACCGACAAGAGCCCCAACCCCGACTTCTTCTACGGCATCAGCCTCAAGCTGAGCTACAAGAACTGGGACTTCGGCTTCAACGGCCACGGTTCGGCGGGCAACTGGGTCTTCAACGACTTCGCCTCGGCCAACTCGACGTCCAACATCGACATCAACGCCGGCAACCTGCCCAACTTCGCACGGCTGGTCAAGAAGACCGGCTTTACGAAGGCCAACAGCGGCGAGCAGTGGTATTCGGACATGTTCCTCGAAAACGCTTCGTTCTTCCGCATGGACGACATCAACCTCGGGTACACGTTCAACAAGATTGGCAACTGGAAGGGCTCGATGCGCGTCGCCTTCGGCGTGCAGAACGTATTCGTCATCACCGATTACAGCGGCGTAGACCCCGAAATACCGGGCGTCAATGGCATCGACGGCTCGATCTGGCCGCGCCCGCGCACCTATTCGCTGCGTCTGAATGTAAACTTCTAAAAACGAACGAACCATGAAAATCGACATAAAACATTTCGCCTTGGCGGCGGCAGGCGCAACGATGCTGCTCACTTCGTGCATCGGGGATCTCGACACCCTGCCCCTCAACCCGTCCGACTCGACCTCGGAGACCGTCTACGGGAAAGACGAGAACGGCTACCTGGCCGGGCTCACCAAACTCTATTTCAATTTCGTCTCGAACGACACCACCGACCTGCAGGTCAGCGACGACGGCGCCTCGGAGCTCATCCGCGCATTCTGGACGATCCAGGAGGTTACGGCCGACGCCTGCAAATGCGCCTGGGAGAACGACGCCTGGGTTCGCGCCATGAATACCGACACGTGGTCCGACGCCGACAACGACGCGACCTACGCCGTCTACGTACGTACGTTGCAGGGCATCGCCTACGTGAACGAGTACCTGCGCCAGACCGCCTCGGACAAACTCTCCGACCGCGGCGTGAGCAGCGAACTGGCCGCCAGGATCCAGAGCTTCCGTGCCGAGGCCCGTTTCCTGCGCGCCTATTTCTACTGGATCGCCCTCGACGTGTTCGGCGACGTGCCGTTCACGACCGAGACCTCGCCCTTCGGCGGCGGTGTGAACCCCAAACAGGCCTCGCGCAAGGATGTCTTCGACTACTGCATCTCGGAGCTGACCGACCTGGCTTCGGACGAAAGCGCGATGCCTGCCGCACGCTCGAACTACCCGCGTGCCGACAAGGGTGCGGTCAACGGCCTGTTGGCCCGCATGTACCTCAATGCTGAGGTTTACGCCGGCACCCCGATGTGGACGGAGGCCAAATCCGCCTGCGAAGCGATCTTCGGCATGGGCTACTCGCTCTGCCCGGAGTATTCCGACCTCTTCCGCGGCGACAACGGCGAGAACGCCGACGCCCTGAAGGAGATCATCTTCGGCGTGGCATACGACGCCGAGCAGACGCAGTCCTACGGCGGCACGTCGTACCTAACGCTGGCAGCCATCGCCGCCACCGACGTGACGGCCGAACAGAAGATCAACGGCGTGAACAACGGCTGGGCCGGCATCCGCGTACCCTACGAATACGTACAGAAATATTTCAACGCCCGCAACGCGGACTACACCACGGGCGAATATACGGTCAACGACAAACGCGGCGGAATGTTCTACATCAAAGGCCGCCAGGAGTCGATGAACGATGCGCTCTATGTCTTCCTCAACGGGTGGACTTGCCTCAAGTTCAACAATATCCCCCACGACATGACCAACGACGAATTCCTTGCCACGGCTGCATCGAAGGCATACAGCGACATCGACTTCCCGATGATCCGCCTGGGCGAGATCTACCTGATCTACGCCGAGGCCTGCATGAACCTGGGACAGGCCAACACCGCGCTGCCGAAGCTCAAGGAGCTGACCGACCGCGCCGGGGTATCGGCCCCCTCGTCGGTCACGGCCGACTACCTGCTCGAGGAGCGTGCCCGCGAGCTGATGTGGGAGGGGCACCGCCGCACCGACCTGATCCGCTACGGCAAGTTCACCACCCCGTCGTTCCTCTGGACATACAAGGGCGGCACCTTCACCGGACAGGGGTTCGATGATTACATGAAAATCTTTGCCATCCCTTCGTCGGAGCTCGCTTCCAACCCCGAACTGCACCAGAATCCCGGCTACGGAAACGCAACCGATAAATAACCAACCCTAAAAATCGTACGACTATGAAAATTACACGATATGCGATGATGCTGGCGGCTGCGACGGGGCTCCTCTCCGCCTGCCAAAAGCTCGACGAGGTAAAGGCCTACGACCCCGACAAGGTCGTGGCGCCCGTGCTGCATGCGCTGCCCGGGGAGATCGTCATTACGCCCGACAACATGGGCTCGACGCAGACCTTCACCTGGGACGCCGCCGACTTCGGCGTCCGCACCCAGATCAACTACTCGATCGAAGCCTCGTACAACGACGGTGCGAAACTGGTGCTCTTCACGGGTATGAACGGCACCTCGTCGGAACAGACCTATGAAAGCCTCAACAACATCCTTGCGCTGTCCGTGGAAGACGGCGGCCTGGGGGTTCCCTCGGGCGAACCTACGGACGTGGATTTCTACATCAGCGCCACGATCGGCACCGACTTCGAAAAATTCTACTCCGCCCCCGCCACCGTCCGCATGACCGTGACGACGGCCGAGCGTACCTATCCCCAGGTCTGGGTAATCGGCGATTACTGCGGCTGGAATTTCGACAACGCACAGGGACTGTTCTGTTTCTCCGGCGACGAGGTCACCTACGAAGCTATCGTTGACTTGGGCGAAAAAGCCGCCAACGGCTTTAAACTGAGCGGTGAAGCCGGTTGGAACGATGCCTGCAACTGGGGCACCGACGGTGATGCTGCGGCTCCGGAAACGGAAGCCCCGTCGATCACACTGATCTCCAGCGGCGGTTCCGGAAACATCATGGTCTATTCCAAGCGCTTCTACCGCTTCGTATTCGACCGTTCGACATTAACGTTAAGCAATAAACTGTCGTTCAACTCGATGGGTATTATCGGCGATGCCACTCCGGGCGGCTGGGACACCGACACGGAGATGAATTTCGACACCCAAAAACAGCGTTTCTGGGTCGACGTCACACTGACCGCCGGGGAATTCAAATTCCGTGCGGACAACGACTGGGCGATAAACTTCGGCGGGGCGGACGGACGCCTTTCGCAGAACGGCGACAACATCAAGGCCACGGCGGGCAACTACCGCGTATACGCAACCCTGAACAACTCTGCGGAGATCACCTACGAACTCAATGCCGGCGACTACGGCACGGGCGGCGGCGAAGAACCCGACCCGGGGCCGGAAAAGGCCGACTGGTACATCCACGGCCAGACCGTCGCAACCCCCGACTGGGGCCCGACGGCCATGGAGAGCGCCAGCTCGAACATCGTGGCCTACAAGGCCGCAGGGGTCGAGGTAGCCGCCAACTCGGAATTCCTCTTCAAGAGCGGCGACGAGTCGCAGTGGATCGGGGCCGACGCCGCATTCGCCGGCAGCAGCCCCTACACCTGCACGATCGGCTCGGCCTTCAAGGTTTCCGCCGACAAGGTCAATGCCGTGATCGCCGAAGCCGGCACGTACGACTACTGGCTGCTGCCCGAGGCGGGACGCGCCTACGTGATGGCCGCAGGCGCCAAGCCCGAGCTGGTCGCCGACACATGGGGACTGGTCGGCAACATCACCGGATGGGGTGACCTGGGCGATTTCTCCATGAGCGAGGAGGGCGCCTACCTCGTTCGCAAAGGCGTAGCCCTGACCACCGCCAGCGAGTTCAAGATCCGCTTCAACAACGCCTGGGACGACTCCAAGAACTACGGCACGGCGTCGGGCGGTGCGGTCGACATCAACAAGGCCGTCGACATCATCACCAGCGGCGGTTCGCAGAACATGAAAGTCCAGCTCGACGGCACCTACGACATCTATTTCGACCTCGCGAATTCGCAGATATACATCATGTCCGAGGGCAAGACCCCGGCAGAGGCCGAATAACGGCTACCCTTTCACGGGACGGCACACAGAGGTTGCCGTCCCGTTTCTGGCCTGCCGTTCCTGACCGGACGGCAGGCCCCGAAACGAACTTTAACCGAGATTCCGCTATGAAAAAATTTCTTTTCCTGCTGCTGGCACTCGTACTTTCCGTATCCGTGTCGTGCAGCGACGACAAGACCGGCGATACCGGCGGCAGTATGCTCTCCGTGACCCCCACGGAGATAGAATTCGAAGCCGCAGGCGGCAGCCGGCTGCTCGACCTGCGCACCGATGCGGGCGCGTGGTCGCTGACGCAGAGTGACAATACCGCATGGTGCACACCGGCTCTCACATCGGGCAAAACCTCCACGTCGTTCGCGGTCACGGCGATCGCAAACGAGTCGTCGAAACGCTCCGCGACGCTTACCTTCACCGCCCCGGGCTGCGATCCGGTCGTCGTCACCGTGACACAGAGCGGCGATGCCTCCCAGGATTTCGAGGGTGAGCAGGTCGTCGCCCAGCCCGATGCGTGGGACAACCGCAAACGCGCCGACATAAGCTACCAGCTGCTGGTATACAGCTTCGCCGACGGCAACGGCGACAAGGTGGGCGACCTGCCGGGGCTGACCCGGCGGCTCGACTACATCGACGCACTCGGCGCCTCGGCCGTGTGGCTCTCACCGATCCATCCGGCGGCTTCGTACCACGGTTACGACGTGCTCGACTACGAGGCGGTCAACCCCGCCTTCGGGACGGACGCCGACCTGAGGGCATTCATCGACGCGGCCCATGCCCGCGGCATCCGGGTCTACCTGGATTACGTGCTCAACCATACGGGCAAAGACCACCCGTGGTTCAAATCGGCCGCCGCGTCCGAAGGGAGCCCCTACCGTGACCGCTATATCTTCTCCGAAGACCCGCAGGCCGACATCGCGGCCGGGCGGATCGACCAGATCGCCACGGAAGGCGCCGCAGGCTACGATGCCGGACAATGGTTCTCGACCGACACGGGGGCGGGTGCCGCCGGGCGCTTCAAGTTCGTGCTCGACTGGACAAATGCCGACAGCCCGACGGTGACCGTTACCGAAACGACCGATGCCGCGGATGCGGACAATACGCAGGGCGGCGCGGACGACAAATACCTCTATTTCGGCAACGGCACGAGCAAACGCTTCTACGCCAGGGGCGGCAACAGCTACGAACCGACGCTCGACTTCGATTCCGACTGGGGATTCCTCGTCCGCACCTCGACCACGTCGTGGGCCGCAGGCACCAAATACGGCGCCCCGGACAACCGGACGATCATCCGGTTCGGGGAGCCCTTCACCCTGATGTCGAACCGCTCGGCCGACCCGGCCAACGTGCAGTTCTCGCTGCCGACGATGTACCATTCGCACTTCTGGACGGCGGCATTCGCCGACCTCAACTACGGCAAGGCCGCCGAGGCCGAGCAGTCCGGGGCGTTCAAGGCCGTCACCGAAGCGGCCGACAAGTGGGTACGCATGGGCGTGGACGGGTTCCGCCTCGATGCCGTGAAGCACATCTACCACAACGCCTACAACGACGAGAACCCCACGTTCCTCAAGAAATTCTACGACCGCATGAACGAGAGCTACAAGGCCGCCGGCGGAGAGGGCGATTTCTACATGGTGGGCGAGATGCTCGACGAAGCGGACAAGGCGGCACCCTATTACCGGGGGCTGCCGGCGCTGTTCGAATTCACGTTCTGGTACAAGCTCAAATGGGCGCTGCAAAACGGCATCGGATGCTATTTCGTCAAGGACATCCTCGACGTGCAGCCCCTCTACGCACAGTACCGCAGCGATTATATCGAAGCCACGAAACTTTCGAACCACGACGAGGATCGCACGGGCTCCGACCTGGGGCAGTCCGCCGAAAAGATGAAGGTGGCGGCCGCCGTGCTGCTCACGGCGCAGGGCGCACCCTACATTTACCAGGGCGAAGAGCTCGGGTACTGGGGCACCAAATCCAACGGCGACGAATATGTCCGCACCCCGATCCTGTGGGACAAGGCGGGCAACGAACTGGCTTCGGGAAGCCTCTCGGGCAAGATCGACATGCAGATGCTGACCCCGGCGATCTCGGTCGAGGCACAGGCCGACGACGACGGTTCGCTGCTCAACCTCTACCGCACGTTCGCCCGGCTGCGCAACACCTACCCCGTGCTGGCGCAGGGCAAGATGGTCAAACACCCGGTCTACAACGACAGCAACACCTCGCAGCAATCCATCGCGGCCTGGTACCGCGAGCTGGACGGCGAACGGATGCTCGTCGTGCACAACTTCGGCCGGGAGGAGCAGATACTGACCCTTACCGACCAACCGGACAAGGCCGTAGGCGTCTCAGGTGAAGTGAAACTTCAGCGCGGCGACGCTTCGTCGAAACTGCTCATGGGCGCCTGGTCGTCGGTGGTATTCACGCTCTAAACGACACGCCATGAAACGCTTGCCCGCATTACTTCTCGCAATGGTACTGGTTGCCTGCGGCACACGGCCGCAGCAACCGGCCGCCCACCCCGACTGGAGTTACAACTCGGTCGTCTACGAAATGAACGTGCGCCAGTACACCCCCGAAGGGACGCTGGCGGCGGCCGCACGCCACCTGCCCCGGCTCAGAGAACTGGGCGTGGACATCGTCTGGCTGATGCCCGTCTACCCCATCGGCGTCAAGGAGCGCAAGGGAACCCTCGGCTCGTACTACGCCATCTCCGACTACGAAGCCGTCAACCCCGAATTCGGCACGCTGGAGGATTTCGACCGGTTCCTGGCCGAAGCCCACAGACTCGGGCTGCGCGTGATCCTGGACTGGGTGGCCAACCACACCTCGCCCGATGCCCGCTGGATCGAGGAGCGCCCGGCCGACTGGTATGTACGTGACTCGCTGGGCAACACCATCGTGCAGTACGACTGGACGGACATCGCCAAGCTCGACTACGGCAACGCGGACATGCGTGCCGCAATGGCGGCCGCCATGCGTTTCTGGCTCGACCGCGGCATCGACGGATTCCGCTGCGACATGGCGTGCGAGGTACCATCGACTTCTGGCAGCAGACGCTGCCCGCACTGCGGAAGGAGTACCCCGGCATCTACCTGCTCGCCGAGGGCGAAGCCCCCGCATTGCACGACGGGGCGTTCGACGCCTCGTATGCGTGGGAGCTGCACCACCTGCTGAACGACATCGCACAGGGACGGAAAAGCGCCGCAGACCTGCGTGCCTACGTCGCCAGGGATGCCGCTGCCATGCCGCGCGAGGCGTTCCGCCTGATGTTCACCTCGAACCACGACGAAAACTCGTGGGCCGGGACGGAATTCGAGCGCATGGGCGACGCGGCACGCGTGACGGCGTTGCTGACCTTCACGCTGCCCAACGGGCAGCCGCTCGTCTATACCGGACAGGAGATGGGGTTCGACCACCGCTTCGAGTTCTTCGAGAAAGACCCCGTCCCCGCGTGGGAACGCAACGGATTTACGGATTTCTACGCCGCCCTGATCCGGCTGCGCCACGAGAACCCGGCGCTCGCAGCCGGGGAACGCGGCGGGCAGGCCGCATACCCGCTCGGCGAACGAACACCCGACGGCCTGATGCTGTTTTCCCGTACGGCCGGCGGCAACGAGGTGACAGTCGCTGCGAACCTCAGTGCGGAGGAGGTCGCATTCGACCTGCCGTTCGAGGGCTCGCGCCGCGAGTTCTTCACCGGGAAGGAATACACGGGCGGCACCCGCACCGTGCTTCCCGCATGGCAATGGCTGGTCTTCGCACAAGACAGGAGATAAAAGTTGCGGACATGCGCCGGGGATGCGCGGAAACAGCGCCGGGAACCCGCCGGGAACCCGATAGAACCCGACGGGAATAGACAGTAAACCATCCGAGAAGCACAGGGATGCGCACGAGAAGCACAGGGATGCCCCGGGCGAAACGGGAATCGCTGGAAACCGATTTTTTGCTAACTTTACAAACGACGATATTTTGAACCGATTTTTCATGACACTCGCAGCAGCCGGACTGCTCTCCTGCACAGGGACAGGACAGTCCGCATTCGACCCCGCCTCGGTGGCAGACGCCTCGGGCGAGGTTACCCGCGTCGAACCCCTCTCGTGGTGGACGGGGATGCAGACCCCGCTCCAGTTGCTCGTCAACGGGGCCGGCATCGCGGCATACGACGTCCGCATCGAAGGCGGACAGGGCGTCGGGGTGAAGGCCCGCCACAAAGCCGACAGTCCCAATTACCTATTCGTGGACGTGGAGGTGAAACCCGACGCGGAGCCGGGCACCTACTACCTCGTATTCTCGCAGGGGGAACGACAGTTCAAGGTTCCCTATGAGATCGCGGCACGCGCCGAAGGCTCGGTCGCACGCAAGAGTTTCACCACGGCCGACATGATCTACCTCCTGATGCCCGACCGCTTCGCCAACGGCGATGCGTCGAACGACTCGACGCCCCACACGCGGGAGCGCGCCGACCGCAGCGCCTTCTTCGGCCGCCACGGGGGCGACCTGCAGGGGATGATCGACCACCTGGATTACATCGCAGGGCTGGGCGCCACGGCCGTATGGCCCACGCCGCTGCTGCTGGACGACGAACCCGAAGGTTCGTACCACGGCTACGCCTGCGGCGACTACTACCGCATAGACCCCCGGTTCGGCTCGAACGAACTGTATAGGGAGTTCGTCGGCAAAGCCCACGAGCACGGGCTGAAGGTGATTATGGACATCGTCACCAACCACTGCGGCACGGGCCACTGGTGGATGAAAGACCTGCCTTTCAGGGACTGGATACACCAGTTCCCCGAATACACCGGGACGAACGTCTGCTTCTCGACGAACATGGATCCCAACGCTTCGCGCTACGACCTCGACCTGCAGGAGAGCGGCTGGTTCGTGCCGTCGATGCCCGACATGAACCTCGACAATCCCTACGTGCTGCAATATTTCAAGCAATGGGCCGTGTGGTGGATCGAGTATGCCGGCCTGGACGGGTTCCGCGTCGACACCTACCCCTACAACGAAAAGGTGCCGATGAGCGAGTGGTGCGCGGCCGTACGCAGGGAATACCCCGATTTCAACATCGTGGGCGAATGCTGGACGTCGTCGATCCCGCAACTGGCATACTGGCAGGGCGGCAATCCCAACAAGGACGGCTTCGACTCGCACCTGCCGTCGATCATGGATTTCCCGCTGCAGGAGGCCATCTGCCGGGCGCTGCCCACCGACTCGCTCCGCTGGGGCGAGGGCATGACGCGCGTCTACGACTGCCTGTCGCACGATTTCGTCTACCATGACCTGTCGAAAATGATGATCTTCGTCGCCAACCACGACACCGACCGCATCGGCGACATCGTACGCAGAAACCCCGACCGGCTGAAACTCTCGATGGCGATGCTGGCCACGATGCGCGGCATCCCGCAGATATTCTCGGGCGACGAGATGATGTTCACCTCGAAAGACCTCTCGCAGGGACACGGCGGGCTGCGCGTGGATTTCCCCGGCGGCTGGGAGGGCGACGCGGTGAACCTGTTCGACCCGGCACAGCGCGATGCCGTACAGGCGGGGCTCTTCGACTACACGCAGCGGCTCTTCCAATGGCGCAAGTCGAAGCCCGTGATCCACAACGGCCGCACGATGCACTTCCTCTCGCGCGACAACACCTACGCCTATTTCCGTTATGACGACACCGACGCGGTATTCGTCTTCATCAACAACTCGCGGGGCAAGAAACAGGTGCCATGGTCGCACTATGCCGAGATCGCCTCGGGGCTGAGCGACGGGCGCAACGTCCTGACGGGCGAAGCCACGGAGGTGGACGATACCACCACGGTCGGCCCGCGGCAGGCGCTGATCGTAGAATTCAAACGTAAATAACAAGACCGAACCATGAAGAAAATATTTTTATATATCTCCGCGCTGCTGGCCGGTGCAGCCTGCACGGCACAGGAGACGCTCCTCTCGCCCGACGGCCGCCTCCGCCTGGAATTCAGCCTGGCGGACGGAGGCCGCCCCACCTATACGCTCGATTACAAGGAGCGCCCCGTGATCCTGCCCAGCGGCATGGGGCTCGAACTGCGCGGCGAAGCCCCGAAGCTGGAATTCGGGGCTGAAATCCGCAAGGGCGAACCGGGGCGCCCGGTATCGCTCTACGACGGGTTCACCCTCGGGCAGGTGGCCCGCAGCGAGTCCGACCAGACATGGCGTCCCGTATGGGGCGAGCAGGCCGAGATCCGCGACCGCTATAACGAAATGGCCGTCACGCTGCGGCAGGCCTCGACAGGCCGCGACATGACGATCCGCTTCCGGCTCTACGACGACGGGCTCGGATTCCGCTACGAATTCCCCGAACAGGAGTCGCTGACCTATTTCGTCATCGGCGAGGAGAAAACACAGTTCGCCATGGCGGGCGACCACACGGCGTTCTGGATCCCGGGCGACTACGACACGCAGGAGTACGACTACACGGAGTCGAAACTCTCGCAGATACGGGAGCTGATGCCCGGCGCCATCACGCCCAACTCGTCGCAGACGCCCTTCTCGCCCACGGGCGTACAGACGGCCCTGCAGATGAAGAGCGACGACGGGCTCTACATCAACATCCACGAAGCGGCGCTGGTCGACTATGCGTGCATGCACCTCGACCTGGACGACCGGAATTTCATCTTCACCTCGCACCTTACGCCCGACGCACAGGGGTGGAAAGGCTACATGCAGGCGCCCTGCCATACCCCGTGGCGCACGGTGACGGTCTCGGACGACGCCCGCGACATCCTCGCCTCGAAGCTGATCCTGAACCTCAACGAGCCGTGCGCCTATGACGACACCTCGTGGATCAAGCCCGTGAAATACATGGGCGTATGGTGGGAAATGATCACCGGCAAGAGCGACTGGGCCTATACGCGCGACGTGCCGTCGGTACAGCTCGGCGTGACGGATTACGCCCGATGCAGGCCCAGCGGCCGCCACGGCGCCAACAACGAGAACGTGAAGCGGTACATCGACTTCGCGGCGGCACACGGGTTCGACCAACTGCTCGTCGAAGGCTGGAACGTCGGCTGGGAGGACTGGTTCGGGCACACGAAGGATTACGTCTTCGATTTCGTGACCCCCTACCCCGATTTCGACATCGCCGCACTGAACGAATATGCGCACGGGAAAGGCATCCGGCTGATGATGCACCATGAAACGTCGGCTTCGGTGCGCAACTACGAACGCCACATGGAAGCGGCCTACCGCCTGATGGACAAATACGGGTACAACTCGGTCAAGAGCGGGTACGTGGGCGACATCCTGCCCCGCGGCGAGCACCATTACGGGCAGTGGATGAACAACCACTACCTCTATGCCGTCCGCCGGGCCGCCGACCACAAGATCATGGTCAACGCCCACGAGGCGGTGCGCCCGACGGGCCTCTGCCGCACCTACCCCAACCTGATCGGCAACGAGTCGGCACGCGGCACGGAGTACCAGGCGTTCGGCGGCTCGAAGCCCCACCATGTGACGATCCTGCCCTTCACGCGCCTGCAGGGCGGCCCGATGGACTACACGCCCGGCATCTTCGTGATGGACGTCGCGGAGGTCAACCCCGGCAACCACTCGCACGTCAACGCGACGCTCGCCAACCAGCTGGCGTTGTACGTGACGATGTACTCGCCGCTGCAGATGGCGGCAGACCTGCCCGAGCACTATGAGAAATACATGGATGCGTTCCGTTTCATCGAGGACGTCGCACTGGACTGGGAAGAGAGCCGCTACCTGCTGGCCGAACCGGGCGACTACATCGTCGTGGCGCGCAAGGCCAAAGACACGGGCGCGTGGTTCGTGGGCGGCGTGACGGACGAGAACCGCCGTACGGTGACGCTCCCGTTCGACTACCTCGATCCCGGCAAGGAGTATGTGGCGACGCTCTACGCCGATGCCCCCGATGCCGATTACCAGACCAATCCGCAGGCGTATGTCATCCGCACCGGGAAGGTCGGACAACGCACGGAACTCGACGTGGAGATGGCGCGCGGCGGCGGCTTTGCAATCTCCATACGCGAGGCTACCGACGCAGACCGCAAACTCCGCAGGCTGAAATAACGGGAAATGCCGTGCGGACGGCAATCATGCCGGGGGCCCGCACAGCCGGCGCCGGCGCTGAACCCGTACCCCGGCACGGCCGCGGACGGCAGCAGACCGTCCGGCCTCCACTGCCAGCCGGCATGCGGCACTCGGCAATGTCCGGCAACGGAATGCCCGCACAGCCCCCTCAAAAAATCCTTTGCCCCTTGTTCCATAGGAACAGGGGCTTTTTTATGCGTATTTTTAAATTATTTTGCTATTTTTGCCCTCGGTACCACCCAATATTCACGCTCAAAATCAAAACCATGACACTCAACGAATACCAGCAGCACGCACTCGAAACGGCAATCTATCCCGAAAATCGTCGCATCATCTACCCCACGCTCGGGCTTACGGGCGAGGCGGGCGAAGTGGCCGACAAGGTCAAAAAGGTCATCCGCGACGCCCACGAGGAGTTCTCGGACGAAAAGCGGCTGGAGATCGTCAAGGAGATCGGCGACGTATTGTGGTACTGCGCGACGCTCGCCCGCGACCTGGGGTACGAACTGGACGACGTGGCGCAGATGAACGTCGACAAACTCCGCTCGCGCATGCAACGCCACATCATCTCGGGCAGCGGCGACAACCGCTAAGGACATGGAAGATTATATCTTACGGGAGATCAACAGGATCGGGGAGCTGATCGCCGCCCTGATGGCCAAAATCGGGCTGATGAGACAATCGGCCTCCCCGGAGCAGATACGGACGACGGCCAAGACGGAGCTGGCCGAGAAACTGAACATCGACATCGACACGTTGCTGGATGAGGCGGATTTCATCGGCCGGCTTACGGACAAATACGGGTTCGGCGACCAGGAACTGGACAAGTTCGCCGAACTGCTCTTCGACATGGTGGCCGCATCGGAGCAGCACGCGGAACGGCTGCGCCTCACGGCTGCCGTCGGCGCGATATACAGTTATCTCGACGCAAAGAAAGCCCCGGCGTCGCTGAACCGCTACTACATTCTCAAAGACCTGGACAAGTACATCAAAGAACCTCAATAAATGGAACAGGAAAAACAACTTACGTCATTGCCCGAGAACGCTTACCGGGAACTCAAACCGGGCGAAGAGTACACGCCCATCATGCCCGCCTCGTCGTCGCCCAGGGAGGTGACGCCCTACTCGGTCACGATGGGTATCGTCATGGCCATCGTCTTCTCGGCCGCCGCGGCCTTCCTCGGCCTGAAGGTCGGGCAGGTATTCGAAGCGGCGATCCCGATCGCCATCATCGCCGTCGGCATGGGCAACGTGATGGGTAAGAGGAACATGCTGGGACAGAACGTCATCATCCAGTCGATCGGCGCCTCGTCGGGCGTGATCGTCGCAGGTGCCATCTTCACCCTCCCGGCGCTCTACATCCTCGGGCTCGACGCGGCATTTTACCAGGTGTTCCTCTCGTCGCTCTTCGGCGGGCTGCTGGGCATCGTGCTGCTGATCCCGTTCCGCAAATATTTCGTCAAGGAGATGCACGGGAAATACCCCTTCCCCGAGGCTACGGCCACGACCGAGGTGCTGATCTCGGGCGAGAAGGGCGGCAACCAGGCCAAACTGCTGGCCGTGGCGGGTCTCATAGGCGGCCTCTACGACTTCGCGGTAGGCACGTTCGGCATGTGGACGGAGTCGGTATCGACGCGCATCTGTGCATGGGGACAGGTGGCAGCCGACAAGTTCAAGGTGGTATTCTCGCTCAACACGTCGGCCGCCGTATTGGGCCTGGGCTACATCATCGGATTGAAATACGCCATGATCATCACGGCGGGTTCGTGCCTGGTGTGGTTCCTCGTCGTACCGCTCGTAGGGTCGCTGGCCGACACGATCGACCCCGCGGCGCTGGCCTCGCTGCTGGGCGTGACGCGCGCCGACATCCTCGCCGACCCCGGCAGCATCTTCACGGCAGAAAACCTCTTCGCCTTCATCGGCAAACCGCTCGGCATCGGAGGCATCGCCATGGCGGGCATCATCGGCATCGTCAAGCAATCGAAGATCATCCGCCAAGCCGTAGGGCTGGCCGTATCGGAATTGGGAGGAGGCAACAAAACCGCCCCGGCTGCGGTAGAACGCACGCAGCGCGACCTGACGATGAAGCGGATCCTCACGATCCTGATCGCCACGCTCATCTCGGTCTTCGTATTCTTCCACTTCGGGCTGCTGGACGGCTGGGTACAATCCGTCACGGCCATCCTGATCGTCTTCGTCATCTCGTTCCTCTTCACGACCGTGGCGGCCAACGCCATCGCCATCGTCGGCACGAACCCCGTGTCGGGCATGACGCTGATGACGCTGATCCTCTCGTCGCTGGTATTGGTGAGCGTCGGGCTGAGCGGCACGACGGGCATGACGGCGGCGCTGATCATCGGCGGCGTGGTCTGCACGGCGCTCTCGATGGCCGGAGGGTTCATCACCGACCTGAAGATCGGTTACTGGCTCGGCACGACGCCCCGCAAGCAGGAGGCCTGGAAATTCCTCGGCACGTTCGTTGCTGCGGCAACCGTGGCCGGCGTGATGATCATCCTCAACAAATCGTACGGGTTCGTGGGCGAAGGCGCCCTCGTGGCCCCGCAGGCCAACGCCATGGCCGCCGTGATACAACCCCTGATGACGGGCGGGCAGACCCCGTGGATGCTCTACTTCTGCGGCGCGGCACTGGCGCTGGTGCTGACCTCGATCGGTGTCCCGGCCCTCGCATTCGCGCTGGGCATGTTCATCCCGATGGAGCTGAACGCACCGCTGGTCGTGGGCGGCCTGGTGGCATGGTTCGTATCGAACCGCTCGAAGGACGAGGGGCTCAACAAGGCGCGTTTCGACCGCGGAACGCTCATCGCCTCGGGCTTCATCGCCGGCGGCGCGCTGATGGGCGTGGTGAGCGCCCTCTTGAAATTCGCCGAGGTGGACTGGTTCCTGAGCGGCTGGGCGGCCTCGAACGCCGCCGAGTGGACGGGGCTGGCGATGTACCTCGTACTGATCGGCTATTTCGCATGGCACACGCTCCGGGCCAGGCAAGAAGAATAGGAAACACAGCACCGCATGAAAAACGGAATCATACTCCTCGCCGCCGCGGCATTGCTGCAGGGCTGCGCCTCGCTGGCCGTCGTGCAGCGAAACGGTATGGAGAACCCGGCAGCAGCCGGCAACCCGCAACGGCAGAGCAGGGCGGGGACGAGCATATCCGTCACCGGCTCTTCCTACCCCTCCGTCGCCGTCACGCCCGACGGAGGGCATGCGGTCGTCATGTCCCCGTGCGGCAACACGTCGGTCGTGGTAAACCCCGACGGCACGCATTCCATAGCAATCGTCAACGGCTCGACAGCCACAATAGTAACCCCATAAACAACACAACACCATGAACCTCAAAGAAAGATTCCTGAAATACGTCTCCTACGACACCCAGTCGTCGGAGGAGAGCACGACGTTCCCTTCGACCGAAAAACAGAAAGTACTGCTGGCCGCCCTGCGCGACGAAATGGAGGCATTGGGCATGACCGAGGTCTCGATGGATCAGTACGGTTACGTGATGGGCACCGTCCCTGCGACGCCGGGTTGCGAGAATGCCCCGGTGATCGGGTTCATCGCCCATGTGGACACCTCGCCCGACATGAGCGGCAAGGACGTCAAACCCCGCGTCATCGAGGAGTACGACGGCTGCGACATCGCACTGAACGGCCAGCTGACGATGCGGGTCGCGGATTTCCCCGAGCTGGAGTTCTTCAAGGGGCACACGCTGATCCATACCGACGGCACGACGCTGCTGGGTGCCGACGACAAGGCGGGCGTGGCGGAAATCATGACCGCCGCCGAGTACCTGCTCGCACACCCCGAGATCAAACACGGCAAAATCCGCATCGGCTTCACGCCCGACGAGGAGGTGGGCCGCGGGGTCGATTTCTTCGACGTCAGGGCCTTCGGCGCCGACTTCGCCTACACGGTCGACGGCGGCATGGAGGGTGAGCTGGAATACGAAAACTTCAACGCCGCAAGCGCCAAAATCGACATTCAGGGACGCAACGTCCACCCGGGATACGCCAAGAACAAGATGGTCAATGCGCTCGACGTGGCGTGCGAACTGCAAGGGCTGCTGCCGGCCGCCGAACGTCCGCAGTACACCGAAGGATACGAAGGGTTCTACCACTGCGTAGGGCTGAACGGCACGGTCGAGAAAGCCTCGGTCAGCTATATCATCCGCGACCACGATGCGGAGAAATTCGAGCAGAAAAAGGTATTCATGTGGGCCTGCGTCGACCTTTTGAAGAAGAAATACGGCGACGGGGTGCTGACCCTGACGCTCAAAGACCAGTATTTCAACATGCGCAAGATGGTCGAGCCGCACCCGCAGGTGATCGACAAGGCGCTCAGGGCCATGGAAATGGCCGGCGTGAACCCGATCGTACGCCCCATACGCGGCGGTACGGACGGCGCACGCCTGTCGTTCATGGGGCTGCCCTGCCCCAACCTCTTCACGGGGGGCATGAACTTCCACGGCAAATTCGAATATTGCTCGCTCACCACGATGCACAAGGCAGAGCAGGTGATCCTGAACCTGGCGCAGTTGTGGGCGGAATAACATAACGTATATATGGATAGCTTCGGTTTTCTGAAAGTGGCGGCAGCCGTGCCGCACGTACGGGTCGGCGACTGCGATTTCAATGCGGAGCGCATGGCCGCTATGGCCGACGAAGCGGCACAGCGGGGCGTGGAGATCGTCGCGTTCCCCGAGTTGGCCCTGACGGCCTACACCTGCGGCGACCTGCTGCTGCAACCCGCACTGCTCGACGCGGCCGACGAGGCGTTAGCAAGGCTGGTACGCGACACGCGCAAGTTGCCGCTGACGATGATCGCGGGAGCCCCGCTGCGCCACGCTCAGACGCTCTACAACTGCGCCGTGGTCTTCACGCAGGGGCGCATACTGGGCATCGTCCCCAAAACCTATATCCCCGACTATACGGAATTCTACGAGAACCGCTGGTTCGCATCGGGCGCAGGCATCTCCGAAGAGACGATCCCCGTCGCGGGGCAGGCTGCGGATTTCGGCGCAGGCCTCACGTTCGAGGTCAACGGCACGGAGTTCGGCGTGGAGCTGTGCGAAGACCTCTGGACGGCAGTGCCGCCCTCGTCGCACATGGCACTCAGCGGCGCGAAGGTGATCTTCAACCTCTCGGCATCGCCCGAGGCCGTCGGCAAGCACGCCTACCTGCGGCAGCTCGTAGCGCAACAGTCGGCACGCACGATAGGGGGTTATGTCTACTGCTCGGCCGGCTTCGGCGAATCATCGACCGACCTGGTATTCGCCGGGAACGGCATCATCGCCGAAAACGGAAAGATCCTGCGCGAAGCGAAGCGCTTCGTGCTCGAAGAGCAGTTGGTGGTGGCCGACCTCGACATCGAGCGGCTGGAATTCGAACGCCTCAGGAACACCTCGTTCCGCGTGAATGAAGGCGCGGCGGAGAACACCGTGATCGAAATGGAAATCCCCGAAGGGCTGCGCGCGGCGGCGCTCGACCGCGATATCGACCCGATGCCGTTCGTGCCGCAGGACGAAGCGCACCGCAGCCAGCGCTGCGAGGAGATCTTCCAGATACAGTCGCACGGGCTGGCCAAGCGGCTGGTACACACGCGCTGCGAGAAGGCCGTGGTCGGCATCTCGGGCGGGCTCGACTCGACGCTGGCGCTGCTCGTGGCGGTACGCACGTTCGACAAGCTGCAACTCGACCGCACGGGAATCATCGGCATCACGATGCCCGGATTCGGCACCACGGATCGCACCTACAACAATGCGCTGGAGTTGATGCGCAGCCTGGGCGTCACCGTGCGCGAAATCCCGATCCGCGACGCCTGCCTGCAACATTTCAGGGACATAGGGCTCGACCCCGAAGACCGCTCGGCGGCCTACGAGAACAGCCAGGCACGCGAACGCACGCAGATACTGATGGATGTCGCCAACATGGAGGGCGGACTGGTGGTCGGCACGGGCGACCTGAGCGAGCTGGCCCTGGGATGGGCGACTTACAACGGCGACCAGATGTCGATGTACGGCGTGAACGCCTCGGTGCCCAAAACGCTGGTGCGCCATCTGGTAAAATGGGTGGCCGACACCGAGTCGGATGCGGCGGCCCGCGCCACGCTGCTCGACATCATCGACACGCCGGTCAGCCCGGAATTGCTGCCGGCGGACAAGGACGGCAGGATCAGCCAGAAGACCGAAGACCTGGTAGGCCCTTACGAGCTGCACGATTTCTTCCTCTACAATTTCATCCGCGGAGGTTATCGTCCGGCGAAGATCCTGTTCCTGGCCGAACAGGCATTCCGCGGAAGTTATGACCATGCTGCGATCCGGAAATGGCTGGAGGTATTCTTCCGCCGCTTCTTCTCGCAGCAGTTCAAGCGCTCGGCAATGCCCGACGGCCCGAAGGTCGGTTCGGTGGCCCTGTCGCCCCGGGGCGACTGGCGTATGCCTTCGGACGCCTCGGCAGCCGTATGGCTCAAGGAACTCGAAACACTGTAAACCGTAAATACCAATAAAATCCAAATGAAGAAAACCCTTTTGTCCGTCGCCGCGGCACTGCTGCTCGCAGGCGGCGCCGCATCGGCACAGGACTGGCAGGAAGCACTGAAAAAGGCCGCGACGGAGGCCGCAGACAAGGCGACAGGCGGCAAACTGACCCAATATGCGCTGGTCGGGACGTGGAACTACTCCGCTCCGGGCGTGAAATTCGAAGGCAACGACCTGCTGAGCCAGCTCGGAGGATCGGCACTCGAAGGTACCGTCAAGAGCCAGCTCGACAAGGTCTACCAAACGGTGGGCATCAAGCCCGGCGCAGGTTCGGTCACATTCGGCAAAGACGGCGCATTCAGTACCCAAATGGGCAATTACAAATTGTCGGGCACCTATACGTTCGACCCCTCGACCCATGTAGCCGCGATGAAATTCGCCAAGGAGAAGCTCGGCAAGGAAAAGCTCGACCTGGGCGAGGTTCCGGGGCACGTCTACCTCAGCGGGACGAAGATGGTACTGGTCTTCCCGGTGGGCAAGCTCATCGAGATCATCAAATCCTACGGCAGCAAAATCTCGTCGATGGAGACCGTCGTCGCCCTGCTCGAACAGTACAAGAACGTATACATCGGATTCGAATTCAGCAAGGGGACGGCAGAAAACACGAAATAGTTGAAAAAAAATCATAATTTTTTTAAATGACAGATTCACGGCGGATCTGTCATTTTTTATTACGGATATTTACCGATCGCTCCCCGCACTCCCCCGGACAGTAAGCAGATGGGGTGCAGAAGTCGCAAACGGCATAAGTAAAATATTTTAGCAATTTCTTAAAGAACTTGCAAAACTCGAACAGATACATTATTTTTACCACCGAACAGATTCCATAAACCCTTAAACACAGATTGACTATGAACGAGCAAGCACATCAGTACGTCGAAGATTTCATGGCGCAACTAACCCTCCGCAATCCCAATGAGCCGGAATTCCACCAGGCCGTCCGCGAGGTCGCCGAATCGCTGGCTCCCCACATCGTGGCGAGCCCCGTATTGCAGAAAATGAAAGTTCTGGAACGCATTGCGGAACCCGAGCGCGTCATCATTTTCCGTGTGCCCTGGCTCAACGACAAAGGCGAGATCGAGATCAACCGCGGCTACCGCGTGCAGATGAACAGCGCCATCGGCCCCTACAAGGGCGGCATCCGCTTCCACCCTTCGGTCAACCTGTCGATCCTGAAGTTCCTCGCCTTCGAACAGACCTTCAAGAACAGCCTCACGACGCTGCCGATGGGCGGCGGCAAGGGCGGTT